>JGI24023J19991_10001924_pt1 | contig 15516 bp, 12 predicted proteins | sample Cruoilmetagenom1_FD_19991 | JGI IMG/M metagenome (IMG submission 19991) | reverse complement strand
ACTAAGGAAAATTACTATTGAAAGAAAAATAAATTTAGAGTTATTTATTTAAAGAACCTCAAACGCCTCTCATGACGTTTGGGGTTTTTCTTTTTTCCTACTTCAATGTAAATAACATTTACGAACTTCGCCTTCTTTAATATTCATTGTTAATAGTAGTGCAAACCAAACCGAAAGTAACATTTAAGCAAATTAACCGCTTAGCATTTCCAGCATTAATTGCGGGTATTGCAGAGCCATTATTGTCTATAACAGATACGGCAATTGTTGGTAATGTAACTCATAACCCTATTGAATCATTAGCTGCAGTTGGTATTGCGGGGTCGTTTTTATCTGCTTTGTTTTGGATCTTAGCACAGACCCGTTCGGCGATATCAGCTATTATAGCACAATATTTGGGCGCAAATAAGTTAGATGAAATAAAGACCTTACCATCACAAATTATTGCAATAAATATTTCTCTAAGTATATTTCTCTATATAATAACTTTATTTTTTATTGAAGGTATTTTTAAATTATATAACGCCGAAGGTCTTATTTTAAATTATTCAGTTTCCTATTATAAAATCAGAGCTATAGGATTGCCGCTGACACTTTTCGTATTTTCCGTTTTTGGTATTTTCAGAGGTTTACAGAATACTTTTTGGCCAATGATAATAAGTATTGTTGGTGCTGTTCTTAATATATTTTTGGATTATATTTTGGTTTTTGGTATTGACGGATTTATACCAGCCATGCATATTGAAGGTGCTGCATATGCCAGTGTTATAGCTCAAGCCACTATGGCCACTATGGCTTTGATATTATTGTATAAAAAAACGCCTTTTAATTTGAAATTAAGTTTCCCTTTTAACAGAGAAATAAAAAGACTTTTATTGTTGAGTTTAAATTTATTCATTAGAGCGTTGGCATTGAATATTGCCATCTATTTTGCCAATTCTTTCGCCACAAACTATGGTAATAATTATATAGCAGCACAAACAATTGCCTTTCAAATATGGTTATTTTTCGCCTTTTTTATTGATGGATATTCAAGTGTTGGAAATATAATTTCAGGAAGATTATTAGGTGAAAAGGACTATAAAAATTTATGGAATTTAAGTAGAGACCTAAGTAAATACGCAATGGTTGTTGCGCTTATCTTGGGTTTGTTGTGTACGTTATTTTATAAACCAATAGGAAGAATATTTACAGAAGATAGCAGTGTATTGGCATCTTTTTATTCAATATTTTGGATTGTTCTTTTAATGCAACCGCTGAACGCGATAGCTTTTGTTTTTGACGGATTGTTTAAAGGATTGGCAGAAGCAGTAATATTGAGGAACACTTTGTTAATTGCTACTTTTTTAGGATTTATTCCGGTGCTGTTAATAGGTGATTATCTTGATCTGAAGTTATACGCAATTTGGATTGCATTTACCGTTTGGATGTTTCTAAGAATGATAATTTTGGTCGTAAAGTTTAGAAAAAAATACCTAACTGCTAAAAATTAATTCAACAGCTAGATACTTCTTCTTCTTAGGGTCTGATTTTTTTTAAACCATATGTTCTAACTCAAAATTATGTTTTTCAACAAAGTGATCAATCACTTGTTTAAGGTTAGGGTCACCTATTTCTTGTAAGTCGTAATAAACCCGTGTTTTAGGTTTATTTATTTCTATAATTCTACTTAAATCTATTGGCGTTCCTATAACGACAGCCTCACAATCAGTATTGTTGATGGTTTCTTCCAGGTCTTTTAATTGTTGTTCGCCATATCCCATTGCTGGTAATAAGGTTCCAATATTTGGGTAAATTTTAAATGTTTCACTTAATTTTCCAACAGTAAAAGGTCTTGGATCAACCAATTCAATAGCGCCATATTTTTTAGCGGCAACTGTTCCGGCACCAATTTTCATTCCACCATGTGTCAAGGTTGGACCATCTTCAACAACTAATACCTTTTTACCTTTTATCACCGAAGGATCATCAACTCGTATTGGTGATGCTCCGTCAATTACAATGGCATTTGGAACAACTTTGTCAATATTTTCTCTTACCTTCTGAATACCTTCAGGACTTGCACTATCCATTTTATTGATAACAACAACATTAGCCAACCTTAAGGTTACCTCACCAGGATAATATGTTAACTCATGCCCAGGACGATGGGGATCAACAATGGTAATATTCAGGTCGGGCTTGTAAAAAGGAAAATCATTGTTCCCACCGTCCCAGACTATAACATCGCAACCATCAGGATCATTTTCTGCCGCTTTTAGAATAGCATCATAATCCACGCCAGCATAAATTACATTTCCTCGAACTATATGGGGTTCATATTCTTCCATTTCTTCAATGGTGCATTTATGCTTTTCGAGATCAGACACATTAGCAAATCGTTGAACAGCCTGCTCAACTAAATTTCCATAAGGCATCGGATGTCGTATAGCGATAACCTTAAGGCCTTTTTCCATTAGTAATTCAATGATGCGGCGTGAAGTTTGACTTTTACCACATCCTGTTCTAACGGCACCGACAGCAATAAGGGGTTTTGTGCTCTTTATCATGGTATCGTCAGGGCCTAATAAAATGAAATTAGCACCTGCAGCATTTACTACGGCACTGACCTCCATTACTTTGTTATAGGTAACATCACTGTATGAAAATACACAATCATTGACATTGAGTTCTTTGATCAATTTTGGCAAAATCTTTTCTTCATAAATAGGGATGCCTTTAGGATAAAGGCTGCCGGCTAATTCGGTCGGATATTTTCTACCATCTATATCAGGTATTTGTGCCGCTGTAAATGCCACGACATTATAATCTTCGTTGTCACGATAATATGTATTAAAATTGTGAAAATCACGACCTGCTGCTCCGATAATTAAGACATTTTTTCTCATATTTTTTCTACTTTTTTAAATGAGGTAATGAAACTTTTAAGCAAAACTAGCTCATTTCAATTCAACAAAATATGATTAATGTTAGTTTCTGTTTTTGGAGTTTATGAAGCTTAGAAGCTATTTTGGCAATGATTAAAGAGATGGTTAATTCCTCCAGTTCAGGCTTTTAAAATTAGTTCAGCAGTTTTTTCACTAGCCCCTTTTCCACCTAACTTTTGTTCAAGTTCAAAATAATTTAAAAAAAGTTGTTCTCTATGTTTTTCATCTAAAATTTTATTTAGAGCAGTTTCCAATTTTTGCTCAGTAAAATCATACTGAATAAGTTCAGTAACTGCTTCTTTATCTAAAATTAGATTTACTAAAGAGATATATTTTAGATCAACCAACCATTTTCCTATTTGATAAGATATAGAACTGCCTTTATAACATACAACTTCTGGAACTTTAAAAAGTGCCGTTTCTAAAGTAGCAGTACCTGAAGTTACCATGGCTGCATAAGATATTGACAGTAAATCATAGGTCTTATTAGCAATAAATTTTACAGAAGTATTTTTGATAAAGGTTTTATAAAATTCAAAATCTTGACTTGGTGCACCCGCTATTACAAATTGATAATTAACAAATTTATCTACCATTCTAAGCATAATAGAGAGCATTTTTTTTATTTCCTGTTTTCTGCTTCCCGGCAATAAAGCAATAATCGGTTTACTATCTAAATCATGCTCTTGTCTAAATAAATTTTCGTTTACTTGTTTTCTATCCGCAATAGCATCTAATAATGGATGCCCAACAAAATGTACCGGAAAGGAATGCTTTTTTTCATAAAAATCTTTTTCAAAAGGTAAGATCACGTACATAGCATCAACATCTCGTTTAATTTTTTTGATACGATTTTCTTTCCAAGCCCAAATCTGTGGCGAAATATAATAATGAGTTTTTATTCCATTTTGTTTTGCAAAAGTTGCAATTCGCATATTAAATCCGGGATAATCAACTAAAATTAAAGCATCTGGCCTATATTTTAATATATCTTCTTTACAAAATTTTATATTATTGAGAATAGTTCTTAGGTTAGCGACCACTTCAATAAAACCCATAAATGCCAGATCACGATAATGTTTTACTAAGACACCCCCAGTTGATTGCATCAAATCACCACCCCAAAATCGAATGTCCGCTTCTGCATCTTTCTTTTGCAAAGCTTTCATTAAGTTAGATGCATGTAAATCACCTGACGCTTCTCCGGCAATAATGTAGTACTTCATGTGTTTAAGTAATAGCTAAGTGGTTGGTATATTACCATTTTCTTTGTAAACAATTATTGTATTGGGTTACATTTATTCACTTGCATTTCAACTTATAAAAATTGAGTTATTAATATAATAAAAGCAACTAAAAAAGTTGCCAACAGAACTCCTCTGGCTCTATAATCCTGCTTTTTCTTAATATAGATAAAAAAAGCAAGCAGGTTGGCAATTGCAGCAAGGCTTAATACTTTTCCATATAGTTTTTTCTCATTTATTACAGCTAATGCTTCTTCAAAAGTACCGTCTAAAGCAAATTCTACATAAAAATAAAAGCCTGTCACGGTAGCGAGCAAACCCACTAAAAATCCTATAAATATTTCTTTTTTCATTATAGATCCCAGCTATTTAATTTTTGAATATAATGATGAGCGGTTAAGTCAAATTGCACGGGTACTACAGAAACATATCCGTTTTCTAATGCCCATAGGTCAGTATCTTCTCCATGATCAAGATTCACAAATTTACCGGTTAACCAATAGTAATCTTCTCCTTGAGGGCTCACCCTTTTGTCAAAATCTTCTTTCCAATTACCATGCGCTTGTCGGCAAATCTTTACTCCTTTAATATTCTCTTTTTTTAAGCTGGGGATATTAACATTTAGTACGATTCCTTCAGGTAGATTATGTTCTAAAACATTGAGTGTTATGTTCCTAACAAATTCTTTGCAGGCGTCAAAATTGGCATCCCAATTATAATCAAGCAAAGAAAAACCAATAGCAGGCACTCCTTCAATACCTGCTTCTACTGCAGCACTCATCGTACCCGAATAAATTACATTTAAAGAAGCGTTTGAACCATGATTAATACCAGAGACACATAAATCGGGTTTTCTGTTTAAGATTTCATTGGCTGCCATTTTTACACAATCAGCAGGAGTTCCTGAGCAACTATATTCTAATTGCGGACCTTCATCAACAGTTATCGGATTGCAACGTAATGTAGTATTAACAGTTATTGCATGTCCCATTCCACTTTGTGGATTATCTGGAGCAACAACTACAACATCACCTATTTCATTCATTACAGATATTAAAGTTCTAATTCCCGGAGCAGTTATTCCATCATCATTAGTAACTAGAATCAAAGGCTTTTTTGTCATAAAAATTTCATTTAAGTATACAAAACTACTACTTTTTTACGTTAAGGTATGATGCAATTCTTTAACATTTTGTTATGAGATAATACAATTGCATTTTTTTACTATTGCCTTTAGATAATTCTTCTTAGTAATGAAAAAAGTTATTTTATTTATAACAGTTATATTTTTTGTGCAAAATTTGGTTGCTCAACAAGAAGAAAAACTATGTGCTTGTTGTAGTGAATTTCATAATTCATTTGATTTTTGGATTGGAGATTGGACGGTTTATGATGTAAATGGGAAAGTACTTGGGCATAATACAATTAAAAAGCAATATGATAATTGCGTTTTGCAAGAAATATGGGTTTCTAAAGGAAAGAACAGAGGAACTAGCTACAATTATTATGATGAAAAAGACAATACTTGGAATCAAATTTGGATAGATAATTCAGGTTTTAGCCTGGCCTTAAAAGGAAATATTAAAGATGGTAAAATGGTTTTAAAAAGCGATCTGCTTGAAGGTAAAAAAGACAGGTATTTTAACCAAATTACATGGACAAAAAATGATGATGGTTCCGTAACTCAGAGCTGGATAATTTTAGATGAAAAGAATAAAATATTGCAAGAAACGTTTAGAGGTATATATAAAAAATCTGTTAAAACTTCTAAATATTGAAAATTTGGCACTATTTTAGTAGATTAATAGTGTGATAATCAACGTGAAAAAAGTAATTAAATTTATGAAATCAAATTATAGAATCATACTTCCAATAGTTTTATTGGCTGGTGTATTGTTGAGTTTTACTATTAAACAAAACCCAGATCCAGAAAAAGATAGAGTCTTGTTAGGGCTTATTAAATATGCACTAACCCAAGGCCATTATGAACCGCAAGATTTAAATGATGAATTTTCTAAAGCTGTTTTTGACGATTTTATAGATGATCTAGATCCAACCAGACGTTTCTTTACTAATGAAGATATTCTGGAGTTTTCAATATATCAAGACAAAATAGACGATCAGATAAAAAATGAAGATTTAACCTTTTATAATGCCGTATATACTAGGTATAATCGTCGTATGCAAGAAGCGAAAGGATTTTATAAAGAAATTTTAAAATATCCTTTTGACTTTAATAAAGATGAAACTTTTGATGTTGATTATGATAAAAAGACATATCCTAAAAATGAGATAGAATTGATTATCAATTGGCAAAAACACCTAAAGCTAATTACAATATCACGCCTTTATGATAAACTAGAAACCGAAAACGATAAAAAAGAGGAGAATGCAGACTATAAGGTAAAATCATTTAAAGAACTAGAAATAGAAGCTAGAAAAGCTACTTTAAATGGTATGGAAGAAACATTCGACCGTTTTGATGATCTAGATGAAACCGACTGGTTTTCGGTATTTATAAATAGTATATCAGAAGAGTTTGATCCTCATACAACCTACTTTGCTCCAAAGATCAAGAAGAAGTTTGATATAGACATGGCTGGTAAGTTAGAAGGTATTGGTGCGAGATTACAAAAAGATGGAGACTATACTAAGGTTTCTGAACTTATTTCAGGAGGACCGGCTTGGAGAGCAGGTGAATTAGAAGTTGGAGATCTTATTATAAAGGTAGCACAAGCTGACGGAGAACCTTTAGATATTGTTGGAATGCGCTTAGATGATGCTATTGAGTTTATTAAAGGTAAAAAAGGAACAGAAGTAAGGCTAACCTTAAAGAAAATAGATGGTGCCATTAAAACCATTTCAATTATAAGAGATGTGGTTGTAATAGATGAAACTTTTGCCAAATCAAGTGTGGTAAAAAAAGGAAAGAGAAAATTCGGAGTTATAAATTTACCTAAATTTTATATAGATTTTTCTGAAAAGAATTTTAGAAATTCAGCTACTGATATGGCTTTTGAAATTGAGAAGTTAAAGGAAGAAAAGGTAGAAGGTTTAGTGATAGATTTACGAAATAACGGTGGAGGTTCTTTAGAGACAGCTATTGATATTGCCGGATTATTTATTCAAGGCGGCCCAGTAGTACAAGTTAAATATAAAGAAGGTAAACCTAGAGTTCGTTCTGATAAAGACAGTAAAATTCAATGGAATAAACCATTGGTTATCCTTGTGAATGAATTATCAGCATCGGCTTCAGAAATATTTGCAGCTGCTATGCAAGATTATAATAGAGCAGTAATTATTGGCAGTAAGCAAACTTTTGGTAAAGGTACTGTTCAAAATATATTACCACTTAATAATTACTTTAAGTATTCTAAAGATTTAGGAGCTTTAAAAATGACTATTCAAAAATTTTATAGAGTTAATGGAGGTTCTACTCAGTTAAAAGGGGTTGAGTCTGATATAAAATTACCAACCAGATATTCATTCTTAGATATTGGCGAACGCGATGAAGATAATCCATTAGGATGGGATAAGATAGAAAGCGCTGATTATACTTCATGGAATCATTATGAAAATTTTGATGAAGTAATAAATAATAGTAAAAAAAGGATAGCCCAAAACGCACAGTTTATTTTAATTGACAAAAATGCGAAGTGGTTAAAAGAAGGGCGAGATGATACTACAGTTTACTTAAAGTTTAGCGAGTATAAAAAAGATATTGAAAAAAGAGAGGATGAAAGCAAAGAATTCTCATCTATTTATGATTATCAAAACAATCTTATTTTTATATCTCCAATGCACGAATTAGCATTATTAGAAAAAGATGAAGTGTTGGCTGAAAAACGTGATGTTTGGCATAAAAATTTATCGAAAGATATTTATGTTGAAGAAGCATTAAATGTGTTGGCAGAACTTAAAGTAAAAAATTATAAAACATTAGTTAAAAACTAACACCATATAGACAAGGTGTCAACTTTATTATCACATTTAGCTCTGAAAAGGTTTAAAAAGCTGTTCAGGGCTTTTTGATTTTATTAGGTTAAATTTAATATAAATACTCAAAGACTAAAGCACTATCTTTACCTCGTTTTGCTAGCAAATTTTTCTGAACATATCAACTCCCATTTTTCGTTTTTAAAAGACAAAAAATTATTAATAGCCGTTTCAGGTGGATTAGACAGTATTGTTTTATCTCATTTACTTCATCGATTAAAATTTACAGTTTCATTGGCACATTGCAATTTTCGCTTACGCGGGAAGGATGCCGACCAAGACGAAGTTTTTGTTAAAGAATTGGGCAATCAGTTATCGGTTCCTGTTTTTACAACATCATTTGAAACAGAAAAAGTGGCTACACAAGAAAAACAATCTATACAAGTAGCAGCTCGAGAATTAAGGTATAAATGGTTTCATGAAATTATTGAAGAAAATAAGCTGGATTTTTTGTTAACTGCGCACCATGCTGATGATAATTTGGAAACTTTTTTAATCAATACCATTAGAGGTACAGGATTGGATGGTTTAACCGGTATTCCTGAAAAAAACGAAAATATCATCAGACCTTTATTACCTTTTAGCAGAGAACAAATCGAAAAATACGCAAAAGACCATTCGCTGAAATGGCGAGAAGACAGCTCTAATATTGAAACAAAATATTTGAGAAATAAGATCAGGCATGCTATAATTCCGATCTTAAAAGAATTGAATCCAGGTTTGCTATCCTCATTTGCAAAAACCCAAGAGAACCTAATGGGAAGTCGACAAATTATTGAGGATGTAATAGCCAAGGTTAAGAATGCTGATGTCATTCCTGCGCAAGCTGGAATCCAGAAGATCAACATCGCTAAATTAAAAGAATATAGCAACCCTAAAGCCTATTTATACGAGCTATTAAAAACATATAATTTTACTGAATGGAATGATGTTGTTAATTTATTAGATGCACAATCAGGTAAACAAGTACTTAGTGAAACACATAGATTACTAAAAGACAGAGACTTTTTATTGTTAACCGAATTACATCAAGAAAGTACAGAACAAAATACTTATGTGTTAAATGAAAGTGATACTGTTTTTGAAAACTCTGAGTTGAAATTAATACTCTCAAACAAAAATATATCGAACACAGGGCTTAATACACCCCCGAAGTTTCACGACTCGATACTCATTGATAGAGATAAATTAAAGTTTCCGTTAACTGTAAGAAAGTGGGAAAAAGGCGACTATTTTTACCCGTTTGGTATGGAAGGCAAAAAGAAACTAAGTAAGTTTTTTAAAGATGAAAAAATATCTGTCCTTGAAAAGGAGAAAATTTGGTTACTTTGCTCAGAAGATCAAATTGTTTGGGTTATTGGGAAACGTTTGGATGACAGATTTAAAATAACCGAAACAACAAAGAATATATTAAAAATAGAAAATCAATAATGAAGCAATTACTCTACCTTGTAACCGTATTTTTCTCATTTACAACTACTATAAATGCTCAAATTTTTGAACCTGTAAAATGGGAAACTTCTATTGAAAAAGTTTCAGCTTCTGAGTATGATCTGGTTGCAACGGCAACCATTGATCAGGGTTGGCATTTGTATTCGCAATCTATCCCTGATGACGGTCCGATTCCTACTACTTTTAGTTTTAAAGACGCCAAAGGCAAATACCAATTAGTTGGTAAAACTACTGAAGGTGAAGGACATGAAGAATTTGATAAAGTATTTGAAATGGACATCAAATACTTTGAAAAGGAGGCAAGTTTTAAGCAACGTATTATCTTACTGACCGATGAAAAAATTATAATTGATGAAACTGTTGAGTTCATGGTATGTGACGATACTAGTTGTTTACCACCAACAGAAGTCGCACTCAATTTTGTTGTTCAAGGAACAGCAACTACAAAAAAAATAGAAGAGGTAAAACCGGCAGAACCAATCTTTAATATAGACAGTACAGATGTTAAAAAAGATGAGCCTGAAGCTTCTAAAGAGACTGATACACCAATACAGGAAAGTGAGCCCAAAGGATTATTAGGTATTTTTATAATCGCGTTTTTTTCGGGCTTTTTAGCTTTACTTACGCCTTGTGTATTTCCAATGATCCCTATGACGGTAAGCTTTTTTACAAAACAGAGTAAAACTAAAGCTGCCGGAATTAGAAATGCATTGATCTATGGCTTATCAATTATCGTTATTTATGTTTTTCTAGGCATTTTGGTTACTTGGGCTTTTGGAGCAGATTCTTTAAATGCTTTATCAACTAATGTTTGGTTCAATATTACTTTCTTTTTAGTATTGGTAATATTTGCCATATCGTTTTTTGGTGCATTTGAATTGGTCTTACCAAGTTCTTGGGGCACAAAAGTTGATGCTCAGGCGGATAAAGGTGGATTTATTGGTATTTTCTTTATGGCATTAGCCTTAGCAATTGTTTCATTTTCTTGTACAGGTCCCATAGTTGGAACATTATTAGTAGAAGCTGCTTCAGGCGGCAATCAAATTGGCCCTATTGTTGGAATGTTAGGATTTTCATCGGCTATAGCTATACCTTTTGCCTTATTTGCAGCTTTTCCAGGTTGGTTAAACTCATTGCCAAAATCGGGAGGTTGGTTAAATACCGTGAAGGTGAGTCTTGGGTTTTTAGAATTGGCATTGGCATTTAAATTTTTATCAAACGCCGATTTGGTATTACAGTCGCATTGGCTGGAAAGAGAAGTATTCTTAGCAATTTGGATCGCTGTTTTTGGGGCTTTTGCTTTCTATTTATTTGGCAAGATAAGATTACCACACGATTCTCCAACAGATCAAATATCAGTGACCAGATTAAGTTTAGGTTTGATTGTTTTGACCTTTACTATTTATTTAATTCCTGGTCTTTGGGGAGCACCGTTAAAGTTAATAAGTGGATTCCCTCCACCAATGCAGTACAGTGAGTCTCCATACGGAGTTGGTTTTACAAAAATAGGTGCTGGTCTGGCAAAAGAAAAATTACCAGAAGGAGCCAAGTACGGTCCCCACGATATTGTTACTTTTTTAGATTATGATAAAGGGATGGCGTATGCAAAGAAAAACAACAAACCCGTTTTGTTAGATTTTACAGGTCATGCCTGTGTAAATTGCAGAAAAATGGAAGAGCGCGTTTGGTCTGACCCTAAAATTTTACAAATACTTAAAAATGATATTGTATTAGTGTCTTTATATGTTGATGATAAACGACAATTGCCAGAGAATGAACAATTTGTTTCAGAGACTACAGGTAAAAAAATTAAAACTATTGGTAATAAATGGAGTGATTTCCAAATAAAAAAATACAGGGCAAATGCTCAACCTTATTATGTTTTATTAGATCAGAACGGTAATAATCTAAATAAATATTCAGCCTATGATCCTAATATTGAAAGTTATATGAAATGGCTTAAAGAAGGAATAGCCAATTTTAAAAAGTAAAACAAAACATTTTTTTATAGACCTCGCAGATTTAAAAACCTGTGAGGTCTTTTTATATATATTTGCAGAACAATTAACTATACAATGGATAAAGAAATCTCAAAAAGAATTGATCTGCTAAAAGATAAATATGATAGTATTGGTCAAGACCTGGAAACACACCTTGACGGATTAATACAAAGTAAACCCATTACTTATTGGGATTATATTCAAACCGATGCTTTGTTAAATTTACAAGTACAACGTACCTTACTTCCAGATGAAATGGTATTTATAATGTATCACCAAATCAATGAATTAATATTTAAGATGATACTTTGGGAAATACAACAAGTATCGCATCACGCGGCTATTACAACCGATTTTTTTGTGTCTCGATTAATGCGAATTAGTCGATATTTTGATATGCTGTCAGAATCATTTACCATTATGGGAGATGGAATGGAAAAAGAACAATATTTGAAATTTAGAGATACTTTAACTCCAGCTAGTGGATTTCAAAGTGCTCAGTATAGATTAATCGAATTTTATTCAACTGAGATCATTAATTTAATTGATTATAGATTCAGGGCTACCATAGATAGAAATACGCCTTACGAACATGCCTTTGAACATCTATATTGGCAAGCGGCAGGGAAAGATCATAAAACAGGTGAAAAATCATTTTTTTTAAATCAATTTGAAGAAAAATATAAAGATTTGTTTATCAAAACTATGGAGGAGTATAACACCATTAATGTATGGTCTAAATTCAAATCGCTACCTAAAAAAGATCAAGAAAATATAGATTTAATAAATGCTATGCGTCATTATGACTATACGGTTAATGTAAGTTGGGTAATGGCTCATTATAATGCAGCAAATAAATATATTGGTAAAAGTACTGACGGAGAAGAAATTGAAGCAACCGGCGGAAGTGATTGGCGTAAATATATGCACCCAAAATATCAAAAGAGAATCTTTTTTCCTGATTTATGGAGTGCCGAGGAATTTGAGAATTGGGGTGTAACAAATTTAACTTCTTGTATAATATTATCCTGATTGTTTCGTATAATTAATTAGACTACAATATTTTTGGAATGGTAATTGTAATTTCACTTGTTGAATAGTAATATTATTTTAATTATGATGAAAAAATTAATGCCCTATATACTAATTTTTGCAATGTTCACGGTAAATGCACAAACGGAAGTGAAAGCTTTTAAAAAAGGAGAGTGGCTTAAGTTTAAAATAAGTTATAGTAATTTTTTAAATGCCGGTAATGCCACTATGGAAGTTAAAGAAACCACCAATAATGGCAATGCTGTTTTTCACGTTGTTGGTAAAGGAAAAACTACAGGTGTTATCAGTTGGTTTTTTAAAGTAAGAGATAATTATCAATCGTATTTTTATAAAGAGACGCTACAACCCTATCGTTTTGTCAGAAAAATTAACGAAGGTGGTTACACTAAAGACAAAGAAATATTATTTGACCAAACTTCGAAAAAAGCGACTGTTAAAGACTATAAGCACAAAACTGAAAAACAATATGCCACAAACAATAATGTGCAAGATATGCTTTCAACCTTATATTATTTAAGGAATCAAGACTTGAGTAAAATGGCAGCTGGTGATCAAACTACATTAACTATGTTTTTTGATGAAACTAATTATAAATTCAAACTAAAATTGTTGGGCAGGGAAACTATTCGAACAAAATTTGGTAAAATAGCAGCGGCTAAATTTAGGCCTATTGTACAAGAAGGTAGAGTTTTTAAAGAAAACGAAAGCCTTACTGTTTGGATAAGTGATGATGAGAATAAAATACCGTTACGAATCAAGGCTTCACTTGCTGTAGGATCGATGAGAGTTGACTTAAATGCCTATAAAGGATTGGCCAATCCATTTCCAATTATTTTTTAACAAAACATCTATATTGAATTATCATTAAAAATAGTAGATTTGTTCCGTTATTTTAAAAACGTACACAGATCAAATGAAGTACTCCCTTCTACTACTATTTTTAATGTTATTATTTTCTTGTAATCAAGATAGAACAGAAGAACAAGAAAACTTAGAAGATCAAATAATAGCCCCTAAAATCATTCAAAAATTCGGTTACATCTTGAACAATTATAAAGTTGTTGAAGATACTATCAAAAAGGATGAAAGTTTTGGAGAAATACTATACAGAAACCATGTTGATTTTCCTGAAATTCATAATATAGTTGAAGGTTCTAAAGATTCTTTTGATGTTAGAAGATTAAGAACGGGTAAACCTTATACTGTTTTGGCTAAAAATGATTCATCCGAAAAAGCCCAAATTTTTATTTATCAACCTAATAAAGTTGAATATTTGGTAATTGATTTTACAGATTCTATTCAGGCACAAATGCATAAAAAGGAAATCAAAACGGTTACCAAAACAGCTACAGGCAAAATCAAATCTTCGCTTTCAGAAGCCATGGATGAAAAAGGCTTGGATTATGCATTGGTGAATGAAATGTCCGATATTTATGCTTGGGCGATAGATTTTTTTCACCTTCAAAAGAATGACAAATTTAAAGTTGTTTATGAGGAAAAATTTATAGATGATTCAGTTTCAGTTGGCATTGGAAAAATTACAGCTGCTTATTTTGAGCATAAAAAAACACCCTTTTATGCTTTTAATTTTGTGACTGATTCAACTAAGAATATAGCTGATTATTACGATGAAGAAGCAAATACATTGCGGAAACAGTTTTTAAAAGCGCCTTTAAAATTTAGTAGAATATCATCAAGATATAACTTAAAACGATATATACGATATTATGGTCGAGTGAAAGCTCATAGAGGAACTGATTTTGCTGCCGCAATTGGTACCCCTATTATGAGTACGGCTAATGGTACAGTGGTTGAATCTCGTTACAAAGGCGGTAATGGTAATTATGTAAAAGTAAAACATAATGGTACGTATTCAACTCAATATTTGCATATGCGTAAACGTGCTGTTAAAGTAGGTGATTTCGTAAAGCAAGGAGATGTAATTGGCTATGTAGGAATGACAGGAAGCACAGCAGGGCCACATGTATGTTACCGTTTTTGGAAAAATGGACATCAGGTTGATCCGCTTAAGCAAAAATTACCGGCAGCAGAACCCATTAAAGAACATTTAAAAGAGTCTTATTCAAATTTTATTGTACCTATAAAAGAGCAATTAGATCAAATGGATGTCGAATAACAAATTCCAAAAGGCAAATTCTAAAATTTATTATTTACACCATATCTTTGTATGCTTTGCGGAAAACTTTGCGACCTTTGTATGAAAACCAAAGTACTTACTTATTTATAGCCCGATGCCTTTAAAGAACCAAAATCCAACACAAACCAACGCCTGGAAAAAACTTCAAAAAACATATCAAGAAGTAAAAGATATTGATATGAAAACGTTGTTCTTGAATAATGAAAAGAGAAAGTCATCTTATTCAATAGCATTCAATGATTTTTTATTAGATTTTTCTAAAAACAGAATAAATGACAAAGGCTTAGAACAATTGTTTGAATTAGCAAATGAAGTTGATCTTAAAAATGGCATTGACAAAATGTTTTCAGGTGAAACAATAAATGCTACCGAAAACAGGGCAGTGTTACATACCGCTTTAAGAAACAAATCAAAAAATCCTGTTTTGGTTCAGGAGAAAGATGTATTACCGGAAGTAAATGCTTCACTACAAAAAATGGAGTCGTTTTCTAACAATGTTATTTCAGGAATTTTTAAAGGATATACAGGGAAAGCAATTACAGATGTTGTTAATATTGGTATCGGAGGTTCAGATCTGGGTCCAAGAATGGTGGTTGACGCCTTGCAATTTTATAAGAACCATTTAAAAGCTCATTTTATATCAAATATTGACGGTGACCATGTTGCGGAAACATTAAAAGACTTGA
>JGI24023J19991_10001922_pt1 | contig 15524 bp, 28 predicted proteins | sample Cruoilmetagenom1_FD_19991 | JGI IMG/M metagenome (IMG submission 19991) | reverse complement strand
ACCGTATCACCCATGGTTTTGCTTCCTTGCGCTTTAAGCACATTCACGCCTGAATCAGCCGGCAAGATATACGCTTAGCTTTGGGCTATGAGAAGGCTGCCTGTGGGCCAGAGATTCGCCAGTAACCAAGCTGCTTGGCAGCGGCGAAATCGAGTCGACTCTCCGGGCCCGCCTGTTACCATTGCGCCCACAACCAGAATTCAAGGGAGACGTTTTCATGCGTAACGTATTAGTAGGCACTGCCGCAGCTTTGGGGATCGCGTTCGCGTCTGCCGGCGGCGCTTTGGCCATCGAGGTCAATAAGGAAGTGACGGTCAAGGCAGCGCCCTCCGACGTTTGGAAAAAGATTGGCGGCTGGTGCTCCATTCGCAACTGGCATCCCGTTATTGAGACCTGCGAAATGAGCGAAGTCGACGGTGATACATGGCGCATGCTCACGACCGGCGACGGCGGCAAGATCAAGGAAAAACGCACGGCCGAAGGTGACATGAGCTATGGCTATGTGATCACCGAAAGCCCGCTGCCGGTCGCCAATTACAACGCCACGATCGGTGTTGAAGCTGACGAAGACGGCACCATGACCAAGATCACTTGGAACGCTAATTTCGACGCCAAGGGCGTCAGCGACGAAGAGGCTCAAAAGGCCATTGAAGGGGTCTTCGATGCCGGCTTGAACTCGGTCAAAGAGTCGATGAACTAAAACTCTATAAGTCTCTGATTTCAAATATAAAAGCGGCCTCCCATTTGGAGGCCGCTTTTTTGTTCTCTATGGCTGTGTAAGTGCGCTTGGCCGCGCACTATGCCGCAGCGGCTTCTTCGCTCTCTTCCACCTCTTCGCGCTCTTGGGTCGGGCCTGAATCCTGACCCTTGGCCTCGAGGTCGCGGTCGACCAGTTCTATCACCGCCATCGGCGCTGAATCGCCATAGCGGAAGCCGGCGCGCAACACCCGCGTATAGCCACCCGGCCGGTCCTTGTAGCGGGGGCCAAGCACGTCGAACAACTTCTTCACCATGCCTTCGTCGCGGATTCGCGCGGCGGCCAGACGTCTGGACCCGAGGTCGGCACGCTTGGCGAGCGTGATCAGCTTGTCTGCGACCCGTTTGAGCTCTTTGGCCTTGGGCAGCGTGGTGACGATCTGCTCATGCTTTATGAGGGACGCCGACATATTGGCGAACATCGACCGGCGATGGCTCGACGTGCGGTTCAGCCTGCGGCCTGCTCTGCGATGACGCATTTACGTTTCTCCAAATCGGAGGAGGAGTGCGGCCAGGCCGCCCCGCCTGCTTTAATAATGATCCTCGAAGCGCTTAGCCAGCTCTTCGATGTTTTCGGGCGGCCAGCTCGACACTTCCATGCCGAGATGAAGCCCCATGCCCGCAAGCACCTCTTTGATCTCATTGAGAGACTTGCGGCCGAAATTCGGCGTGCGCAACATCTCCGCCTCGGTCTTCTGAATGAGATCGCCGATATAAACGATGTTGTCGTTCTTCAGGCAGTTGGCAGAGCGTACCGAAAGCTCCAGCTCGTCCACCTTCTTCAACAGCGCGGCATTGAATTCGAGTTCCGGCTGGCGGTCCTCGACGACCTCTTTCTGAGGTTCCTCGAAGTTGACGAATATCGCCAACTGATCCTGCAGGATACGGGCGGCGAGCGCCACGGCATCGTCAGGCCGGATCGAGCCGTCGGTTTCGACATCGATGGTCAGCTTGTCGTAGTCGAGGATTTGACCCTCGCGGGTGTTCTCCACCCGGTAAGAGACCTTGCGAACCGGCGAATAGAGGCTGTCGACGGGAATCAGGCCGATGGGCGCGTCGTCGGGCCTGTTGCGCTCGGCCGGAACGTAGCCCTTGCCCGTCTGCGTCGTGAACTCCATGCGGATCGACGCGCCTTCGTCGAGATTGCAGATCACGTGATCGGGATTGAGGATGTCCACATCGGCGCCCGCCTCGATATCTCCGGCGGTGACGATAGATGGGCCTTCCTTCTTCAACACCATGCGCTTTAGGCCATCAGCGTGTTGGCGTATCGCAATTTCCTTGATGTTGAGGACGGTATCGGTGACATCCTCGCGCACGCCGGCGATCGAGGAGAATTCGTGCAACACGCCATCAATATGCACGGATGTGATCGCCGCCCCTTGCAGGGAGGAGAGCAGAATGCGGCGCAGGGCGTTGCCCAGCGTCATGCCAAAGCCACGCTCCAACGGTTCGGCCACCACTTGTGCCGTGCGCTCGGGATCGAGCCCGCCGGAAATCTTGAGCTTTGACGGCTTGATCAGATCTTGCCAGTTTTTTTGAAGCACCTCGGAATCCTCATTGGATTTGAGCGGTGGGAGCAATTACGACCGGGGCGATCCTCGTGTGTATTCACGGGCCGCGGCCACAATTGACCCAGGGCGACTAGGTTTTACACGCGGCGACGCTTGCGAGGACGGCAGCCGTTGTGGGGAATAGGTGTAACGTCCCGGATAGACGTGATCGTAAAGCCCGCCGCCTGCAGGGCGCGCAATGCCGATTCGCGTCCCGAACCAGGTCCGCGCACCTGAACTTCTAAATTCTTCATGCCATGCTCCATCGCCTTGCGGCTGGCGTCCTCGGCTGCGACCTGGGCGGCATAGGGCGTCGATTTGCGCGAGCCCTTAAAGCCCATCGATCCGGCCGACGACCAGGAAATCGCGTTTCCCTGCGCATCGGTGATGGTGATCAGCGTGTTGTTGAACGTCGCGCTGACATGCGCGATGCCCGACGAAATATTTTTGCGCTCGCTCTTGCGAACCCGCGCTCGTTCCTTTGCCATCCCCACACTCTCGTTTGGTCGAAGATATTATCTTGCGACCTACTTCTTCCTACCTGCAATCGGCCGTGCTGGACCCTTGCGCGTGCGCGCGTTGGTGTGCGTGCGCTGACCGCGAACCGGCAGACCGCGACGGTGGCGCATACCCCGGTAACAGCCGAGGTCCATCAGCCGTTTGACATTCATAGAGACTTCGCGCCGCAAGTCGCCTTCCACGAGATAGTCGCGGTCGATGACTTCGCGGATCTGAATCACTTCCTGGTCGGAGAGCTCGTTGACCCTGCGTTCGGCCGGAATGTTCACCTTTTGGCATATTTCCTTGGCAAAGGTGTCGCCAATACCGTGGATATAGCTCAATGCCACTTCCACGCGCTTATTGGTCGGGATATTGACGCCGGCAATTCGGGCCACGATCGCATCTCCTTCGGTGGCCTGGACGCCGCATCTTGTACCGCGGGCTACCCGTCATTTCGGGCTCCGCAGCGATTGACGGCCCAGACCAAATTGTTCCGCGCATCCGCGCGTCTAATCCAACATGCCGGACTTTCCGGCCTAACTTCTATAGGCTTTCTGCAGAAAGCGTCTGACTGCAGTTACCCAAAACGCGACAAGACCGGTTACCGGAGGTCGACACAACCTTCCGGACCGATCTGTTCTTCCAACACAAAGATGCGCTTATGTAGCGGATTCACGGGCTTTTCGTCAACCGCTGTCATACACGCACCAGCACGATAAATTGCCGCTCACATTGACGCCAGTTTCGTTTCGATTTCCACCGCCACATCGTCGATGTCCTTCATGCCGTCCACCGATATGAGCTTGGCTTTGGCGCTGTAAAATTCGATGAGCGGCGAGGTTTGAGCATGATAGGCCGCAAGCCTCTTTCTCACGGTTTCCTCGTTGTCGTCAGCCCGGCGCTTGAAGTCGCTTTTGCCACATTCGTCGCACACGCCTTCGTTGCGCGGCAGCTTGAACTCATCGTGATAGCCCTCGCCGCAATTGCCGCATGTAAAGCGCCCGGTGATCCGTTTGATAAGCTTTTCATCGTCGACGCGGATTTCGACCACTGCGTCCAAGGTCTTATGTTTTTCGGCCATCAAGCCTTCCAGCGCATCGGCCTGAGCGACGGTGCGCGGGAAGCCGTCCAATATGAAACCTTGGGCGCAGTCGGGCGCATCGATGGCATCGGAAATGATGGCAATGACGATGTCGTCGGAAACGAGTTCGCCGCGGTTCATAACCTCCTGCGCCTTCAGTCCCACTTCGGTGCCCGCTGCCACGGCCGCGCGCAACATGTCGCCGGTCGAGAGCTGATTGGCTCCGCTGCGCGTCTCGATGATTTTTGCCTGAGTCCCCTTACCCGCACCAGGTGGTCCCAATAGGATTAGGTTCACCTTCGCCTCGATCCGCGCAGCTTGGATTTCTTGATCAAGCCTTCGTATTGATGGGCGAGCAAATGACTCTGAATTTGGGCGACGGTGTCCATGGTCACACTGACGACGATCAGCAGCGACGTCCCGCCGAAATAGAAGGGTACGGCCGCATAGGAGATCAAAAACTCCGGCAAAATGCAGACGATTGCCAAGTATGCGGCGCCCAACACCGTGATGCGCGTCAACACATAGTCGATATATTCAGCCGTCCGTTCGCCAGGCCGAATGCCCGGTATGAAACCGCCATATTTGCGTAAATTGTCAGCCGTGTCCTTTGGATTGAAGACGACAGCCGTATAGAAGAACGCGAAAAAGACGATCATCGATACGTAAAGGATCAGGTAGAGCGGTTGTCCACGGCCCAACAGAGCGGTGATGCTTGTCAGCCATTCGGGGCCCTGGCCGCTGGAGAAGTTGGCGACCGTTATCGGCAGCAACAGCAGGGATGAGGCAAAAATTGGCGGAATGACACCTGCGGTGTTGAGCTTGAGCGGCAAGTGGGAGGAATCGCCCTGAAACATGCGATTTCCCATTTGGCGCTTGGGATACTGGATCAGCAGGCGCCTCTGGGCGCGCTCCATAAAGACGATGAAGGCGATGACAAAGACCGACATGGCAAGCAGCGCGCCCAACAATGGCGCAGAAAGCGCGCCTTGCCGGCCAAGCTCCAGCGTGCCGACCAGGGCTGCCGGCAGTTCGGCTACGATTCCTGCGAAAATGATAAGAGAAATGCCATTGCCGACGCCGCGAGCCGTGATCTGCTCGCCAAGCCACATCAGGAAAACGGTGCCGCCGACCAGCGTGATGACCGTCGAAATGCGGAAGAACCAGCCTGGATCCATCACCACATTGCCGGCGCCCTCGAGCCCAACAGCAATGCCGTAGCCCTGCATGGTGGCCAGAAACACCGTGCCGTAGCGGGTGTATTGGTTGATCTGCTTTCGCCCCTGTTCACCCTCTTTCTTCAGTTGTTCGAGATGGGGCGAAACGGTCGTCATCAACTGGATGATGATGGAGGCCGAGATATAGGGCATGATGTTGAGGGCAAAGATCGCCATGCGGCCGACGGCGCCACCAGCGAACATGTTGAACATGCCCAGGATACCCGATTGATTTTGCTGAAAAACATCCGCCAACGCTTGCGGATTTATGCCCGGAATCGGGATGTAAGTTCCCAGCCGATAAATCAGCAACGCACCCAGAGTGAACCAGAGACGCCTTTTGAGTTCCTCGGCCTTACCGAAGGCAGAAAAATTGAGATTGGCGGCGAGCTGTTCGGCGGCTGATGCCATGGGCGTCCTAGCTAAATCTCACGGGCCCTATCGGCCCGCGGGCTTCTGGTCCTATTTCTTTGTTTTCGTCGCGGGCTTAGACGCCGGCGCGGCCTTTTTGGCGGCGGCAGGCTTCTTAGCAGGCGTCTTTGCCGATTTCTTGGCGGGCTCTTTGGCCTCTTCGGTCTTGGCCGGCGCCTCGGTCTGTGGCTGTGTCTTGGCCTTGGTCGCCGGTGACTTTGCCTTCGCCGGCGTCTCTTTTTCCTTTGGCGANCGCTTGGGCATCTCCACCAGGGTCACCGAGCCGCCAGCCTTTTCAATGGCCTTTTGNGCGCCGGTCGAAACACCGGTNACTTCAAATGTGAGTTTTGTCTTGATCTCGCCTTGCCCCAAGACCCGCACGCCATCGCGTGCCCTGCGAATGATGCCGGCCGNAAGAAGCGCCTCTACGGTCACCGCTTTTTTNGGATCAAGCGTCTTCTTNTCGATCGCNCTTTGAATNCGGCCCAAATTNACCTCGTTCAANTCTTTCTTGAAAATATTNGTGAANCCNCGCTTGGCAAGGCGNCGATGGATCGGCATCTGGCCGCCTTCGAATCCCTTGATCGCCACGCCCGAGCGTGACTTCTGACCCTTATGGCCGCGACCGGCAGTCTTGCCCTTGCCGGAGCCCGGTCCGCGCCCAATTCGCTTGCGCGCCCGCGTGGCGCCTTGNTTATCCCTTAACTCATTGAGACGCATGAGTTTCTGCCTTTCAGCTTAAGCTTTATCTTCGACCACGCGCACCAAATGAGNAACCTTNGCGATCATTCCNCGCACCTGGGGCGTATCGGTCAGCGTGCGGCGCCGGCCCATGCGGTTCAGGCCGAGCCCAACGAGGGTTGCGCGCTGATCGCCGGACCTGCGGATCGGACTGCCCGTCTGCTCGACGGTCACCGTCTTTGCGTTCTTCTTCTCTGCCATGCGCTTTCGCCCTCAACCTCCACTACGCCGCCGCTAGGCCTCTGCCGCGGCCGTGGCGTCGCCCGCACCGTCACGACGGCGAGAAACGATGTCGCTCACCTTCTTGCCCCGCCGGGCGGCAACGCCTCTGGGACTGTCTTCCTGCTTCAACGCTTCGATCGTCGCACGAACCATATTGTAGGGATTGGCGCTGCCCAATGACTTTGCCACGACATCCTGCACGCCGAGTGTTTCGAACACCGCGCGCATCGGACCACCGGCGATGATGCCGGTGCCGGCAGGGGCTGCGCGCAAAATCACGCGTCCGGCTCCATGACGGCCTGTGACGTCGTGATGCAGCGTCCGCCCTTCCCTCAATGGCACGCGCACCAGGGTGCGCTTNGCAGTCTCGGTCGCCTTGCGAATGGCCTCTGGCACTTCTCGCGCCTTGCCTTTGCCAAATCCAACACGACCTTTTTGATCGCCAACAACCACAAGTGCGGCAAAGCCGAACCGCCTGCCGCCCTTGACGACCTTGGCGACTCGATTGATATGGACGAGCTTGTCGACAAATTCATTGTCGCGATCGTCCTGTTTTCTCATGGGGTTTCGTGCCACGTTCTCTTTCCTTCCCGGACTACGCCTTAGAAGCTGAGGCCGCCCTCGCGGGCAGCATCGGCCAAGGCCTTCACGCGACCATGATAAATATATTGGCCACGATCAAAGATCACTTCCTTAATCCCGGCCTTAATCGCTCGCTCTGCAACCATCTTGCCGACACTCGCAGCCGCTGTCTTGTCGCAGCCCTTGGCAAGCGACTTGCGTAATTCGCCGTCCATGCTGGAGGCAGCAGCCAGCGTTCGGCCGTTCGCATCGTCTATCACCTGAGCATAGATGTGCTGCGATGACCGATGAACGGACAGGCGCGGCTTTCCGTTCGCAGCCCTTTTAAGGCTGCGCCTGACACGCATCTTGCGCCGGCGCGTTTTATCACTCGAGGCACCCATTCGCCCACTCCGTTATTTCTTTTTGCCTTCCTTGCGGAAAACGTACTCACCCGCATAGCGGATGCCTTTGCCCTTATAAGGCTCGGGCGGGCGGTAGCGCCGGATTTCGGCTGCAACCTGCCCAACCTTCTGTCTCTCGATTCCAGAAACGACGATCTCCGTCGGTTTGGTGCACTCGATTTTTATTCCGTCCGGAATCGCATAAGCGACGTCGTGGCTTAGGCCAAGAGTCAGCTGTAAGTTTTTGCCCTGAACCTGAGCTCGATAGCCTACACCATTGATTTCAAGTGTTTTTGTGAAACCTTCAGTAACGCCCGTAATGACATTCGAAACGAGCGAGCGCGACAGCCCCCACATTGAACGTGCGCGCTTTGAGTCACCCGTGGGTCCAATGGTGATGCCGTCATCGCCCACCTCGGCAGTGACCTCCTTCGCCAACACGATCGAGAGTTCGCCCTTCGGTCCCTTGGCCGCGATTTGTTGGCCATCGAGATTGACGGTAACACCGTCTGGAATGGCTATCAGCCGTTTTCCTATCCTCGACATTGACCCACTTTCCTTTCTTCACACACCAAGCGCACAATCAAAAGACGCTGCAGAGCACTTCGCCGCCGACGTTCTCCGCCCGCGCTTTGGAATCCGACATAACGCCCTTCGGTGTCGACAGAATTGAAACACCGAGACCATTGGCCACAGTGGGCAAGCCCTTGACAGAAGAGTAGACCCGGCGGCCCGGCGTGGACACACGTCTCAGCTCCCTGATCACGGGTTCGCCATCGAAATATTTGAGTTCGATCTCAAATTCCGCACGACCGTTGTCAAATTCGACCTGAGCGTAGCCTCGAATAAACCCTTCCTCCTCGAGCACATCCAGCACCCAACCGCGCAGCTTGGAGGCCGGCGTCGAGACCTTCGACTTATTGCGCATCTGGGCGTTGCGAATGCGAGTAAGCATATCGCCTAAAGGATCGGTCATCGTCATTCGGCGTCTCCTACCAGCTCGACTTAATCATTCCAGGGATCAGGCCCTGGGATGAGAGCTCTCTCAACGCAATTCGTGAAACTCTCAGTTTGCGGTAATAGCCGCGCGGCCGGCCGCTTAGATCACAGCGATTGCGGATGCGGGACGGCGACGAATTGCGCGGAAGCTGAGCCAATTTGAGGCGAGCGGCGTAGCGCTCTTCCGCCGGCAACAACCGGTCGTTTGCTATCTCTTTCAATCGCGCGCGCCGCCCGCCGAATGTTTTTGCCATGCGGCGGCGCTTGCGATTGCGTTCAATGGAACTCTTTTTCGCCATTTACTCCTCCTCGCCTGGAGCATCGGTCTGCTCCTGCGTATCGTTGTTTTCCGCAGCAGCCTGGGCGGCCTCCGGCTCTTCGGCCGGCGCCTCTGGCGCTGCTTCGGTCTCGGTTTTCTGTGGGGCGGGTTCGCGGAACGGGAAATCGAACCCCTTCAGCAGAGCGCGCGCTTCGTCGTTACTAACTGCGGTGGTGCACACGACAACGTCGAGACCCAAGATCGTGTCTACCTTGTCGTAGTCGATTTCCGGGAACACGATGTGTTCCTTGATACCCAACGCATAGTTGCCGCGCCCATCGAAACTTTTCAGGCTTAATCCACGGAAATCCCGCACGCGGGGAAGTGCGATCGTAACCAACCGATCGATGAAATCGTACATGCGGTTCTTGCGCAGCGTGACCTTGGCGCCGATTGCCATGCCTTCCCTGAGCTTGAAGGTTGCAATCGATTTGCGCGCCCGCGTTATCACCGGTTTCTGACCAGCGATCAGCATCAATTCGTCCGCGGCTATTTGGATCTTTTTGGAATCTCCGACAGCCTCGCCGATGCCCATGTTGAGCACCACCTTTTCAAGGCGGGGCACCTGCATCACGTTCTGATAGTTGAACTGTTTGATGAGATCTTGGCGCAGCACGTCGTTGTAGTGCTGCTTCAGCCTTGGTGCGTATGCAGCATCAGCCATCGATCGTCTCCCCCGAGCGCCTGGCGAACCGAACCTTGCGGCCATCCTTCAATGTCTTGAAGCCGATGCGCGTGGCTTTACCGTCCTTGGGATCTTCGATTGCCAGGTTGGACAAATGGACTGCCGCTTCTTTCGAAATGATGCCGGCTTCTTGATCTGCCGTCTGCCGCTGATGCCGTTTGACGACGTTGACGCCCTGAACAATGGCGCGGTTTTCCTGCGGCATCACTTTCAGAACCTCGCCGTTCTTTCCCTTGTCGCGCCCCGACAGCATGACAACGAAATCACCCTTTTTGATCTTTACCCTGGGCATCTAGAGAACCTCCGGGGCGAGCGAAACGATCTTCATATGGTTCTTTGCCCTCAACTCGCGCGTCACGGGTCCAAATATGCGGGTGCCGATCGGCTCGCCCTGCGGGCTAACCAGAACGGCGGCATTGCGGTCGAAGCGGATAATGCTTCCATCAGCCCGGTGTACGGCCTTGGCTGTACGCACGACCACGGCGCGCATCACTTGACCTTTTTTAACGCGGCCGCGCGGAATGGCTTCCTTGACGCTCACCACAATGATGTCGCCTACGGATGCGTATCTCCTCTTCGAGCCGCCCAACACCTTGATGCATTGCACCCGGCGTGCGCCGGAATTGTCGGCGACATCGAGATTGGTTTGCATCTGAATCATGGCTTCCGCCTCTTCACTTCAATTCACTTCGTGCAGCGCCAAGGTTTAGGCGCTGAGCACCACCCAGCGTTTGTTTTTGGAAATCGGCGGACACTCCTCGATGCGTACCTTGTCGCCAACCTTGATCGCATTGCTGGCGTCGTGGGCGTGGTACTTCTTGGAGCGTCGTACAACCTTCTTGAGCAGCGGATGGGTGAACCGGCGCTCGACCCGCACGATCACCGTCTTCTCATTGGCGTCGCTGATCACCGTCCCCTGCAAAATTCGTTTTGGCATCGTATCCTCGTCCTGCGCCTAAGCTGCCGCTTCGGTGCGTTTCTGCTGCGCTATAGTCAGAACGCGCGCAATATTGCGGCGCACCTGGCGCATCCGCGCCGTATTCTCGAGCTGTCCCGTCGCGCCTTGAAAGCGCAGATTGAACTGCTCCTTCTTGAGTTTGATGAGCTCGTCATCGAGCTGATCGATCGTCATGTCGCGAATGTCACTTAATTTCATAGCCAATCACCCTTGCGCGTCTCAAACGTCGCCAAAACGCGCGACCACCCGCGTCTTCACCGGCAATTTGGCAGCGCCCAATCGCAACGCCTCGCGTGCGATGGCGTCGCTGACACCATCGATCTCGAACATGATGCGACCCGGCTTCACCTTGGCGCACCAAAACTCCGGTGCGCCCTTGCCCTTGCCCATGCGGACCTCGGTCGGCTTCTTCGAAACTGGNACATCGGGGAAAATTCTAATCCACACGCGCCCGACGCGTTTCATTTGCCGCGTCATGGCACGCCTGGCCGCCTCTATCTGACGAGAGGTGATGCGGGCCGGCTTTTGCGCCTTCAGCCCATAAGCACCGAAATTGAGGCTCGACCCACCCTTGGCGGTGCCCTTGATCCGGCCTTTCTGGGCCTTGCGGAATTTTGTTCGTTTAGGTTGCAGCATGGTTCTCTCGTCCCGGCGGCCTTAAGCCCCAGACCCCGGTCCTGGGCCATCACGGCGCATGCGCCCGCCCTCTTGAGCTTCACTGGCGCGGCGTTCATGGGCCATTGGATCGTGCTCCATGATTTCACCCTTGAATATCCACACCTTGATGCCGATGATGCCGTAAGCGGTGCGGCCGAGCGCGGTGCCGTAATCGATGTCGGCGCGCAAGGTATGAAGCGGCACGCGTCCTTCGCGATACCACTCCATGCGTGCGATTTCAGCACCGCCCAGTCGCCCCGAACAATTGATCCGAATTCCAAGAGCGCCAAGACGCATTGCCGATTGAACTGCGCGTTTCATGGCGCGGCGAAAGGCAACGCGGCGCTCGAGCTGCTGGGCGATCGCCTCTGCGACAAGGGTCGCATCGACCTCGGGCTTGCGCACTTCGAGGATATTGAGATGCACATCCGAATCCGTCATCGAGGCCAGATGTTTGCGGAGTTTTTCGATGTCGGCACCCTTTTTGCCGATCAGAATACCTGGACGCGCGGTATGGACGGTGATGCGGCATTTCTTATGAGGACGCTCAATCACGACCTTGGAAATCCCGGCGCCTGCGCGGTGACCAAGGATGTGCTCGCGGATCTTCAGGTCCTCGTGCAGCAGCTGACCGTATTCAGCACCGCTCGCAAACCAGCGCGAATCCCACGTTCGGTTGATGCCGAGGCGCAACCCAATTGGATTGACTTTTTGTCCCATCAGCTTGCTTCCTCTATTTGACGCACGACCACTGTCAGTTGCGAAATCGGTTTCTGGATGCGCCCGACCCGTCCCCTTGCACGCGGCCGCATGCGCTTCATAACCAAGTTCTTGCCCACATAGGCTTCAGACACGACCAGTGAATCGACGTCGAGGTCATGGTTGTTCTCGGCGTTTGCAATGGCTGACTCCAACGTCTTCTTCACTTCGTTGGCAATGCGTTTGCGCGCGAAACTCAAGTCGGCAAGCGCCTGGGCTACGCCGCGGCCCCGGATCATCTGTGCGACCAGATTCAGCTTCTGCGGCGAGATGCGAAGCATTCGCGTCACAGCTTTGGCTTCGTTTTCGGCGAGCTTGCGCGTGGCTTTTGACTTACCCATGGGCTAGACCCGCCGTGCCCGTTTGTCACCGGCGTGGCCGTAATAGGTCCGCGTCGGCGCAAACTCACCAAATTTATGTCCGACCATGTCCTCGGTAACCAGAACAGGTATGTGTTTTTGTCCGTTGTGAACGCCAAATGTTAGACCGACGAACTGGGGCAAAATGGTCGAGCGCCTGCTCCAAATCTTGATCACGGCATTCGATCCGCCAGACCGCGCCATCTCTGCTTTTTTCAGCAGATAGCCGTCGACAAAGGGACCTTTCCATACTGAGCGTGACACCGTGGAGTCTCCCTATCGCTTCTTGCGTAAATGGCGGCTGCGGACGATGAACTTGTCGCTCGAGTGGTTCGATCGGGTGCGCTTGCCTTTGGTCGGTTTGCCCCATGGCGTAACGGGATGCCGTCCGCCCGATGTGCGCCCCTCACCGCCGCCATGGGGGTGATCGACCGGGTTCATGGCAACGCCGCGAACCGAGGGCCTTTTGCCCAACCAGCGCTTGCGTCCCGCCTTGCCGAGCTTGATGTTCGAGTTGTCGGGATTTGATACCGCACCGATGGTTGCCATGCATTCGGCCCGCACCATGCGCATTTCGCCCGAATTGAGCCGCAGAATGGCGTGGCCCGCATCGCGGCCAACCAGCTGGACATAGGTGCCGGCGGCGCGCGCTATCTGACCGCCCTTCTCGGGCTTCATCTCGACGTTGTGAACGATCGTACCGATCGGCGTGTTGGCGAGCGGCATGGCATTGCCCGGTTTGACGTCGACATGTTCGCCGGAGACGACCGTGTCGCCTGGCGCGACGCGCTGGGGTGCGAGAATGTATGACTGCTCGCCGTCCTCATAACGCAGCAACGCCAAAAACGCCGACCGGTTGGGATCGTATTCCAGCCTCTCGATCGTGGCCGGCACATCGAATTTTCGCCGCTTGAAATCCACCCTGCGGTAAAGCCGCTTGTGGCCACCGCCCCGGCGGCGCGCGGTCACGCGCCCAAGATTGTTTCGTCCGGCCTTTTTGGTCAGGCCTTCGGTCAGAGTCTTGACCGGCTCGCCTTTCCAAAGGTGCGAACGGTTGACCAGCACCAAATTGCGCTGTCCGGGCGTGATCGGCTTGTATGTTTTCAATGCCATGGTGATCAGAGCCCCGTCGTCACGTCGATGCTTTCACCCTCTTCGAGGGTGACAATAGCCTTCTTGACGTCTTTCTGGCGCCCGGGGCGACCGCGAAACATCTTTCGTTTTCCCTTGCGATTCAACGTGTTGACCGCCTTGACCTTGACGCCGAATAATTTCTCGACCGCCTCTTTGATCTCTGGCTTGGTCGCCTTCGGTCGCACCTTGAAAACCACCTGGTTGTGCTCACTGGACATCGTCGCCTTCTCGGTGATCACGGGCGAGACGATGACGTCATAGGCGTCGGCTTGTCTCATTTGAGCCTCGCTTCCAGCGACTCGATCGCTTCCTTCGTGAGCACCAGCTTGTCGCGCCGGAGAATGTCATAGACATTGACGCCCTGGACCGGCAGCACATCGATGTTGGGCAGGTTGCGAACGGCCAAACCAAAATTCTTATCGATCTCGTTGCCGCCCACGATCAATGCCGAGTGCAGGCCAAGTTTGTCGAGTTTCTTGGCCAGCGCACTGGTCTTGGCGTCTTTCGCCTCGACCTTGTCGAGCACGACAAGTTCCTGCGCCTTGACCTTGGCGGAAAGCGCGTGGCGAAGCGCCAGCGCGCGCACCTTTTTCGGCAGATCGATGGCATGGCTTCTTGGCTTGGGGCCGAAGGCCTTGCCGCCGCCGCGCAACTGCGGCGCCTTGGCGTTGCCGCGGCGCGCCCGTCCAGTACCTTTTTGACGGTACATCTTGGCGCTGGTGCCGGTAATCTGCGACCGATCCTTTGTGGCGTGGTTGCCGCCACGCCGTTTGGCGAGCTGATAGCGCACCATGCGATGCAGGATATCGACGCGTGGCTCGAGACCAAACACAGACTCCGCCAACTCGACGGTGCCCGCACTCTTGGCATCAATTGTTGTGACGTCGTTTTTCATTACTCGCTCTTGGTCTCTTCGGCCGGAGCATCGGATTCGGGCGCTTGGGCCTCCACCGGCGCCTCGACCGCGGTCTCGGCAATTTCGGCTGCTGGTTCCTCGGCGGCGCCCTCATCTGGCCCGCCAGCCTGCTTGCTCGACATGCCGCGCAATCCGCCGGGCAACGGCACATCGTCGGGCGCCTGCTTTTTAATGGCGTCGCGCAGCATGACCCAGCCGCCCTTGGCGCCCGGCACCGCGCCCTGAACCATAATCAGGCCGCGTTCAGCGTCCGTCTTCACCACCTTCAAATTTTGCGTGGTGACCATCCGGTTGCCCATCTGGCCCGCCATCTTCTTGCCCTTGAAAACCTTACCCGGGTCTTGGCACTGGCCGGTGGAGCCGTGGCTCCTGTGGGAGATCGATACGCCGTGGGAGGCGCGCAGTCCGCCAAAGTTATGGCGCTTCATGGCGCCCGCAAATCCCTTACCGATGCTCACCCCCGAGGCGTCCACATACTGGCCCTCGATGAAATGATCGGCGGTGATCTCCGCTCCGATGTCGATCAGGTTTTCCGGGCTGACCCGAAATTCCGCCATGCGGCGCTTCGGTTCGACCTTGGCGACGGCGAAATGGCCACGTTCGGCGCGCGAGGCGCGCTTCACCTTAGCTTTGCCCGCGCCCAGTTGGACCGCGCTATAGCCGTTTTTCTCGTCGGTGCGCTGGGCCACGACCTGACAATTGTCGAGCCTGAGAACGGTCACGGGCACCTGCTTGCCGACATCGGTGAAGATGCGGGTCATGCCAAGTTTCTGGGTTATGACGCCTGATCGCATTGCCGTTATCTCCCAAATCGCTCCCGTAACACGCCCTAGAGTTTGATCTCGACGTCCACGCCCGCAGCCAGGTCGAGCTTCATCAGCGCGTCGACCGTCTGGGGAGTGGGATCGATGATATCGAGCAGGCGCTTGTGGGTGCGCATCTCGAATTGCTCGCGGCTCTTTTTGTCAATATGAGGCGAGCGGTTGACCGTAAACTTCTCGATCCGAGTGGGAAGCGGAATCGGACCACGCACCTCCGCGCCGGTGCGCTTGGCGGTGTTCACGATCTCCTTAGCCGACACATCGAGAATTCGATGATCGAAGGCTTTCAGTCGGATGCGTATGTTTTGGCCTACCATTTGGCTCACTCACATTAAAGAGATGCGCGTTCGCGAAGAACGCGCGCTCATTTTCCTTATTCGATAATGGATGCGACGACGCCTGCACCGACGGTTCGTCCACCCTCGCGGATGGCAAAACGCAGGCTCTCCTCCATGGCGATGGGAACGATA
>JGI24023J19991_10001918_pt1 | contig 15544 bp, 14 predicted proteins | sample Cruoilmetagenom1_FD_19991 | JGI IMG/M metagenome (IMG submission 19991) | reverse complement strand
GGAAAAGGTTGTTGTATTACAACACTCTGAAAAAAAACTACAACTACAATAATTGGCATTAGATCCAATAAAGAAACTTTTAACTTTTTAATTAATAAAAGAAAATGGTTCTTTAGCATTGTTTGTATATTCTATCAATAATTAATAGAAGCTAAATTAGTTAATTTATAGAAGATTTTAGTTGAAGTAATTTAAGAGGAGTTTTAAATATTAATTTCCTTTCCTAAGTAAACTAATTTCCAACCTTCGTCAACATCTTTGATCTCATTATTATAGGAAGAAATTATTTCTAACTCACCATTTGGTCTTTTCAAAAATAGTGGAATACTGTCTTCATCATTATTGGTAATTTCTATTAGCTTAAGATAATCTGATTTATCCTTGATTTCAAGTTCGTTAATTTCAGGATATTCTAAAGCTGTTTTTGACAATAAAACAAAATCATCGGTATGAGAAAACAATCCTTCTTTTGGATTATTTGTAGTATCGTTCATCTCTTTAGAAGTAACTAATCTGAAGGCTCCGTTCTCACCATATTGCTTACTAAATTTGTCAATAGCATATTTATTGATATCTGCACTACCTGTTAATGCCATTAAATATCCTATATCATTTAGTTCTATATTATCTGCCAAGGTCTCTGAGTAAATATTTGTACTTAAAGCATCAAGTCCCATTTTATGCGCCTGTTCTATATTGGTATGATTGCTATCAATCAAAACGACATGACGGTCATTTTTAACCAAATATTGTCCTATTAATCGAGAAACATCAGAAGCTCCAACTATCAAAATCCCTTTAGATTTTTGTAAGAAAACTCCAACTATTTTTGCGAAAAATCTTGCCGTAGTAGCATTTAACAAAACCGTTCCGAGAACGATCATAAAAACTAGTGGAGTTATATATTTGGCCCCTTCAACACCCATTTTTACTAATTTCAAACCAAATAAAGATGCGATACCGGCAGCTACTATTCCTCGTGGTCCAACCCAACTGATAAATAGCTTTTCGTTGAACTGTAAACTTGATTTCCGGGTACTTAAAAACACGCCTAAGGGTCGAATTACAAATACAACAATTGCGAATAATATGGCTGTTTTCCAGTTATAAATTAAATATAACTCTGCCATATTAATATTTGCCGAAAGCAATATAAATAATATAGATATGAGTAATACACTTAGTGACTCTTTAAAGTACAGTAATTCTTTTAAGTAAGTAGAATCAGAATTTCCTAAAACCATACCCATAACTACTACAGCAAGTAAACCTGACTCATGGGCAAAATTGTGAGACAATACAAAAACACCTAGTACAGATGCCAAGGCAAAAACATTGAGTAAATAATGGGGAATCCATTTTTTATTAATTGAAAAATTTAAGGCATGGGCGAACGTAAACCCAAATGTAGAACCAAATAATACGATCTTTCCAAATTCTATCAATGCTGTTTTTGTAAACTCACCACCACCTTCAACTGAGATAAATTCAAAAACTAGTACCGCCACTAATGCTCCAATCGGATCAATAAGAATTCCTTCCCATTTTAATATTGCTGACACGTCCTTTTTTAAGGGAATATTCCTCAAAATTGGGGTAATTACAGTTGGACCAGTAACTATGATTAAGGACGAAAATAAAAAGGATAGTTTCCAACTTAAATCAAAGATATAATGCCCAGCGATGGCAGCACCAAAAAAAGTAACCGCTGAACCTAAAGTAATAAGTTTGGTTATTACTACAGGACCCACATTTTTTATTTCTTTTAATTTTAATGTTAAACCGCCTTCAAAAAGTATGATACTAATAGCAAGAGAGACAAAATAAAATAAGCTCTCTCCGGGAAAGAGCCCTTCGGTGCCATTCCAGGTAGGTTCTATCCATTTTGTGCTGTCTTCAGATAAAAATTCGGCAGCTATAGGCCCAACTAACAATCCTATCAATAACAATGGTAAAATTGCCGGAATCTTTAATTTCCAAGCAACCCATTGTGCTAATATCCCCAAGATGATGATTCCTGCCAGTTCTAACATTAGTTAATTTTGCTGTTAAAATACTAAATAAAATGACTCTAGCAATTATTTTTAGGCCGACATTTTAAATTTTATCTTCTTATAAAAAATAGTATCTTACACGCTTAACTAAAATCAAATTTGTTCCAATTTTTTAAAGTATGAATACTAACAACCCTATCCCGTCAAGTGGATTTAAAGGACTGAAAGAAAATTGGCGCAATGACCTTTCTGCTGCTATCAGTGTATCGTTGGTAGCTCTGCCTCTTGCATTAGGAATTGCTGTTGCTTCGGAGGTGACACCAATGGCAGGTGTACTTTCTGCAATTATTGGAGGAGTTGTTACAACTTTTTTTCGGGGAGGGCATTTGGCAATTAATGGTCCGGCTGCAGGATTGATTGCGGTTATTCTAGGAGGTCTTGTTGCGTTAGACGGGAATATTAATTATGTATTAGCGGCAATTGTAGTATCTGGAGGAATTCAAACTATATTGGGGTTTTTTAATATGGGGCGTTTTGCCAAATTATTACCATCATCTGTTCTACATGGAATTTTAGCAGCAATTGGTGTAATTATATTTGCCAAACAAGCACATTATGCTCTGGGAACCACCTCTAATGCCGACACTACAATTGGAACCCTATTCGATATTTTTTACAAATTACCAGAAGCCAATCCTTTTGTTTTCTTTATTGCATTAGTCGGTATTTTTGTACTTGTTTTCTATAAAAAATTTAAACATAGATTCATTCAAATTATTCCGGCTCCTATGTGGGTTTTGCTATTGGCCATACCTATAGTTTTCGCATTTGACTTTTTTAACGAACATAGTATTTCTTTTTTTGGAAATATCTACGAAGTAGGTCCAAAATTACTGATTGATATTCCAGACAATCCTCTGGATAGTATAATGCATCCTGACTTTGGAATGGTTGGAACTTTGGCCTTTTGGCTTACGGTTTTATCCATTACTACAATTGCTTCAGTTGAGACTTTAGCAAGTGCCCGTGCCGTTGACAAGCTAGATCCACATAAACGAACTACAAATCTGAATAAAGACTTGGTTGGTGTTGGGCTCAGTACTATGGTGTCCGGAGCTTTAGGAGGGCTTCCAATTATTACGGTAATTGTTCGAAGTACAGTTAATGTAAACAGCAATGCTAAAACTAAATGGTCTAATCTTTACCATGGCATTTTTTTGATCATGTTTGTTCTTATATTGGCTCCTGTTTTAAGAAGCGTTCCTTTAGCTGCATTGGCAGCAATCTTAGTACATACTGGGTTTAAATTGGCATCTCCTAAGGTATTCAAACAGGCTTATGATCAAGGTGTTGAACAGTTATTATTCCTTTCCTCAACACTCATTATTACTTTATTTACAGATTTACTTTATGGGATTGTCGGTGGAATTCTTGTGACACTGATATTACACATGTTGTTGGCCAAAGTAGGATTCTTATCTTTCTTTAAAAAGATTTACAAATCTGGTTCTAAAGTATATCATTTAGAAAATGGTATATATGATGTTAAATTGAAAGGAGTTTCAAATTTCCTATATGCATTGAAATTGGACAAATTACTGGAAGATATCCCTATTGGATCTGTGGTACGAATCGATATGTCACAATCACGACTCGTGGATCTTTCAATAATGGAGAATTTGATTGAATTTAAACGTATTCATGAAAAAGACGGTGGCGATGTAAAGCTAATTGGACTTGAAAATCATGTAGCTTCTACAAGTCATAACCGAGCATTAAAAATTGTTACTGGACGTGTTAAAAAACGAATTACAAAACGTCAAATACGATTACAAAAATTGGCTATTGCAAATGGCTGGTCTTTTGAACGTGAAGTTGATTGGAATACTTCATATTTAAGGAATTTTCATTTCTTTGATTCAAGACCAATTGAAATGAAGAGTAATTCCCTGCAGGGCTTGGATATAGAAAATAATGCACATTGGGAGATTGCCGACATTGTGTTTGATGAAGGAGCTCTTATGGCTCTGGAAGTATATCAAACCACTGTACAAATAGTTCGTCTACCATCTCCTATACCTAGATTTATAATTGATAAAGAAGGGCTTTTTGATAAAATTTTTGATCGAGTGAAAGTTTTTTCCGGAGCAAAAGGTGATATTAATTTTAAGAAATATTCCGGTTTTTCTGGTAAATTTCAGTTGAGTGGAGAAGACGAAGGTGCTATCCGAAGCTTTTTTACTCATGATCTTATCCGGTTTTTAGAAGAAAATGAAACTCACCATATAGAAAGTAATGGAGATGCATTGATGATTTTTAAATACATTCATGTTGCCCGAACTGATGAAGTGCAAAACATGCTCAGCTTTTCCAGCAATTTATTGAAACATATGGACTTGAAATAGAACTCATGAATTAGCTAGTTGATCATTCGAAAAAAGCATAAAAAATAAACACCTTTCGAAAATTATCAGAAGGTGTTTTTAACGTTAAATAATAAGTTATATCGTATTAATCTGTGCTTTTCTTTTCCATTAATCCATTAATGACTAAAGCAATTCCTCCAAATAAGAAAATCATTGAAAAATAACCTGCTTCAGAAGGTAATGTAGTATACTCATCAAGAATTGAGCCCGTCAATATTCCTAAAGCAATTCCGACAAATAACATACCTATTTTTAAAGTCATTGCAAAATAATTTCGTTTTGTAACGAACATAGAAGCTTCTGCTCCTTTTTCAATCATAGACATTCGTTCTTTATTTCTTGCGGTGATATACACATAAAAAATTCCGAATAATACGGCAAATAAAAAAACTGGTATTATAACTGCACCTGGTTCCATATATATTTCTTTTTAAATTTATAATTAGGTTCAATACCTATGACGTTACAATTATAATATCGGTTACAAATAATTCAAACAAGTTAAATTTGTATTTTTGTTTTCTATGAAGTTTTTTACACTCATTTTTTTATTTTTTCAACTGATTTTTGTCAATGCACAAGAAATTCAGACCGAATTTTCGAAAGAAATTGAGCTGAACCCTGATATTTTTATAGGCGTTGATAATTTTGAGAATTATTATTATATAAAAAACAATACACTGTATAAAAAAACTGCCCAGAAAAATTATTCATACACCAATACTCAATTGGGAAAAATAACATCAGTTGACATTACCAACCCTTTAAAAATTTTACTCTTTTACAAAGATTTTAATACCGTTATTCTTTTAGATAATAAACTGAATGAATTAACAACTTCCATCAATTTTACTTCTGAAGCATTTTCTGAACAAATAACCTCTGTTAATATTTCTTCAAATAATAATTTATGGTTGTATAGTTTAGATACTAATGTTTTACAACTTTGGAATCACCAATCTAAAAAAGTACAATTCACTTCTCAACCACTTTCCTCCTATATTGATAATTTCAATGCCAATTTGTTACTGAGTTCTTATAAGAATTGCTGGTTAATTGGAGAGGGTTCAATTTTAAAGTTCAATGAATATGGTATTTTCTTAGACTCATCTACAATTGACAGTCATACACTTATTAAACCATTTCAGGAAGGATATTTATATGTAAAAGATAATAAGTTATTCTATCAAACAACTTCAACAGACGTTCAGAGAATACATATAGAAAAGGAAGGGTTGATCAAAAGTTTTTATATTAATTCAGAACATATTTATATTTTTAACGGAACTAAAATTTTTGTCTTTAGAATCATAAAAAATAAGTAACTTTAGACGCTCAAACTACTAATTAAAACCAGAAAAATGCACGTTGCTATTGCCGGAAATATAGGCGCAGGAAAAACCACACTAACAAAATTATTAGCCAAACATTATAAATGGTCACCCCATTTCGAGTCTGTTGAAGAGAATCCATATTTAGATGATTTTTACGGTGAAATGGAGAGATGGTCTTTTAATCTTCAAGTATATTTTTTAAATAGTCGATTTCGTCAGATATTAGAGATCCACGAAAGTGGTAAAAATATCATTCAGGATAGAACAATCTATGAAGATGCTCATATTTTTGCACCTAACTTACATGCTATGGGTTTGATGACCAATCGAGATTTTAGTAATTATTCTTCCTTATTTGAATTGATGGAAAAATTAGTTTCTCCGCCAGACCTATTGATCTATTTACGTGCAAATATTCAAACTTTAGTTGGTCAAATCCATAAACGTGGTCGTGATTATGAGAATACTATTAGTATTGATTATTTGAGTAGATTGAATGAGCGTTATGAAGCATGGGTCTCTACATATACAAAAGGAAAATTATTAATTATTGATGTTGATAGTTTAGATATTGTTGATAATCCTGAAGATTTAGGTTCTATTATTGATAGAATTGATGCTCAAATACATGGATTGTTTTAATTGTTATTAATATTTTTTATTTCAAACCTTTAATCTAGATCCGTTATACTTGTTTCAAAAGAGATGTATAATTAATACAGCTATCTTATGAAGCTTTAGAAGAGGTGTTTTTTCTGAATTCAGTAGGTCTAATACCCACTTGTTTTTTAAAAAAGTTTGAAAAATGACCTGGCTCATTATATCCCAAAGTATATGCTATTTGCTCACAAGTTTTATCTGAAAATAATAATAGACGCTTTGACTCGGTGATAATACGGTCATTAATAAATGTAAGTGCTGTTTTATCACTGTACTTCTTAAATAAATTTGAAATTGTCTTTGGTGATTTATTGAGCATGTCGGCATAATCAGCAACCTGGTGTTTTTCTTTGAAATATTCTTCCACTAAAACATTAAATCGCCTAACTACGTCTAATTTAATGGTTGAGAGTTGTGGTTGTGAAATATCTTTTTTTACTATACGTGTAGATTTTATCAATATCCTTTTTAATATTACCCGTAACATTTCACCTTGAATATTATCTTTTGTTTCAAATTCTTCAAGAAGAAGTTGGTGTATTACATTATAGCTTTTACTTTCTTTTTCATTTGGCGATATCACACGTGGTTGAGAAGAACCATAAAACAAAATTCCATAACAAGAAACCTCATGATCATGATCTCTAATACAGTAGAATTCTCTATTAAAGACAAGAGCAATAGTTCCTTCTTGCTCCTTATCTATTTGGACAACATTCATAGGTGTACAAAATAATATCTGTGATTTATTGAGTACTAAATTGTAACCATCAACCATTAAAACAGTATTATTTTCTTTAGCCCAAATAATCTTATAGAGTCCTTTTTTTTCTAATAATTTTTGTGATGTTTTATCACTAAAGTCAGTTACGGTTAAAACGCTTTCTTCAATGACACTTGTATAGCTTAGAAACATTATAAAAACTTGAAATAAATTGAGTTCTAGTTTACTTAAAAAAAAGTCCCATTTTAAATAATGGTTTGCCTTAATAAGTTGATGAAATTTAAGACTTTTTTAATACTATTCAACTATTTGACCAATTAAATATGCTCTTTTCAGTAAAATCTATACGAATAAAGGAAAAATATGTATTAAATAATAGATTGTATAAATATAATTTTGTCACTAATAAATATTCTTAGTAAAAGATATTCCATTCCAACAGGCGAGAAAAATAAAACATAAATGAACTTAATTGAAAATAAACTAATCGAGCTTGGATTTCCATTAGAAATACCAAAAAGACCAGTTGCGAATTACTTGGGGTCAAAACGCGCTGGCGATTTACTATTTGTATCTGGCAGGAAAAGTGAATTAAAAGGTGAAGTAGGTACAGATGTTACTGAAAAACAAGCAAAAAAGGCAGCTAAAGAAACAATTGTATTAATACTTGCAATTATTAAAAATGACATCAAAGATCTAGATTTAATTGAAAGCATTGTGAAATTACAAGGATTTATTAGGTCGTCAATTAATTTTACGCAACAACCTCAGGTGCTCGACGGTGCCTCAGAATTATTGATTGAACTATTTGGCAAAGATGGCCATCATGCAAGAACCGCCACAGGAGTGGCTCAATTACCTTATGGAGCTACAATACAATTGGATATGATCTTAAAATTAAAAACACTTTAGCAAAAGGTTAATGGGAATAAAAAAATTGTCCATACGGACATAATATATAAGATTAATGGAAGAATATACATTCTTTTAGAGTTTAAATAATTTCACTTTTAAGTAAAAAAAATCGAATAAAAATGAAAAAACGTTTAATCATAAAAAGACATTCTTTATTCTTGTTCTTGATTATACTTTTTATAGTTAGTTGTAGTAAAGATGATGGAGATGATCGTTATTTTATTAATCCAAACCTTGAAGCAGGCTGCCTAACCTTACAATATCCTGATATAACGTCATCAAAATATGTGCTTCCATGGGAGATTGGGGAATCGTATGAAATTACTGGTAATTGTAATACTCATGGTGGTGAGAGAGCTACTCAACGATATGCTTATGATATTGCTATGCCAACTGGTACTAAAATAGTGGCTAGTAGGTCGGGAGTTGTTGTAGGTGTAGAAGAAAAATTTATGAATGATAATGGTAGTATTCACAGATTAAATTATGTATTCATTCAACATGTAGATGGAACCATAGCACGTTATTACCATTTAACGATTAATGGAGTATTAGTTGACCTAAATGATCAGGTTGACCAAGGTGATATAATAGCGCTTAGTGGAAGTTCTGGAAATCCAGGTTACCCACATTTACATTTTGACATAACAACAGAAGAATGTATCGAAAGAATAGCATTAGGTGGAAATTTGGACATACAAAGTTATTGCCAAACAATAGCTGCTGTTTTCTCAAATACAGAGTTACATACTAGTGGTCTTGAAATCGGCAAATTTTATGAAGCATTCTCTTACTAGCTAAATTCAATTATATAACTTATTATAAGAAATGATTTAACTATTTCGATGAAAATCTATAAGATTAAAGGAAGAATATATATTCTTAAACATGCCAAATGAATATACTTTTGTTGGCAATAATAAAAAAAATATATGGATAAAATTAATGTAAGAGTTGCAATTTTTATTGGAGTTGCTTTAACGTGGTCATTGATTTGGGTTTCTCAACGACATAGATTATTTGACTTAATCAATACAGATTCCTTTATATTTTTACTATCAGGATTAGTCCCAACATTTGGATTAATTGTCGGGAGTTTTCTTTTACGAAAGAAGTTAACCAAAGATAAAATCAGTTTGACAGGTAACAATAGTTTTTATTCAATTATTATCTTGGCAATTCCAATTTTGTGTTTATCAGTAATTGGGGTCGACAATAATTATACTTTTCAAAAAAACATATTTGGTTTTGTTATAGGGACATTCACTATGGTTTATGCCTTTTTTGAAGAATATGGTTGGAGGGGTTATTTACAAGAGGAATTAAGTATTAAATTTAACAAGTGGTCTACTTATACTTTCATTGGTATAGTTTGGTATCTGTGGCATTGGTATTTTTTGCGAGAAGGCAGTAACCCTAAATTAATAATGCTCCCAATTTTGATTGGAGCAAGTGTTGGAATTGGAGAAGTTAGTAAATCCACAAAATCCCTTTTAGTCTGCACCTCACTTCATGGAATAGTTAATATTTTAATTATTTACAGAATAATTTCAAACCAATTGTCGAACCTAGAAAAAGGGTTAATATTGGTGGTATGTTTAGCAATTTGGATTCCTTTAATTAAGAAATTAGAAAAAGCAGGAAATACTACCACCAACAAAAACTAATGAGAATATAAAATCAACCTCGTAAGCAAAATCTATAAGAGAAAAGGAAGAATGTATATTCTAAAATATCTCGAATGAATATACTTTTGTTATCAATTAAAAAATATAAAAATGAAAAAATATATAATAGTAATAGTTTTAAGTTTTATGAGTGCACTGTCTTTCGGTCAAAAGATAGATTACAACTTACAAAAAGGATATATAGCAGGAGGCTATGATGTAGTTTCTTATTTTGACAATCAGGCTACAAAAGGAAAAAATGGTTTAACTGTTGATTTTGACGGCGTAAAATTTAAATTTTCAAGTCAATCTAATCTAGATAAATTTAAAACTAATCCTTCAAAATACATTCCCCAATATGGTGGATGGTGTGCATATGCATTAGCGACTAAAAATGAAAAAGTTGAGATTAATCCTGAAACTTTTGAAATCAGAGATGATAAACTATATTTATTTTACAATAAATATTTTAATAATACTCTTGAAAGTTGGCAAAATGAGATGCCTAATAAACTTGTTCAAACCGCAAATATTAATTGGAGTAAAATTAAATATGTAAATTAGTAACTTATTGATATTCGAAGAATTACAATTAACTTTAAAATTTTTTGTCTAAATCGTAAACTAGCCAAATGGAAAAAATTAAAATTAAAATTGCTAAAATTTCAGATCTTGAAACTAAAAAACCTTCCTACGCTTTAGTAAAAAATACAGATCTTGTTATTATAAAATATGAAATTGGAATTTCTGTACTTTACGGAAGATGTTTACACAGAGGTGCTCTTTTATCTGATGGTTCTATTGAAGGACATAACCTTATTTGCGGTGTTCATGGTTGGGATTATCGTTATGATACCGGAGTAAGTGAATATAATAACAGTGAACAATTACATAAATTTCAAGAATATATAGAAGGTGATTCATTATTTGTAGATGAAAATGAAGTTGAAGCTTTTGAAAAAGAACATCCGCAACCATTTAACAGAAAAGAATATCTAGGTACGTTCGCGGATACACATCCTGAAGAAACAGAGCCTTATACAGGTTATATAAAAGAACTTGCGAAAAACGGACTAAAAAATATTGGTCATCATGGGTTTTCTGCTTCTATGGGTGTTGATAGAAACACGCTACCAAAATGGAATCATATTCAGTTTTTACCTGCACAATTAGCTAGCAGACCTTTACTTGACGATGAAGAGGTTTCGACAAAAGTTGTAATTGGTCCAAAAGCTAACAAACCTTTAGTCATTAATATTCCACTGTTTGTAAGTGACATGAGTTTTGGGGCTTTATCCCGTGAAGCCAAAATAGCTTTATCAAAAGGTGCAGAATTAGTAGGAACAGGAATTTGTTCTGGTGAAGGCGGAATGTTACCTGAAGAGCAAGAAGGTAACTCAAAGTATTTTTATGAATTAGCATCAGCTCAGTTTGGTTTTTCTTGGGATAAATTAGATAAAGTACAAGCCTTTCATTTTAAAGGTGGTCAAGGTGCCAAAACTGGAACAGGAGGTCATTTGCCTGGAAATAAAGTCAGTGCAGAAATCGCAAAAGTAAGAGGTTTAGAGGAAGGAAAAATAGCAATATCTCCTGCAGCAGATCCAAATTTTCATGGTGTTCAAGACTTTAAAGATTTTGCCGAAAAAGTAAGAACAAGAACTGGTGGTATTCCTATTGGTTTTAAAATAGCTGCAAGTCATATAGAAAAAGATATACAGTTTGCTTTAGATGTTGGTGTTGATTATATAATTCTTGACGGTCGAGGTGGCGGAACTGGTTCGGCTCCAACAATATTAAGAGATAATATCAATGTTCCAACCATTCCTGCTTTAGCTAGAGCCAGAAAATATTTGGACAAAGTAGGTGCGACAGATATTACTTTAATAATCACCGGAGGACTGCGCATTGCTGAGGATTTTGCAAAGGCATTAATGTTAGGTGCCGATGCTATCGCCGTTTCAAATTCAGCATTACAGGCTATCGGATGTTTAGGAATGAGAGCCTGTGGTTCTAATAATTGCCCTGTCGGAATCGCTACTCAAAAAGAATCATTGCGTAGTAGGTTGATCGTAGAATCTTCGGCAAAACAATTATACAATTATTTTGACGCTACAAATAATCTCATAAAGGTTATTTCAAGAGCTTGTGGTTATGATGATATTTCAAAGTTCAATCATAACGACTTGTCTACTTTTGATACTGACATGCATAAATTAACAGGAATAAATTACGCAGGAATAAATTGACAAATGTTTCAAATTTTTATAAGCATAACAGCTCTTGCAGCTTTATTAAGTTTTATTAACGCTAAGTTTTTAAAGCTACCTGAAACTATTGGTGTAATGATTCTCTCTATTATTATATCATTTTCAATAGGCAGTTCAATATATCTTATAGATAGAGAATTCTTTTTGAGTATGTACCCAATTGTACAACAAATTGATTTTAGAGCCATTTTGTTTGATTTTTTATTAGGTGTTTTATTGTTCGCAGGCGCGATACATGTCAATTTAAAAGGCTTACTGAAAGAAAAAGGTACGGTTATTATCTATGCCACTTTTGGTGTCCTAATCTCAACCTTTTTAATAGGAACTGCATTTTATTATGCCACATCATTAATCGGTCTAGAAATTAATTATTTATATAGTTTGGTATTTGGTGCCTTAATTTCGCCCACCGATCCTGTAGCTGTTTTAGCATTACTCAAAAAGGCTGGTGCTCCAAAACATATGGAAATTAAAATTGTAGGCGAATCTCTATTTAATGATGGTGTAGGAATCGTTGTTTTTTTGTCATTATTATCGCTAGCAACAATGATGCAGGAATTTGAGATTGCCCATATTGCTGAAGAATTTGGGATAGAAGCCGGTGGTGGTATTTTAATGGGATTGGTTTTAGGTTATATTGGAAAAGTATTTATTAGAAGTGTTGCTAAAGAGCCGGTAATTGCAGTACATATTTCTTTAGCAATTGTTTTAGGAGGTTATAGCTTATCACCAATCTTTCATGTTTCCGGAGCTATTGCAATGGTTGTGGCAGGATTGATTATAGGTGATAGTTTACACTCTAAAAAAATTTCAGAAGAATTAAAAAATCATATGAATATCTTTTGGAAGGTATTAGATGAAGTTTTTAATGCGGTTCTTTTTGTACTTATTGGCATCATAATAATAATGGTAGATTTTAATATTTACTACCTTTTGTTAGGCGTAATTACTATTTTCATTGTCATTTTTTCAAGATATATTACTATTTTTCTATCTAATTTTCTACTTAAAAAATCAAATAGGGCAAACACCAAAGAAAGAACAGTTTTGACTTGGGCGGGATTACGAGGTGGAATATCTATTGCCTTAGCGCTGACTTTACCCGAAAGTGAAGTAAGAGATCTCATTTTGTATGCAACTTATGTAGTTGTAGTTTTTTCAATTATTGCTCAAGGTCTAACAATTGAAAAACTTATTTTAAAATCTTTTAAAAAACCATAAATGGATAAAAAAATAATTTGGCATAAAGTTTTAGATGATAAAAAGGAACTTCCCGAAGGTCGTGTAAAAACAGTTACGGCAAATCACAAAGGAATATGCTTAACTCACTTCAAAGGAAAGTTTTCTGCATTAGACAACAGATGTCCGCATCAAGGTGGACCATTGGGAGAAGGGTCTATAGAAAATGGATTATTGCGTTGCCCCTGGCATGGTTGGGATTTTGATCCTTGTACTGGTTTACCACCCGGAGGATTTGATGATGGCATAGAAACCTTTGCCGTAAAAGAAGAAGGTGATGCTGTGTTTGTTGGTGTTAAAGAAGAAACCCTTCATGAAACTACCGTTTCTGACATTATGGTTGAGACAATGATAAATTGGGGAGTAACCAAAGTATTCGGAATGGTTGGACATTCTAATCTTGGCTTTGCAGATGCTATGAGACGTCAGGAAGAGAAAGGGAATCTAAACTTTTATGGTATTCGCCATGAAGGCGCTGCTGCTTTTGCTGCTTCGGCTTACGGAAAATTAACAGGAAAACCTGCCGCATGTTTTTCAATTGCGGGTCCAGGTGCTACCAATATGTATACAGGTATGTGGGACGCCAAAGTAGATCGTGCTCCATTATTAGCTTTGACCGGACAAGTGGCAACTCAAGTAGTAGGTACCGGTAATTTTCAAGAAGTAGATCTGGTTCAGGCATTTAATACAGTGGCCGAATTCAATCATCGTGTGCAAGGTGATAGTAGACATTCCGAATTGATGTCATTAGCTGTAAAACATGCAATTCTAAAACGCAATGTTTCACATTTAACCTTTCCGGACGAAATCCAAGAACGAAAAGCAAATCCAAATGCCAAGGCTAAAACTCCTAAGAATAGAATTACATCGCTAGAAATTGCACCTCCAAAAAATGCTGTTAATGATGCTGTTGATCTTATTAAAAAATCAAAACGTCCTGTTATTGTCATGGGTCACGGTGCTAGAATTCATAAAAAAAGTATCATTCAATTTGCCGAAAGTTTAAATGCTGCTGTGGTAACTACTTTTAAAGGAAAAGGCTTAATTCCTGATAATCATCCTCTTGGCGGAGGTGTTTTAGGAAGAAGTGGAACACCAATTGCTTCATGGTTTATGAATGAAGCCGATTTATTAATTGTATTTGGTGCATCCTTTTCAAATCATACAGGAATTACACCAAAGAAACCTATTATACAAATAGATTTTGATCCGTTAGCTTTAAGTAAATTTCACCAAGTTGAAGTTGCCGTTTGGGGAGAAATTTCAAGAACCTTAGAAATTTTCAATGCAGCATTAAAAGGTAAAATAAATACTTCAGACCAACGTCTGGAAATAGCACAGCGTTGGAAGATTTGGAAAGGTGAAAAAGCCAATCGTCTGTTAGAAACATCAAATATCGGAATTAGTTCTATTGCTGTATTTGAAACTATGAATAAACTCACCCCTAAAGACGCTGTTATGTGTGTTGATGTAGGTAATAATGCCTATTCTTTTGGGCGCTATTTTGAGCCGACAGATCAAGATTTTATAATGTCTGGTTATCTGGGGTCTATCGGGTTTGCCCTTCCGGCAGCTATCGGTGCTTGGGCAGCTGTAGGGAACTCTCGACCGGTAATTGCTGTTGCCGGCGATGGTGGTATTTGTCAATACTTGGCAGAAATCACTACTCTTGTAAAATATAATATGCCTGTAAAACTAATTATTTTAAATAATCATGAATTAGGAAAAATATCTAAAGAACAAAGAGCTGGTCAATTTGATGTTTGGAAAACTTCTTTATCTAATCCGAATTTCGCCGAATTTGCACAATCATGTGGTGCTTGGGGAAAACGTGTTGAAAATCAAGAAGATTTAGAAGCTGCAATGAAGGAACTGTACAATCAATCAAATGCCGGAGTTTTAGAAATAATGACTGATGTAAATCTTATTTAAGGTCTCAGTACAAAAATCTATTGCGAAGAATTTTGCCTGACCCGACTTTAATGAAGTACTGTAAAAATTTAATATATGATAATTATAATAGACCTCTTTTTAACCATTTTAATGATTTATTTTGTGTTAGGGTTTTTATTTGGAATCTATTTTCTTTTTAAAGAAGCTCCAAAAATTGATCCGATTATTGCAAAAAGTCAAAGGAAAGTGCGCTTATTAATTTTTCCCGGAATAATTGCAACTTGGCCTTTTTGGGTTTCAAAACTATTTAAATCTTAAACACCTTAGAAATGACGTCAGGATTAAGAAAAATACACAAATATATTTGGATATTAATTGCTTTTGTAATTCCAATACTAATGGTGTTTTCTATAAAAGATTTAGAT
>JGI24023J19991_10001916_pt1 | contig 15565 bp, 16 predicted proteins | sample Cruoilmetagenom1_FD_19991 | JGI IMG/M metagenome (IMG submission 19991) | reverse complement strand
GGCGGCTGGCTCGGGCGCGGCCTCGTCTGCTGGCGCTTCAGCCTCAGCGGCTGGCGCTTCTTCGGCGGCTGGCTCGGGCGCGGCCTCGTCTGCTGGCGCTTGTGCTTCAGCGGCCGGCTCTTCGGCTGGCGCTTCTTCGGCGGCTGGCTCGGGTGCCGTTTCCTCGGCAGGCGCCTCTTCAGCCGCTGCGGTTTCCTCGGGCGCTGCGGTTTCTTCCGCCGCTGCGGCCTCTTCGACCGGCGTCTCGTCGGCTACCGGAGGCGGTGCGTTCTTGGCCTCTTCGGCGGCGCGCGCTGCTTCCTCCTCGCGGTCCTGGCGCTTTTTACCAGGCAGGGCTTTTTGCGGATTGTTGCGCGGCTCGCGCTTCATGATGCCGGCTGCATCCAGAAATCGGTTCACCCGGTCGCTGGGGCGGGCGCCCACCGACAACCAGTGCTTGATACGATCCTCCTTCAGCACCACGCGCTCCTCGTGCTCTTTGGGGAGCAGCGGGTTGTGAGTGCCGACGATCTCGATGTAGCGGCCATCGCGGGGAAAGCGCGAGTCCGCCACGACGATCCGATAATGCGGCCGCTTCTTCGCCCCGCCGCGCGTCATTCTGATCTTCAAAGACATACTGATTTCTCTTTCTTAACTGTCTAACCGTGAATTCGAGTTGCGTCGGGCAGCGTCACTTTCGGCGCTTGCCCTTGGCGCGTTTGCTTTGAGGCAATCCGGGCAGGGCGCCGGGCGGGCCGCCGGGAAACCCCGGCAATCCGCCGGGCAATCCACCCTGCGGCAGGTCGCCCAGACCTTCGGGCAGCGCGCCGCCCTCGAGCATCTCGGGAGTCATCTCCGGCGCGCCGCCGCCAAACAGCGAGGCGAGCCCGCCCTTGCTCTTGCCCATCTTTTTCATCACATCGGCCATCTGCCGGTGCATTTTGACGAGTTTATTGATGTCTTGAACCGAGGTGCCCGAACCGCCGGCCACCCTGCGCTTGCGCGATGCGTTCAGCAGTTTTGGATTGCGCCGCTCCTTGGCCGTCATCGAAGAAATAATGGCCTGCTGGCGCTTGACGAACACGTCGTCCAGATTGGCATCTTCGATCTGTTTTTTCGCCTTGGCGACGCCCGGCAGCATTCCGAGCACGCTGCCGATGCCGCCCAGCTTCTTCATTTGATCGAACTGGGCGGAGAGGTCGTCCAGGTCGAAGACGCCCTTGCGCATCTTTTGGGCGATCTTCTCCGCTTTTTCGGCGTCCAGCGTCTCGGCCGCCTTTTCGACCAGGCCGACCACATCGCCCATGCCGAGAATGCGGTTGGCGATTCGGTCGGGATGGAATTCTTCCAGCGCGTCGAGCTTCTCGCCGGTGCCGATCAGCTTGATCGGTTTGCCGGTGACCGCGCGCATGGAGAGCGCCGCGCCGCCGCGCCCATCGCCCTCGACCCTTGTCAGCACGATGCCGGAGATCCCGATGCGCTCGTCGAACGAACGCGCCAGGTTGACCGCATCCTGTCCGGTGAGTGAATCGGCCACCAGCAGGGTCTCGTGCGGCTTGGCGATGTCGCGAATGTCGGCGGTCTCCGCCATCAGCTCTTCGTCGATATGGAGCCGCCCGGCGGTGTCCAGCAACACGACATCGTAGCCGCCGCGCTTGGCCTCCTTCATCGCCCGCTTGGCGATGGCGATCGGGTCCTGGCCCTCGACGATCTTGAGCGTGTCGACGCCGGTCTGCTCGCCCAGCACGCGCAGCTGCTCCTGGGCTGCCGGCCGGCGCGTATCGAGCGAGGCCATCAGCGCCTTGCGCTTGTCGCGGGTCATCAGCCTGAGTGCNATCTTGGCGCAGGTCGTCGTCTTGCCCGAGCCTTGCAGGCCGACNAGCAGAATAGGCACGGGCGCCTTGGCGCCCAGATCGATCGGTTTGGCGTCGGAGCCCAGCATGGCGACNANCTCGTCATGCACGATCTTGACCACCTGCTGGCCGGGCGTGACCGATTTCAGAACCTCGTGGCCAACGGCCTTTTCGCTCACCGTCTCGATGAAGCCGCGCACGACCTCGAGCGCCACGTCGGCCTCAAGCAGGGCGCGGCGCACCTCGCGCATGGCGGCGGCGACATCCTGCTCCGACAGCGACCCGCGGCCGGTCAGCTTCTCGAATATGCCCGATAGGCGGTCTGAAAGGCTCTCAAACACTCTTTATTCGTCCCTGTCGCGCCCTTGCGGGCACTCCTCGCCTCTTGTTTCTGCACTATAGCGGCCCAGGGCCGCCGCCCGGTCAAGAGGCGAAGAGGGCTGAAAGCCCGACCGGGATCCGTTTAACTGGCGCCCTCGCGGAGGCCGTGCTCGTTTAGGAGCATGAATTGCCGCGAGCGATATAAACTTCCACACAAAGCAAAAAATCACCCGCGGGCGAATCCTCGCTGACGGGTGTTTACCTCCCTGCCTCCCGGTCCCTCGCGAACCATGTGCAAAGCGGTGATGCTTGTGTTTTACGCACTAGGCTGTGTTCGAGCGCGATCCTGCTGGAAGGGGCCTATCAAGTCAAGGGAGCGCGGCACTCCGGATTTCGAAATCAGCAGCAATACCCGGCATAATTTATGGGTCATGCGTTGCAGAGGAACCATCGGTCGAACGCATATGGGAACTGTTTGCTTCGCCCCCGACAGCAGACTTCATCCTGCCAGCCATCGAACGTCCGCTAATAGCCGCGAGCGGCTCTGCAGGGCACGCCTATTCTGGGCCGCTTGATTGCCCGGCCTTGCTCAGCGCGACAATGGCGCGGCGGCTGCCCGAGCCGAGGTTGCCGTCGATCGTGCCTTGGTACACGCCCGCCTCGNGAAGCCGCTTCTGAAATTCCTTGCGGAACGAGGCGCTCCAGTTCCACGGCCTTTGCATGACGTCTTGGGCGGCCTGAAAGCTGCGNGNNCGGATGGCGAGGANCATCCAGTCGGCGGCGAGCCCGGGATTTGCGGTCATGCCCTCGCCCTTGTCGTAGACGTAGCTCAGGCCGAACATGCCTTCGGGCTCGCCCGCGTTGGCGGCCTTTTCGTACCAGCGTTTTGCCTCGGCCGGGTTCTTGGCGACGCCCGCGCCTTGTAGATAGTAGGTGCCCACCTGATACATGGCGATCGGCGATCCCGCCTCCGCCGCCTTCTGCGCCCATTCGAAGCCCCGTTTGAGATCCTGGGCGAGCCCCATGCCGACGCTATACATGCTGGCGAGCTTCGTCATCGCGGGCGCATAGCCGTTGTCGGCTGCCTTGCGGAACCAATGTGCGGCTTCGACGAAATCCTGTCGCGTTCCGATGCCTTTGAAATACATCTCCGCCAGTTCATATTGCGCGACCTCGTCGCCCTTCTCGGCCGCTTTCTTCGCCCACTCGAATGCTTTTGCGGTGTCCTTTGGCACGCCGCGGCCCAGGGCGTGAAGCCGCCTCAGCGCGGACATCGCCACAACGTCGCCCTTCTCGGCCGCCTTGCCGAGCCAGTCCGCCGCCGCCGCCGCATCCTGTTTCTGGTTTTGGTAGAGAAAACCGAGTGCCGCCATGGCCCGGGCATCACCCGTCTCAGCCGCCTTGCCGTACCAGCGCACGGCCTCATCGAGTTTCCTTGGCGCGCTGTCGGAAGGCTGCGCCTTATCAACGTGATAAAGACCGAGCATGCGCATCGCCCGAACGTCGCCAGCCCCAGCCAGCTTCTCGAGCCCGGCCAATTGCTGCGCGGTCAAGTTCAACGGAGAAGTGAGGGGGATCAGCATCGCCTGCGCGGCGGCGGACGGCGAGGACGTCTCTTCGCTCGTATCTGGCGGGCTCGAGCTCATCGCGATCACGACATGACCGGTTTGCGGCGCGCCACGCGCCATGCCGGCCTTACCAGCATCGCTCAAGGGCAAGCAGAATGCCGGCAGCAAAGCCAAGGCGGCGGCCGGACGCAGGATCTCTTGCAACTTCATTTCATTGCCTTTCGCATGTGATGCGCGCCTTTCGGATAACGGGTGGTCACAGACCCGCCGCGTCGGCCTCGGTCACGAAACAGGCCGCATAGGCCGGGACGTTGTTGACTTGGGCATCGGCGCAGTCGCGAACGCCGGCCAAATCCGCTAGAGACTCGTAGCTGACATAGGGTCCGATCAGATAGCGCGTCTCGTTATCGTGGAAGTGCCCAAGCCGATCGATCTGACCCTGCAAGTCGGGCTCGACCTCGAGGATCGCCTGCCGCAGGCTTTCGCCTTGGATGAAATTGTCCGGCAATTGGTCGAACGGCCCGTCGAATTGGGTGTTGAGGTGCTCATTTTGGGCGTCGACCCCGATCAGGATTTTCCGCTTGGCTCGGTGGTCGCTGTAAAAAGCAAAGCCCGTGCGCATACCGATATGAATGCGCCGCGACTGGCTGGTCTCGGCCAATCGGTCGGCTAGTGGCGCCGTTTCGTCGAGCACATAGTGGAAGGCTTTGGCGCCCGGATTGAAAATCAGAAAAAAGCGCATTCCCGATTCATCGAACACGGGTCCCAGATAGCGCTCGCCGGCGATCAAGCTCTCGGGCGGCGGCGTGAGGCCCGAGAGATCGTTGAGTTCGAAGACGACCGAAGCGGCGGGCGTCTTCACCCGGTAGGCGAGCGCGCCGATTTTTTGCACTTCGACGCCATGCGAGCGGTCGAGCAGCAAATGGGTGACCGCGCTTGCGCCCATCCAAGGGGTCTGCCGGCGAAAATATGCAAAATGCAGCTTGCCGCTATCCCGGTCGCTGGCATCGAGCCGCAGGTTGCCGGCATAGGCGACGCCGCCGTGCAGAAAGCTGAAATAGTAGTAATTCTCCGTGGGGTAGACCTTCACCAACGCTGGCAGATTCTTCAAAACGTATGAAAACACGGCCTTGGGGTCGGATATTTTCAACCCGTCCGTTGGCTTTAGCGCCTCGGCGATGGCGCGCTCATTGGTGACGAGTAACGGCTTCGCCGCGCTCGCCGCGTTTCGATTGTGTTTCAGCGCCGCCAGCGCCGAGGCGAATGCAACGGCGAAAATCACGATCGCCATTACGAACAGGACAGCCCGCCAGCCGGTGCTGCGCGCTGGCCGCGCGCCTGCTCCGAAGGCTGAATTGGTGCCGGCTCTATGCATTCTGCTCTCCATGTCGAGCTCGCCGAAGCCACGCCGCTTCGACTGATCTTCGTTGCCCCTAGGGGATGGCAGCGCCTCGGCCGCCACGGCTACCGCCGCCGCCACCGCCGCCGCCACGGCTGCCACCGCGGCTTCCGCTGCTGATGGCTTGGCCGACGCCCCAAAGGATGATCCCGGTGATGACCGCGGCCGCGCGCGAATCCGGATCGCTGTGGCGGCTCCGCGTCTTGCGTGTCTTCCGCGTGCTGGTGGTGGATTTGTGCCGCGACCGCTTTGTCGTGTACTGGCCGCCCGTGGGCGGTTTGCCGTTTTGACCGGTCAGCGCTCCGGGCGCGGGAAAGGCGTCGATCGTCGAAATTTCCGTGATCACTTCATTGACCGCGGTTTGGTACGTCGCGGCCTCGCGCCTGCAATCGATTTGCTGCTCCTTTACCAGCAAATTGGTTGCCATGAATTGATATTCCAGACTGCTCAAGTCATTGACAACTTTCCGACAGACGTCCGTCAGGTAATCATCAATTTTACCGCTACCTTCCGATATTCTGTCGGTTACATGGGCCCTTTGAGCAAGCTCCATTTCCTTGGCGCATTCCAATGCCTCGAAATCGCTCACGGCCCTAACGTATTTTTCCACGATTTCTTTTTCTTGCGCTTTCAGCGACTTCAATTTTTGACACGCCTCCTGAAACTTGGTCCACGCCTCCTTGACGTCGTGAGCGGCCATGGATCGCTCAAGCGGGATCAAAGCCAGCACAAGGGTGAGCGCGGCGAGCCGGGCAAACCAGGCAACATGTCTGAAACTGCGTCTTGTCATGGCCGTGCGCCTTTGCGGTATTTCTCTTGTTCATCAAGTCTTGGCGCAGCAATCAAACGCTACTGCCCGGCGTCCGGGTCGGCGTTGATCTTCGTCAAACCGAGGCGTTTGGCGCTGCCAATCGATTGTTGCGCCAGCGCCATCTCGACGGATTGCCATTGCCCTTAAGGTATGGCCGCGCCCCGGCCGCCACTGCCACCGCCACCGCCACCGCCGCGGCTTCCACCGCGGCTGCCGCTGCGGATGGCTTGACCGACGCCTTGAATAATGATGCCGGTAATGATCGCGGCGGCGTCCGATTGCGCTTTGGTGTGGCCGCGTTGCGTCCTGCGCGTCGGCTTGACGGGCGGTTTACGCCGCCGCCGAGTGGTGCTTGAGGAGCCTTGCGGCCGCTTCGTGCCTTGCTGCGACGTCGCGCCGGGCATCGGCGGGGAACCGGTCAGCGCCAGCGCCGTGAGCGTATCGGTAAGCATCTCGGTGAGCGCGGTTTGGTACGCCGCGCCGCGTTCCGCACAAAATATCTCCATGCTTTTTGTCCAGTTTTGATGGTATTTACGTTCTGTTCTTAAATAATCCAATTTCTCATACCGCTTTGCACAAGCTTTATTCTCAAGCATTTCTCTAGGGCTCTCATAAGACATGCAACCCAAGCTATGGTATTCACTAAATTTTCTGTCAATTAGCTCGTTGAGGGAAGTTAATTTCAATTCCGCATTTTTTAATTTTTCACACGTCTCCTGATACCTGGTCCACGCCTCCTTGAGGTCGTGATCGGCCAACGCTTGATCCAATGGATACAACGACAACGCCAAAGCCAGTATCGCTAGCCAGGCGGACCCGGCGATGAATTCGGATATGCGTCTGAGCATCGTCTTGCACCTTTGTTTTCTTATTCTTGTTGGCCGCGCCTTTAGCGCAGCATTCGCTGCAACGGTAGTGCGCGGGCGTCGGTCACCGCGTTGATCTCTATCAATCGGCGTCTGCAGCGGCGGCAGTTCTGGCGACGATGGTTCCATTGATCTAGAACAATTTGCCTTCGCACCAGTTCCCTATGGTGTGGATGGCAGACAGGGAATGACATGGAGGCAAATCATGTTGCGAAACGTCTGTGCGCTATCCGCCGCTTTCTTCATTTTGTTGCTCAGCGTCAACACGATTACCCAAGCACAGGCACCAGCCGCGGAGCCAGGCGCCACGGAGCTTTGGGCTTCAATCCGCTCCAGCAGCAATCCGGCCGATTTCGAGAACTTTCTGCAGCGCTATCCCGACCACGCCTTCGCATCGTTCGCGAGATCAAAACTCAACTCACTCCGGCCTCAAGCGGCTTCGCCGTCGCAATCTGGCCAGCCGGTAACGACGCCGCAGGTACGGCAAGCGGTTACGCCGCCGCCGGGCGGTCCCCAGAGCATTTTCGGCGGGCCAGCAGCGACCCCCCAAACGCCAACGCCGGATCTGGCCGTCGACATGCAATTGGCGCTGCAGAAAATCGGCTGTTACAGCGGCGGCATCGATGGCGACTGGGGGCGGGGATCGCAGGCAGCCCTTCAGCGCTTCAACGCGCTGACAGGATCAAATGTGCCCGTGAATGCGCCGACCCAAGAAGCATTGGCGACTGTATCGAACTGGGGTGGCGGCAATTGTCCCGCCGTCGCAAAGGCCAAGGTGACGAAGAAGAAAAAAGCGTCGCGCAGGCGCAAGAAAAAGACCACCGCTTCGGCTAAGAAGAAACCAGCCACTGGCGGCAGCGGTATGCGCGTTATCATCGGCGGTGGCGGCGTCGGCGTCGGCATCGGATTCTAAGCGCCGGCAGTGCAACTTTCTGGTTAGGTCCCGGTGCGCCGTCTTCGATGTATCGGGTGCGCGTTCCCTAAGCGATATTCCACCTGTCGCGATAGAGGGTATGAGCAAACACTCCACACGCATCGCTGGCGAGGGTTTGGCCGTCACTTGGACGCCCACGAGCCTCACGTCTTAGACGAGAGTTCAAGCGGTGCGGCGCCCGCCCAGGGATGCTCCGCCCCGCAGGCGGCAATGCGCTGGATAACCCTTGGATAGGGGCGTTCGGCCTGGCCATGCTCGAAGGCGACGATAACGAGGCTGGGCGCGAACGCCTCGACCAGTTCGTTGGTCTTGAGCAGGAAATCGGGATTGCTCGGCTTGCCGAAGCGCTCGTTGCCTTGCGCGTANGTTTCGTAAATCAGGATGCCGTCTGGCGCGACGCAGGCCGCGATATCGGCCAGAATCGGACGCCAGAGATAGTTCACGACGATCACCGCGTCGAATGTCTCGCCCGCCAGCGGGAAGGGCGCGCCGGTCTCCAGGTCGGCCTCGATCAGCCGCACTTGGCCGTGGCCGGCCAAATCATCCAGTTTGGAGACGTCGCGGTCGAGGCCCGTAACGTGGTGACCCAATTCCAGCCCGTAGCGCAGATGGCGGCCCCGCCCGCAAGCCAGGTCCAGCAGCCGGGCGCCGGGTGCCACACCGGCCAAAAAGCGCACCACCCAGGGGGAGGGATCGGGGGCGNCGTGATCGTGGCTTGGAGCCTGGCCCATTGCTTGCTTCCTTCGGGTTGACAGCCGGGTTACGGATTGGCCCGATAGGCCCTATAAGGCACCCGATGAGCGTTATCGAGCAAGCCATGAGCGCCGACACCAGAATACGTTTGTTCAAAATGAACGGCCTGGGCAACGACTTCGCCGTGCTGGACGCACGCGAACGCGCCCTTTCGTTGACGGTCGATCACATCATGCGGCTTGCCTCGCGCGATGGCGAGATCGGCTGCGATCAGGTGATCGCGCTGGAGACCAGCAGCAAGGCAGACGTCTTTATGCGCATCTGGAACGCCGACGGCGGCGAGGTCGAGGCGTGCGGCAACGCGGCGCGCTGCGTGACGGCCCTGATCGCCGCCGAGCTCAACCGGTCTCAGATCACCATCGAGACGCAGGCTGCGGTGCTGGGCGGTCAGCTCAATTCCGATGGAACGGTGACCATCGACATGGGCGCGCCGCGCTTTAATTGGGATGAAATCCCGCTGGCGGAAGAATTTCACGACACCCGCGCCGTCGAACTTCAGGTCGGGCCGATCGACGACCCGGTGCTGCATACCCCGAGCGTCGTCAATATGGGCAATCCCCATTGCATCTTCTGGGTGGATGATACGGACGTCCATGACCTGGCGCGGATTGGCCCAATCCTGGAACACCATCCGTTGTTTCCCGAGCGCGCCAACATCACGCTGGCCCAAGTGACGGGACCCGATACGCTCAAGCTGCGCGTCTGGGAGCGGGGCGCCGGTCTGACGCGCGCCTGCGGCACTGCTGCGTGCGCGGCGGCTGTCGCTGCGGCGCGCAAGGGTCTGACGGGCCGCAACTCGAGCGTCCAGCTGCCGGGCGGCGAGCTGACGATCAGCTGGCGCGAGGGCGACGATCACGTGCTGATGACCGGCCCCTTCGCGCTCGAGTATACGGGCCTGCTCGATCCGGCAACGCTCAGCTTCGAGCGCAACCAGAGCTGAATGGCGCCCAGCCGATTGTCTTGGGGGCCGCGAAGGCTTAGATGATGCCCATGGCCACGCATAACGGCGATACACGGAGCTCGCGAGCCCGGGACCAGAAGTCCATGGCGTCCAACGACGTCATCACTTTCGGCTGCCGGCTGAACGCCTATGAATCCCAGGCTATGAGTGAGTTGATGACGCGCGAAGGCGTGGCCGGCGCTCTGTTGGTCAACACCTGCGCAGTGACGAACGAGGCCATGCGTCAGGCACGCCAGGCGATTCGCAGGGCGCGGCGCGAGCACCCCCAGGCGCGCATCGTCGTGACGGGCTGCGGGGCTCAGGTTGCGGCGTCCCAGTTCGCTGCCATGCCCGAAGTCGACCACGTCATCGGCAATAGCGAAAAGCTCCAGGCCGCGACCTACGCGGGACTTGCAGCCGGTGACGCCGCGCGCGTCCAGGTGGCCGACATTCAATCGGTGCGCGAGACGGCGCACCATCTTATCGCCGGCTTCGGCACGCGGGCACGGGCCTATTTGCAGATTCAAAACGGCTGCGACCACCGTTGCACCTTTTGCATCATCCCATTTGGACGCGGACCATCGCGCTCGGTGCCGGTCGATGCGGTCGTGGCGCAGACGGCCTCACTGGTCGAGGCGGGCTATCGCGAGGTCGTGCTGACGGGCGTCGATATCACGGCCTATGGCGCTGATCTTGGCGGCGGGCCGCGGCTCGGCGCCCTGGTCAAGCTGATCCTCAAGGGCGTTCCGGGGCTCGAGCGGTTGCGGCTTTCCTCGATCGATTCGATTGAAGCCGACGACGATTTGTTCGATGCGATCGGCTCGCAAGACCGCCTCATGCCCCACTTCCATCTCTCGTTGCAGGCGGGCGACGATATGACGCTCAAGCGCATGAAGCGGCGGCACATGCGGTCCGACGCGATTGCCTTTTGCCAGCGGGTCAGGGATCTGCGCCCGGACGTGGTCTTCGGTGCCGACCTGATTGCCGGCTTCCCGACCGAGACGGAAGAGATGTTCGCCTCGACGCTCTCGTTGGTGGACGACTGCGGCTTGAGCTTCTTGCACGTCTTTCCTTATTCGGCGCGGCCTGGAACACCGGCCGCCCGCATGCCGCAGGTTAAGGGCGAAACGGTCAAGTCGCGGGCCGGCCGGCTGCGCCAGAAGGGTGCGCGCGCGCTCGGCCAACTGCTGGATGCCCAGCTTGGCCGTGATTCGGCGATCTTGATGGAATCCGAACACAGCGGCCGCACGCCGCAATTCCTCCAGGTGCGCGTCGCCAAGGCGGCGCCCAGCGGAGCGATCGTCGCGGCCCGGCTGACCGGGCATGACGGCCGGGTGCTCGAAGGAGAGGCGCTGCAATGAGCGAGGAGAAGAAACCCGGCTTTTTCCGGCGCCTGTACAACACGCTGGTGGGCTCCGAAGAGCCTGAAGAAAAGCCTAAAAAGAAACCCAAGGCCAAGCCGGCTGCCAAAAAACCAGCCGCGAAACCAAAGGCCAAAACCAAAGCTGCACCCAAAGCCAAAGCCGCAGCCAAGCCGAAGGCAGCGGCGAAATCCGCAAAGCCTGCGGCAAGCAAAAAACAGGCAGCCGCCAAGACCCGGGCCGCCGCGCCGCGCAAAAAGCAGCCGGCGGCCAAGGCAGCGCCAAAGCCGCGTGAGCCCGAGCCAAAGCCAAGCGCCGAGGTTATCGCGTTCCCTGAGCCCGAGGTTGGGCCTGCGCCAGAGACCCCACCGGGCCCGGAAGCCGAAATTGCCGAAGAGGCGCCCAAGAAAAAAGGCTGGTTCTCGCGGCTGCGTGACGGGCTTTCCAAAACCTCGAGCGCGCTTACCGAAAACATCACGGCGATTTTCACCAAGCGCAAGCTCGACAGCGAAATGCTGCAAGAGCTCGAGGACGCATTGATCCAGGCAGATCTCGGCGTCGACATGGCTATCCGCATCACCGAGGAAGTGGCGCGCGGGCGCTACGATCAAGAAATTGCGCCGGAGGAAGTGCGCGCCGTGCTCGGCAACGAGGTCGCCAAGGTGCTCGAACCCACGGCGCAGCCACTCGTAATCGACGCGGCCAACAGGCCCCACGTTATTCTGATGGTCGGCGTCAACGGCACCGGCAAGACCACGACAATCGGCAAGCTGGCGCACCGCTATGCGGGCGAGGGCAAGAAAACCGTGCTGGCGGCCGGCGACACGTTCCGCGCGGCTGCCATCGACCAGCTCAGGATTTGGGGCGAGCGGGCCGGCGCGCCCGTCGTCTCGGGACAGGTTGGGGCGGATGCGGCGGGGCTTGCCTTCGATGCGCTGAAGCAGGCCCAAGACGAGGCCGCCGACGTGCTGATGATCGATACGGCCGGGCGGCTGCAGAACAAGGCCGACCTGATGGCCGAACTCGCCAAGATCGTGCGCGTCCTAAAAAAGCTGGATGAATCGGCGCCGCACTCGGTCATCCTGGTGTTGGACGCGACCACGGGACAAAACGCGATTAGTCAGGCCCAGGCATTTCGGGACATTGCCGGCGTCACCGGCATCATTATGACAAAGCTGGACGGCACGGCGCGGGGCGGCATTCTGGTCGCCATCGCCGAAAAGTTCGGCCTGCCCGTCCACGCCATCGGAGTGGGCGAAAGTTCAGAAGATTTACAGGCCTTCGACGCCTATGATTTTGCCGCCATCATTGCTGGCGCGCACGAACAGGTCGAGGCTTAGGCATCATGCATCACTCGCGGCAACGCACGGCGACAAACCCGTCCCTCATCAAGATGCTGCTCGACATCGGGCCGTTGATCGTCTTTTTCGCAGTCAACGCCTTTTACGGCATTTTTGCCGCCACGGCGGTCTTCATGGTGACGATCACGGCAGCCCTCATCGCCACGCGCGTGATTTTCGGCGAACTCGCAGCCATGCCGATCGTTACCGCGGTCTTCGTTCTCGTGTTCGGCGGCCTGACGCTCTATCTGCAAGACGAAACCTTCATCAAGATGAAGCCCACGGTGGTCTATCTGCTGTTCGCCGGGCTGCTGCTGGCCGGGCTCGCCTTGAAGCGGATCTTCCTCGAGACCGTGATGGGCGAGGTGTTTTCGCTGACCGACGAGGGTTGGGTGATACTCACCTATCGCTGGGTCTCCTTCTTCATTGCACTCGCGATTCTGAACGAGATCATCTGGCGCAATTTTTCGACCGACACCTGGGTCAGTTTCAAGGTATTCGGCCTGTTGCCGCTCACGCTGCTGTTTGCCGCGATGCAGGTTGGCCTGTTACGGCGTCACAGCGCATCGGGCGACTGACGAACGAGGTCCGCGGCAGCGCCGATGTGGGCAAAACCCATCCTGCCGATCGCATTAGACAGCTGTCCGATNNTCCGATCACGAACATGTAATCATTCGTGACTGGACCCTGTCGGGTTGGCCGACAGACAGTTGAGTCTCGNCCCCCAAGCCGTTGCGACCGCGGCCGGGCACAAGGAGACCCAGGCCAGCACCAATGGATACNGCNGCAATGGTGGAACAGCGCCATAAGGGCGATGACGAGCTTGACCAATCGGTTGTGCACCTGCTGCATCGGGCCGGCCAGCGCGCAAGCGACATCTTCGGCGCGCAAATGCGGGCCAGTGGCCTGACGCCCCGCCAATACGCCGTATTGCTCACCGCAGCCCAGCACGAGGGCGCGAGCCAGACCGAGCTGGTCGAGCTCACCGGTATCGACCGCTCAACACTCGCCGACGTCATTGCCCGTCTGCTGAANAAGGGGTTGCTGCGGCGACGGCGCACAAAGCGCGATGCGCGCGCCTATGCGGTGCGGCTGACCGAGGATGGCCAANAGGCGGTGGCGCGGGCAAAACCGTTCGCGGCGGCGGCTGATGAGGCCGTCCTGGCGGCCCTGTCAGCCAACGAGCGAGATAATGTCATGGCGGCATTGGCGGCGCTGGCGAACCATCGCAATGCCGGCTGAAGCGCCGTTTGCGTTTATCTAAATCTTGAGATCGAGCGTGCTGCCGGGCGGCTTCGGGCGCCGGACTTCGATGGTCGGCTCGGAGGAGACGGCTGGAGCAGGCGGGCTTTCGGGCGCCTTTGCAGAGGTGGCCGCTGCCTGCTCGCCAACAAGAAGACCGGCAAACGCGGATAGCGTCTTCAGGCTGAACGGCGGCGGCCCATCCGCCGGTCGCTGCGCACCCGCGGCGGGCTTGGACCCTTCAAGCGGCTGCGCGGATTGGCTCGGGTTCTGGGCGCGCGCGTCAAAGGCCTGTGCCGGCGGTTGGCTGAGCGACCGGGCAATACCCTGGGCATTGCCGTATGCACGCAGGGCTTGGGGAGCAAGCGGTGGTCGAACAGGCGCCATTGTCAATTCCGTCCGATGCGTTGGTGCGCGACGATAACGGTACAAACAGCGCTGCTGGTGTTCGGGCGAGAGTGCGGCTCAAAGCGTTAATGAAAGCTTTCAGTCGCCCTGGCTTGCAGGTTCGGTCCTTTCGGCAGCCCGGGCAATTGCCGGCAACAGGCGCTGCGCGATCACCTCATCGTCGATCGGTCCGACATGCTTGTAGACGATGGTGCCCGCGCCATCGACAATGAACGTCTCCGGCACGCCATAGACGCCCCAGTCTATCGCGACGCGCCCGGTGCGGTCCTGGCCCACCGCGATGAAGGGGTTGCCATAGCGGCCCAGAAACCGCCGCGCGGCGACCGCCTCGTCCTTGTAGTTGAGACCATAGAGATCGAAGCCGCCGCGCGCAGCGAGCGCGGTCAGGAACGGGTGTTCCTGGTGGCAGGGCGCACACCACGACGCCCAGACATTGATCAGGCTGACCCGGCCTTGGGCCAAGTCGGTTGCGCCAAAGCCCGGAACCGGATTTGCGCCGCGCCGCAGACCCTCGATCGCCGGCAAGGTGAAGCTGGGAACCGGTTTGCCGAGCAGGGCGGAGGGCAATTTACTTGGATCGCCCGAAAACAACGCAATCAAGAACAGTCCCGTCAAAGCGGCGAATATCAGAAATGGCGCGATCAGGCCGCGCGACCTGATCGGCTTGGCCGGGCTTGCCTTGGCAGCGGGACGGCTCATGTTTGTTTCACCGCGGCGCGAGCGCGCTTTTTGCTCGAGCGGCGGGTGACGCCGGCGGCCTCGAGTTGGCTCAAGCGCCGCAGCTGGCGACGGTGGTCGGCGACAATCCAACCGATCAACGCAATCAGCATGACCGCTGCGATGCCATAAGCCCACAGAATAAAGGCTGCGTGCGGGCCAAGGTCCAACATCGCGCTCATCCAGCAGCTACAGGGGAGGCTTGCGCACCGCTGGCGCGCGCGGCCTGGAGGGCGGCGACCCGGCGGCGCAGGATCTCGGCCTTCATCGCGATCAGTTGCAAGACGAAGTAGAGCAGCGTGAAGGCGGCCGTCATCACGAGCAACGGGATCAAGATCGAGGGGTGAATGCTTGGTCCATCGAGCCGGATCACGCTCGCACCTTGATGCAGCGTGTTCCACCAGTCGACCGAGAATTTGATAATGGGCACGTTGACGAAACCGACGATTGCCAGGATCGCGGCCGCCCGGCCGGCGCGCGACGGATCTTCGATCGCCTGCCAGAGAGCGATCAGGCCGATATAGAGCAGGAAGAGGATCAAAACAGACGTGAGACGGGCGTCCCAGACCCAATAAGCGCCCCACATTGGCTTGCCCCACAAGGCGCCGGTGATGAGCGCCAGCAGCGTGAAACTCGCGCCGATCGGCAAGGCTGCCTTGGCGGCGACGTCGGCCAATGGATGGCGCCAGACCAGCGAACCGATACTCGAGAGCGCGATCAGCGAGTAGCCCATCATGGCGAGCCAGGCGAAGGGAACGTGAATGAACATGATGCGCACCGTCTCGCCCTGCTGGTAATCGGCGGGCGCCACGAAAAATGCGAGATAGACGCCGACGGCAAAGAGGGCGGCGGTCAGTGCGATCAGCCACGGCAATATGGCGTCCGCCAGGGCCATGAAATTTGTTGGGTTTGCCAAGCGCATCATGATTTCCTTGATCTAGTCACTTTGCGCCGCAAACGCAATTTTCGGCCGCCATGGCGCGTGCGTCTCTCCGATGGTTTATGTGAAATTTGCCCGCAGCGCCGCGGCGGCGGCAACCGGTGCCAGCACTCCGGCGGCGAGCGACAATGCG
>JGI24023J19991_10001913_pt1 | contig 15572 bp, 11 predicted proteins | sample Cruoilmetagenom1_FD_19991 | JGI IMG/M metagenome (IMG submission 19991) | reverse complement strand
TGTTCTTCCAAGACAACACCGATGGCCCCTTCGACGCTTGCGAAACGATTGATGGAGACCACGGTCGCATCGAAACCCGACAGTATGTTACCACCAGAGATATCGATTGGCTTCCGGGAAAACACCTGTGGGCCGGTATTAAAACCATCGTTATGGTTATCCGTCGGCGGGAAGTTAACCAAAAGGCCTCTGTCGAAACGGCCTACTTCATCTCCAAATAAGAGATATGCACCCCTTCTCAAAAATTATGCACTTTCAGAATTTTATCCGCTAAGGTGGTTTTCGCTAATTCCACAAGATGTTGGTGATGCGTGAAGAAAATTATCTGCGTATTTTCAGCAAGCTTGCCCATCGCATTAAAAGCAGCCGCCGATCTGTCATCATCGAAATGCACCAGCACATCGTCAACGATAAAAGGCATGGGGCCATTGATACTTACGTATTTATCCAGCCCACCTAGTCTGAGGGCTAAAAATAGCTGATCCCGGCTACCGTCACTCATTTCTTGAACCATGAGTGGCGTACCATCTGGTCGAAATGCCTTTATTACCGGCTCGCCTTTTTCATCATAGTCTGCTTTGAGACCCTCAAAGACGCCACCAGTGATTGTTTTAAAATATCCGCTGGCCGCTTCCAATACCGGGCTTTGATTGATTTGACGATACCGTTCGATGGCATTAGCCAATACAATGGACGATAATTTTAATTTAATATAGTGCTCGACATCCGACTGAATTTTACTTCTCAGCCCTTCAGCTGTTTCGGCAATGCCGGCCGCAATGGAGTCTCCACCGATCGTTTCCAGTTCGTTTTTTTGCAACGCAATGTTTTCGACCAGCTGCTTTTGTTCCTGATATAGCCCTTTTTTTTCATCTTCCAAACGCTCCAGCTTCGCAACCAGCTCATCGGGGTCTTGCGCTTTGATCTGCTCGACAAAGGTTTTCAATTCTTGTCCGGACGCTAACTCGGCCAATCGTTCATTTACTGTATTCAGCTCCGATAACAACCTGCTTTTAACCGACGCCTGTTTTTCAATCTCCGGTAGTTGATCAGGCTTTTCTGTTTGGGCATCCTCGCATAGCAGGCGCAGCTTTTCTCGTTGCGCCGCCAGGTCTTGTTTGATTTGAGAAAGCGTGGAACGTTTTCTACCCCTTTGCTCTTCAAACAATTTCCGATCCTTGTACTGCGCCTTATCCTTGGTCAGTTGATCGTTTAGTTTTACGACAGCTTCTGTGGCCTCAAGCGGTTTCCGACCAGGAGAAAGTTTATCCAACGCATCCTTCACACGCCTGGTATAGCCCTCATAATTATATTGCATGCCGGAAATGCGCTGCTGCTTCTCCTTAGCTTTCTCCAATTCACCGAACACCTGATCCAAGGCCAGAACAAAATCGTTAGCATCCTCCGGTTTTGCGCTATCATCGAGTCCCAGCTTGTTTGTCGCTTGAATCCATTCCTGGGCCCAAGTGCCAATATCCTGATCAGCCTGGTCCTTTCGTTGTAGATTGTCATCTATCTCCCGCTCATAAGCGGCAATACGCACTTCGAGGTCCTGCCTGCTTTTACATAGCTGATCATCTCCTCGTTTAGTACGTTTTGCCAGTTCAAAAAGGGCGGCATAACTGGCTTTTTCAGGTACGGAAACGCTTAGATCTTTCAGTCTGCCGGCTATGTCGAAGCTCATACGATCAATATCAGTTCGCAACTTTGCAGCCGTCATTTTTTTTGCTCTACATTCCGCTGCTTTGCGCTTTATTTCCCCTACCCTGCTGGCCCATGTCGCCATATCCCGAGGGGTCAGTGGAACCATACCCAAAGGTTCCCATAACTGCCGCCAGCCGTCTAAGAGAACGGCGCGGCATTCTCGCTGAATTCTTTTGCCTTCTCTATTTGCGGCCAGGCGCTCGCCGATATCCTGGATAACTGATTTCAGCGCCTGGGCGCGTGTCACTGCCTCTGCATCCGTGCGAAGCCTGTCAGACGTATCATCTGCAATGTATACGGCCTTTTCATAGGCACCGGCAAGGTCAAGGCCTTGTGGTAGCTCCTCCATAAAACCTTGGTCAATCTCACCTTTTTCAAGCCAAACCGCACGCACCGAACGCCAGCCTCTCTCCCTTAAAGCGCGATGGGATTTCAAATCCTCAAGCGAAGGCAAATCTCCAGATCGGTTCAACTCAGAAAGGGTCTTTTGGTTATCCCTGAGCTGTTTTTCCAGGCGGGCGCCTTCTTTTTCAATATCGGCGAGGGTTTGATCAGCTTGGGACAGATCTGTTTCAAAGCTCCGCATTGTTTCATCTGTGGGTATCACCAGCTCCTCCAGGGTTCTCAAGTCGCCAGACCACAACCCCAAAGCCGATAGATCAACCTCGGCCTGTTCCCGTGCTGCTGCAAACTCGGTATCAGCATAGGAAAGCCGTTGTTCTATTTTTCCCTGTTCGGTCGTGCGCTCAAGACAATCTTCTAAGGCTTTCGTGTCCTTAGGTTGTTCAAGTTTATCAATGCTCACGCGGGCCTTGGCCATATTATTTTGGGCTGCCCGTGCAGCTTTGCCAGCAATGTATAGAGATTCTTCCAGTTTGGCGTATTTAGCTCCTAATCGTTGAATCTTGGCCTTCTCAGTCGTAGACAATCTGATGGCCTCAATCCCTTCCAGGGTCAATCCATCACGCAGAAGGCTCATGTCCTTTTGGGCCGATTCATTGTGCCGGTGTATCTCAGCTCGGAGTCTTTTACAGTCGGCGATAGCCGTTGTGTGGACGCCGACATCCTTTGCCAATTCTTCGATCTCCTTCGTATGGGCAATGATCTGATCATCGAAAGTGAGCGTTTTCAGCTTTTCATCAATCTGCTCTAACTCGTGGTTCAAATCCTGTTCGGCTTGAGCGGCGGCCTTAATAGTCGTTTGGGTTTCTACTCGGCGTTGCGCAAAATCATCCGCCAGATCTGGCACCGGACCAAGTGCATCAAGATCGATTTGCAACTGGCTTTGTCGCGTCACATGTTTTAGGGCGTCACGATGACGGGATAGCAGGCTGATTTCTGAAGACAGAACCTGCAAACGATCGTCCACCTCTATTTCCCGATCAAGGAGCTTATCCAGGCTGGTTTTCATTTGTTTCCATTGATTTTGGCTTGCAGATACATTGCGAAGTTCTTTGTGCAGCTTATCAAGTTCTGAAATACCGGCGTTGATCGCAGCTTTCTGAGCCCGCGGCTTGAACAACTGGTCTTGCTGATTATCCAGGCTGCTCATCACCTGTTTTAATATGTTTAATCCGGAGGTGGCCGCAAACAATGCATGGCCCAGTTCACCGCCGGCGGCCAGCACGCTATCTACGCCTTGGCGAAGCGAGATATGAGAGATGCCGAATGCATGTTCGAATGCCCGACGGCTCATCGCACCCAAGACTGCATCCAACTCGGTCTGTTTGTAAGGTTCTCCTTTGTCATCATCAATCAGATCGTTTTTACGGCGTTTGAAACGCGTCAGATTAAGTCTTCTATCGTCGGGCAGTAATAATGCACCACCCACCTCCAACTTGCTGTAGTCATGCAGCCAGGCATCTTCAACCTTATGGCCGAATCCATACAGAAGAGCTAAAATAGCGCGCAGTGCCGTACTTTTTCCTGCTTCGTTGACCCCGAATACGATATGCAGGCCATGCGCATTGCCTGAAAAATCAATGGTTTTATCGGCAAACGGTCCGAAGGCCGAAAGTCTAAGGGCATCTATCTTCATTACTTCTCCTGCTCACTTTGGCCGTCGGACAGCGCTGTCAACAATAAATCCCTTGCATCTTGGAGCAGCTGGTTCATGGCGTCTTGGGGAATCTGTACGCCGCTTCCCGCCAATTTGGCTTTGAGTGCCGTCAAGTCCAACGCCAGGCTTTGGGGATTTGCTGTCAGCTCGTTCAGGTACCGCAACAATTCACCCTGGGGCGTGTCGCTTTGAGCGAGTTTTTCAAGATCAATCGCCGGTCCAGTTTGCACCCGGACCTTTTCTATCCAGGCTTTGTTGCTGGAAACTTCGGCTGCAACCGCACGGATAGTCGCCGTTAACGTCATAGGATCGGAGCAAAGACGGCCATGAATCGCACAACGACCCTTGAAAACCGCGCGCACGCAGCACGGTCGACCGTCTTGACCTGCCATGGCCACCGCCAATTCGTTTCCAAATATGGTGGCCGCCTGCTCGATGCTTTCAGCGTCAGTAATATCTGCACTGACCTCAACCCAGCGCAAAACATCAAGAGCGACAAACTCAGTTTTCAATGCGGTATTATCTGCTTCTACCATTACGCAACCTTTTGAACCGGTCTCTTTGATATGCCTGCCCTGACTGCAGCCGGAATATACGATACAAGGTTGCTGTCTCAAAACGGAATAATTGTGCACATGGCCTAAGGCCCAGTAATCGTATCCTTTGGATGCGAGCTCATCTGTAGTGCACGGAGCGTATGACAGGTGTCCTTTGGCTCCGGAGATCAGACAATGCAACAAGCCGATATTAAGCATTCCATCCACAGAGTCTGGATAGGATGCTGCCAGATTGTCTGTGACTTCCTGATTGGCATAACTTTGTCCATGGATGGCAATGCCCAGGTCGTCAAGGAGCCAAGTTTCTGGTTTGCGGGATTTGAAAACCTTTACGTTTTCCGGCATGGGCAACGTCTTGGTCATTTTATTGGCCGCATCATGGTTACCGCGGACGATCGCCACCCGCACACCGACCTCGCCCAATCGCCGCATTTGACTGGCGAAGTAAAGGCCGGTATTAAAATCGTGCCAGTCGCCGTCATAAAGATCACCCGCAATGAGTAACAATGGCACCTGTTCTGTGAGTATAAAATTGATAAGATTGTCGAGCGCTTGCCTTGTCGCGCCACGGATTTCATCTATTGATGGCGCCCCTTCATAAGGAAACAATCCTTTAAGGGGTGAATCTAAATGGATGTCAGCGGCATGGACAAATGTAGCCATAGAGGCCTCCAGACCTGTATCTGGCAGAGAGCAGGAATTAGAGGTTCAGAAGCAATATGAACTTATGATTATCAGATGTTGAGACCATTGAATATGACCTAATCGTATATTTTCGCGCGAACGTTCGTGGTGCACGGATCAGGGCCTTTCTTCGGGCGCTGCCATTCCTCCAACTCGGTCAATCTGCCTGCAGCCAGTTGCAGACCGGCAATGGTTTTAGCGTCCTGAATCTTCCCCTCAGAAATCATTTGGATGGCCTGGTTCAAGTCTACCCGATGAACAAAGAGCAGTTCGTCCTCATCCAGATTCTGTGCCGTCTTGGTGAGACCTGTGGCCAGGAATAGGTGAATGCGTTCGTCTGAGTAGGCCGGAAGCGGAGTGATTTCGGCCAGCTTTTCAAAATGCCGGGCCGTATATCCGGCTTCCTCAGTCAATTCGCGTTCGGCACACCGGCGGGCATCTTCGCCCGGATCCAGCGTGCCTGCCGGAATTTCCCAGATGAAACCATCCACCGCATGACGGTACTGTTTGAGGAGTAAAACAGTATGGTCATCCATCAACGGCACAATGGCAGCCGCGCCGGGATGCCGGATGATCTCCATATCCATGGTAACGCCATTGGGCAGGGTGATGTTCTCAGCGTAAAAATCAAATACCCTGCCCTTTCTGATCAGTGTGGATCGGTTACAGACCGCTTGGTTCATTTTTTATCCCGGTGATTTTCTTTGATGTGGTCGACCAGTTCCCTCACCGTCTGGCCGCCGGGCGACTTCGCATTCGGGTTGATGGCCAGCAGCGATTCCCAAGCCGCCAGGGCGCCTCGCTCATCCTCGAGGTCATGGAAAAGGACGATCCCCTTGTTGAACCGCGAAACCTCATGGGTGGAATCGATGTTCATGGCCCGGTCAAAGGCATCCACCGCCTTTTTCGGGTTGTCGCTTCTTCGGTACATGACGCCCAGATCCGTCCAGACATTGGCGTTTTCCGGTTCGATGCCAAGCGCCTTCTTATAAGCGGCGATTGCTTCGTCTGGAAGATTGGCATCGAAGTATTGATGGCCCAATTGGATCCAGGCAGCGATATCCCGGGGGTTTTGCTCGGTCTGTGCTTTGAGTGTGTCGATTGTTTTTTGCCGTTCCGCATCCATGCCCGCCGGCGGCGCCGATTGATGGGGATCGGCTATCGCGCCGCTTTTGTAAATACCGAAGGCCACGCCCGTCACGAATCCGATCAGAAGAGACGCCACTATAAACCAGATCACATTTTCCGATTTGACATATCCGGGTATTTTTTTTCCGCTCATACCTATCCGTTCCTATTAAGGTTACAACCGACAAGGTTGCGTCCTTAGACGCGCCTTGCCTGATCTTATCTAAAACCGGCGAACAAAAATCCTTGCATCATTTCTGTGTATCTTATTTTTCCGAGGCCCTGAACTATTTTCGCTCAATCGATGAGAATTTTTCCTGATATTCGGGGATATCAATCATCGGCGGCCGCTCATGCTGATCGAGCACATGGATTTCGGGTTGTAACTTATCCCGAACCAGGTGGTACTGGATCATTTCATCAAAAATATCCTGTTTGACGTCTATCCGATTCAATTTCTGAACACGCTGCAAGAAAGTCTTAATGATCACGAAGGCCATCCGCCCCAGCGCCTTCGTATCCTGATTCTTATGCACCCGCCGGTCCAAATCGACCTGGGCCATCACATCGATACCCCATTTTTCGTAAATATCGATCAGCATGCCGGTCTCCACCCCATAGCCGATGTAAAAGGGAACCTTTTCAAAAAGGCTGCGATATCCGGCATACTCGCCGGAAAGCGGCTGCAGGAACTGGGTCAGATCCGGCATGAACATCGAGAAAAGCGGGCGGGTCACCAGTTCCGTCACCCGTCCGCCGCCGGTGGGACGCCACTTATTTTTCCCCACGGAAATCGGTCGGTCGTAGAAGGCCTTGGTAAAACGAATATTATCCGAAAGCAGCAACGGTCCCAACAGCCCGTACGCAAAACGATGGTGAATGTTTTTAATATCCGCGTCGATGTAGATGATGATGTCCCCACGGGTCACAAACAACGCCTTCCACAGGTTTTCTCCCTTCCCCTTGTATTTTTCCAAGTGCGGCAGGATATCGTTGGCTTCCACCACCGTCACGCCATAGGCCCGGGCAATTTTACGGGTCTTGTCCGTTGAGCCGGAATCGATGACCACGATCTCGTCTAAAAGCGGGTAACGCGTCATGAGTTCCGATCTCATGATGACGATCTCCTTGGCAATGGTCTTTTCCTCGTTCAGCGTGGGCAGGCACAAAGAGATAGATATATTTTTTCGCTGTTTGGCGTTAACCAGGCGATCGAGATCCTTGAATTCGGAATGATGAAAGGTGTTCGATTCGATCCAGTTTTTATGCATCACACACCCCATTGTCAATGGCCATGATCAGTGCCGGTATTTGCGCGATGCCCTTGAACAACGGTTCGATTTCGATTATGGCGCCATCTTGATGATAATTGTTCCCACGGGTCAATCCCAATGTGATTGCCGGGATTTTACGCTGCAAAAAGATCGACAAGGCCGTTTCACTGGGCTCACTCACGGCTTTTACACCCAGGCGATTCAAAATCCGGGCACCGCATTTGACCAGCGGGTGATTGTACGGCAAACGGGTGGCGTTGAGATTGCTGATGCGGTTAAGCTTCAATTCAACGGCAAACGTCTTGTTGGTCTCATCGACGATATCTCTGATGTCGCCATAGAGTTTTTTGACCATCTCATTGGCGTCACTGCGAATTTCGAAACCGATCTTGGCTTCATAGGCAATTTTCCCATGGTTGAGCCCTCCGGTGATCTTCCCGATCACGATCTGTGTGCGGGGTTTCTGAGGCAAGCCCAGTCTAAGGATCTCGTTAATCACCTCGTTGATGATCAGAATCGCGTTAGGTCTGTGGTACCGGTCAGCATGTGTTTCGGATACGATATTGCAAGTGATCTCACCCCGGATCATGCTGTCGGAATAGTAATTGAGCCGCCCCAGTTCCACGCTTTCCAGGCAGATGGCACCCCGAATCGGGTCAGGCCATTTCTGGAGCAATCGGCGGATGCCTCTCATGTTTCCCCGTGCCAGGGTATGATTGGGCGCAACCAGAACAATGTCCGATTCAAACACCAACTTCAGCCGCCTGAAGATCTCCGGCATGGAAGCCAAGACACCCACGGCCGCCGAGTTGTCCGAAACACTGACGCCGCTGATGATTTTATCCGTCACCTCGTAATGCTGGTCCGTCCTTTCTTCTGAAAAGGTGTCGAGATGGGCAACAACAAAGATGGACCGCTTTTCCGGTGACGAACCGCGGATCACACCGATGGGATTGCCGAAATCATCGATACTGCATTCATCCACCTGAAAATCGGCCAGTCGCTCCACCAGAAACTCCGCACGCCTTCGCTCGTAAAATGTCGGGGCCGAAATCTGCCCGATGAGTACGATGTTGCTGATGATGATTTCACGAACCTTGCGGATCCGGTCCACAAACGTCGGCAGAACATCAAGATATTTTTCCATAACATCCTTTTGGTTGTGAGTCGTCGGTCCCGGCGATCAACTGCCGCAGATCGGTGACGGTCAAATCCGGCACCAGGTCAATGCACCGGTCATCGGATTCTCTTTGGCGCAACGATCGCCGGTCCCCGGCAAAAAGAGCCGTCTTGAATCCGACAGATGTGGCCGGCAGAATGTCGTTGCGCATGTCGTTGCCCACATACAGAACGGAGGCAGCAGAAATTCCCATGTCGAACAGGACCGCTTTTGCCCGGTTGAACATGAAGGTCGATGGTTTGGCATGTCTCTCTCGCCAGGAAAAAAAGAGCAGTCGCTGATCGAGTCCCCGCTCCTCGAGGGTCGCCCCGAGAAACCGCTCAACCACATAAGCGGTGTAAAACTGCGCGTTGGAGATGATCCCCATCGGCATGTCTTGGGTTTTGCAAGCCGACAGCAGATCCTCAAGACCGGGCATGGGATAGACCGGGTTTACAATCAGTTCGTACTCCAGGGCGAAATTTTTCACCCGGGTTATGTCATCTATACCAAGTACCTGCCGCCAGATCCGGACGATATCCACCTCGGGGCAATCGATCCCCCGTTGCCGGGCGATGTCATGGGTTCGCTCGATGGCGCGATGCAGCGCGTCGGCGAGACGATCCGGCGGGCTGTTTATGCCGTAACGCCGCAACAGGCGCCCCATGCCGTCAACCCTTTCCGTTGATTTCCGGTCGAACCCGATCTCCCCTGCCCCGCTGATCAGCAGGGTCCCGTAAACGTCGAAAAGCATGGCCGAAAACCGCTGTATTTTCGACAAATCCGGGACAACCGGGGTGGGAATCGGGGCAAGGGGGCGGATATGACGATCGCATATGGCGTCCCTACCTTGCATAAGCCCCCCATTTGAGCAGCGGGAATCGATCGAGATCGAAAAACGCGTCGCGCAAGGCCCCCTTGTCGATGCGATGGCAGACCGCATGGTTGACAATTTGATCATAAATCGCCAGGAGACGATTCCGGTAGCGCTTTGTGCCGTAGTGCTGCAAAACGGCCCGTCGGTTGTTTTCAATGATTTCCGACGGGTCCGAAACCACTCCGGGATGGGACAGCCAGGGATTCAAGGAGATCAGTTCCGCCTTGGCCGATGGATCGGAGATCAGGCGCGCGAGGACCTGACGTTGAAATTTCTCGCTCAATAGGCCGAAATCAATGATTTCGCCGCGGGTCAGGCGGGAAAAGGCACGGTTTGCCGCATCGGCCGCAACCATGTGACCGAAACGTTCAACTGCGCCGAAAACCGCCGCGTGCCAGTCGCGGGAAAAGGCCTCCGCATCGATCCAGGCCAGGGGAACCTCGAGCCGTTCGTAAAGGCAGTTCAGGCTGATCCCGCTATTCTCGAAATCCCCGCAGATACCACCGAGTCGTCGCCCCCACAACAGCTTGCCGGCCGTCCAGGGCTCGAGAAAGGCAAGGCCGAACCCTTCGGAAATGCTCGTGGTGACCACCGATTCCGAGGCATCCACGAGAACGGAGAAATCGACATTTTTCCCGACCTCGAAATCGACTCGCAGGCGGTTTTTCCTCACCCAATAGATCCAGTCCCGGTAGCTGACCGCATCCGTTGGGCTGTTCGGCGGCTGGGTGACGGAAAGCCGCCGGCCGTTGTTGCTGAAAAACATGGACAACAGGATGGCCTCGCCCAGGTTCTTGCGTCGAATGGCGCGGACCGGATAAAGAATCTGCGGCTTCGGGCATCGGCACCCGTTGACGGATAGGCCTTGGACAGCGTTAGGAATGTGGTGCAGGCCCGAGCCATCCAGCCCTGCCCCCAGAAGAATGGCGGCATCCCGTTTGTTGATGACGCCGTAATGGCAATTGGCTGGATAATCCTCCTCGAAATAGAGGTCGGGCCGCCCGTCTTCGGCAAAATCGTGGATTTGCAGAAAAAGATTGGCCCCGGCCTGCTGTAGCCTTTTAATGATTTGGAGGAATTGCCGGTTTTTGGCCAACGTCGGGTTGTGTATATGCAGCACATCGCATCCACCCGGCCACGTATCGGACAGNNCCTTCAGAACCCGCCCGGCAACCNTGTCCGGCGCCGCCGGGGAGAGACCCGGCTGGTCGTAACCCAATTCAGGGATCTCCACCACTTTGCAGGGCCATTCGGTTGCCGCCCGGTCCCCCGTCAGGACGAGGGTATCGCAGCTCCCCTGGATGGCCGCGATCTGCCGCATCAGGACCGTGGTGACCCCTCCCGTTTTGAGATGGTAGTGAACAAAGGCGATCTTCATGATACCTCCGCACCGGAACCGACGAGCAACATCCGTTTGCCGGAACAATCACGGTGTGTTTCGCCATTGTTGAGGAACAGGGGCGGTTTGTCAACCGCCGATGGCTGCATCTGCAGATGGCGAGATGCCCCAAAACCCTCAGCCACAAAGTGTCGTATGCATACAGAGGAATTGCACCGGCCTCAAACCGCTTGCCGCCGAGAAGATCGGTAACGGTTGAACCCTCATCCTCACCCGGCAGGCAAACAGTCAGGGTGTCTGTGGAAAAGTTGGAGAACGCAGAAAGTGTTTGTTGTGGACAAAAGCGTTTTATCGCAAAAACCCGGTCATCCAGGCGAAAGACCTGCATACCGGCGGCGGGATGGAAGGCCGGCTGGCAGGTACGGATACGAATCATATACCTTTGACGAAAACAGGCGATTTGCCTGGGGGCGTATTAAGCCGTTGACATTTACGGTTTATTGATGAATTTTAAAGGGGTAAGTCGCGGGTTAACGGACCGTTTGCCCCCGAAAGACTCGGTATTTTTTCAATCGTACAGGTGGTGCCATGTTTATTCCCTTCGACAAGATTCATCACATCGGATTCATCTCCACCCGATTCGCCGGAACCGACGGCGTGTCTCTGGAAACGGGAAAGTGGGCCCGGGTATTCGAAAAGGTGAGGTTTCAGTGCTTCTACTTCGCCGGAGAGCTGGATCGTGACCCGGCACGGTCCTTTCGGGCCCCCAAAGCCCACTTCATGGAACCGGAAATCCGCACGATTTTCACCGCCGCCTTTGGTCCCCACACCAACGGCGTGCGGAATCGCCAACTGACCACGAGAATTCTTGAAATCAAAGAGCATCTTAAGGACCAGCTATACGATTTCATCGCGAAGTTCAAGATCGATCTCCTGGTGTCCGAAAATGCGCTGACCATCCCCCTCAACATCCCTCTCGGCCTGGCCATTACGGAAGTCATCGCGGAAACCGGCTTGCCGACCATCGCGCACCACCACGATTTTTTCTGGGAGCGTCAGCAGTTCAAGAGCAATTCGGTGTGGGATTATCTTAACATGGCCTTCCCCCCGCATCTGCCGGCCATCCGCCATGTGGTCATCAGCTCATCGGCCGATAACCAGCTCGGTCTCAGAACGGGTATTTCGGCCGCCCTCATTCCCAACGTCATGGATTTCAGCAATCCACCGCCACCGCCGGATTCGTATGCCGGCGACGTTAGACAGGCCCTGGGACTCGAACCGGACGAACTGCTGATTCTCCAACCCACACGGGTAGTTAAACGAAAGGGCATCGAAAACGCTATCGACTTGGTCAGCCAGTTGGGGATTAAAGCCCGTCTGGTGATCTCACATGCCTCCGGGGACGAAGGACACGACTACGAACAACGCATCATCGCCTATGCACAGCGCATGCAGGTGAACACCCTGTTCGTTTCGGACATCATCAACGATCGCCGCGGGAAAACCCCGGATGGCCGCAAAATTTATACCCTCTACGACATCTACCACCACGCCGATTTCATCACCTATCCGTCCACCATCGAAGGTTTCGGCAACGCCTTTTTAGAGGCCGTTTATTTTCGCAAACCGATCCTGGTCAACCGCTACTCCATCTATACCTTCGATATCAAGCCAAAAGGCTTCACAGCCGTTGAAATCGACGGATATATAACCGATGAAGCGGTGGATCAGACCCGCGCATTGCTCCAGGACGCACTGCTTCGCAAAAGGATGGTAGAGACCAACTATGCACTCGGCCAAAAATTTTACTCCTATGAGGTGCTTCAAGATAAATTGATGAACCTGATGGTATAGCACTGTTTCTACATGAAAGCGGATTTGACCATCGGCATCGAACATGAGGGCTTCATTCCTCCGGTGATTCTGCTTTCGGATCCATTCAAGCCACTCTTTGGGTTACAAAAAATTCCAAACCAGTTGAGGTGGCATCATGGCGTTATATTTGGTTCAGCATGGAAAGAGCCTTCCGAAAGCCGAAGATCCTGAAAAGGGACTTTCCGCAGAAGGAAAGATGGAGACCGAGCGAATCGTCGAAGTGGCAAGCGGGTATCAGGTGCGCGTGTCGCGTATCCTTCACAGCGGGAAAAAACGGGCTCGGGAAACGGCTGCAATACTCAGCACGCGGTTATCACCACCAGATGGGATTGAACCGTGCGACGGGATGAATCCTATGGATGATGTCCGCGATTTTGTGAATCGTCTCAGTATGGATCAGGGTATGGATCAGGACATCATGCTGGTTGGGCATCTTCCGTTTTTAGAACGGATGATCGGTCTGCTGGTGTGCGGCGACCCGGACCAGACGGTGTTTAAACTGCAAAACGGCGGCATTCTCTGCCTTGACCGCGTCCCTGAAGTAAAAAACCCGGTTATCCGATGGGCCCTGATGCCGTCCATCGGCTGATCGGGATCAGGTGATGTCGATTATCTGCCTTTGCTGAGGGCTTTCCATATTTTTTTCGGGGGTTCAATATTCAGGGCACCGGGCTGGATAACAATGGTCTGAGCGTCGGCAAGGTAGTCGGCAAGGATCTTTTCAGCCTGTGAAATCAACGCGTCGACTTTCATGCCGGAAAGGGTGCTGACGATTTTCAGATCGTCGTCGGCCTGCTGGTACAAATAGCTGAGACGGTCGCATGCCACACGGTAGTAACCTATCTTTTGTGTGTATCGCTCGACGTAGGCCTGGATTTCGGCCATTAACATCAAATCGTAAAAAAGCCTCGCATTCCCCAAAACATCCGCCTCGGTATTGATCCGATTTGGCTGCGTTTCGGCCAAGACCTCTGTTTTTATTTCTTTTAGCCGCGCCGACAGCGCGTCCCGGATTCCGGCAGCATCCGCTTTTCGCTGGGCCAACTGACCGTTTAGCAAAGCGATGTCCGCCATGGTCCGACGCAGCTGTTCTCCCTGCGCATTGGCCGTCACGCTTGAAGGAAAGGTCATCAACATACAAAAATAAACCAACACAAGCAGTCGGCGCGTGGTTTGCGATGATCTCATGGTCTACTTCCTTGTGGCGACGCGTTTTCGTTTCAGTTCTTCGGAAAGAAACAGCCGGGTTTTTGGATTTTCCCAGTGGGCCATGTGTTTCACATTGACCAGTTCGAGTTGATCCCCCTGCCATTCGGACAGGATGGACACCAACCGCGGCGACAGACGGGAAAGGCCGTTCAGGGACATCCCTTTTCCCTTCCATCGTGCCAGGTGTGCGGCCGCTTCCGGAGACAGGTCCGTCAGCCCGTTCAACCCCAGCCAGTCCCCTTCCCATTCGGCCAGGTGACGGGCCGCTTGTGGAGGAAGATCAATCAACGCATTGAGAAACAAGTCCTTGCCTTTCCATCTGGCCAGACAACGGGATGCCTCCGGAGATAACACTGTCATTCTGTGTTTTCCGGTAAAATCACCATCGCAGATATTTTTCCAGATAGATCTGTTGGCCGTTTCAATGGCAGTATGATTTTTGGCGACCTTGACCGGTTTTGCCGATATCCGCTTGGTGATCTCCTGCCAAATGGATTCCAACGCCGGCGGTGATGCCGGAATCGCGTCGATGTTTAATTGTGACAGCGCCATGCGATGGGCATTGCTGATTTCATCGACCTGTTCAATAAAGCAATCGATGTCGATATCACTGGTTTTAGTGGCCATCAGGGCCAGCAATCCAGCTTTGCGCGAGAAAAACAACAGCTCTTCGTTGTTACGGAAAAGGGCATTTGCCGGGGTTTCCAGCTTTCTAATGTAGGTATTACGCCGTTGAATCGCCGTGAGCCCCAGGCTGATGCGCGGATTGGCCATTGCGGCTTTAAAGTTGATTTTGGTTTTTCCTGCTTTACGAACCGTATCGACGACACCTTGGATCTCCGCATCAATTCCGGCCTGGTAATAGGACCGCAGTTCCTCGATCTCCGCTTGCTTGGCAATCAGTTCGTTGCGCAGTTGGTCCAAGGCCTGCGCAGCTGTTTTCAGACGGGATTCATCGGAAGGGCCATGATCAACGACCACCGGTTCCTTCGGCTTGGGGAGCGCCTCCGTTTTTACCACCACTTCCGGGACACTGGTATCGGTCACGGGTAAAGGCGCCGCTGAATCGACCGCTTTAATTTGAATCCAATAATAACAACCTGCCAGGGTCAAAAAAAGAATGACGACCGCCGAGGCCATGAGGGCTTTCTTTTTGTGGCTTCCGGTGGTGCTTGATGCTTCACGCAAGGGTGTTGCCGCGTGGGAGGGCTGCAACCCGGATGCAGGTGACTGTTTCGGGGTTTGCGGATGGTCTGGGGGGATATCGGATGGGAGATCTTTTTCCGATTGAGCGGATTTTTCTCTTTTTCCGGCCGGAGGAGCAATTTCGAGGAGATTTTCTTTCACCGGAGTGGATTTTTCTTTTTCAGGTGTCACGATATCATCTTCAACGACGGTCTTCTCAAGCGCATCATCGTTGGCCGATCCTGAAACCAGTTGTTCCCTATCCTCACCGATCTCTTTCAGGAGGTCCTCGATATCACCGGAAATATCCTCTTCATCCGGATCGGCTGAAGCTGATTTTCCGGAATCTGAGGCCGCTTTTTCGGTGTGACCGGCCTCAATAAGATCCGTGGTGCTCTCAAAGGCTTTTTGCGGATCCGCATCAAGATTCGAATCGCCATCTTCACCGGCGGGCGGCGGGTTTTCGGCCGCATCGGCTTCCTGCGCGACCCTTTCCAGTTCGGCCGAAAAATCCTCCTCGGC
>JGI24023J19991_10001912_pt1 | contig 15573 bp, 16 predicted proteins | sample Cruoilmetagenom1_FD_19991 | JGI IMG/M metagenome (IMG submission 19991) | reverse complement strand
CGTCAAGGAGGTCATGGAAGGTGGAAGCGCAAAGGATCCCCGCAGCGTCAGCGTCCAGAGCTTGTTCAACCGTGTCACGCCCGCCCAGGTCAGCTTGTGGACCCGCCAGCTGGCAACGTTGACCGGCGCCGGGTTCCCGCTGGTTAACGCCCTGACCACCCTGATTTCCCAGACCAAAACCCAGGGATTCACCAAAATCGTCGCCCGCATCAAGGACTCTATTGTCGAAGGCAACAGCTTTGCTTCGGCCCTGACGCTCTACCCGTCCGTTTTCACCCCGATTTACATCAACATGGTTCGCGCCGGAGAGACCTCGGGAACCTTGGAAATTGTGCTTCAACGCTTGGCGGATATAATGGAAAAGCAGCAGGAACTTAAATCCCGCATCCAGACCGCCATGGCCTATCCCATCCTGATGACCGCCATCGGCACCCTGGTACTGTTTTTCCTGATGACTTTCGTCGTACCCAACATCACCACCATCTTCGAGGACATGAACCAGGCACTGCCCACCCCAACCCGTTTTCTCATCACCGCCAGCGATTTGTTTAAAGGTTACTGGTGGCTGATGGTGCTCCTTTTCGTGGCCGCCCTGGTGGCCTTGAAGTCCTTCAGGAAGACGGAACGCGGACTTGCCGCCACCGATCGGTTCATCCTTTCTATGCCCATCGTGGGCCCGCTGGTCAAAAAGATCGCCGTGGCCCGTTTTACCCGGACCCTCGCATCACTGCTTGAAAACGGCGTAACCATGTTGCCGGCCATGGAAATCGTCAGAAATATCACCGGCAATGTGGTCATCACCGGACTCATCGAAAACGCATCCATCGAAGTGGAAAGAGGCCAGGGACTGGGTTTGTCGCTGGCAGCCGACGCCGTATTCCCCGACTTGGCCGTGCAGATGATTCAGGTGGGTGAACAGACCGGCGAGCTGGAATCGATGCTGTATAAAATCGCCGACGTGTATGAAAACGAGGTCCAGTCATCGATCATGAGCATGATGGCCATGCTGGAGCCGGTGATGATCCTGGTCATGGCCGTGGTGGTGCTGTTTATCGTACTTTCCATCTGCCTGCCCATTTTCGAAATGAACCAGCTGGTGGGATAAAAGACAAGGGTTTCTGGTTTATCGGTCGTTGGGTTCGATGGACGGGTTCCCTTATGAATCCTGAGTCTTAGGCGCTGATTGATTGTTTTCGCGAGTTTGGGTTCATCCATAACCATCCAAATAGGATTCCCTCAAAGATTCCACCTTAGTACGCTTGATTGTTAGAACGCATTGGGTTAGTATTCGGTCGGATTGAAAAAAGTGACTGACGGCGTTTGACATGCGCCCATTATGGATACACGGAGGAATCATGAAACACGCGTTACCGCATGCCGTAGGCAACCGCCGCGGTTTTACTTTGATCGAATTGATGGTGGTCATTGTTATCCTCGGCATCCTGGCCGGCCTGATCATCCCGCGCATCATGGGCCGCCCGGAGCAGGCCAAGCAACTCAAAGCCAAAATGCAGATCGAAAGCATTTCCACGGCTCTCAAGCTCTATAAACTGGATAACGGCATGTACCCCACTACCGAACAGGGACTGCAAGCCCTGGTGGAGCTCCCCTCCTCCGGAAACACGCCGAAAAATTGGCGCAAGGGCGGATATCTGGAAAAGGGCAAGGTACCCAAGGATCCCTGGGGTAATGAATTTATCTACCTGAGCCCGGGCATTCATGATGATTTCGATATCATCGCCTACGGCGCCGACGGGGCCGCCGGCGGTGAAGAAAAAGACGCGGATATCAACAGCTGGGATTCCGAATAAACCGGGTCCGGCCACCGGCTGACGGTCCCATCGCCGCCTCCCATGCCATGACATCGAGCCGGCCCGCTCCCTCAGTCCGTTTTGCACCTGCGGGCACCTGCGAGAAACAAGATGATCATGCGCTTTTCGAGCAATCGGGCGTTCACGCTGATTGAAATGATTGTCGTAACCGCATTGATCAGCATCATGCTGGTGGTGGCCATTCCACGATTGGATGGCGGCCTCTTTTCCGGCGGCGCAGACGAAACCGCTCGCTGGATCATCGCCAATGTCCGCCAACTCAAGGAGAAAGCGGTCATCGAACAAAAAACCTATCTACTCAACGTGTCACCCGACATCCAGCGGCTCTGGATCACCGAAGCCGGCATGACGGATGTTGAAGCGGATGCCGCCCGAAAGAGCGGCCACGCCTTGCCCCGGGGCGTAAACATCGACCATGTGGCCTTTTCACAGACCGAACGTTTTTCCGGCGGAACCATCGCCATCGGTTTTTATCCCAAAGGCTATTCGGATAAAGCCGTCATCCGCATCCGAACCAATGACGGCGATCGCCTGGCCTTCTTCATCGAACCGTTTTTGTCCGGCGCCAATCTGGTCAAGGGCGATCGAGGATGGTAGCCGTGGCATCAAAGGGCCAAAGAGATCGCCGTTGCGTTCTCCCCCTCGAAAAATGCCCTGAAAACGGTTTCACCCTCATGGAAGTCATGGTGGCCCTGTCGGTGGTGGCTATTGCGCTGACGGCCGTCTATCGCATGCATACCCAGACCCTTTTCATGGATGCCGGGAGCCGGTTCGACACGGTCGCGGCGATGCTGGCCCGCCAGAAAATAACCGACATCGACACCATCGACATTGAGGCGTTTACCGACGACAGCGGCGACTTCGACAATCACCACCCCGGTTATGCCTGGCGGATCCAGACCGAAGAGGTCTCCTCCGACCTGATCAAAGCGGACGGACCCACGCTCAAGCGGATTATCGTCACCATCGGCTACAACGGGGAAGAGTCCCTGTTCAACCTGACCACCTACAGGCACCTGTATGAATAGCCGACACCGGCAGGTAACGACGGCACCGGATTTAACCGGCGGGTTTACCCTGATGGAAATCCTGGTGGCCATTTTTATTTTTGCCCTGCTGATCACCACGATATTCGGCTCCTTTCGGGCTGTTTTTTCCAGCACCGATGCCGTTGGCGGTGACGTGGACAGCTTTGCGTCGGCCCGGACCTGCCTGGGACGCATGGCCACGGATCTGGAGGCGCTGTACATCTCCGACTACCCCCGTTACGCCAAGCCGGCCTTCAATGACCCCCAGGATCCCTATCGCCTGGTGGGAGATGCAACGGACCTGGTCGGCGTCAGTTTCGGCCGCCTGCAATTTACATCCCTTGCGCACCTTCCCATCAACCGTGATTCACGGCAGGGGGTATGCCGTATCGTCTATTACGTGCACCGGCGATCCGACGAATCACTGGTGCTGCGTCGCGCCGACCACCTTTACCCGTTTCCCGAATTCGAGGAGAGCGAGGATGATCCCATCCTGTGCGACAACCTACTGGCATTAGAATTCGGATACATCGATGCCGAGGGCGAGCCCAACGATCGCTGGGATTCGGAAACAACCGATACTGACTACGCTACGCCACGATCCGTCGAGATCCGGTTGACTGTGGGCCGGCCGTCCAGGCCCCTGAAATTTTCCACACGGATACCCCTTCATGTTTACCGCAAAGCAGCCCAATAGCCTCACCGGGAATACCGTTTGGGGCAACCGCCGGGGAGTGGCCATCCTGGTGGCCATTGCCGTAGTAGCCGTGCTGCTCACCGCCGGCCTGGCGTTGAATCGCCGGATCCGTAGTTCGGCAACAAGCGCCATCCATGCCAGAAATCAGCTGGTGCTTTCCGAAATGGCCGTATCAGGAATCCACACCGCCATGGTCATGCTGATCAATGACCGCCAGGAAAACGCCACCGATACCCTCCAGGAGGACTGGGCTAATCCGGAAAAAGTGGCCGAGATGGTCGGATTGATCCCTTTTGAAGAGGGCCGCCTTGATGTCAGCATCATCGATGAGCGAGGCAAAATCCAAGTGAATGCGCTGGTTAAGTTTCCTGAGGGACAGCAGTTTTCCGCCTCCCAGCGCTTTCTTTGGGAGCGATTGTTGGATCATGTTTTTTCCCTGTTTGAAGAGATGCCGGACACTGACCCCAACATGATCATAAATTCGCTGAAAGACTGGATGGATGACGGCGATGACGAGGCCATTACCGGTCTGAGCGGCGCTGAATCCGACTATTACGAAGATCTGGAACCGCCTTACGGCTGTAAAAACAGGCCCTTCGATCACCTGGGAGAGGTCGCCCTGGTGCAAGGGATTACGCCGGAGCTATTTTCCGGTGCGGGCGGTGCCGCCGGCCTCTCATCCCTGTTAACCGTTCACGGCGTATCGGCGGCCGGCGACGACGATTTCACCTTCGACGGCAAGATCAACATCGCCACGGCCGACATTGCCGTGCTCGCCGCCCTGCTGCCGCCCGAAAACGCCGATCTTGCAGAAGCCCTGGCCGACTTCCGGATTGCCAAGGCCGATGAGACCTTCACCAATAAAATCGATACCGCCCAGTGGTATAAAAATGTGCCGGGCGCCGGGGATGTCACCATCGATGCCGAACTGATCAGCGTGTCCAGCGACCTGTTCCGGATCATCTCAACCGCCACGCGTAACCAAATCACCACGACCGTGGATGTGGTGGTCCGGCGGGAAAAAGAGAAAGATACCGGGAGGTGGATCTGTAAAACCTTGATTTGGCAAGTAGAATAAGATATATGCACAAAATTGAATGCTTGTAACGCAAAGAAGAATGGGCATATTCCGATGACGATGGGGATCGGCCATCCCCGGCATGAACATGCCGAATCGCAATGCCCAATTGCCAAATTACGCATCGCGGTGTTTTCGATAACCATCGCGAAACCGCAAGTAGATAAACGAACATGAGCCGCAAGGTCCTGGGTCTTGAAATTCGAGAGGAATCCGTTGCCGCCGTGCTGCTGAACATCGGCTTCAAGGGCAGCGAGCTGGAGATGCATGGCTATTTTCCCATCGCGGCGGAAAAAGCGGGGGATGAAGGGATAAAAGAATCCCTCAAAGCCATGGTGGAAACACTGAAAACCACCGACGCCGCCTGTGTGCTGGGAATCCCCGCAACTTCTATCTCATTCAGAAATATCTCCGTTCCCTTCCATGACATCAAAAAAATCAAGCAGATTCTGCCCTTTGAATTGGAACCGACACTTCCGATTCCGGTGGATGATCTGATTTTCGATTTCGAGGCCTTGAAACGCGATGGGCAGCAGGATCTTCTGGCCTTCGCCGTCCCAAAAGACAAGATTCAGCGGTATATTGATCTCCTCGATTCGGTGAGTCTCAGACCTGTGGTTATCATGCCCGCCGGGTACGGCACGGCCCGATTCATCTCCACGATAACGACCGACAGCGATGATTTTCTCTTTGTCGACACCGGCGCTACCCATCACACGGTCTACCTGGTCCGTTCAGGTAACGTCTGCATGGTTCGCACCCTGCCGGTGGCCGGAAACGGCAATCCGGTTCTTCGAACTCTGGAAGCCGCCATACAGCGGACCTTAACGGCATTGAAGGAAAGCCTAGGAATAGCGTTCAACCCCAACTCGGTTTTTTCTTCGGGCCCCCAATCCCGGTTACTGACCGAAGGAAACAAGGCGGCCGCATTGCTGGGCAGTCCGGTCAAATCCATTGAAGCGATACGGTCAGTCCCCCGACCGACTGAATCTTTGGATACAACGGACTGGCAATCCGGCCGGTTGGACATCGCCCTGGCCTTGGCCCTGACGGAAACCGAGGCCATCGGCGGCATCAACTTCTCTACCGAGCGGTCTACGATCCAGCACTACTGGAGCGAATATCGGGGGAAAATCATCACGACGGCAGTATTGGTCCTATTGACCCTGGCAACAGCACTGGCCGGCCAGATCCTATCGGCGAATGGCAAAAAACATCAACTGGCCGAACTGGACCGGCAGATTGAAATGGTCTTTAAAAACACCTTTCCCGAAGTGACCCGTGTCGTCAATCCCCTGCAGCAGATGCAGGTCAAGATCAAAGCGGCCGGCGACGGCAGCATCGGCCCTGAATTGCCCGGTGTCCGCGTGCGGGTCATCGACATCCTGGATGCCCTGAGCCGGCAGATCCCCCCGACGGTGGACGTTAAGGTTAACCGCATGGTGGTTGGCGCCGACAATGTCGTGCTGACCGGCAATACGGATACCTTCAACACCGTGGACGACATCAAAGGCCGGCTGGAAGCTGCCGACATCATCAACAGCGTGACCATCAGTTCGGCCGATCTCGAGAAATCGGGAAAACGGGTACGATTCAAACTTAAATTGGATTTTTAACCAGCCATGGCCATCAATCTCAACAAGCGGGAGAAAATCAGCGTTGCTGCGGCAGTGGCTGCCGTCGTTATCTTTTTGGTGATGCAGTTTCTGGTGTTTCCCCTGTTCGATCAAAACGCCCGCTTGTCCCGAACGATTTCCATCCGACAACAAGAGCTGGAAGAGATCTGGTCGCTGCAGGCGGCGTACCGAAAAACGGCCAAAAAGACCGAACAGGCACGGCATCATCTAAAAACGCGCAAACGGGGATTCACCCTTTTCTCGTTTCTGGATGCCCTGGCGGGACAGACGGGTGTCAAAAGCCATATTGCCTACATGAAGCCGTCCACCGCGTCCCAGAAAGACAGCCTCTACCGGCGCTCCATGGTGGAGATGAAGCTGCAGGCCATTACCATCTCCCAGCTTCTGGCCTATCTGCACGGCATCGAAACATCCAGGGACATGATCTCGATCAAGCGACTCTCCATTTCCAAGGGTGAGCAGCAGTCGGATTTGATTAATTCGGTATTTCAGGTTGAAACATTGGAGATGTAGCAAATCTCATGGGTTCGGTTAAAGCCATTTTCGCCTATCTGTTATTCGCCTTGCTGGCGGCCGCCTTTTTTTTGGTCCTGCTGTTTCCCGAGCAGGCGGTGAAAGCCTATATCGATGGGCGACTGACAGCCATTGACCCCTCGCTGACCATGACGGCCGAAACAATACGCCCGGCCACCCTTCCGCCGGGCCTGAAAATGACCGGCATCGATTTTATCCGCGACGGCATTCGACTGGTTCATTTCAACGATGCCCGGGTGTCACCCGATCTGATGACCCTGTTGGGGGATAGCAAACAGGCCCGGTTTCAGGCACGTCTGGCCGACGGAACGATCAACGGCCGGGCGGTTATACAGGGCACCGGTCCATCCGAACGCGTACGGGTGGAAGCCGACCTGTCGCAAATTCGCATAGAACAGCTCGATAGGGTCAAAACGAATGACCGATTCACCCTTTCCGGCACTCTCGGGGGGCACATGAAACTCGACGGGAACCGTTCCCCGAAGGGCGGTTCCAGCGGTTCATTGACGGCGTCGGAGTTGCGAATCACCCTGAAGGCGCCTTTTTTCGGCATCGCCGAACTGGTGATGGGGCAGGCGGATGCAACCTTCTCGGTTAACAGGCAGAACCTGCGGCTGCAATCCCTCACCTTCGATGGTCCCATGGCTGAAGGTAAAATAAGCGGGACAATTATGCTGAAACGCCCCTTGGGCCAGAGCCGCCTGAACCTAACCGGAAACGTCAAGCCCCGGCCGGAACTGTTCGCTCGGCTTCAAGAGACCATCCCAAAGGGGTTCTTAAACCCCCGGGCACTGGGAACCCGGGGACTGAACTTTCGGGTCCGCGGTTCTATCGACGACCCCGATGTGTCCATGAGATAGGCGATGATACCAAGAGCCATATTCATCTTGATCAACCTGATCTGCATCACCGTTTCCGCATATGTTGCCGTGGACGGATTTTACGGAACCATGGCTGACCGACTGAAAGACACGCCCCTGCTGGCCAAACAGGATGTCTATCTTGTAGGCAATGCCGACAGCGCCCGAAAGCCCTTGTCCGCCTACCAGGCGGTGCTGGACCGGAACCTATTCGAGACCCGTTCGGCCACCGCGTCCAATAACAAAAAAGTGGATGTCGAAGCGCTGGAAGAAACCAAACTGAACCTCAAACTGTGGGGAACGGTTTCCGGATCCGACGACGGGGACTATGCCGTCATCGAAGATGTCAAGGCACGCCGGCAGAACCTTTACCGTACCGGCGATGCCATCCAGACGGCCACGGTCAAGGAGATATTCAGGGGGAAGGTCGTCCTCACCGTGGACGGGAAGAATGAGGTCCTGCAAATGCAGGAACTGAAGTCCGGCAAAGGGATCACCCGACCGGGCAGGCGCTTCGCTTCTACAACGGCCTCGACCACCGGTAAGGTCCGCGCCCAGCGAATCTCCCTGAGGCGATCTTTCATCGAGAAATCCATGACGGACATGGCATCGCTGATGACCCAGGTACAGATCCGGCCGCACATGGAAGAGGGTGTTGCCGCGGGTCTGGCACTGTCCAGCATCAAGCCCAATTCCATCTTTCGGAGAATGGGTCTGAGAAACGGGGATATCATTACCGGTGTGGACGGCAATGACATCTCGTCGGTGGATGACGCCTTGGGCCTGGTCGACAGCCTTCAGTCTGCATCCAACCTCTCCATTCAGATGAAACGCAGGGGACGGGAAAAAAACATCGAATATAGTATCAGATAGCCGGTCGGACACCCTTTGGGCCCATTTCCGGTGGAAACAGGAATAAGATATGGCAATTGCGCACATAGCGAATGATAGGATGGATCGCATGGTCTGCATGCTGGTTGCCGTGGTGACAATCGTCCTCATGGCTGCCGGCGCCTCCGCCCAGGATCAGGTGACCGACGGCACGGTCGTTGCCAACGGGTCACAGCGATTTGTCTCCATCGATTTCAACAATGTGGATATCAGCGTGTTCATCAAGTTCATCAGCGAACTGACCGGTAAAAACTTCGTCATCGATCAGCGGGTCAAGGGCAAGGTAACCATTATCTCCCCGTCTAAAATATCCGTTGGTGAGGCCTACAAGGTTTTCGAATCGGTCCTCGATGTCCACGGTTTCGCCACCGTTGAGACGGGCAAGCTGATAAAAATCATCCCCGCTCCGGACGCACGCACCAAAAACATCGAGACCCGCACCAGGGCCAAAGGCGATTCGGACGATGACCAGGTGGTCACCCAGCTGATGCCCCTGCGTTATGCCGACCCGGACACAGTCAAACGGCTCTTCACCCCCATGGTCTCCAAAAGCAGCGTGATCCTCTCATATGTGCCCACCAACACCCTGATCATCACCGACAATTACTCCAATATCGCCCGGTTGATGGAGATATTGAAAACCATCGACATCCCCGGGGTGGGCCGTGAGATCACCATATTTCCAATCCACAACGCCGATGCGGCCAAGCTGGTGTCTCTGCTCGAAACGGTATTCAAAACGTCCAGGACCCAGACCAAGAAAGGGGCGGCCCCATTGGATCGTGGCGCCGCCTTCGTGGCCGATGAACGCACCAACAGCATCATCATGGTGGCCAGCGAAGATCACACCAACCGGATCCGGAACCTGATCGAAAACCTGGATCAGCAGACCCCCAAGGGCAAGGAAAAGATCCACGTTTACTACCTGGAATATGCGGCAGCGGAAGAGATCGTGGCCGTGCTCAAAGACCTCCCCAAAGAGGACAAAGCCAAAACCGGCGGCGCAAAAGAAGCGCCGGTGGTTTCCGACAAAGTGACGATTACGGCGGACAAGGCCACCAACAGCCTGATCATCACCGCCGACCGCGACGACTACGCCACCTTGCTGGAAATCATCCACCAAATCGATATTCCCCGTGCCATGGTCTACATTGAAGCCCTGATCATGGAAGTCAATGCCGAAAAAAGCTTCGATCTGGGCACCGAATGGCAGGTGGGCGACACCGTTTCCCTGAACAACGACCGGCATGGCGTTGCCGGCGGTGGATTCAGGACAGATGATTCGAACATCGCCTTTACGGCCGACCCCAGCGGCAACTTGATCCCGGCCATGCCGGCCGGCTTCGCCATGGGTGTATTCGGTGAGGCGGTCAATATCGCCGGCATCTCCTTTCCCAGTATCGCGGCCGTCATCCAGGCATATAAGAAAGACCGCGATGTCAACATCCTGTCGACCCCCCAACTGCTGACCACCGACAACCAGGAAGCCACCATCACGGTGGGCAAAAACATCCCCTTCCAGACCACCACATCGACCACCAACAACGACACCTATAACTCCTTCGAATACCGGGACGTGGGCAAAACCCTCAAGATCACGCCCCAGATCAACAAGGACCGTATGGTCCGGCTGAATCTTTCGCTGGAAGTCTCCGCCCTGGAGAGCACCACTGATTTCAGGCCAACGACGCTCAAGCGTACCGTGGAAACCACCGTGATGGTCAGGGACAACAGCACGGTGGTCATCGGCGGGCTCATCGACGACAACTTCTCCCAAACCGAATACAAAGTCCCCTGCCTGGGGGATATTCCCGGACTGGGCTGGCTCTTTAAATCCCGGGCCAAGGGCAACGAAAAATCAAACTTGTTCATCTTCATTACCCCCAGGGTGATCCAGAACCCCGAGGAAGCAAAAACCATCCTTGGTTCCAAAAAAAACAAGATGGATCAGATGCGCGAAATGCAGATCAAGTTGTACCGAGGCGGCACAGACACCTCAGTCATGCCACCGGTTCAATCGGATGCAACCGATACCGCCCCGGGAGCCCCGATGAAAGACAAGGGAGAAAACGGGACCGGTCGCGATGACGACGTCATGCAGATCACACCGACCGCCGCTGAATCGTTTGGCAGCCATTCGGCCGGCGGCTATCTCCTTCAAGTACGGTCCTTTACCGACAAAAAAACGGCCAATCAATCGGTGGCGCGTCTGAAACAGATGGGTCATCAGGCCCATATTGCCGAAACGGATATAGACGGCAAGATCTGGTATCGGGTGCAAATTGGCGGATATCCGGACCGCACCGCGGCACGAGTGGCCCGTGACACCTTGACCGAACAGGGCATTTCGGACACTCTCATCATAAAAATGGGCCAATGAACAAATCTCTGGAAGACATTTTAAAGCATAAATACGGCGTTTCCGATGAGGATTATGCCGACGCATTCAGACGCCACGGTAGAAAGGGGGGCCGCGTGTCGGATGTGCTGCTGCATCGAAAAGTCATCTCCGAGAACCAATTGCTGGAGGCCTTCAGCGAGCAGTATGACATCCCCTTCTGGCCCGAACTCCCCCTGGAAAGCTTCGGGGAGGATCGCACCCGCATCGCACCCATCGGTTTCCTCAAACGGCATGCCATGGTTCCTCTGGTGCTGAAAAACATACCGACGGCTGGTGACAGCAGCCTGCCGGAAGAGTTGGTCAACATCATCGCCGTCAATGACCCTGCCGCTTTTCAACCCTTGGACGACCTGGCCCGAATGATCGGATTTTCGGCCTACAACCTGGTACTCTCCACCAAGAACGCCATTTTTTCCGCCATCAACCTGCTCTTTGACATGAGCCAAGGCACCGCCGAACAGTTGGTTCAGAATATGGAAGAAGATGGCAGCACCATCATCAGTGAAATCGAGGACACGGCAGATCTGCTCGAGGACACCAGTGACGCCCCCATCATCAAACTGGTGAATCATATTATCTCCCAGTCCATCAAAGCCCGTGCCAGCGACATTCACATCGAGCCCTACCAGGACAGCTTCAAAGTGCGTTACCGGGTGGACGGGATCCTCTACGATCTGCTCACCCCGCCAAAATGGATCCAGGCATCACTGATCTCCAGAATCAAGGTCATGTCCAAGCTCAATATCGCCGAAAAACGACTGCCCCAGGATGGCCGCCTGGAAGTCAAAATCGGCAGCCAGAATGTGGATGTGCGCGTGTCCACCCTGCCCACCACTTTCGGCGAGCGGGTGGTCATGCGACTGTTGAACAAATCGGAAGAGGTGCTGAACCTCAAGGAGCTGGGACTATCGCCCGAAGACCATCGACTGTTCAACCAGCTGGTAACCCAGCCCAACGGCATCATTCTGGTGACCGGTCCCACGGGAAGCGGCAAGACCACCACCCTCTATTCCGTGCTGGCCAGCATCATCAAGCCGGATATCAACATCATCACCATCGAAGATCCGGTAGAATATCAGCTCAAGGGCATCAGCCAGATCCAGGTGAACCCGAAAATCGACCTCACCTTTGCCCGTGGCTTACGTGCGATCGTCCGACAGGATCCGGACGTGATCCTCATCGGCGAGATCCGTGACAAGGAGACCGCCACCATTGCCGTCCAGTCGGCCCTGACTGGCCACCTGGTGTTCTCCACGTTGCACACCAACGATTCGGCCGGTGCCATTACGCGATTGGTGGACATCGGTGTCGAACCGTTCCTCATCTCCTCCTCCGTGGTCGCGGTGATCGCCCAGCGACTGGTACGGGTGCTATGTGACCACTGCAAGGAAGCCTACACCCCCGGTGTGATCATAGAGAGCATCGGCATTTCCCGGGAACAGTTGAAAAACCATACGCTATACCAGGCCAAAGGCTGCGAGAAGTGCTTTAACACCGGTTACCGGGGCCGCTTCGGCATATTTGAGATCATGCACTTGGACGAAGGTTTAAAGACCCTGATTCTGAAAACCTTCGATGCCTCACAGATCAAACAATACGCCCAGCGGTCGAATATGAAAACGTTGCGACAGAGCGGCATCGAAAAGGTGCTGACCGGCACGACCACCATCGAGGAAGTCCTGCGGGTGACCCAACAATGAAACCCCTTTATCCGGCTTTCATTTTCTTCCTGCTTGTCGGCCTGGCCATTGCCGGACCGCCGGAATCGGATCCGGCGAGGAAAGCTGAATCCATTTCGGTGATAACGGCGCCCATCCATTTTTTCCAGAAATATCTGTCCGGGGCGGACGGCCACCGCTGCCCCATGACCCCGTCGTGCGCCTGCTATGCTCAGCAAGCCATACGGCGTCACGGTGCAATCCAGGGATGGATCATGGCCTGCGACCGACTGATGCGCTGTGGCCGTGATGAACTGAAGAACGGTCCGGCCACGATGACCCGGCACGGCCTCCGTTGCCAGGATCCGGTTCAAAACAACGATTTCTGGTTGCACTGACGTCCAATGGGATCCCCCATTATGGTATTTCAACCGGCCTTCCGTTTTCTGATTATCGCCATCGGCGGACCCCTGATGCTGTTTTCATTGACCGGCTACGCTGCCGCCTTGTTGACCATCGATGCGGATCACCAATACGATTATGCACAAACCCGCCTCGATGAAGGCGCCTTCGATGTAGCGATTGTTGCGTTTAATCGATTCATCTATTTCTTCCCGGCTGACCCTAGAATCCCCCTGGCCCGGAAAGGGACAGGCATGGCCCAGTTCGGCGCCGGTCGATATCAGGCGGCAGCGGCTGTCTTCAATGCGCTAACCGCTGATTACCAGGGTTCGTCGCTGCAAATCGATGCCTTTTTCATGCTCAGCCGCAGCCACTTCCGCCTGGGCATGACCGAACAGGCCATGGTGGATCTGCACAACCTCATGGCGCTTTCCCCGGAGGCGCATGTGATCGACCGGGCCTGCTACGAACTGGGCTGGCTCCACGTGGAGCAGGGCCGATGGAACGACGCCGCTCAGACCTTCGGTCAAATTTCCCCCGACAATCAGGACCGCCTCCGGGTGGCCGACCTGACACGCACCCTTGCCCGAAGCGACACCATCCCGGTAAAAAATCCGACCACCGCCGGCCTGCTTTCCATCGTGCCCGGTGGCGGCCAGCTCTACACGGGGAGAACCCAGGACGCCCTTACCGCTTTTCTGATCAACGCCGGTCTGATCTGTGCGGCATGGGAGTCATTTGACAATGAGCTCTACGCCCTGGGTGCCGTGATCGGTTTCGTTGAGTTCGGTTTTTACGCCGGTAACATCTATGGCGCCGTTTCCAGTGCCCACAAGTATAACCGTGACCGGATCGCCGAATTCCGTGATGCGCTCAACCGACGCAGGCAAACGACCCTGAGCCTGGCACCGGTGCCTAACGGCGCCCTCCTGAGCCTGACCATCGACTTTTAAACCGATATTTCGGCCCCAATCTTTATCCGAGAAGAAAGCAACCCCTTGACAAGAATAGGTATCTCTGCGAACTTATACGTGTTCCACCTACCGTACCACCACCCCATCACCAAAGGAGTCAGTGACCATGAAAGTGATCGTCTATCCGCTTGGTTTCAGTCATATTACCGCCTGTTCTCTCCCGATCCGCCGCACCGGGGAAACAGCCGAATGCTGGATTGGATATAAAAGATTGGAGATCCACCCATGGCACTGACGAAAGGTGACATCGTAGAACGGGTCCTGGAAAGCCTTGGCTTTCCAAAGAATGAGTCCGTAGAAGTTACCGAAACCCTGCTTGAGATCATCAAATCCACCCTGGCATCCGGCGAGGATGTCCTGGTATCCGGCTTCGGTAAATTCCGTGTAATGGAAAAGAAAGCGCGAAAAGGCCGGAATCCGGCCACCGGTGAAGAAAAAATCCTGGCGGCAAGGCGAGTGGTGACGTTCAAGTGTTCCGGGAAGTTGCGGGATAAGTTGAACGGAGGCTGATATATACGGCAGCGTTGTCGGATGCAGACGGCTGGAAGCGTATATTGAACGCTTTCCCATCGATGTGGCCGGCGTCACGAAAAGATGCTCCGGTAAATGCATGGTAATGAAATTGCCGGCGAAGTCAATGGCTTATGGGAAGGCCGGGAGGCCTTTATAGGATACCCATCGCCGAGCTAAAGGGTGTTCCATGCCCTCCAGCACTCCTTATCGGAAATGACTCCGTCGACATAAGATAAAATAGCCAGTGATATGGCAATTGCAAGGCTGGTTGGGTTCATTAATGGAGTCTTCAACCATTTCGCCGCTGGAATGTGGATAGGTTGATAAAAATAGGCAGGGCCCATTGGATTGGACGGGCAGGGCCAGATCTCCGCTATTGTGGCCCTGCCCTCTTAACAGGGATAACACGATTCAGTTTCCCTGCGCCGGTATGTATCGGCACTTTCTAAGAAAACTGAAGCCCGCCTCCGGGCCGGTAAAGGGCGGCCTACAATATCTGGTCGCCGACACCGATGGCTGGTGCCCCTTCTGCGGCGACAGGGTGCTTGAAGTGACCTCCTGCTTTCCCCAGGATCTCATCGCCGAGGGACGCATGCAAAAAGGCGACATGGTCATCTTTCCCAACATTGCCCCCTACGACAGTATCGGCGCCGTGGCTACCTTCGGCGTCCGGCATTACATCCTCATGACGGCGTTCACCCCGGGCCAGATGGCTGCCGCATTCGGCTTTGCCCTTGATTTTTTCAGACTGGCTCACCGCTTTCGCCCCCATGGGGGTTGCCGGCGATCTCCTCGCCGTGGTGGAAGATGCCCGGTGCACGCTGGACCTCTTAGACGAAGACCTGTTGGGCATCGCCACCGGCCTGGCCGGGCTCATGGCCGAATATGACAAGATGGGGGTCTACAGCTTCAATATGAATTTTTTTTACCGGAGCCAGCACCGACGACCATTTCCGCTTTCATCTGCTCTTCGGCACTGGTTCAGTTGAATAGGTAAAAAAACGCAGAATTGCGTATTACGACTGTTAAAACTAATAGTTACATAGATTATCTCGGTTTGCCATAAGC
>JGI24023J19991_10001909_pt1 | contig 15590 bp, 12 predicted proteins | sample Cruoilmetagenom1_FD_19991 | JGI IMG/M metagenome (IMG submission 19991) | reverse complement strand
ATCTCGAGTACCAGACTCAGTTCGCCACTGCGCATGCGCAAATCCATATCATGATCATTCTGTATTGATGGTCGTTCGATAAAATAACGCGAACCAGCGATATTTTGAATATAATCGCGGCTTTCGGGACTCTGATCGCGGTCGAACACAGCAAAGTTTATATCCTCGACATCCATACTAATACCGAAACCGAGCACAAACATCAAAATGACCGATCCCAAAAATGCAAATGCCAGGCGAATCGGATCCCGCAGGATTTCCATGGTCTCACGGCGTGCATAGGCAAACAGTCGCAGCAGACTGAATGAGCTACTGGTTTGGTGCACAGGTTGTGGCCTTGGCCTCGCTACACTGGACACTGAGCCTTGCTCATTATCAGCCTGTAATGTTGACGCCGTTTCGGCCTCCAATAAGTAGGCAATAAAACTTTCTTCCAGGGTTTGTGCCTGCTGTGATGCTATTAATGTTGTTGGCGTGTCGGTGGCCAACACCTGGCCGGCGTGCATTAAAGAAACGCGGTCACACCGTTCAGCCTCGTTCATGAAATGGGTGGAGATAAAAATGGTTACACCATCCTGACGGGAGAGCTTAACGAGTAGCTGCCAAAAGGTATCCCGTGCCACCGGGTCTACACCCGACGTGGGCTCGTCCAGGATCAACATTTCAGGGCGGTGGATAACTGCTACAGCCAAAGATAAACGCTGGCGGATACCAAGTGGCAAATGGGTTGCCAGTTCATTTTCATAACCCGCGAGATCAAAATCATTGATCATCTCAGCCACCCGGGACTGAATATGCTCCACAGGGAGATGAAATAGACGTGCATGCAATTCCAGATTTTGTTGGACCGTTAGCTCGCCATAAAGAGAGAAGCCTTGCGACATAAAACCGACCCGTTTTCGGGTTGCCATATCGTGGGTATCCACATGATGACCGAACAGGGATGCGTCACCCGCGCTAACAGGAAGCAAACCGGTCAGCATTTTCATGGTCGTGGTTTTACCGCAACCATTGGAGCCAACAAAACCGAAAATTTCACCACGCTCAATCTCAAAGCTGACATCGTCCACCGCAATAAAATCACCGAAGCGACGTGTCAGCCCAACCGCCTGTATGGCAGGAGGGCCGTCATTCTGCTCTGTACATGGTGGCACAATCAGCGTTTTATGCCCTTTTCGTTTCTGCTCCGGTAGCAATTGGATAAAGGCCGCATCCAGATCATCCGTTTCCGTCTGAGCCATCAATTCCTGCGGACTGCCCGTTGCCAGGATCTTGCCATCATCCAGGGCCACCAACCAGTCAAACCCTGCGGCCTCGTCCATGTAGGCAGTGGCAATCAGCACACTCATGCCTTTGTGGCGACTGCGTATGCGTTCGATCAGCGCCCAGAACTGACGCCGTGAGAGCGGATCGACGCCGGTGGTGGGTTCATCAAGTATTAACAAATCCGGGGCGTGGATTAGCGCGCAACACAAGCCAAGTTTCTGCTTCATACCGCCGGAGAGTTTGCCCGCAGGTCGATCACGAAACCGTGCCAACCCAGTGCTCTCCAGGAGTTCATCAATACGCCAGCTGCGTTCCTCCCATTCCTGGCCGAACAAGCGACCAAAAAAATCGATATTTTCAAAAACCGATAATGTCATGTAGAGATTTTTACCAAGGCCTTGTGGCATGTAGGCGATGCGGGGACAAACACGGCTGCGATGCCGTCGGTTGTCCATCTCTCCACCAAGCACAGTCACACGCCCTTGCTGGATTTTTCGCACGCCCGCAACCAGTGCCATCAGGCTGGATTTGCCCATCCCGTCCGGGCCAATCAAGCCCGCCATGCAACCAGCGGGGATAGTTAGATCAATGTTGTCGAGGGCGAGGTTTTTACTGTAGCGATGGGTAACGCCAGTCAGTTGGGCAACGGTTTCGTTGTTCATTATTCTGGCATCTCTGCCAGATTTAATAACGGCGGCAAATTATCGGGCCAAGGTACGTCAGGATTAAGCTGAACATAGACCATCCCAGGTACACCAGTTTTAACGTGCTCGGCATAGCGTTTGAGTATCTCAGGATCGATTTTGACTTTGACACGGAACATCAGTTTCTCACGTTCCGTGCGCGTCTCCACTGCGCGAGGTGTAAATTGTGAACGGGGCGCGATAAACGAAACCTTTGCCGGTATCGCGACATCTGGGAAAGCATCAAGCACAATACGGGCATCTGCACCAATGCTGACCTGGCTTGCCTGACGGGTCGGTAAAAACAGCATCATGTAGACATCACTCAGATCAACTATCGTCAATACCTTGCCTCCAGGACCGAGAATTTCACCCGGTTCAGCAAGGCGGTATAATACGCGGCCGTCTCGTGGCGAGATTAGCAGACTATCCTCCAGGCTCACCTTGATTTTACGAACCTGGGCCATGGCTGCTTCGATAGCGGCCTCCGCCTCGGCCACCTGAACATTTGCTGCTTGTAACGCGGCCTCACTTGTATGCTGACCAGTTCGGTGTTGGTCAAGCAACTCTATTGAAACATGTCCCTGTTTGACCAGCTGTTGTGAGCGCTTGAGCTTTTTCTGGGCCAAGGTCAGTTCGCTTTCGCGTTGAATCACGATGGCTTGGGCATATCGCTTGCTCTGCCGGGTGCGACGCAAGTTGGCTTCTGCCACATTCAGATCAGCTTCAAGCTCTTCGGTATCCATCTTCGCCAACAGCTGCTTTGCCTTCACCCACTCGCCTTCAGCGACAATGATTTCCGCAATTTGGCCGCCGTTCTTGATGGCAATATCGACCACAGTCGCCTCAATACGACTGTTACTGGCGGAAAAACCGTCAGGGAATTCTGGTATCTGTGATTCTTTCCAGATATAGAGAGCGATAGCTAACACCACACTCAATAACACTCCGCCGGCAATCAAGTTTTTAACATTAAGGCTTTTCATGGTTTTCTCCCGTCCATTTACAGGTCGCCCTTAGTACACGTCAGGCATAGGCTGTCGATCACAAAACCGAAAGTAACCGGAGCTAACATAATCCATAGTCAATTCTTGGCTTTTGTTTAATTTGATCATTATAAAACTCGTTACGTTTTTGCTGTGCAATTTACTTAATGAATCCATTAAGTGTCTCTTGTTCAAAATAATCATGCAGCGCTTCCTCATCGCGAAAAGATAGCTTTTTAGTGGTTTCGATTGTAGCTGAGTTTAACCTGGCCAATTCTTTGGCAGTCTGGATACAACTGGACTCAAAATCCTCATTCGGAAAGATCCGACTTACAAGCCCCATATTAAGCGCCGAATTTGCATCAATGACATCGGTTGTAAGGAGTATCTCATTAGCCCTTCCCTGTCCAACGAATCGTGGAAGAAAAAAAGCCAGCCCTCCGCTTGGATGAATACCATATTTTTTGTGGGCCAGCGAAAAACAAAAATCTTCAGACACAAGCCGGATGTCGGCGGAAAGTGATTCTCCAAAAAACGGCGTTACGACCGTCCCTTGAAACCCATCAATAATCAATTTTTTAGACGCAAGTCGTTTTGTAATGGTGTAATAATGGAAACAGAATTGCCGTGTACGCTCGATGTTTTCCTGAAACTTCAACGAAGTCTCCATATCAACTGGTTTATTTCCTCTGCATAGCTTATTGATATATTTTTCATACGGTTCATCACCTAAACAACCGTGCTCATTCAGACTGAGCACTGCTTTTACTTCAGGGTCATTGTCGACAGCATCAAGTAAGTCGATATAATACTCCCGCGCATCTAGATCAGAAAGAATATCGAAGATGCGCTCCCCGTAGCGTATTACTAAAATGCCATCTTCCAACTCAATCGAGATACCAGAAACCGAAAAATCACTTAACCATTTTTTCATGTCTGCTTGCTCCAGATAACGTTCATGGGATGAGACGTTTCGCCTTGGAAAATAAGATGGGTCCTTCGGGCAAAGGTTTCTGGCGAAACCCAGGCCACTAGGTAGCCAGCGTTGCTATTGTCAAAATCTGTAATCGATACCACTGTTATCGTGTTTCTCATTTCTTTTATCATTACTGGTTCCTTTTTACAATTCGCTCACTGCACGCTCCAGGCGCAAGGTGGCAGCACAACCGAGTAGGCCAAACAGTGGCAGATCCGGTAAAGTCGGCACACCTTCCACACATTTATCCTTTTACTTATAGATTTCCTGCAGTACTTATGTGATGCAAATTAGCAGGCATGTCATCGTCCCCGTCCGCTGCGCCAGATGGATGCCAGAAGCCAGATCCCGCCAAGTACAGCACCAGTAAATCCTAATAGTCCAAACAAAGGCAGACCAAACAAAGTAGGTCCACCCTCAACAGTCATGACAATGGAAGAGCCGATAATCAATGCGGCAGTTACAATACCCACAACCATTCGGCTAGCGGCACGATCCAGTTGATTACCAAATATTTTAAGCCGCGTAATGTCTACATGCACCTGGAATCTACCGCTACGAACTGATCGCATAAGCTGACGCAGGTCTTGTGGAAGCCCGGTCAAAAGATCGAGTGCGCCGGTTACGGCCCGCCATCCACGTTTGGCCATGGCATCGGGCGCATAACGGGACAGCATGGCGCGACTTAGAAAAGGTGTAGCCTCCGCGACCATATCAAAGTCCGGGTCCAGTTGCCGACCCATGCCTTCAAGGGTGATAAATGCCTTGATGAGCAGGGCCAGATCAGGCGGCAGGCTGAGGGCATGATCGCGAAGCAATACCGTCAATTCGGTAAGCATGGCGCTGAGATTTAGATCTTTTAATGGAACTCCGTGATATTGATCGACAAAACCCTCAATCTCAAGGTTCAGGCTATCCGTGTCAACTTGTTCGTCACCAGCCCAGTCGAGAAGCACTTCAACCACGCTCTCAGCATCATGCTCCACCAGACCATGCAAAAGATTCACAACCTGATTTCGGCGCTGCTCGGGCAGGCGTCCGACCATACCAAAATCGATGAAAGCAATGCGATTTTCTGATAAGTAAAAAACGTTTCCCTGATGTGGGTCGGCGTGGAAAAACCCGTCTTCCAGAATCATTTTGAGCACCGCCTGAGCGCCGTGTTGAGCTAGTATTTTTCGATCCAGACCTGTCTGGTCGACTGCCTCCAGATTACGACCAGAGATACCGTCGATATAAGCCTGCACGTTCACACGCTCTCCGGTCCATTCCCAATAGACCTTCGGAATAACGATCTCAGGGTGCTCCTCAAAATTGTGGGCAACCCGTTCAGCGTTTCGGCATTCGGCCGCCAGGTCTAGTTCACGACGCAGTGAGAGGGTGAACTGGCGCATCACCTCACGTGGTTTGAAGCGTCGTAGATCAGGTGCTTCAGCCTCGATAATATCTACCAGGCGTGCAAGCAGACGCAGGTCGGCTTCTACCGTCGGCCGTATCCCCGGCCTCCGTACCTTAATAATAACTTCCGTCCCATCCTGTAGTTTTGCCCTGTGTACCTGTGCAATGGAGGCTGCCGCAAGCGGTTCTGTGCATAGCTCGTTGAAAACATCTTCAGGCGCACATCCGAGATCTTCTTCTAATTGCTGGTGTATTTCCTCAAAGGCTACCGATGGTGCCTGGTCCTGTAACTTCTCAAATTCCGTAATCCATTCAGGAGAAAAAAGGTCGACACGTGTAGCGAGAATCTGCCCCAGCTTGATGAACGTCGGTCCCATCTCCTCCATGGCCCGACGAACCCTTGCGGGCGGTTCTAGCCGAGCCAGTTCCGTGGCCTGTTTCCAGTGCAACGCCTTGCCCGTACTTTCCAGCGCCCCGGCCATCCCAAGCCGTCGCACCATGTCGCTGAAACCATAGCGAATCAAAACGGATGCAATATCATGCAACCGTCCCAAATCGCGTGCAGCACTAAGGCCTTCCCAAAGCATTTCGGTAAATTACTCCTTGTCAGATTTTCTGACACTTTCAGATTGCAACTTATCGGCAATGCCTTCCAGCATGCCCGCCGCCGCATTCGCAATATGTGCACCTATTTCTAATGTAGTATTAGCACTGGCAGACACGGTATCTTTTAGTGTGATGCCCAGCTTCTGATTCAGTGAAGTGACAGCGTCTGAAGAAGTTTTGCCAACGCTGGTACCACTCAGCTGCGCATGTTTTACCAGATCACTCAATGCTACTTTTACCATTTCATTGGTGCCTTTCGTAATATCATGCACTGTTTCAAAAAACAGTTTTTCCAGCGTCAGAAGATCATCTGCAGCCTGTTTTAAATCATGGCTACTGAAATCCTTCACACGTCCTGCAGTTTCTTCAATGGCGAGCTTGGATGCTTCTGCAGATTTCGCCAGCGCTTCGTCCATACCCGCCATTGTATCCGTTAGTGCATCTTTGACTAATTCACCTTTGCCTTCTGCGCCGATGCTGGCACCTTCCAAAACAGCACGAATAACCTGTCGTATCTTTTTTATATCCAGATGTCCTTCACTTAGTGCCTTCAAGGTAATGTCGCGAACATCAAGACGAATATCTTCGCCTCTTTCAACAGCCGTACGCGCGGCTTCTTTTACTTCTTGAGTATCCACTTCTTGTTCATCACTCATGATTATTCTTCCTTTAATTCAATTTAGTTCTTACATTTGGGTCGATAAATCGTCTTTAGTCTGCCTTTGCATCATGCGTCGGTATAATAGCGGCACAATAATAACAACCAGAAGTGCAGAGCTTATGGCGCCGAAAATAAGGGCGAGAGCCAGACCCCCAAAAACTGCATCGGGCACCATGATTGCTGTGCCCAAAGCAATCGCCAGCGTTGTTAGCAGTATAGGTCTTAATCTGATAGCTCCAGCTTCACGAACGGCATCTTCAATATCATACCCTTGCTTTTGGTAATCCTGAATAAAATCGATAATCAGTAATGAATTACGTACAACAACCCCAGCCAGTGCAATAACACCAACCATTGAGGCTGCTGAGAAACTTACCCCAAAAACCCAGTGCGCAGGAAAAACACCAATCAGTGCAAGTGGTACAGCGGTCATTGCCAGTAATGGCAAACTAAACGAATGATAATAGCCAACAAGCAATAAATAGATGACTAGCAAGGCCATACCCAGTGCCAAGCCCATGTCACGGAAAGCATCCAGTGTTAGACGTAATTCGCCTTCCCATAGCAATTTGTAACCTTCAAGTGTATTAGCGCGCACTGGTTGAAATCGCAGATTAGCTGTTTTTATGTTCTGTCCTTGTGTTACTTCCATCCCGTCTAATCGACGATCAAGATCCAGTACTGCATATACTGGAGCACTGTAGGACAATTCACCACCTACATACTGTACCCGTTCCGAGTTCTTGTGATTGATCGGTTTTGACTGTATTGCCTTTTCAATATATACCAGTTCAGATAAAGGAATACTCTTACCATTCGAGTTGGTAACAAAAGCGCGCTCAAGCATATTCGGGTCGATTCGATGTTGGCGAGGCACATGCAGTTTCACAGGTACTGGTGATCTTTCCCCTTCGGGATGTGCATAACCCAACACTGCACCTTTCATCAACTGATCGAGTACACGAGATACTGTTGCTGAATCCAGACCAGCTAATGCTATTTTGTCCCGTTGGAATTTAAAACGGTATTCAACCATATTCGTCGGAATGCTTGTCTGCACTTCTACCATGTCATAGGTATCAATAAATTCTGATTCTATTTGCTTGGTCAATTTATCAAGTACTTTTAATTCAGGGCCATACACTTCAGCCAGTACTGTTGCCCTAACCGGAGGGCCAGGGGGATCTTCAATCAATTGAAAGATACCACCAGGATAAGCAGCAGCAATCTTTTCCACTTTAGTCCGCAGTGAGCGTACCAGATCAATTGAGCTTTCACTACGTTCAAACTTATTAGTCAAATTCACGCGAATATCTGCAAATTGCGGCCCGACCTGTTTGGCGCTACCACTTAGCTGCCCATTAAAATCGATAACTGAAGGTATGCCAACGTAGGTTTGGTAATTTGATACGATTGATTGTTGGCGCAACAGTTCACCCAGCTCTCTGGTGGCACGGTCAGTTACTTCCAGTGGTGTATTTTCTGGTAAGTGAATATGAATCAGAAATGTATTTTTGTTGTCCTTGGGAAGGAATGCCAAAGGTACCCCCAGAGGTGACACAGCTCCGGTAATTCCTTGTGGGCGAATAAACTGCCATGCCGGTTGTAAAAATGATAACACCAGTAATATTGCAACACTCGTATAAAACAGTTTTCGTAATTTTCGCTGCTCAAGTAACGAGGTGATGACTTTACGATAAATGTTTTGCAACCTGGAAGGTTCTTCTCCACGTAGATGTTCATCTTTATGTGGTCCCTCATGTCCAATCGAGGTCAATAACCAGCGACGAGCTAACCATGGTGTTACTGAGTATGCGATTATCAACGATGCAACCATTGCGACCGGCACATTAAATGCCATTGGATAGAAATACTCGCCCAGCATTCCTGATACTAAATTCAAGGATAAAAATACGGTGACTACCGTAAAGGTTGCCAGGGTAGTTGGATTGCCGATTTCTGCTGTGGCAAGAATCGCAGCTCTGGTTCGACTAGCGCTATCTGCATCAGGTGGTAATTTATCAAAATGGCGGTGAATATTTTCGATAACCACAATCGCATCATCCACTAGCATACCGAGACCTAGAATTAAGGCATAGAGGGTAATACGGTTTAGTGTTGGGCCTGCTAACAAGTCAGCGCCGATCACCACTGAAAAAACCAGCGGTATAGTAATAGAAACGATCAACGCAGCCCAGCGGCCCAGGAAGATTAATAAAATAACTGCAACTGCAGTGATAGCAATTAATAAATGTTCTACCAGTTGCGTAACAGTCTGATCAGCTTTAATGCCGTCGTCACGTGTTATCACCACATTCACATTTGGCGGTAGAAAGCCTTGTTTCATTTGATTGACACGTTTACGATACTCAGCCGTCAGATCCACAGAATTGAATCCAGTACGTTTGGCTATTGCCAATGTTGCTGCGGCAATCTCTGGTTCTTTCGTAATCGATGAGCGAGTATCAGCCGGCCCAAAAGCGAATCGTGTTATCTGCGTTCTTTCGTCTGGCGCACCATAAACTACGTTCGCCAAATCAGATACACGCACAACCTGATTGCCGTCACTATGTACAACAATCTTGCCAATCTGTTCAGCGCTTCTAAGTAGACCGTCGACTCGTAATGATCTATTTTCCTGTTTATAAACACGTGCACCCAAGGATTTATCTATATCCGCATTACGGATAGCAGTAGCTATCTGATCGATACTGATGCCATAAGACTGCAAAAGCTCGGGCTGTGTTTCAATACGTATTTCTCGTTGCAGGCCACCCACAACATAACCAATCCCGGTTCCTTTTACGCTACGCAATCGTTCCAACATACGTTCAACCATGCGTCGCAAATCATGATCTGTGTATTGCTCTGATGAAAGGGTTACTGTAAAAACCGGTACATCATCAATATCGATTGCCTGAATAACTGGCTCACCGGAACCTGGGGGTAGTCGATGTTTGTTGCGAAGAACATGGTCATACAAGCGAACTATTGCATCATCTTTGTCTTCGCCCACCTCAAATTCAAGTACTACACTAGCCAACCCTTCAACTGCAGTACCATAAACATGCTTAACCCCATCTATTGACGCCAGGTTAGATTCAAGCGGTGATAACAATAGGTGTTCGATTTCAAGTGGTGATGCACCTGGCAAGGATATCGTCACCTCGGCAGCTGGTACTACAATTTGTGGGTTTTCTTCTCGCGGGGTTAACATGAGACCGATAGCACCGAAGCACAACAGTGCCAGCATCATTAAAACCGTCAGTTTTGACTCAATAAAGAAGCGGGCAACAGAGCCGGGGAAATTGAGTTTGTCAGGTATCATTGAATGTAGCTCACCTGACTGCATCTCCATCGCGAAATGCGGTGGATGGATTTATCACAACTAATGTTCCTGGCTCTAAACCTGCCATAACTTCACACAAATCTTGCCAGGTCTTACCTAACCGAACACTACGAAAACGTAATGTATGCGATGTATCCGTAATGAATACGCCTTTAATGCCTGCGCGCTCTGTAATAGCAGAAACAGGAATAACAATCACGTTCTCGTTACTAAGAATAATCTGAGCTTGGCCGAACTGGCCGGGTGTCAGATTTTCATTGGGGGGTAGTAACAGCCTGACTTTATAGCGCCTTGTCACATCATCTGCCGAGCGCACGATATTTATAACCTTAGCCTTTAATAGTTTTATACTAGATTCGGCTTGCACATTGACGATCTGACCGATAGTAACTTTACTGATGCTGGTTGATGGAAGATAGATTTCAAACTCCATCTCACCAACTACATCAAGCAATAAAATGGATTCCCCGGCAGCGGCAAGGTCACCTGGGTCACGCAACCTTTCCCGAACCTGGGCATGTACCTGGCTGGTGATATGAGTATAGCGGCGGTCCTGCCGTTTTGCGATGACATCAGCCTCTGCTGTTGCAAGTGTGGCTTTAGCTTGTGCTCTACGAACTTTGGCATTGCGTAGAATATCAGCAGCCACTGTTTTTGATTGCACTAGTTTGCTTATACGTATCACATCTTCTTCGGCATCCAATAGATCGGCTTTTGCTGAAAATACCACAGCTTCAGCACCTTTAATTGCAGCCTCTACTTGTGCATTGTCGATCTCGACCAAAACATCACCTGGCTTCACAATATCACCTTCATCAACTGCAATTTTCTCAATAAAGCCAGTTATGCGTGATGCAACCTTGAGACGATTTTTCGAAACAACTGTGCCGGGAACAGGTAGAATAACTGGCATCATTTGTTTTTCAATCTTGCTGATGATTACATTATGAGATGTATTGCTGTTACTGGAATTCGTAGTCGAATTTTCATCTTCACATGCTGCTAATGAAAATAAAGCGGTAACAAGAAACACCATTAATCGTCCTTGGTGTTGAAAAAGTGATCTATTAGTTAAGCCGCTCATTTTCCAACTACTCCAGTCAGTAATCTGACAACGTGCTGGGCAATGATTTTCGGGTCATTATGCTTTTTCAACCCACCTGGCAGGAATCGCCTGATTGATTCGGTTTCAAAATGAAACAGAATAAGCCCGGCCATTGAAATGGCCAGAAGGTGGGGATCACAATCAAGAGCCATTTCCTGTGCTAAGTCCTTCATTGCTATAAAAGGCTCTACGAATACTTTATCCGCAAGTAGCTTCAGGCGTTCATCATCACCATCAAGTAGCTCGCGGTGCAGCAAGGCACGGAAATCTGGTGCATTTGCCATTTGTTTGGTGAAATTTGTCGTGAAATAAATGAGTCTTTCTTCTGGTGTACCTTTGAAATCAAGGGTCGATTGAATGCTTATCGCCATGTCAGCAAAAGCATGGCTCATTGCAGCGATATACAGATTCTGTTTATCCGGGTAGTGGTGATACAGCGCAGCACCACTGATTCCAACAACTTTGGATATATCGCGCATTGATACACCTGCATACCCTGATTTCGCAAATAACGGTATGGATTTATCAAGAATTACCCGCGCTGTATCTGTACTGACAGTAGCCTTTTTAGATTGCATAAATATTAACCTTAACGAACGTTAAGTAAAAATATAGACTGGAATGCCATATATGTCAATTAGAGCAATTTTCATATAAAGAGGTTTAAAATCAGACAGACGCATATAACACTAAGGCGAATGACCGCTTCAAGGTGATGGTAGGAAAAATAGATCTTTTTTTAGGAACGGCTGCTAAGGGTTGTGTACCAGTCTATCAACACGTGAAGCCAAATGGCCGCTTTCAGTATACATCGACCAGCCGCTGTAATTTGGCGAATGTCTGCTTCCAGTTCTTCGGCTGTTCACTGAGATTTAGTTAATGCCTCCTCTTAGTCGTTCTTTCAATGAACGGTCCTATCCGCACGTTGCTCTTCAATAACTCCCCGTGTTCGCAAGCAGCATCAAGTGTGTCAAAGGTACTTCTTAAAGGTGCTCGCGGTCACTGCCACAGCAAATGCAAACAGTGCGGCGAATGGAATCACGATAAAGGTAGGATGCAAGCTGAACGGAAGCGCTAGATACGTGACCCAGGTGATCACTACGAGCGGTAGCACTGCCTTCTTAGCATAGTGGTACACGAAAGAACTCTCTCGCCCTCCTCCCCAGCGGCGAAGATCCCGTCGCACCAGGCCGTCAACCAAAGCCACCAGACTGAACAACAGGAATACCGGTGTCGCCAAACTGAGAATTGCGAGGCGTACCGAGAACACCTGGGTCACCTGCATGGCCGCAATGACAAATTCAGCGAGCGGCCGATAGATCTTGTGTAATATCGGCCGCATGCCTTGCTCTTCCTGTCGCGGTGATGGCGAAACCCAATGGATAAAGGCGACAACTCGCGTAACCTCAAACAGGTAGTGGTAAGTCCCGTCGGCCACCTCTTTGGCAAAGCGGGCTGGATCTGATGTCACGACGCTGCGGCGGAAGTCACTATCCAGATAGCTGATCTCATTGAAGAGCATCGTGCGGCTGTGGTCGAGGCCTTGCTCCGGCCACCAAAGCACCATCCCCACCCATTCGACGATGATCGAAAACAACAGGGAGAAAAGCAACCACAGAATCGCTTGTGAGATCGTTGCCAGACCTCTGGTGAACAAGCCCTGCTGAACAGCCGTTTGCCGCGGATCGGTGGCCGCTTCAGCCATCAACACCTTCTGTCAGTTCGCTCGGTTTTGAGACATCGGCCACGGCCATCCACCATGGCTCCTGTACGCGGTACCATTGATCATTGGTGATATAGGTCCGCTCCATCTCGTTGGCGATGTCGGCCAGACCTACTGGCATGGCGAGATCCCCATGAGTATCCGGGAGTGGCATGCGCAGTTTCCAGAGATGGCCGCCCTCTAACAGCGCAAAGGCCTGACCTTTGGGCAACGCCACGAGTTCCGCCGGTGTCAGCATGGGGACCTCCGAGACACTGATACGATCCTCGTTGCGGGATTTGAAATCCACCCCGGAACCCGGATCCGATGAATCGTCCACGCCCGATACGCTCATTAGGGTAAACACCTCGACCTTCGGCAGCTGGTCGATCAGCATCTCGGCGGTGGCCAGCTCCTTGACCCGGAGCATGATCAGGGTATTGAAGTTACCCGCCACCTGCCCGGCCTTGGCGCGGTTGCCGATGCGGGCCTCCACGTCAGACCAGGTCTGGGTGTAGGCCGTGACCTGAAAGCCGGCACCGCCGGCCTTGTTCAACAACGGCACGAACTCGTCGCCGATCAGTTCATTGAACTCATCGGCGTGCATGGAGATCGTCGGCATGGTGTTTGAGGTGACCTGGGTAGTATTGATCGGATCGACGTCCACGCCGTGTTTGTAGATATGGCCGGCCACCGATACCAGATCGGCAAACATGGAATTGCCCACCGCACTGGCAACGGTGGTATCGGTCAGGGCATCGAGGCCGACATACACAATACCCTTGCGGCGGATGACGTCCATCCACTCGAAGATGGGGCGTGAATCGATCTCGTCCAGATAATCCGGTGAAATGAGTTCCGCGATCTTTCCGGTGGTGAGTTTTTCCATCAGCGGCCCGACGGAACTCACAATCTTGTCGAAGTAGGTCTTGTCGTATTTGAAGGCCGACACCAGACCGTCGAGCACGGGATCGTAGAGATCCTGCTCCTGCAAATGCCGCATCAGTGCGATGGCCTCGTTGTTGCGGCCACGTAGCGAGTTGGGCAGGTTGCGCTCCTTGATGTTGGCGGCGATCTCGGCCACCTTCTCCTGCCAATCCTCCGTACCGTGCTGGCGCAGGTGTGCCCGCGCATATTCCATGAACAGTGGTTCGATGTCGTTGATGTAGCGGCGGACCTGGTTGTAGTCTGGCCGACGCCCCAGCGCCATCAGGGCGCGGGCGATGATATTGACGAAGCGCCAGGCGAACTCCTTGAAGGCGGCGGAGTTGCCCTCGCTCGGCAGCTGGTTAGCGATGCGGGAGAAATTGCCGATGGCATTGTAGCGCGCCGAGACTTCGGGGTAACCGAGATGAAACATGTAAAAGTCCTTGGCGCGTCCCGCCCGCTTGGCCTCAGCGTACACGCGTCGCAGGAGATCGGCGTCCCCCTTCGGATCGAAAACGATCACCACATCGCCACGGCGGATATCCTGGGCGATGAATATCTCGGCAAGCCGTGTCTTGCCGACGCGCGTCGTGCCCAGTACCAGGGTATGACCGACCCGCTCACCGATATCCATCCAGACATCCTGCTCGTCGGGTTCCACCGCATGCAGCGCCGGTTTTCCACCTACCGGCGGAAGCGGTGCCAGTGGATTCCACCATGCCCGTGCGCGAAAAAATTGGGCCAGCAGGCTCAGTAATACTATCGATTCCCATGCGACTTCCTTGCGACGTGCCCATTGGTACAGGCACCCCGGTTGCACGTAGTGTTGAACCTCTGGCCGGAGGGTGTCACGCAATCGCTGGGTATGCTGCTGGGTCCAGCGAAAGCCTTTGCCAAGAAACAGTTTGTGCCGACTGAGCGGGATCTTGTCGGCGCGCAGTCGGTAGGTGGGTAACCTGCGCATATTGCGCTGATAACGCATGACTCTCCAGGCCTTCCTGGCCCGGATCATTCCGATCAACATGAGTGCCGCACCGGCGCTGTAGGCCACGCCCGGCGGCATCATCAGCGCCCAGGGGGCCAGAACAGCGATGGCCGCCGTTGCGAATGCCACTAACGTCGACCACAACTCGACCGGGGGTCGCAGCAAGGCCTCGATCGGATGGGTGCTCACTGCTCAATGCCTTGTGATGACACCAGTACTGGATAATGCGAAACGCCCAAGGCAGTCGCGATGTCGGCCGCGGATGCCGGCATGATGGGAAGCCCACCTGACAAATTGGCAATGGCCTGCAAATCCTCCCGCGTATCTGCCTGGACCAACATGCCCACGGCGCCGATCGCCTTAAGGCGCTCCCGGTGTTTAATCAGCCATTGCCTGGACCGTGTATCGGAACCGATCAGAAAAAACGGACGGGCAAACGGACGATTGTGCGCTCGCGATGGCACCGGCCCCGGACTCAGTCCGGGCGAGCGAATCGGCAACAGTGCTTGAATGTCTGCGGCACCGAGCTTGGGGCTGCGGATCGACTGACTATTGGTTACTCGCTCGCTGGACTCAAGTATCTCAAGATACGGTGCCAACGATCGAGTTTGGCCACTATCATAGATCACTGTCACCCCTGCCCATGCACACANTGGGATCATGGACATNACCACCAGTACGATACTATTCCTNNTATATAGGGCCATTAGTATGGTCTCGCCATCTCGCCATTTGNATGTNTTANCCGTTTGCTTCCAACTGCTGCCAATGACCGACGACCCGTAGTCGGTAGCGTTGGGCACGCAACACATTCGCTGGCGAGTGATAGCAGCCGACGCTGGCCCACCAATCACGCCGCTGCTTGAAACAGTCCCGTAAGATCACGGCCGCGATCCGCAAGTTGTGATACGGATCCAGTGCCTGCCAGGTGTTGCCCAACTTGTCC
>JGI24023J19991_10001907_pt1 | contig 15605 bp, 13 predicted proteins | sample Cruoilmetagenom1_FD_19991 | JGI IMG/M metagenome (IMG submission 19991) | reverse complement strand
CCCAAGTCATGTTTCGGTTGGATCAGCTTTTCTTTGCCTTCTTTGGTATTGATTCTATAATAATAACCAAACTGAAATCCCGAATACACAATACTATCATTTCTGCTATCAATTTCAACCTGCATACCATCTCCGCCCATTATACTTTTAAAAGAATAAGCACCAGACTGATGCCACCTTTTAGATTCCTTATTGGTATTGGGTCCCATCCAAACACCATTATCCTGTAATCCACCATAAACATTATAGGGTTTAGCATTGTCAACATTAACACTATAGAATTGCCCTACTTCAGGTTGGTTATTTTTTATCCAACTCTCTCCATCATCATAAGTAATATTTACACCACCATCGTTCCCATTAATTAAGTGTCCTTTTAAATTAGGGTCTATCCATAAGGCATGATGGTCTGCATGTACATTTTCTTTTCCTATTGATTTAAATGTTTTACCTCCATCATCTGACGTTAACAAGGGAACACCATAAATGTAAATTTTTTCTTTATCAACCGGAGAAATATGGATCATACCAAAGTAATATCCATAAGAATAATACAGGTCATCAATATACTTTTCGTGTGTTTTATGCCAGGAAACCCCACCATCATCACTCCTATAAACTTCTGCCCCGATAACTGGTGTATCAAATAGATCGCTATTGGCATTTTCTAAATAATTGCTTAATGCAACCGGTTTAATTTCACCTTTTTCAATCATTTTCTTAATTCCCTTAGCATTGTATTTTTTTGGAAAATGATTACTTTTTAGATAGTTGTTCAATTTTTTATCATCTAATTTTAAGAAAGCAGGAACATCCATTTTCTTAAAATCTTCCTTTTTTAATTTATCGATATCCTCTTTTTTATCTTTTTCTTTTTTACGGTGGAATTGATTGTCCAATATGGCATAAACGGTTTGTTCATCAAAAGCTGTAACACCTATCCTTCCAACCCCTTTACCGGTCGGAAAGCCACTTTTTTCATGAGTAATCAGAGCCCATGTATTCCCTCCATCTGTACTTTTATAGATACCTGATCCTGATCCGCTACCTACAAAATTCCATGCTTTTCTTTCACGTTGCCAGGCGGCAGCATATATTACACTAAAATTATCGGGGACAGCCGTAATTTCAATTATTCCGGTATTTTCATTAATATAAAGAGTTTTATTCCAGGTATTACCTCCGTCCGTAGTTTTAAAAACACCTCTTTCGGAATTGGGTGTATATAAGTGTCCAGTTACTCCAATAATGACTTCATCAGGATTGTTGGGATTGATCAAAATACTACCAACATGGTGTGAGTCAATTAAACCCATATTTTTCCATGACTTTCCTTTATCGGTACTTTTTAATATTCCGATGCCGGCATAAGATGATCGAGACGAATTATTCTCTCCGGTTCCTACCCAAATGGTTCCATTTTTCCAATCAACAGCAATATCACCAATATTTTGTGTTGGTGAATTATCCATGACCGGGGTAAATGTAGTTCCATTATTATTTGTATGCCAAAGTCCACCAGAAGCATAAGCCACATAAAACTCTGTTGAATTTTCAGGATTTACATCTAGGTCAACAACTCGGCCACTCATTATGGAGGGTCCTACAGAAGTAAAAGTGACATTTTGTACAATTGATCCTTGAGATCTCATGGTGGTTGCAACGAACAATGCCAACAGAAGTAAGAAAATATTTTTCATTGAATAAAGATTAAAGCGATGTTAAATATAACTAAAAAATCCCGCACAATTAGCAACTGGTTATGTCAATTTATTATGCTGTTTATCTAGTTACATTTACAAACAATTGCCTAAATTTGTTAGCTCTTTTAAATAAATTTACACATGAAATACTTACCTATAGACAGCTCCCTTTTTACAAAAAATAGGAAAAAGTTTACAGCTCAGCTAAAACCAAATAGTTTAGCGGTTTTTAATTCGAATGATATCTATCCGATAAGCGCAGATAGTACGCTACCGTTTGAACAGCACAGAGATATATTTTATTTGAGTGGTGTGGATCAAGAGGAGAGTATATTGGTTTTATTTCCTGGCTGCCCTAAAGAACAACATCGTGAAATTTTGTTTTTAAAAGAAACCAACGAACACATTGCAGTTTGGGAAGGTGAAAAACTAACTAAAGAAGCAGCATTAATAACCAGTGGCATTAAAACGGTGTATTGGTTGCAAGACATGGAAAAAGTGATGTTTGAGATAATGACCCAATGCGATACGCTTTATATCAATACCAATGAACATTACAGAGCCAATGTAGAAACAGAAACTCGTGAAGATAGATTTACCAAATGGCTAAAAGAAAAATATCCAGCACATAGTGTAGCGAAAAGCAACCCTATTTTACAAAGATTGCGATCAGTAAAAGAAGGTGTTGAAATTGATGTGATTCAAAAAGCTTGTGATATTACCCAAAAAGGGTTTAAACGAATCTTAGGCTTTGTAAAACCAGGCGTTATGGAATATGAAATTGAAGCCGAGTTTATGCATGAGTTTTTAAGAAACCGTTCTAAAGGATTTGCATACACACCTATTATCGCTTCAGGGAATAATGCCAATGTGTTACATTATATTGAGAATAATCAAGAATGTAAACCCGGTGATATTATTTTAATGGATGTAGGTGCAGAATATGCCAATTACAGTAGTGATATGACGAGGGTTGTACCCGTTTCAGGCACTTTTACCAAACGCCAAAAAGATGTGTATAATGCCGTATTACGCGTTAAAAATGAAGCAACAAAGATGCTGGTACCAGGGACTATTTGGGCCGACTATCATATAGAAGTTGGTAAAGTAATGACCTCTGAGTTATTGGGACTAGGTTTACTAGACAAAAGCGATGTTAAAAATGAAGATAAAGATTGGCCGGCTTATAAAAAATACTTTATGCACGGTACTTCACATCATATGGGCTTAGATACTCATGATTATGGAATCTTAACCGAACCTATGCAAGCCAATATGGTATTTACGGTTGAACCCGGAATTTATATTCCAGATGAAGGAATTGGTATCAGATTAGAAGATGATGTCGTAATTCAAGAAAAGGGAGAACCTTTTAACTTGATGCAAAACATTCCGATTGAAGCAGATGAAATTGAAAGTTTGATGCATTAATTTGGTTTGTTCTAAATATCTGACATCATGATCATGATAAATATCATTGCAAAAAATTTATAGATCATTTACCTTAGAAGGTTAAATCATTTTAATTCAATGATGATGACCACTACAAAAGTCCATAAAAACGATACTAAAAAAGTATTTAGAAAACTAGGTACTTGTTCCCGTACATTTTTTTATCTACTCAATAGAGAGTTTGACCATCTAACAGAAACAGAAGAACGGGCTTCAGATCCCCTGGCAGGTGGTATCATGCAAAAAGGCCATCAGTGTGGAATGCTTTGGGGTGCAACGCTAGCGGTAGGTACAGAATCTTATCGAAGAAGTGATACCATAGACCAAGCCATGGGTTTAGCAATAGTAACTACTCAAAATTTGGTGAGGTCATTTTCTGAAAGAACCAATACTGTAAATTGTCTAGACATAACCAATTGCCATTTAGACACATTCTTTGGGATGACCAAATTTATGATAAAAACCACCCTCAAAGGCATGGAAAACAGTACTTGCTTTAATCTGGCTGAAAAATGGGCACCGGAAGCCATCAAGGCAGCTAAAGAAGGCTTATCTGGAAATCAATCAGAGCTTCGGCTACAAGCTACCAACTGTGCTTCTGAAGTCGTAAGAAAAATGGGCGCTTCTGATGAAGAAATGGTAATGGTCGCAGGTTTTGCCGGAGGACTAGGCTTAAGCGGTAATGCTTGTGGAGCTCTTAGTGCTGCCATATGGAAAAATTCACTGATCTGGAGCAAATTACATCCCAAAAAATCGGCATGGTCTAATCCTAACGCAAAGAGAACTTTAAAAGTTTTCAATACTGAAACTAACAATGAAATGTCTTGTCACAAGATATGTGGGCAGCGTTTTAAGAATATTCAAGATCATTCAGAATTTGTAAAGAAAGGTGGTTGCAGAAAATTGATCAATGTATTAGCTGCATCCTAATTGTTGAATTGACTAGCCAACCAGTATTAGGTTGATTTTCATTCTTTTAAAGAGAATTTGGGTTTCGATTGCCAAATGATATTAATGCTTTTCCAACCTTCGTCAGTATTGACCATATTTAAGTAATCGATACCCCAAACGGCTGTCACCTTAACAACTGCAATTTTATCTGAAACTTCCAACACCTCAACTTTTCTGGGAGATTGATCATTCACCTTATTACCTTTTGCATTCCATCTTTTTGCCAAGCTTATCAATCTATCAAAAGACATTTCTGATGCATCCGAATAAGAACTTTTCTTCTTATCATACCACCATCCTACTTTCCGTAACTCTTTATGCACACTTTGATAGGCGAGTGTAGTATCAACTTTATAAAAAGTATCGATATAGTTATAGCCCGCTTGCGTAACATCTTTAATAGTCGATTCTTTGTCTTGAGCTGTGATGTAAATGGTAAAAAATAAGGCGAAAAGTACGGCTGTTGGTTTCATAATAAAGGTTTTAACCAAATATAGATAATAATCAACATTGTTAACGTTAAGAAAAACTTAAACTAAAAAAGTGTTTACTGAAAATGTATATCTAAAATCAGTAGTTAAGATTATCCTGAACAGCAATTAATAGACTTATTTTGATATTGCTTTAGTTGTAAAAGTATTGAAATTTAATAATAAAAATGTAATTAAAGCAGGTAGCACCCAACCTAAACTGTATTGTGCTAAGGGAATAAAATCAATACTATTTTTGATATTTTCTTCATATCCAATAGATTTTAAAAAATCAGGAAAGCTAAAAAGTATCGTTACAAGCACAACGGATTTAAAGATAGTTGGGCTGGTATATTTTTCAGGTAACACATTCAATAAAATTAAAACAATAGTAATCGGATAAATAAACATCAACGCCGGTATGGCTATTTTGATAATATAATGTACATCAAACTGACCAACTACAATCCCTAAACTACAAGCAATAATAGCAGTTATTAAATAAGCAAGTTTTGAATCTTTGAATAGGCCTTTAAAATAATCTGCCGTACCGGTTATAATACCAACAGCAGTTGTAAAACAAGCCAGAGCAACCAAGACGCTCAGAAATGAAGAGCCAATAGTTCCCAAAGTTTTTAAACTGAGCCCTGATAATAATCCTGTTCTGGTAATATCATCCACAAATTGACCATTATTTAATGCCCCAACAAGTATCAATCCTCCATAAATACTTAATAAACCTAGTCCTGCTATAACACCCGCCTTTGTAATTAATTCCTTTTTATCTTTAAACCCTGAAAATCCTTTTAAATTTAAGGAGATGATCAACACCCCACCTACAACTATAGCTCCAATAGCATCAAAAGTTTGGTAACCTTCTAGCAATCCATCCACAACTGGGGTTTTAAATATTGAAGGGTTCATCTCAGTATTCGAAGAAAATATACCGATTCCAATGATCAAAAATAGAATGATAATAATAAGCGGAGTTAAAAACTTTCCGATAAGGTTTAAAATCTTTGAACGATTGATCACAAATAGAAATACCAACCCGAAATAAATACTGCTTGTTACCAAAGAACTAATATTAAAAAATGGTGCAATTGCCATTTCATGTGTAACCGAAGCTGTTCTAGGTGCAGGTAGGCTGATGGATATCGCATATACTATCAAACAATAAAGTAAGCTAAATGTGGGAGATACTTTTTTGCCAAAATCATACATAGTGCCCTGTAAACGAGCATGTGCAAAAATTCCAAGAATGGGAATAATAACTGCTGTTAAAGCAAATCCGATGGTTACTAAATACCAATCAGATCCAGATTTAAATCCTAAAAATGGAGGAAGAATTAAATTGCCGGCACCAAAAAACATTGAAAATAATGCAAAGCCAATAATAAGTGTTTCCTTAGTTTTATTCACTGCTAATTTTTTTAATAAAAAGATATATGCCATTAACTAAAATATAAAGCATTGAAATAAATAAAATGGCGAATTTTAATATTGCAAAATAATAAGCTACTGACGCCCAATATTGTAGAAAATCATTCAATAACAATCTAATCAATGCTATATTCTCTATTGTATCTGCTAATGCCATAATAAAGGCTGCCCAAACCAACATACTTCCAATGTAATAGAAGGATTTATTTTTCCACAACCGTTCATTTAGTTTATGAATTAATAATGCTATAAATGATGCATAGATCATCAGAAACAAAAAGTCTAAACCCATACTTAAACTTGCAGCGATTTTGCCTTGTTCATTCCATGAATATAAAATTGCTTTAGAGGTTTCCAGATCTTTTGCCAATTCAAAAGAAATAATTCCATTTTCGGCGATTTCATTTTTTAAAAAACTATCAAAAAACAGCATTGCACTTATTGTTACTAACAACAAGATAAATAAACCAATTGTTAAGTTTCTTTCTGATGATCTTGAAAGTTTTGAGAAGGGAGATCGCAACATATTTATTATAGTAATCTAAAAAAGATGACTAAAGATAGTTATTTTTGCAGTATGTATCGATTTTTCAATTTTAAGAATACACAGATCGGGTACAAAATTACCGGTAAAGGTAGTGCTGTAGTATTGCTTCATGGTTTTTTAGAAAATTTAAATATGTGGAGTGCGGTTGTACAGGCAATTTCTAAAAGAAATCGGGTTATCACGATAGACTTGTTAGGACATGGCAAGTCGGGTAGCTTGGGTTATATCCATACGATGGAAGATCAGGCACAAATGGTGAAAGCGGTACTGAGCCATTTACGATTACGTAAATATTTTTTGATTGGTCATAGTCTGGGTGGTTATATTAGTCTTGCTTTCGCGGAAATCTATCCAAAAAATGTTAGAGGATTTTGTTTAATGAATTCTACCGCCATAGCAGATAACAAAGAAAAAAGAATCAATAGAGATAGAGCAATTTTAGCTGTTAAACGAAATCATAAAATGGTTGTTAAAGTTGCCATTCCCAATTTATTTGCAGAAGAAAATCGTCAAGTTTATAAAGAAGAAATTAACGCTCTCATTGACGAAGCCTTACTACTTTCTCCACAAGGAATTATTGCCTCTCTCGAAGGCATGAAAATTAGAAAAGACCGTACTTATCTACTCAAATCTAATACTTTTCATAAAATGTTGATCATAGGTAAAAAAGACCCTGTATTAGAATATGGATCACTCATAAAACAAACTAAAGGTACTAATGTAAAAGTTATTGAATTTCCTGATGGCCACATGAGTCATATTGAGAATAAAGATGCCATTATAAATACCTTGCAACAATTTGTAATTAACACTTAATTAAAACGTCAATTAATCTACACTTATTAATTCTTATTATGAATCGTATTATCTATTTATTTTCAATAGTATTGTTTCTTTCTTGTGCTAAAAAAGAGGATAAATCTTTTTCAATAAAAGGAAGTATTTCTCCTGTAGCGTTAGATTATATTGTCTTATTACAAGAGAATGATATTGAACGGAAAACTACCAAAATAATTGACACCCTATATTTAACTAAGGAGGGTGAGTTTGAAGTCAATTATGCGCTAGAACCACATCTTTATACCTTACAGCTTAGTGCAAAAAACAAGATTAAATTAGCTATTGATAAAGATCAAAACATCATAGTAGAAGTTTCAGAATCAGGCACCAAAATAACAGGTTCTGCAGACACCGATAAATTAGTAGCTTATGAAACTTTTAGAAAAAAGTCACTAGACAATTTGGTGCAATCGGTTAGAAGACAAGTTAAAGCCATTAAAAAAAGTGAAAATCCTGATCAAGAAAAAATAGTAGCTTTAGAACAGTTAGAAGTTGAAAATTATGAAAAGCATTTAACAGAATTAAATGACTTTATAACTGAAAATATGGGTAGCTCTATAGGTCTTTATGCTACTTCAATACGATGGAAAGGTGCAGAAAATTTTTCCTTTTTTGATTCATTGACTGCCGCATATGAAACCGCACATCCTAATTTAGAAATAAGCTCAAAATTGAGAGAAAAAGTTACCCGTTTACAACAAACTGCCATCGGAGGTATCGCTCCCGAAATAGAAATGAATACAATAGATAATAATTCAATTAGTCTATCGTCAATTCATAAAAAATATACTTTGATCGATTTTTGGGCAAGTTGGTGCGGACCCTGTAGAAGTGAAAGTGAAATGCTAAATACTCTTTACGAAAAATACAATGATAAAGGTTTTGAAATTTACGGCGTTTCTTTAGATGATAAAAAAGATAAATGGTTAAAGGCGTTGGAAAAAGACCATCGTATTTGGACAAATGTATCTTCGTTAGAAGCATTTAAAACCGAAGCAGCCTATAACTATGCAGTGACTGCTTTACCAATGAATTATTTAATTAATGCCGACAATAAAATTATTGGTAAAAATTTACATGAAGATGAATTAGTAATTTTGTTACAAAAACTGATACCGGAAGAGTAATCTGTTAATTTTTATCTAGAGTTATTTTCGAAAAATCAATGTAATACAATCTATTCAAGCCCATAGGGGTTCCTGAGGAATATAACTTTAAAAATTCACTTAGAGCTAGAGATTCTTCATAATACTTTTTTATGTCAGTTTTTTGACTTGTAAAATAGAGTCGATTTGTTTTTAAATCTACAAACGGGCAAAAATCTAAATAGGGAGAATTGATATTTTCTATAAGTTTTGCTTTGCCCCAGCTATTATCCTTTTTATAACTAATGTATAAATCACTACCACCCAAACCTTCTTTTGGCCGTTGCGCACTGAATATGAGATAGCTTTCATCCGGAGCTACAAATGCATTAAATTCAAAATATTTAGTGTTTACGCCACCATTAATTGGTATAGGTTCTTGATAAATTCCATCTTCCAATCTACTTACAAAAATATCTTCTCTACCAACAGCATTAACTCTTTCTGTCGTAAAATAAAGGTCTCCTTTTTTTGTTACTGAAGGGTAAAATTCATGTCCCTCTGTATTAACAGGGCTTCCAATGTTTTTAGCTTTTGACCATCCAATTTCAGTTTTATCAACATACCAAATATCATAATCTTTAGGTGTAATTGAAGTTGATTCTACGGGTCTGTTAGAAACAAAATAGAGACGATCACCCTCATAAGAGAATGCAGGTTCTAAATCTCTGTAGTTACCCGTAAAAGAAACTGTTTTAGGTTCACTCCATCCATCTTTATTTTTTGTTATATAAGCTATAACCGCAATTCTACTTTTCAGATCGTCTACTGTAAAATATATTTCATTTCCATCAGGTGATATTGCAATATCTCTAACGTTAGGATAATTTTCAAAAATTTCTGGTAAGAAAGCTTTTGGTTTACTCTGAGCTACAATATTCATGGAAATCAAATAAAGAAGTAAGAATAGTAATAATCTAAACATATCAACAGTAGTTAAAATTCTGTTTAAAATTAGCTTATAAAATAATTGAAGTTTAAAAATTTATACGAATTAACTCTTTTTTAACAACGAATTCCATCCTTGAGCGGTCAATTCAATTTTTTGATTTGCCCTGGTCACTAAATGCATGCCTTCATTTTTTTCGGTCATATGGCCAATTACTGTAAAATTAGGATTTGCTTTAATTTTAGGATAATCACCCGTATCTATAGTAAATAATAATTCATAATCTTCACCACCACTTAAAGCAACCATAGTGCTGTCAATATTAAATTCTTCACAAGTAGAAATAACTTGAGGATCTAACGGAATTTTATCCTCAAATAAATTACAACCTACTTCACTTTGCTGACAAATATGGATGATCTCAGAAGATAAGCCATCACTAATATCGATCATAGCTGTAGGTTTTACTTCCAAATCTTTTAACAGTTTAGAAATATCTTTCCTTGCTTCAGGTTTTAATTGACGCTCTACCAAATACGTGTAATTTTCCAGATCTGGTTGTGCATTAGGGTTCGCCTGGAAAACTTGCTTTTCGCGTTCCAGTACTTGCAGTCCTAAATAAGCTGCGCCTAAATCGCCCGTAACAACTAATAAATCATTTGGTTTTGAACCGTTTCTGTAAACCACATCTTTTTTATCAACGGCACCAATTGCGGTAATACTAATCAATAAACCTGTGTTAGATGAAGTGGTATCACCTCCAACCAGATCAACATTATATGTTTGGCAAGCAAGATGAATACCCGCATACAATTCTTCAATGGCTTCCAACGGAAAACGATTGGATACCGCTATGGAAACTGTTATCTGAGTTGCCATACCATTCATAGCATAAACATCAGATAGATTTACCATAACTGCTTTATAACCGAGATGTTTAAGAGGCACATAAGACAAATCAAAATGAACACCTTCAACCAATAGATCTGTCGTTACCAATACTTGTTTCTTTTCAAATGCTAAAACAGCAGCATCATCACCCACTCCTTTTATGGAAGATTTATGGCTTAATTTAACGGTATCTGTTAAATGTTTTATCAATCCAAATTCTCCTAATTCAGATAATGAAGTGCGCTGTTCGTTTTTACCTTTTAACATTTAATAATTGATTTTTTTATTTAGAAAATGGTATTTTTAACGGCACAAAAGTAATACTTATGACACGAAAGAAACATATAATGCTCATTCTTTTACTTTTTTTATGTTTCATTCCTTGGGATACTTTTTCTCAAGAAACCAACTCAACATTTGATAGAATTATTGAGGCTGAAGCAAAATCTGCCAGTAAAACTTTTAATTATAAAGCCAACGTCAATACGGCAAATTATGATGTTACTTACCATAAATTAGAATGGACAATAAATCCTGCAATAGCATCTATAAGCGGTGATGTGACTACTACATTCTTAGCAAAAAGTGATTTATCTTCAATAACTTTTGATTTAGCAGATAATATGATTGTCTCTGAAATAACACAAGATGGTGTTTCTTTGTCATTCTCACAAAATACAAATGACGAATTGATCATTACCTTGTCAGCAACACTACTTTTAGGGCAATCTGCAACGGTAAAAATTACCTATAGTGGTACTCCAATTAGTTCGGGGTTTGATTCGTTTGTTCAAAGTTCTCATTTTGGAGATCCTGTTATGTGGACGCTTTCTGAGCCCTATGGTTCCAAGGATTGGTGGCCATGCAAACAAGATTTGAATGATAAAATTGACAATATAGATGTGTATATTACCAGTCCACAATTTAATTCTTCCAACGAAGAATATGTAGCTGTAAGTAATGGTTTAGAACAAAACCAGACCGTTAGTGGTTCAAATAAAACTACTCATTTTAGGCATCAATATCCAATTCCTGCCTATTTAATTGCCTTCGCTATTACTAATTACGAAGTTTACACACATACTGTTGATAATAATGGCAATCCGTTTGACATTGTTAATTATGTGTACCCTGAAAGTTTAACAACAGCTCAAAGTCTGACTGGGGTAACGGTAGATATTATGAATCTTTTTACACAGTTATTTGAAGAATATCCATATGCCTCTGAAAAATACGGTCATGCTCAATTTGGTTGGGGTGGTGGTATGGAACATACTACTGTATCTTTTATGGGCGACTTTAATAGAGGTTTAATTGCCCATGAATTGGCACATCAATGGTTTGGAGACAAAATCACCTGTGGGAGTTGGAAAGATATTTGGTTAAACGAAAGTTTTGCGACCTATTTAACAGGATTGACTGTCGAAAATTTGGATGGTGAAACTCCCTTTAAAAATTGGAGAGTAAGCACTATAAATAATGTAACATCTGTACCTGATGGAGCTGTGTATTTATCTGATACTGATACAACAAGTGTTGCTAGGATTTTTAATGGACGTTTGTCATATAGAAAAGGTTCTATGGTATTACATATGCTACGTAAAAAATTGGGTGACATTAAGTTTTTTCAAGGAATGAAAGCATATTTAGCTGATGATAAATTGGCTTATGCTTATGCTAAAACTCCAGATTTTATATCAAATATGGAGACTGTTAGTGGTCAAGATTTAACTGAATTTTTTGATGATTGGATCTACAATCAAGGATATCCTAGTTATACCCTTACCTGGTATCAATTACAAACTAATCAATTAAAAATTAGACTAAACCAAACACAAAGCCATGCTTCAGTCAGTTTTTTTGAAGCACCGGTACCAGTTAGGGTACATGGATCGGGTGCAGAGGTTTTAGATTTAATTTTAGATAACACTTTTGATGGTGAAGAGTTTTTAGAAACAATAAACTTTCAAGTAACACAAGTAGAAATTGATCCCGAAACTCATTTGATATCTAAAAATAATAATGCTGTGTTAAGCGACAATACTATAGAATTATCATCAAACTTTTCTATATATCCTAATCCCGTTTCTACAGAATTATATATTTCCAAATCGAATGATCTAATTATAGAAAATATTGCTGTGTTTAACACCTTAGGACAAATAGCATATCAACTTATTGAAACAGAAAAAATAAATGTTTCAAAATTAAGTAACGGTTTATATTTTATTAGAGTTCAAACGGACAAAGGTTCTATTCTTAAATCATTTTTGAAACAATAGCCAATAAAATGATTCACTCAATTCTTGATAATGCGTTTAAAAGTGCTAAACCACTTACAATTAATTGCAATTCTAAACTTATATTTTTTAGTGATCTACATAAAGGTGACAATAGTTATGCTGATGATTTTACGCATAATATGACAATTTATGAGTACGCTTTACAAAAATATTATCAAGAAAATTATACCTATTTTGAATTAGGAGATGGTGTAGAACTCTGGGAAAATTATTCTTTTGAACCCATTTATAAGGCTCATAAAAGCACTTTTGAACTACTAAAATTATTTCATCAGGAAGAAAGGTTACATATGCTTTGGGGGAATCATGATATGGTTTTTAGAGATCCCAAAAAAGTAGAAAAAATTGTGCGTACTTTTTTTAACCCTAAAATTGTGCGTGAAAAAGAACAGCTTTTTGATTTAAAATTTTACGAAAGTCTTATATTACAAATTGAGAATACCTCAAAAAAGATATTTTTAATTCACGGGCATCAGGCCGATGTACTAAATTATAAATTCTGGAAAATCAGTCGTTTTTTTGTACGTTATTTTTGGATGCCATTGCAAAAATGGTTCGGAGTAAAAGATCCTACAAGTCCGGCAAAAAACTACAAAAACCTCATCAGGGTTGAGCGAAAATTAAAAGATTGGATGTTAAAAAACAACAATCAAATGGTCATTGCAGGGCATACGCATAGACCCCGCTTTCCTGATCCAAATGAGTTACCATATTTTAATGATGGTAGTTGTGTACATCCAAACTCGATTATTGGATTAGAAATTGAGAATCTTCAAATCACAATGGTGAAATGGCATACAAAGATAGATGCTGCAAAAAATAGTACTATTGTTAAAACGATATTGGCGGGTCCTGAAAATTTAGATATGTATTTATAACTCGAATGAGACTCAACAGCTATATTCCTCTCTCCTTTTGAACCTGTTCGTAGGCTTTTTGTATTTGACGGAATTTTTCTACTGCCCCTTTTTGATGTTCTTCTCCTAAATGACGGAGTTTATCAGGATGATGTTTTTTAACCAACCTTCTATAGGCCTTTTTAACTTCGTCATCTGATGCTTTCTTATCAATCTCTAATATTTTGTATGCATTATTAGAAGTATAAGCCGTACTTGATGCTGTATGAAACATTGCTTTGATCGATTCAAAATCACGATTACTAATATATAGATACACAGAAATTCTTTTAATTGTATCTATTTCTGCTTGACTTACTAATCCGTCTACCTTGGCAATTCCAAATAGAAAATGAAGTAATTGTAAGCGTGAAGCATGGTTCATATGCTCCCGAATCTGCAGGCATACCTGTCTAGTAGAAATGTCATTTTTCTTAATGATTCCACCAAATAGTTTAAAGGCTTTGTCGGCTCTTTCTTTACCGTACATTCCAATAAAACTTTTACGAACAAAATCTAATTCCGTTTTATTAACTTTACCATCAGCTTTTATAACAACCGCTGCTAAAATCAATAAGCTAATTTCAAAATCACCGGAATCTGTACTTCTTGTTCGCTGATTAATCTGTTTGGCCTTATTAAGGTCTACTTCAGAAAAACCATCAATAAAACTTCCAAGCACAAAGCCTAAAATTCCGCCTATTGGGCCACCTAAAGACCATCCTAAACTTGCACCTAGCCATTTTGTAAAATTTGCCATAAATCGAAAATATTTCTAATAAAATTCAAATATAATTATATGTATCTTTGTGGCGAAGTAAAAAAATGAGTTTTTACTTTTTGGTTTCTGTCGGAGTTTTTCTAAAGCTAAAACAAAAGACTGGAATTCCAGATTAAAGAAATCTCCAATTGAATTGGAGAAAAATTATTCTATTTAAAATTAAAAAAATATAAATTATGTATCCAGAAGAAATAGTTAAACCAATGCGCCAACAATTAGTTGATGCTGGTTTTGAAGAATTACATACGGCTAATGCTGTTGATAATGTGTTGCAAGAAAAAGGCACTACATTAATTATGGTAAATTCAGTTTGCGGATGTGCTGCCGGTACTGCAAGACCAGGAACTATTATGTCCATACAAGGTGACAAAAGCCCTACAAAATTAACTACTGTTTTTGCAGGTGTTGATGTAGAGGCTGTTTCAAAAGCTCGAGAACATATGATTCCTTTTCCTCCGTCATCTCCGGCTGTGGCATTATTTAAAGATGGTGAACTTGTACATATGTTAGAGCGTCATCATATTGAAGGAAGATCTGCTGAAATGATCGCAGACAATTTAGCTGATGCTTTTCAGGAGTATTGTTAAGCCAATCTTAAATAGTCCATAAATATAGGGACTTAAATAAAACAACAAAAAACCTCTGATTATTTAGAGGTTTTTTATTTTTACATGATGAATGAGCAACAAATAATTGGGAAAACAACTGTTTTTGTAAAAGATACCCTCAAAGGAGCTGAAGGCGGTCATGATTGGTTTCATACGCATCGCGTATTTAACAATGCAAGATTAATTGCAAAAGGAGAGCATGTAGATAACCTAGTTGTTGCGCTGGGTTCGTTATTACATGATATCGCCGATTCGAAATTTCATGATGGTGATGAATCAATTGGCCCCAAAAAAGCTACTGAATTTCTAATGTCTATAAATGTAGACAGTGCCGTTATTGAACATATAATTCAAATTATAAAGAATATTTCTTTTAAAGGAGGTCGCACTAAACAAACATTTTCATCTAAAGAGTTAGATGTTGTTCAAGATGCCGACAGATTAGATGCTATTGGCGCCATAGGTATTGCTCGTTGTTTTAATTATGGTGGATTTAAAAACAGAGAAATATTCAATCCTGATATTCTCCCTAATGTAAAAATGAGCAAAGAGGAATACAAAAACAGTAAGGCTCCGTCAATCAATCACTTTTACGAAAAATTGTTACTCCTTAAAGATAAGATGAATACCAAAACCGGTAAGAAAATCGCAGTAGAAAGACATATTTTTATGGAGAATTATTTAAC
>JGI24023J19991_10001904_pt1 | contig 15620 bp, 19 predicted proteins | sample Cruoilmetagenom1_FD_19991 | JGI IMG/M metagenome (IMG submission 19991) | reverse complement strand
GGCGTCTTTGAGGTAGAAGCCAAGTCCGTCTGACTCTTTCCTCTTGACGCCAGCTCCAACGTCAGTCGTCACAGACATATAATACCCTCCTTAGCAAGGTCGGTTTCATTGTTGACCTTCGCCCGCCGTGTGAATTTCAGGCGATGGTTCATAGGGTTAGGCAACGGCCGCACTGGCAGGCTAAGGACAGCCAGTGCGACGCCTTGCCGCACCCAGCGCCTTTGATATCCCAAGTGCCGAGTTTGACCTTTGACGATCGTCAAAATCTCGAAATCCAAAAAACAAACTTTGGGATAATCAATTGCGTGGAACAGCTGCGCCGGTTCGATTGTCGTGTGCCAAGCCGGCATCCCCGGCTTGTCCCGGCAGAGCTAGCATTATCCGGGGGCAGGCTCGCTTGGCCTAAGCGGCTCCCAGGTCCAGGGTCTTGCGCCATGAGCGAGAGCGCGCCTTTGCCTGTGCCCAAAATGATCGAGACGCAGCCCGTCGTTAAGTAGAGCGGCTTGACTTTCCCGGTCGCCAGGCGCATCTCAACGGTAGAACTTCTCGCGATCGCGCGATTCGCCCCGGGCTTCCGGGGGTTATTGTCTCGAGATTAAAGTTTAACAAAAATCCGTCTGTTCCAAGTGCGCGTGGACGATGACGACATGGCCAGGGCCTGTCGCGCGCCAGCGTGCGTGCGTCCGCCCGGCGCATAAGGAACACTACAACGTGACAGTATCAAAATTCGCCGGTCTCGGACTTTCCGGGCGGCTGCTGCGTGCTCTTGAGGACGCCGACTACCAGACTCCAACTCCGATTCAGGCCAGGGCCATCCCGTTGCTTCTCGACGGTTATGATCTGCTCGGCATTGCCCAGACGGGCACTGGCAAGACGGCCGCTTTCACGCTGCCGCTGCTGCACAATATGGAAGAGGACGACCAACCCGCGGCCCCACGCCGCCCCCGCGCGCTGATCCTCGGACCCACGCGCGAACTCGTGATTCAGATTTCCGAGAGCATCAGGACCTATGGGCGGCACATGGGCATTAGGCAGGCGGTCGTCATGGGCGGCGTTAGCCAGCGCCCGCAAGTCGATGCACTACGGCGCGGTGTCGATATTCTGGTCGCCACGCCTGGCCGGCTCCTCGATCTTATCAATCAGGGACATGCCGATCTGAGCCAGACCGAATATCTGATCCTCGATGAAGCGGATCGCATGCTGGATATGGGCTTCATCCGCGACGTGCGCGAGATCGCAGCCATGCTGCCGGAGCAACGCCAGACCTTGCTTTTCTCCGCGACCATGCCGCCGGAAGTGACGAAGCTCGCCCGCGAGATTCTGTTTGAGCCCGAACGCGTCGAGATTGCGGCCAAGAGCGTTGCCGTCGACCGGATCGACCAGCGTGTCCACCACATCGACGCCGCTGCGAAGGGGCCCTGGCTGCGCAAGCTTCTGGCAGCGCCCGATATGGAACGGGTGATCGTCTTCACTCGAACCAAATACGGTGCGGACAAGGTTGTGAAAAATCTGAACCGCAACGGCGTCAGCGCCGAGGCACTGCATGGCAACAAGTCGCAAGGGGCCCGCCAGCGTGCACTCGACAAGTTCCGCAAGGGCCACTCGCGGGTGCTGGTCGCCACCGACATCGCCTCGCGCGGCATCGATGTCGACGACGTTACCCATGTCATCAACTACGAGCTGCCGAATGTGCCGGAGAGCTATGTGCACAGGATCGGCCGCACAGCCCGAGCCGGGGCGGCGGGCATCGCAATCTCATTCTGCGATGCCAGCGAACGCGATCATCTGCGTTCCATCGAGCGGCTAATCAAGCAACCCTTGACCGTGGTTGGGGAAGCGCCGGCCGGCGCCGGCGTAAAGCTCTCCAAACAGAAACGCAGAGCACATCCGATCGGTTCCGGGAAATCGAACCGTCGCCGCTACCGTAGGTCCGTGCGGGCAGCGGCTTAACGGTTGAAACGAGAAGGAAGTCCGCGATGATGGATGCGAGGAGTTTCGATTTTATGGAGCCGGCAGAACTGTATGGCGGCAGCAATCGGGGCAAACGGCCAACCGCCATCACCTACCGGAGGTTCGATGCGGCGGCAGAGGCGATTCGGTTCGTCGTCGAAGAACTTTCCGATGCGAGCCGGCGCGCGTGTATTCTCGAAGTGGATGAAAGCAGGTTTAACCACTTAGAGATCCGCAAGCTTTACGACAGCCGCAATTACCCGTTTCCGCGGCGGATTGGAAAGGACAAGGATGCCACGTAAGCCCAACTACAGATTTGAACGATCGCAACGCGAGAAGAACAAGGCCGCGAAGAAAGCCGAGCGGCTGCGAGCGAAAACCGAGAAGTCGTCGGAAAAAAGTGCTGAAACCGGCGAAGGTCCAGATCAGAAACATTCGGACCAATCCGCTGACTGATCGGTGAATTTTGGCTCAATGCGGAGGCGCTCGCCCAGCAAATTGGCGCCGGATCTCGCGGGCTCGCGCGGCAGACGTCAATCCTAGGAATTTGTCTATCCGCCAATCCCCCTGATGGCATCGAGCAACAATCGGCGGCTCGAGAAGGATTCACGCCGTGGGCACAGCGACCCCGCTTGGCCTAAACGGTTCCCAGGTCTAGGGTCTTGCGCCATGAACGAGACCGCGCCGGTGTCTACAGCAAAGGTCGCCGAAATGCAGCCCGCCCTCGCGGTTGAGGGGCTGGGCTACGCCTATGGCCCGGTGCTGGCGCTAGACAATGTGAGCTTCGACGTCCGGCCCGGCCGCTTCACCGGCCTGCTGGGTCCGAATGGCGCAGGCAAGACCACCCTGTTCGCGCTGATAACCCGGCTGCTCCGCCCGGCCAGCGGCTGGATCGAGATTGCCGGCGAGGATCTGGCCGAAGCCAGCAGCGCCGCGCTCGCCCCGCTTGGCATTGTCTTTCAACAACCAACCTTGGACCTCGACCTCACGGTTCGGCAGAATCTGCGCTACTTCGCCAGTCTGCACGGGATGGCGCGCTCGCAGGCGGATCGGCGAATCGAGCGGGAGTTGGAGCGGATGGAGATGGCAGCGCGCGCCAATGAACGGGTACGGACTCTCAATGGCGGCCACCGCCGCCGGGTCGAGATCGCCCGCGCCCTGCTGCACGACCCCCAATTGCTCATTCTGGATGAACCAACAGTTGGGCTCGACGTTCCCACCAGGGCGGCGATCGTCGACCACGTGCATGGGCTGGCGCAGCAGGATGGGCTCGCGGTTCTATGGGCCACCCATTTGATCGACGAAATATTGGACGACGACGCGCTGATCGTGCTGCACAAGGGCAAGGTGGTCGACCGGGGCAGGACCGCGGATGTGGTGAGCAGGGCCGGAGCAAAGGATCTGGGCGAGGCATTCGAAAAGCTCACCGGCGAGGGCATGTCGTGAGCGGGCAATGGGCGCCATATGGCCGCGCTTTGCGGGGCGTGATGTGGCGGGAATTCCTACGCTTCCTGCATCAGCGCCAACGCTTTCTGGCGGCCATGGTGCGCCCGCTGGTCTGGCTGTTTCTGTTCGCCGCCGGCTTCCGCGCAGCGCTCGGGCTTTCGATCATTCCGCCCTACCAGACCTACATCAGCTACGAGGTCTATATCGTTCCGGGGCTGGTCGCGATGATCCAGCTCTTTAACGGCATGCAGAACTCGCTCTCCATGGTCTACGACCGGGAGATGGGCTCGATGCGGGTGCTTCTGACCTCACCGCTGCCCCGCTGGTTCCTGCTGCTGGCGCGGCTCTCCGGCGGCGTATTCGTTTCGATCATGCAGGCCTACGCTTTTCTTTTGATCGCCTACCTATTCGGCATCGAGATGCCACTGATCGGCTATTTGGCGGTGTTTCCGGCCCTGGTGCTGACGGGGCTGATGCTGGGGTCGCTCGGCATGTTGCTGTCGTCCACCGTTCGCCAGCTCGAAAACTTCGCGGGCATCATGAACTTCGTGATTTTCCCGATGTTCTTCGCCTCGTCCGCCCTATTCCCGCTCTGGAAGATCCGCGAATCCAGCGTGGCGCTCTACCACGTCTGCAATTGGAACCCCTTCACCTACGGCGTAGAGCTGATCCGGTTCGCGCTTTACGGCGAGCTTAATTTCACCGCGCTCGCCGTCGTGATCGCGAGCTTCCTGGGCTTCATGCTGGCGGCCGTCTGGGCCTACGATCCGGCGAGGGGCTTGCGCGGCGGGGCGATGGCTTGACGCGCACAAAGTCGTGCATTGCAAGGGCGGGCCGCCCGCGCCATCTAAGGTGACGATGCCAAGACAGTAGGAATCATTGGTGGAACCGTGGCATGGTTAGCTGGATAAAGCGGCCCGAGACCTGGGCCGGCTTAACGGCGGTCGTCTTTGCCGCGATCTTCGTGACGCCCTATTGCGGCTACCTGTTCGAATGCGGCTGCACCTGGCCCTGGGCCGGACTCGATGCTCACTGCAATATCCATGATGCCTATGCAGAACACCGTTGCCCCTGGTGCGCCTCGCTGCAGGCAGGCGGGCTCTCCATGCTGGCGATCCTAGGCCTCTCATATGCCGCCGCTACGCATCCGCTCGGCAATTGGACGGGCGCACTGGAGGAAAGTTCGCGCTCGGCGCGGAGCTTTTCAGTCTTTGCTTCGGGCTTTCTGAACGGCGTCGTGGCCTTTTTGATCGCCGGGTTCTTCGCCGCCTGGCTGGCAGCGCTCTGGACCGGCTATCCGAGCTTTGTGATTCCAGGCATGGTGTAGGCGGGGATGGCCGAGCTCTATCTGTTTCCCCATTCGCACTATTGCGAGGCGGCCCGTTGGGCGCTCGATCTGAAGGGCATTCCCTACAAGGCAACGCCGATCGTTCCCGGACCACATCTCGTTCTGATCCCCCGCATCGCGCCCAAATCCTCGCTGCCGGTTTTGCTCATTGATGATGACGTGGTGCAAGGTGCCCGCGAGATCATGGACTATTTGGACGTCCGCTTTCCCGGAAGTCCGCTTGCCCCGATTGGCGCGGATGCGCGAGAGCAGGCGGCGCAGTTGGAAGCCGACGCCGACGCCAATATCGGCGTGCCGCTGCGGGCCGCGATCTATCACCATCTGATCAATCACAAGGCGCCAATGAAGTACTGCTTCACCTATGGGATGCCGGCCCACAAGAAGCTGTTCTTCTCGCTCACCTATCCGATTTTGAAGAAGCGCATCCACGATACCTATGTGCGCGACGACGCCTATATCGCGCAGGCAAGGGCCAAGCTCGCGGACCAGATTGCCAGCTTCGACAAGCGCGTCGAGGGCCGCACATTTTTGGTGGGCGATCGACTCAGCCGCGCCGACATCATGGTGGCTTCAATGCTCTCCATCGGCGTGCTACCGAAGGAGCACCCGTTCGTCTGGCCGGAATTGGGGAATGACCCCGAGTTGCTGGAGGTGTTCGGGCGATTCCAGGAGAGCGCGACTTTTGCTTGGGTGCGCCGCATTTATCGCGACCACCGCAACGCTGGAACAGTCGCGCAGGCCGCCGAATAGGGTCGCCCTATTTGGCCTTCGCTGCATTCGCGGCACGCTCGAATTGAGCTCGATATTTTTTCAGCGTTGCCGGCGTCCGCTTCGCGCGTGGCGTCGATAGAGCCCGCTCCGACTTCACGCGGGCCGGACGCGGCGAGAGCGTGATGATCCGGTCCGCCAGCTCGACCGCCTCGGCAAGATCATGGGTTACCAGCAGCGCTGTGACTGATTGCTGGTCGAGGATCCGGGCAACCAGGCGGCGTAGCTTGCCGGCGGTCTCGCTATCCAGCGACACGAAGGGTTCATCGAGCAACAATAGGTCGGGCTTCGCGGCGAGCGCCCGGACGATCGAGGCCCGGCGCGCCAACCCGAGCGACAACTCGCCTGGGAACCGGTCGCGGAACTCGGCGATTTGGGCCTGTTCCAACAGAGCGTCGAGGTCCTCGTCGCTCATCTCCTGCGCAGCGGCAAGCCGCACATTCTCTTCGAGCGAGCGCCAGGGGAGAAGGGTGGGCTCCTGAAATACGAAGCCGATCCGGGAGGCGTCCGCCTCCAAGCCGTTCAGCGATATCTCGCCCGCGAAGTTGCGGTCGAGGCCCGCGATGATTTTCAGGATCGTGGTCTTGCCGCAACCAGAGGGGCCGACCAGCGCGGTGCAGCTATTGGACTCGGCGCTAAAGGCGAGACCCCGCACAGCCTGAACGCCCTCGCCATTGGCGCCGGGATAGGTCTTGTCGTCGATGCGGACTTTAAGCGTGCCGGATGCGCCAGCGCGTTGCATGCCGTTCGAAGGGTTGGACGAGGAAGAGCTCGATTGCGATCATCAATGCTACGAAGACCAGGGTATAGCCGAGGATCGCGGTTACGTCGAACAGCTGGAAATAAAGATAGAGCTGGAAGCCGACCCCGTTCGACCGTCCGAGCAGCTCGACCACCAGAACGATCTTCCAGATCAGCGAAATGCCCGAGCGTGCGGCGGCCGCGAAATAGGGTTGCAACTGGGGCAGCACCACGTGCTTCAGCCGGTCGATGCCGGAGAGCTGGTAGACCCGGGCGAGCTCATCCAGCTTGGGATCGAGCGCGCGCCCCCCCTCGCGGACCGTCACCACCACATTGGGGATTTTGTTCACGGCCACCGCGCCGATTGCCGCTGCTTCGGTAAGGCCGAACCAGACATAGGCCATGATGATGACTACCAGCGCTGGAACATTCAGAAACAAGATCAGCCAGGGATCGGCCCAGCGGTCGGCGAGCTTCGACTGCCCCATGACAAGGCCGATTGCCGATCCAATTGCCATTGCGATCACGAAGGCGGCTACCACGCGCGCAAGCGTGATGCCCATTTGGGTCGGCATTTCACCCGTCTTGGTCTCCTTGACCACGAAGGCGGCGACCTCTTGGGGGCCGGGCAACAGGGGGCTTTGGGCGGCGAGGGCAATCAGATACCAAAGCAGCAGACCGGCCGCGATCGAGAGGAATTGATAGAAATGGCTGGATCGGGAGTTAAACTCGCCTGTCATGCCTGCCTCCACGTCATCGAGATTGCCAAAATGTACCGGGCGCCAGCTCGCCCGTGGGTCCGGTCAAGTCCTCCCCGCCCACTTTGGCCAGTAGGGCGGACAGCCGTTCCGTGCTGGCTCGCAGTTTCGGGGCGGGCGCCTTCGGAATGCCTTCCCGGTAACGACGCCGCAGGGCGATCAGCGTCGCCTCGTCTTGCGCAAGCGTCAATGGCTTGATCCGCTGCCATTCTGCATCAGACCGCGCCAAGATCTCGCGCGCGCGCCTTGCCGCCCGCAGAAAGCCTTCGATCGCGGAAGCGTTTCGCTTGGCCCAAGACTCGCGAAAGACGTAGCCGATCATCGCTACCTGGCCATGGGCGCCGAGCCCGGCGGAGGCCTCGGTGACGCCGATCAGGGTGCGAAACCCTAGTGCCTCGAGCCTGGCGCAATAGGGCCAATAGTTGAGCACCGCGGCGAGTTCGCGTTGCTCCGCCTTCTTGGCGAGCAGCGGCGGTGCGCCGAAAGCCTGTTCAGTGGCTTCGGCAAGATCGAGGTTTGCGCTCTGGCGGGCGTAGGCGTTTAGGATCAGCCAGCTCTTGTCCAACGGGCCCCCGGCAACGCCCAGTTTCTTGCCGCGCAAATCGGCGAGCGTGCGTACGGTGCTTTCAGGCGGCACCATGACCGCGCCCACCGCGCTCGAATAGGGAGCGTAGACGAAATCGGCGCCGCGGCGGCGGGCCGCCGACACCCACAGCCAGTCAGTGACGATCAGGTCGGCAGACTCGGCCTGTAGCGCGACCTTGGTGGCCTGCGTGGAGGCAAGCTCGACAATTTCGAGCTGGATGCCCTCCTGGCTGTCGAGGCCGTGATGGCGGATCACGTTGAGCTCCCAGTTCACAGTGCCGAACTTCAGGACCGCAATGCGCAACGGCTCGGCATTTGCGGTGCCGTAAGCCCCTGCCAGAGCCAGACAGGCGAGCAGGACGGCAATGACTGGGCGTACAATTTGGTGCATCTGGGATCTGGCTATGGGCGGGCGCGGGCTCAAAAAGCTTCCGAGCACGATATAAGGGTTTACGGCAGAACGAGCAGGGAATCGAATAGCCCATGTTTGAAGTGAGCATCAAGCCAGCACATTTTTTCCGCCCATTCCGAGGCTTGGCGTCGGCCGTATTCTTGATGGCGGCCGCATCGTCCATGCCGCTGCTGGCGGACCAACACTATCCCCACCTCGATCCCAAGACCGGTTACCGGATGGGGCATTACCGGGCGCCGACGCCCGAAAGCATCCCCGGCGCCACCCGGATCGACCGCGGCGCGCTGCAACGCAAGATCGCCGACAAGGAAGTTCTGCTGATCGACGTAATTGCCCATGTCGGCGCGGGCTATGATCCGATCAGCGGCGAATGGTTTGTCCAAGAACCGCGCCGCAACATCCCTGGCAGCATCTGGCTGGCCGATGTGGGTGCTGGCCATTTAACCCCTGCAATGGCGCAGTACTTCGAGGAGAATCTGGAAAAACTAACCGGCGGCGACCGCGACCGGGCAATCCTGATTTACTGCCAGGCCGATTGCTGGATGGGCTGGAATGCGGTGAAGCGCGCCGTGAACTGGGGATACAAGAACGTCTATTGGTACCCCGAGGGCACCGATGACTGGAGCGAGGCCGGCCTGCCATTGGAGCCGGCGACACCCGTTCCCGTCGCCATCGGGGACTAAGCCAAGCCGGTTGTGCGGGAGCCGGCCTTGTGTCTATTCTCCGCCCGAGCATCTCTCGGGCCGCACTCTCGGAGGCGCCCCCAAAACAGGCGGGGAAATCGATGAAAAGCATTCTTGCCGTAATTTCGGTTTTGGCCTTGATCTGCGGACCGGCCTTCGCGGACGACACGCGCGAAATGGTGGAGGACGAAGGCGGGATCACCAATCCCGAAGAGCTCACCATCACCTTTTTCGCGAAGCATCACGACTTCAAGAGAGGCAACCCGATTCTTTGCTCTCTTGGCTGGCTCGCCGTGAAGATGTCGTACAACAAAGAGGGCGCCAAGATTTTCCATCAATGCGCGGAAATCGGAAACGAAGCCTCGATGATCTGGCTTGCCCAGCTCTACGACAATGGATTGGGAGTTGAGAAGGATCAGGCGCAGTCCGTCGAGTGGGAGCGGATGGCGGCCGAGCGCGGCTACTCGATCGGCGAATACAATTACGGGCTTTCGATCCTGCGCGGCCGGTCGCCGATACAGGATCCGCAAGTTGGCAAAATGTGGATTCAGCGGGCAGCGCAGCAGGGCGATAGTTCGGCTCAAACGCTGATCGATGAGGACTACGATCTGGACGTCGCGATCCCCGACGCCGACGAAAACAAGCTGCTATTCTGAGTTAGACGGCGGCTCCGATCCGCCGGTAGGTAATGGCCGGCGGCGCTTCGCCGCTTTCCTTGTCTGCCAGCGCGCGCATCGCCTCGTGCGCGGGCGAGAGCGTGCAAGCGGGGTCCGTTGCGGCTGCATCGCCCGCAAGCGCGAAGGCCTGGCAGCGGCAGCCGCCGAAATCGATTTCCTTACGCTCGCAACTGCGGCAGGGCTCCTTCATCCATTCCGTCCCCCGGAAGCGGTTGAAGGCGTCCGAGTTCTGCCAGATCTCGGCGAGCGGCTTCTCCCGCACATTATCGAACTCAAGCCCCGTTATCGATGGCGCGGCGTGACAGGGCAGCACCTTGCCGTCGGGCGCGACGCAGAAGAATTCACGCCCCCAACCCGTCATGCAGGGCTTGGGATATTTGGCGTAATAGTCCGGCACGACGCAGTCGATGTTGAGAATGCCCTTCAGCCGCTGCCGGGCCTTGTCGACGATTTCGACCGCCCGCGCGGTCTCCTCGGCGGTAGGCAGCAGCGCGGCCCGGTTCAGCAGCGCCCAGCCGTAATACTGCACATGGGCCACCTCGATGCGCTCGGCCCCAATCTCCACTGCCGTATCGAAGAACTTTTCGACCTCGTCGATGTTCTGCCGGTGGATCGGCGCGTTCAGCGTGATCGCAAGACCAAGCTCGCGCGCCCATTCCGCCACTTGCAGCTTTTTCGCCAGCGCATTCTTGTAATTTCCGATCCGTTCGGCGCGCTCGGGCTGCAGGCTTTGAAAGCTGATTTGCACGTGGTGCAGACCCCGATCGGCAAGGCCCGCCAGCCGGTCGCGGGTCAGCGTAACGGCGGCCGTTATGAGGTTGGCGTAGACCTGGCGCTCGGCGAGCTTGGAGACAAGCTCTTCGAGGTCGGCTCGGAGCGTCGGTTCGCCGCCCGACAGATGGACTTGCAGCACGCCCAGATCAGCCGCCTGGTCGAATACCGAAAGCCATTGATCGGTGGAGAGCTCNTCGGCCGCCTTGTGGAGNTCGAGCGGGTTCGAACAATAAGGGCATTGCAGCGGACACCTATGAGTCAGCTCCGTTAGCATGCCCACAGGCGGCAATTGCGCGCTCATAACTTCACCAACAATCGGTCAGACCAGTCCTGCAGAAACGCCATCACGTCCTCGGCAATGACCTTCTGTGGTGCATCGTACGCCTCGGCAAGCTCATGGGCCAGCTGATCCACAGTGCGGGAGCCATCACAGAGCCGCAACACGTCGAGGCTCCGCTCATCCAGTTCGATCAGCCGCTCCGGGGCCAGCGCCACCCAACGTTCGCGGACCTCATCGCGGCGCAGAATGACGTAGTCCGGCACCTTTGGCTTGCTCGCCATGCTTACGAGCTTGCGTTCGGGCACCGGCACTTAAGTGGCGTCCCCCGCCGGATCGAAGGCGCCCGGCGGGATATGGCCTGGCTCCACATAGGCGTGGTGCAGGGCGTCGAGCTGGCTCCAAAGCACTTCAGTCTTGAAGATCAGCGCCCTCAGCACGGCCTGCTGCTCCGGCGGCGTGCGGGCTTCGCGCTTCACATAGTCGAGCGCGTAGCCGGTGTCGCGGGGCGCCTGCTTCAGCCGTCTGCGGAAATAGGTCATCATGCCTTCGTCGACGAAATCATAGTTGGCAAGCATGCCCTCGATCCGCTCGCCGTGAATCTTGGCGGCAAATAGCTCGGTGAGCGAGGAGGCAATGGACTCGAGAATTGGCTTGTCCCGCGCGAAATGAACATAGGCGTTCACCGCTAGGCGCGTGGCGGGCAGGATGCCCTCGGTCGTGACCACATAGTCGCGGTCAAGACCTAGCGCGTCAGTCAGAGTGAGCCAGCGCTCGATGCCGCCCTCGTCTTCGCCCAGACCATCGTGATCGAAATAGCGCTGCCGCCATTCACGGCGCATGGCGCGATCGGTCATGTTCGACATGATCGCGCAGTCCTTTCGGGGGATCGAGCACTGATAATAGTAGCGGTTCAGGGCCCAGGCCTGGACCTGCCCTTTGTTCAGCTTGCCGCCATGCAGCAGCTTATGGAAGGGGTGCAAATTGTGGTAGCGCTCGGCACCGATCTGGCGCAGTGCCGCCTCGAGCTGATCCGGGCTCAACAATTGGCCGGGCTCGCCTAGCAAATCCTTCAAAGTTCCAGCTCCATACCGTCGAAGGCCACGTCCCATCCCGCCTCTTCGACCTCGCGGCGGGCGGACGAATTCTCGTCCAAAATTGGATTCGAGTTGTTGATATGGATAAAAATCCGGCGCCCGATCTCGAGCCCATCGATCTGAGCCATCACGCCGCCCTCGCCAGATATCGCCAGGTGGCCCATCCGATTTCCGGTCTTGACGCCCAGACCCAGGTCCGGCATTTCGGAATCGGTAAACACCGTACCGTCGAATAGCAGGATTCCGGCGCCTTGCAGCCGGTCGCGCAATCCCCCATCCACCCAGGCGCAGCCCGGAATGTAATACAGCGCCGGCCGGTCCCCTTCCGAGACTGTGCCCTGCCAAATCCTAAGACCGATGGCCTCGCCCTCTTCGGAGATGTAATCCTCGATGCTCTTGCCGGCCTCCTCGAGATAGAGCGGGGTCTTGCCCGGGACCGCGAAGGCCTCCAGCGAGAGGCCGAGGGATCCGGAGGGGCCGCGTAGCTCAATTGCCTCGTCGAGCCGCAACAACCGGCGTGGCACCAAGTCATGGTCCAGCGCGTCGAAGACCGAGTTGGCGTTGATGGTCGCTAACGAGCGCTCGGAGGCGTAAAGCGAAAACGCTTCCTTCTCCCTGAGCGTTAACAGACCCGCGATATGGTCGATATCGGCATTGGTCACCACCACGGCCTTGATTGGCGAGTGGCGCAGAGGACCGCCGGGCCGCGGCTGCAGCTCGGGCGTAGAGGCTATCTGTTCGCGGATATCGGGCGACGCATTCAGCAGCACCCAATCGGTGCCATCGGCGCTGACGGCCACGCTGGATTGGGTGCGGCTGCGGAATCCGGGCTCGCCAAGACGAACGGCCCGACTCTGCGGGCCGTTGCAATTCCATTGTGGAAAGCCACCGCCGGCCGATGACCCGATGACTTTGATCAGCATCGAAGCGGATCCCCTTTGGGAATCGGCTTCGCAGTTACGCCGAGGCTACTTCTTGGAGAGAAGCTCGTCCTCGAGCTCTGCTTCCATGTAGCTGGTAACTTCCAAGGGCGTCGCGGATTCGGTCGCAACTGGTTTGGCCCATTCTTTTTTCATAATGTTCTCTCCGATCGGTGAGACGCCGTCGCGCCCGGAAATTGCGGCTTCCGAGCCTGCGTGGATCGATATAGTCCAACATAAAGTGCCATGCAAATTCGTTAAAGTCCATCATCCCTAACTTTGGTATGAAAAAGGCGGCCCGTGCCTCTTGCGACTGGCGCAGCGCGGGATAGAACTTGTCCGCTGGACCGATCGAATGGGGGAATTTTTCCATGGCAGCCGTAAATCTAAAAACCTCAGGATCGCGGATCGCGCATGCAATGGCACTGAGTTTGGCCCTCCTAATGGCAGGGTGCAGCGACCCGGAGCCGATCGTCTCTGGCGCATTCGACTATGAGTCGGGGGCGGCTGGTTGGCCGCGCTGCGATGATCCCAAGCAAGGCAAGGAGGGCCCGGATCCTGAAATTCAAACCGCGGCTGGTGCGAAGGTGGTGGTCAAGACGCCCACAAACTATCGGCCCGAAATCGCCCATCCACTGATTGTGCTTTATGCGCCTGGCGGCCGATCCAGCCGCGAATCGGAGGGCTTCCACGACATTACGACCGAGGCGACTGGCAAGGGGTTCATCGTCGCCGTTGCCGAAGACCGCCGCCCGCTGCCCGAGAACGTCATCGACATGGCCACGATCCCAACCGAGGTCGCAAAGAACTGGTGCATTGATAAGGCCCGAGTTTTTGCCACCGGTCATTCCAATGGCGGGCTCTATTCCAGTGCGGTGGCGTTTTTCCCCGAGGCTCGAGGCGCCTTCAGGGCGATCGCGCCGAGTGCCGCCGGCATCCGCAAGCAGGATCTGGAGACCTATAGCTGCCCCGACCCGACCCCTGTCTTGATCTATCACGGGCGATTCGACATGGCCTTTTCCGGCTGGGGCCGAGGGGCTGCCGAATGGTGGGCCAAATGCAATGGCTGCGAGGGCGAACAGCCGCTGTCTTCGCACGACGGGTGTGTCCAATTCCAGGGCTGCAAACCGGGTGGCGAGACGATTTATTGTGAGGGTCCCTGGACTCATGGCACATGGCCGGAACGCAATAGCGAGATCCTCGAATTCTTCAGGCTAAATGGCCAGATCGCCGCGAGCGCGCCGCCGCCGCTGGCAACTCAATGAATGATCTCAATAGAAAAAATAACTATTTACGAAGTTTAATTTGTACAAAAATATCCAATGTATGTTATTGATGTACATAATTTTTTATTGTGAAGCGTTTATCATTCAAAAAATAATATTAATAGTCAATTATATGTCATGTCTGGTTCGATATGAGAAGAAATTTGCGAAATTCTGGTGAAAACGCTGACTTTAGTTTTGCTCGATCAAATTTAGTACATAGTATTTTCCGCTCGAATTGGCTTATCCAAAAGTACGGGGAATTTGCTGGAAAAACCGCGTTCTTTTGATTGCTTTCGGCTGACTGCGACATTATGATGCACCCCGGTCGTGGGGGTGTGGCAGAACGTCGCACAGTTTGGCTTAGGCGAAGCGGTGCGAATTCCCCAATCCCCCGCGAAGCCTCCAAACAAGCCTAACGGTTTGGGCGGAGGGAATTCGTCAAGACGGACCTTGCTAAGGAGGGTATTATATGTCTGTGACGACTGACGTTGGAGCTGGCGTCAAGAGGAAAGAGTCAGACGGACTTGGCTTCTACCTCAAAGACGCCCCTTGGTGGATCCTAGGTCTGGTCACGATCACCGCCATTATGGTGTTCTCGATCTGGTACCAGCAGGCCTTTGGCCACACCTATGGCTTGGACTCCCACTCGGAGGTCTTCCAGACCTACTGGATGAACTTCTTCTATGTGGAAACCATTGTCCTGGTCATGTTCGGAGCGGGTTTTTGGACCTGGCTCTGGATGACGCGTGAGAAGACGCTCGACATTTCGCCGAAGGAAGAGTTTCGCCGCTACATCAGCTTGGTGATGTTCCTGTGCGTGTACACCTGGGCGGTGTACTGGGCAGGCAGCTACTTCGCCGAGCAGGATGCGGCATGGCATCAGGTCGTGACTCGTGACACGAGCTTCACGCCCAGCCACATCATCCTCTTCTATCTCACGTTCCCGCTCTACATTTGCCTGGGCGTTGGCTCCCTGATTTGGGCCTATACGCGCCTGCCGATGTACCGGAAATTTGGCGTCTCGCTTCCGCATGTTCTCGCGGTGGTGGGTCCGTTCATGATCATGCCGAATGTCGGCCTGAATGAATGGGGCCATGCTTTCTGGTTCATGGAAGAGCTGTTCTCGGCGCCGCTGCATTGGGGCTTTGTTGTCCTCGGCTGGAGCGCGCTGGCTCTTGGCGGTGTTCTGATGCAGATCGTTCTTCGCGTGAACGAGCTTCTGCCGCAGATCCGTGAGGAAAAGGCTTAAGCAGACTTTTTTTCTGCTGATACGACATCGAAGGGAGGCGCCCATGGGCGCCTCCTTTCTTTTTGGCCTGCCGAAATGGCGGAAATCCGCCCTTATTTTCCAAAAATTGCGCGGCTGCGCCTTTTGCCGCAATTTGACCTACTTTAGACGAAGGGGGCCGGATGTTATTGTTTCCCGGCACGGAATTGTCGGATAGTCTGCCGTCTTCGAGGGACTGGGGTGTTGCTCTCAATTCATCATAATTAGGCTTCGCCCGTCCCCTCGGCTTCGTATTGGGATAACCCCCCGGGAGGAACTAATGGCGCAAACAGCGACTGCATCCGGTCGTGGTTCCAAATCCGGTTCATCCTCAAAGATGGACAGCTACTACGAATTGGACACGATCGAACTACCCAAGAGCGTGAGGAATGCTGAGCGCGCGCTTGAGATCATATTGATCCCGACGATTTTATTCGTCGTTATCGGCGCGTTTCATCTGCATGCCATGCTCACCATGGGTGACTGGGATATGTGGCTCGATTGGAAGGACCGGGAATGGTGGATTACCCTGACTCCACCGATCATGGTCACCTTTTTGGGCGCTCTTCATTACATTCTATGGGAAAACTTCCGGCTGCCATTCGGCGCGGTGCTAGGCATTGCCGCCTGGTATATCGGCGCCTGGGCT
>JGI24023J19991_10001903_pt1 | contig 15621 bp, 16 predicted proteins | sample Cruoilmetagenom1_FD_19991 | JGI IMG/M metagenome (IMG submission 19991) | reverse complement strand
CGGAACAGATCGATGCCGCGGATCAAAACGGCGATGGCGATCACCTTGCCCATCATCGGCAAGGTGATGCGGCAAAAAATCTGCCATACGCTGGCGCCGTCTATCATGGCCGATTCATACGGATCGGTTGGCAGCGCGCGCAGGCCGGCGACAAAGATCAAAACCATGAAGGGCGTCCATTGCCAGACATCGGCAAGGACCACTCCCCACAGCGCCAAAGAGGGTTCGGCGAGAATCGCTGTTTGTGGGGCAATCAGCCCGATGTCGCTTAGAATCGCGGCAATCAGCCCGAACTGAGCATCCTCCATAAGCAGGAACATCATGCCGGTGATCGCCGGCGGGATGACCAGCGTGAGGGTCAGGAGACCGCGCAGAATGCCAAAACCGGGATCGTCGGAATCGATCAGCAGGGCGATGACCATGCCCAGGATCACCTCGATGGCCAGGCAGACGCCGGTATAGAACAGGGTAACCCAGAGCGCATTCCACATGCGTGGATCGGCGAAAAGCTTCAGCCAGTTGCCGAAGCCGACGAATTCCAGCGCCCGCCGGCGCGGGATGAACTCATGGGCGCTTAGCCAGATGTTGTAGAAAAAGGGATAAAGCGCGAAGACGACCAGAATTGCGATCAGCGGTAACAGCCACGGCAGCGGATGATCGGAGATGAAATGGCGCGGCATGCGCAGGGTCATGGCGCTCATGCACCCCATCCCCACACCACACCCAATGCCAATGCCGTTACAGCATCGACGTGACCAGAAAGCCTCGCTTGGCGGGCCCAGCCTCGCAACACGCGCCCTCCCCTGAACCGCCCATCAAACGGCGGTTTTCTTATTTACCATAACGTGTCATAACATTTGTTCTGTCGCAAGATCATTTGTTCGCGGTCGCTGGGAGGTTGAGAAATGGCTCAGGCGCTGGAGGATTTGAAGCGCGACGGCTGGCCCGAGCAGACCGCGGTACGCATTGCCTGGTGTTACTACGGTCTGGGGATGACGCAGCAGGAGATCGCCGCCCGGCTCGGCATCAATCGGGTGCGCGTGAACCGGCTTCTGGCAGAGGCCCGGCGGCGCGGCATCGTGCGCATCTCGATTACCTCCAAGTTGGCCGAAAACGTCGATCTCGAGGAGCGATTGAAGGAGCGCTTCGGCCTTACGGAGGCCGAGGTGGTCCTCAGCCTCACCGATGACGAAACCGAACTTGCCGAGGTTTTGGGCGCCGCGGCCTGCGAGCCGCTGACCCGGCATTTCCGTAACGGGGCGACCATCGGGGTCGGATGGGGTGTCACCCTGAAGGCCTTTGCCGAGGCGATGCCCGAAACCCATCTGCAAGACGTGGCGGTGGTTGCCATGCTCGGGTCCTTGACGCGGCGCTCCTCCATCGACGCCTTCGAGGCGGCCAGCACGCTCTCGGCGCGCCTGCATGCCGAATGTTTTCACCTGCCGGGGCCGATCTTGTGCGATAGCGAAGCCAGCCGCGACACCCTGGTGCGCCAGCCGATGCTTCAGGACGTCTTGGAGCGGGCGCTCCGGGCGGACATCGCCGTGATCAGCGTCGGCGGTCTCGATAGCGGCACCATTCGCCGCATGCGCTTCGTCGACGAGGCGGAATTCCAGGATGTTCTCGCGGCTGGCGCGATCGGCAACTTTCTTGGTCACTACATCGACGACGACGCGGAAATCATCGATCACCCGGTGAACCGGCGGGTAATCGGCGTAAAACCACAGGACCTGGTCAATATTCCGCACCGTTTCATGATCTCCGGCGGCCAGAACAAGGAGCGGGCCTTGGCAGCCATTCTCCGCCGCCAACTGCTGACCGGTATTGTGACCGATCAGAAGACCGCCCGGGCCTTGCTGGCCTGATCCGCATGTTTATTCCAGGTTGGTATGGCGGGCGCGCATGTCGGCGGGCGCGATCCCAAGGCGATCCCGCAGCATAAGAACCAGGTACTCGAAGGCGAAATACTGCACGCCTTCATAGAGGCTGCCCATGGGCAGGAGCGAGGTGGGGCCGTGCTCATCCTTGGCCATGGTTTGCGCCGGCAGAACCACCCGCAGGTCCGCCGCGGCCGGACAATCGCCCGCCGGCTCGGCGGTAAAGCAGACAGTCGTGGCGCCGGCCGCCTTGGCGGTCTCGATGAGCGCTTCGACAGTTGAGAAACGGCCCGGCCCGGCGCTCACCAAAAGCAGATCGCCCGGCCCAAGCGGCGGTGTCGTCATATCGCCGACCACATGGGCATCCAGGCCCAAGTGGTACAAGCGCATGCATAGCGCTTTCATCATCAGGCCTTCGCGGCCAACCCCGTAACAGGCGATCCGCTTTGCGGCGGAAAGAGCCTGGAGCAGGGTCTCGATCTCACCCGCATCGATCCGCTCGATCACCGCGGCGATCTCGGCCATGGCCTGGTCGTTCATCGCTTTCATCGTCATGACCGCTGCGTCTCCTATGACCCACTCGCGGCTTGCCGTAACGGTGTATCGGTCGGCGACCAAACGCCGTCCGGGCCGAAACAGCTCGCGACGGCCGAATCGAGAAGACCCAGGTCGTTGAGCAGGTCGAGGATGGTATATCGCTTGCGGATGAAACGGGCCGCCAGCACGCTGTCCTTGTGGTGCGCGCGGCTGATGCCGACTTGCAGGGGATCGGTCACAACACCGGCCTGGCGCAGCAGGGATCGCAACTCGGGCATCGGCATGAGGAAGCCGGCCAAACGCTCGCGTAGTACCGGCCAAATCGCCTTGGTGTGCTCAATGCGGGCGAAAAGCGCCTCGTCGTCCGGGTATTTCGCGCGGGTCTCGACCAGGGACCGCAGGGCGATATTACTCTCGCCAAAACGGCGGCGGATTTCGGTTTCCTCCATCGCCAGCGTGGCGCGGCGGCCAACTATCGCCCGGGCGTCGATGGCGGAAAGATCCTGTGTCAGCAACCAATCATAGAGCGCTGCGACGGAGAGCGCGCCGAGCGACACGCAGGCGCCGTGCGATACCGGAACACCGCCGAACGCAACATCCTCCATCTCCCAGAGGTGGGCAATCTGATGATCTGCGCCCGATGCCGGGCGGGAGCTGCCGTGAAACTCCATGGCTAGGCCGGAAATAACCAGCCCGGCGAAAAGAAATGCCATCGCCTGTGGATCGCCGGCGGCGACGGCCGCGGGCGCGCTCAACCAGTCGCGCAGATTGTTCTGCACCAGCGGCCAGGCGACGTCGTCGATCGCCTCGATCCCAAGTGCGTCCGCGACGATCCAGTCGGCGCCGGCCGGCAATTTTCCGGCCATATCGCCGTAACCCCAGCCGCTCATCTCGGCGGGTGCGTTGGCGAGCACGTCCAAATCGGCCAGCATCACGCGCGGCGGGGCGCACGGGATGGTGTGCTTGAAACCCCGGTCCGACAGGGGTGCCCCGGCACTGGCGTAGCCGTCCATGGATGCCGCGGTCGCCACGCAAAAGAAGGGCTGATCCAGTTGGAAGGCGGCGTATTTGGTCAGATCGTTGATCACGCCGGAGCCGACCGCCATCGACAGCCCGCCGGCGCGCCGCATAGCCTCGACGATGCCCGATGCGTTCTCAACCGATGGTTTGAGCCGTGGGTCGGCGGGAAAGATGTGCGGCGTAACGGCTATGCCTGCCCTGGCAAGGAGCGCTTCCACCTGCTGGCCGGCTGCATCGAACCCCTTTTCGTCGGCAACCAGAACCGCCTTTGTGGCCCCAAAGTGGGCGGTCAGGAGCGGCGCGACCTGATCCAAAACCCCCGACCCGACAACAATCGCATCGACGGTCTTGGAACGTTGAACAACCGGGTCGATCATTGCCTTTAGCTGCGCCTCCCATGAGGACATCGGGATATCCTTTAGGCTGGCAGATGAGGAATCGCGGCACCGCTCGCCGCGAACAGGTGGCAACGCTCCGGGTCCAACCCGATCCTAATGTGCTCGCCGCGCCGTACCGCAACGTCGCCGCCAGCCTTGATGACCATGCGGTGGCCGCCTTGCGTGTCCGCGTGGACGTAGGACTCGCCGCCCAGCGCCTCGACAACGAAGACCTGTGCCTGGACGCCGTCTTGGCCGATGGTCAGATGCTCGGGCCGGATGCCAAGTGTCAGGTCTTCCCCTGCCAGGCCATCGCTCTGAACGCGCGGGACCGTTAGTCTGGTGTTGGCGTCATAGCGGACAACGGCTGCGCCCCCGGTGGCCTCCTCGATCGACACCGGCAGGAAATTCATGCTCGGCGCCCCGATGAAGCCGGCGACAAACTTGGTCTTCGGCGCATGGTAAAGCTCGAGGGGCGCGCCGATCTGCTCAACGCGGCCGGCGTTCAAGACGACGATCTTGTCGGCCATGGTCATGGCCTCGACCTGATCATGGGTCACATAGATCATCGTGGCGCCCAGCGTCTTGTGCAGGTGTTCCAGTTCCACGCGCATCTGAATCCGCAGGGCCGCATCAAGATTCGACAACGGCTCGTCGAACAAAAAGACATTGGGCTGTTTGACAATGGCCCGGCCGATGGCGACCCGCTGCCGCTGGCCGCCCGATAGCTGTCCGGGCTTTCTGTCCAGGTAGTCCTCGAGTTGAAGAATGCGTGCGGCCTCGGCCACCCGTGCCGCGGTTTCCTGCGGGCTCAATCCACCGACCTTGAGCCCGAACTCCATATTGGCGCGCGCCGTCATGTGGGGATAGAGGGCATAGGATTGGAAGACCATGGCCACGCCGCGATCGGATGGCGGCACCCGTGTGACATCGCGGTCGCCGATATGCACGGCGCCGGCGGAGATATCTTCCAGACCGGCAATAATTCTCAGAAGAGTCGACTTCCCACACCCGGACGGTCCGACGAAAACAACGAACTCGCCGTCCTCGGCGGCCAAGGACACGTCGAACAGAACCTGGACGTCACCGTAGAGCTTGTTGGCATTCGCGAGTGTGACTTGCGCCACCCGTGCCTCCCCAGGAATCCGAAGTTTGCGCCTAGTCTCTAGGTACCAAGAAAAAAAACAATTGTAAAATAGAAATCACATATGTAATCATGCGAACATAGGGCTCCGGTAAAGGAGCCACGCCATATAACGGGAGGAGATGTTATGACATGGAGATCCTTGCTCGGCTCGCTGGCCCTGGCCGGTGCGCTGCTGGTGACGACGGCGGTCAGCCAAGCCTCCGCGTGGTCTCTCGAAGAGGCCGGTAAGCCCTATGCGGGAACCGAGCTCGAGGTGGTTTTCCTGCTGCGTCCGGGTTACGAGGCGGCCGAAAAAATGTTGCCGGAGTTTGAGAAGGCGACCGGCATCAAGGTCAACATCATCAAACACCCCTATGAGAACGCCCTTGGCGAACAGGTCCGCGACTTCGTCGCCAACGGCGATCTGGACATCGCCCTGATTGATTTGGTCTGGATCGGCAACTTCGCCGAGAACGAGTGGATTTTGCCGGTCGACAAGTTCCTGGCGAACAAGGATCTTGCCGATCCCGATCTCGACATGGACGATTTCTTTCCGCTGGTTCTCAACGCCTTCGGGGGCTGGGACAGCAAGATCTACGGCCTTCCCTTCGACAACTACTCCGGCCTGATGTTCTACAACAAGTGCATGTTGGACGAGGCCGGCTTTGATGGGCCGCCCGCAACCTGGGGCGACTTGAAGGATAAGTACGGTCCGGCGTTGACCAAGAATGGAAAGTACGCCTTCGCCTTGCAGTCGAAGCGGAATGAAACTCAGTCGGCGGACTCATTCGCCCGCGTGCTTTGGCCGTTCGGCGGATCGTTCCTCGATGCCAANTTCAAGTCCAACCTGAACAGCAAAGAAAGCCAGATGGGCCTGAAGTTCCGCCAGGANCTCATGCAGTACATGCCCGAGGGTATTGTCGCGTATGACCATGCGGAAACCGTCAACGCCCTGGCGCAAGGCGATGTNGCCATGATNACCGAGTGGTCGGCGTTCTATTCGACGCTCACCGACAAGAATACCTCCAAGGTCGGTGANTGCCTGGCCATCGCGCCGGAGCCCAAGGGTCCGGCCGGCCGCAAGCCGGCGCTNGGTGGGTTCTCGCTAGCCGTTGCCGCGCANGCCGANGANAAGGAGCAGGCGGCTGCCTGGCTCTTCATCCAATGGGTAACGTCCAAGGCCAATGCAACGCGGTACCTGGAGATGGGCGGCGTGCCGGCGCGTCAGAGCGTCTACAAGCAACCCGGCATCGCCGAGAAATACGGCTTTGTAAACGCGCTGGTCGAATCCTGGCAGGACGGCGTTCCGGAATTCCGGCCGCGCTTTGCCGAATGGCCGACCATTACCGAGATCGTCCAGGAATGGGGCACTAAGATTATGCTCGGCGAGGTTTCCACCGAGGAAGGTGCCAAGGAGATCGGCGATCGCATGGAAAAGGTGCTTGAAGAAGCCGGTTACTACGCCGGCAAAAAACCGCTCGCGCAGTAGGCGGGGTTGCCGAAGGGCAGGTGGGCGCGCAATAGCGCGCCCACCCCCTGGGCGCCAGCGGACCTGGTAAGGGTCACGTAATGCTGCGGTATCAAAACAGGCGCCTGACGATATTCTGGTTTCTCGGCCCGGCCGTTATCAGCCTGCTGCTTGTGGGCATCGCNCCCCTGGTGTTCGCGGTCTATACGTCGTTTCACCGCTATCAGCTTACCAATCTACGCAGCACNCCGTTCGTCGGTTTCAAGAACTACCTTTTCGTCCTCACCGATGGGGTGTTCTGGGAGGCCATGGGGCGCACCTTCACGTTGCTGTTGATGTCCCTGCCGATCCAAATTGCGCTGGGTATGGGCATCGCTTTGCTGCTGCACAAGCCCGGCCTCGGTTACCTGCGCACACTCACCCGATTGGGCTTGGTCATTCCCATGGCGACGACCTATGCGGTCGTCGGCCTGCTCGGGCAGGTCATGTTCAACATAAAATACGGCGTCGTGAACCAGCTCATCGGCTTTCTCGGTGTTTCCCCGATCAACTGGCTCGGCGATTCGACCAACGCCTTCGCCGCCGTCGTCTTCTGGGACATCTGGCAATGGACACCGTTCTGCGCCCTGGTCTTGCTGGCGGGCCTGACCACGGTTCCCGGTGAGGTCGAGGAGGCGGCGAAGCTGGAAACCAAGAACTGGTGGAAGGTCCTGCGCCATGTTCAGTTGCCGTTTCTGATTCCCGGTTTGACGGCGCTGTTCATCCTGCGCACGGCNGATACGCTCAAGCTCTTCGATATGGTTTTCACCATGACCCGGGGTGGGCCGGGGTCCGCGACCGAATTGATCAGTCTGCTTATTCAGCGNGTNGGCTTTCGCGCCTTCGATCAGGGGTTGGCATCGGCGCAGGCGATCATTCTGCTGATCCTCACGATCGTCCTGTCGATGCTCTACATCCGTTTCTTCTACAAGGAGGTGGCGCAATGAACCGCCGCGCCATTCCGCTAGGCGATGTTGCGCTGCTGCTGCTTATCATCCTGTTTTGTGTTTTTCCCTTCTACTGGATGGTAACCACGAGCCTGAAGACGCAAGTTGTGGCGCTGTCGGCACCGCCGGTCTGGGCTTTCGAGCCGACGTTCTCGAACTACACCACGGTTCTGTTCGATGAAAAGGTGGGCGCCAGCTTGATCAATTCGCTGATCGTCGCCGTTTGCACCACGGCCCTTGGCGCTGCTGCTTGGGACTCCGGCGGCGTTTGCTCTGGCGCGGTTTGAATTCCGCGGCAAGAGGGATCTGTGGTTCTGGTTTATTACCAATCGCATGGTCAGCCCGATTGTGCTGGCGCTGCCGTTCTTTCTGATCGTGCGCAGCTTCAAGATGCTGGACACGCACATCGCCCTGATCCTCATCTATCTCACCTTCAACCTGCCCATCGTGATCTGGATTTGCACGGATCAGTTTCGCTCGATCCCCAAGGATTTGGACGAGGCGGCGGTTCTGGACGGCGCCGGCCCGTTGCGGGTTTTCTGGAAGATTTGTTTGCCGTTGGCGGCACCCGGCGTGGCCGTCTCGGCGATCTTTTCCTTCATCTTCTCGTGGAACGAGCTGATGTTCGCCCTGGTCCTCACGCGCAACGCCGCCAAGACGGCCCCGGCGATGGCCGTCGGCTTTATGGAAGGCTACAATCTTCCATATGGAAAGATCATGGCAACGAGCACGCTTATCGTCATTCCCGTGGTTATTTTTGCCCTGATCGCCTCGAAGCAACTGGTGCGGGGCCTCACCATGGGCGCGGTCAAATAGTGGCGACCATGGCCAGCGTAGTCGACTTCGATCATGAGGAGCGCTTTCAGGTCCGAGTCGCCTGGCTCTACCACGTCGAAGGCCTGACCCAGGGCGCCATTGCCGATCACCTGCAGGTCACGCGCCTCCGGGTTAATCGCGCCTTGCGGGATGCCATGCATAACGGCGTCGTGCGGGTGACCATTCATTCCCGCTATGCGCCCTGCATGGACCTTGAGGCGCAAGTCAAAAACCGCTTCGGCCTAAAAGACGTCGCCCTCGCACCAGCACCTTCGGACGATGCGAACGTCCAACCGCTCGTCGGTTTCGAGCTTGGGCGGTATCTCTCCGCACTGCTGCAGGATAGAAGCCTGCGGTTGTTCGGAATCGCCTGGGGCAACACGCTCAACTTCGCGACCCAGGCGATCGCCCCGTTCAAGCGCGAGGATCTCGAAATCGTCTCGGTCATGGGCGGTCTGCCGACGGGATCGGACGTCAATTCGTTCGAGATCACCACCCGTCTGGCCGAGCTGTGTGCCGCCAAGCGGACCTATCTCACGGCCCCGCTCTATGCCAGTACCGAACAATCGCGCGATACGATCATGGTGCAGGAAGTTTTCCAGGATGTGCTGACCAAGATCCGCCAGGCCGACGCCATTGCCATGGGTGCCGGCGATATGAGCAAGCGTTCGCTTCTGGTTCGCGACGGATTGCCGAAAGACGTGCAGGTTCGCGACCTGGTTGCCGCCGGCGCCGTCGGGGACATGCTGGGATATTTCATAGACGAGGCGGGGTCTCTGATCGATCATCCCATCAACCGGCGGGTGATCGGCATCGATCCGTTCGAGCTACGATCCATGCCGAACGTGATCTTGGCGGCCGGTGGGCAGCACAAGGTCAAGGTCATCGCGGCGGCGCTGAAGACCGGGCTTGTCGATGTCCTCGTCTCGGATCAGCGCACCGCCGAAAGCGTTCTCGCCTTCGTGGAGGATTGACCGTAATGGTAAGACTAGGCGCGCATTGCAGCTTATGGACCGGAAGCTGGACCCGCGAGGCGGCGGAGACCGCCGTCCCCGAAGCTGCTAAGTACGGTTTGCAGGTCGTCGAGATCGCCTTGCTCGATCCGGACGCCGTCGATGTGGCTCATTCCAAGGCGCTGTTCGAAGCGTATGGTGTGGCGCCCACATGTTCTCTCGGCCTGCCGGGACATGCCATCGCATCGCTCTATCCTGCCGAGGCTACCCGGTTCCTCGAAAAGGTTGTCGATACGGCGGCTGCTTTGGGGGCGCGGGTTGTCACCGGCGTGACCTATTCGGGCATTGGCTACAAGACCGGCAAGCCGCCGCAGGAGGCGGAATACGAGGCGATCGCCTCGGCGCTGCGCCCGATTGCGCGGCGTTGCGCGGACCAGGGCATCACCTTGGGGTTGGAGCCCTGCAACCGCTATGAGACCCATCTGGTCAACACCGCAGCGCAGGCTCTCGCCCTCATCGAGCGGATCGGCGAGCCGAACGTGATGCTGCACCTGGATACCTACCATATGAATATCGAAGAGAAGGGTTTTGCCCAACCGATCGAGCAAGCCGGCCGCACCCTGCAATACATCCATCTCTCGGAAAGCGATCGCGGCGTTCCCGGCACAGGCACGGTCGATTGGGAGCAGATTTTCCGGGCGCTTGCTGGCATCGGCTTTCAGGGCGACTTGGTGCTCGAGTCCTTCATCGTGACGCCGCCGGAAATCGTCGAAGCGCTGTGCATCTGGCGGCCGGTCGCAAAAAGCCGCACGGACGTTTTGGACCGGGGCCTGAGCTACCTTCGCGACAAGGCGGTGGCCAGCGGTTTGATTGCCGCCTAGAGCGATGCTCAGACGGCGGAATAGCCGCCGTCGATCATGATGGTATCGCCGCAGATCAGGTCCGATGCCGGCGAGGCCAGGAACAACACCAGATCGGCGACCTCGACGGGCTGGCCGAAGCGCCGCAAGGGCGTGCGGTCGATCATCGGCTGACCCTTGGCCGGATCGCCCCATATCTCCTCGCCCATGGGGGTTAGGATAATGGTCGGGCAGACGGCGTTGGCTTGGATGTTATGGCGCGCCCACTCGGCCGTCATCACCTTGGTCAAGGCGTTCAGCCCGTTCTTCGAGGTGGCGTAAGCGCCGTGGTCTTCGATCGCGATCACGCCGGTCTGGGAGGAGATATTGATGATCTTGCCGGCCCGCTGAGCGATCATCTTGGGCGCTAGCGCCTGGGCCAGCAGGAACGGTGCCCGCAGGTTGATCGCCATGGTCCGGTCCCAATCGTCGACGCTGGCCTCCAACAGCGGCGCCACCAGGGCGACACCGGCATTGTTGACCAGGATGTCGATCGTCCCGAAGTAATCGAGCGCTTGCCTGGCGGCATCCCGCGGCCCCTCGATCGCCGCCAGATCGGCCTCGATGGTCAGGCACTTTCGCCCGGCGTCCTCGACGGCACCGCGCGCTGTCTTCAAACCAGCCGTATCCCGTGCCACCGCGGCGATATCGGCGCCGGCATCGGCCAGCACCTTGCAGATCTCCAGGCCGATGCCCTTCGACGCCCCCGTCACCAGGGCCCGCTTGCCCTGCACAGAAAATCGCTCGGCCCAGTCAGCCATGAAGTCCCAAACTCTGATCCGCCATCTCATAACAGTAGAATCAAACCAGCTTTGCTACAAATCTGCGTGTAAGCAAAATCGGTGGCGAATGGTCGGCCACGATGGTAATCACGGAAAATAATCGCCGCCTTCTCCCACGTCAGACGGTTACCTTGAGGAACCGACCTATGAGCGATCCAATCGCCCTCTCGCGCATTGAAGATGCCTATGCTGCGATCTCCTATGTCTTTCGAGACTCGCCACAATATGAGAGCGAGAGTCTTTCGCACCTGCTTGGCGCATCGCTTGTCATAAAGCTGGAAACCGCCAATCCGATTGGCAGCTTCAAGGGGCGTGGCGCTGATTGGTGGGCAAAGAACAATCCTAAGATTCGGGACATCGTATGCGTGTCCGCGGGGAACTTCGGCCAAGGCATGGCATATGCCGCCCGCGCGCACGGCGCCGCCCTGCATGTGTTTGCCGCAACCGGCGCCAACCCCGGCAAGGTCGAGGCGATGAAGCGCTTTGGCGCGAAGGTGCATCAGCCGGCGGACAACTATGCGGATAGCGGCAGGGCCGCCAAGGCCTTCGCCGCCCGGAACGGTTTCCACTTTCTTCTCGATGGAGAGGCTCCGGAAATTACCGAAGGCGCCGGAACCATCGGCAAGGAACTGGCGTCATTCCCGGAGCCGATTGACGTGGTCTTTGTCCCCGTTGGCGACGGCGCGCTCATCAACGGCATTGGCACCTGGTTCAAAGGCCATAGTCCGGCCACGCGTATCGTCGGCGTTTGCGCCGCGGGCGCGCCGGCGATGTATAAATCCTGGAAGGCGGGCAAAGTTATCTCCACTAAGAGGACCGATACCATTGCGGACGGCATTGCCATCAGCGAACCGATACCGACCTCCGTCGCTCTCATGCGGAAAACAACGGATGATATCGTGCTGATCGACGATACCGACACCATTGCCGCGATGCGGCTTCTCTTCCAGAGCGAGCACATTGTGGCGGAGCCCGCGGGGGCTATCGCCCTTGCCGCGGCTCTCGCCCAAAAAGACCGGATCCAGGGCCAGCGCGTCGCGGTCATCGTTACCGGCGCCAACATCCAGGCGGAAAGCGCACCACGCTGGCTTTTCGAGTAGCGCCACGGCCACGAAGCGGCTCTGTCCTCTAGTCCGAAAGCGATCCGATCATTTGCCCGCCACGCGGCGTCATCCCGTCCGGGTGATGGTGGTCACATTGTCCGCATAGGCGAACTTCGGCTGCCATCCACCGGGCCCGCCGGGCAGCATGTCGAGGATGTGCCAGAGGGCGCAGAAGTCGTCGCCCGGCCCGAGTTGCGTATCGGATACCCGCATGATGCGCCCCTCTTGACGCTGAAATGCGGAAAGTCCGGGCATGAAGCCATCGGATGCGTTGCCATAGCCCATGTCGGCGGCAAACGACGAGCCATCGTGGCTGACCATGGGGAAGACCCAACCGCGTTTCGCCGCGAACTTACTTTGCACCTCCGGTGTATCGGGGCTGGACATCACAAAGGCGGCGCGGTCGGCAAGATGGTGGTAGATGCCGTTATATCCGTCCGCCCATAGGGTGCAGTAGGCGCATGAGGTGCCCATGTTATGGACGATAAATAGATCATCCTTATCGCCGAACAACTCAGAGAGTTTTACAGGCCCCTCGGAGGTCTGGAAGACATAGTCCTCGACTTCCTGCGGTTTGATTTCCGCTTGAACCTTTTGCATCTCCTGCCGAATCCCGCTGATGCGGTTCCGATAGTCGTTCATGGCTTTGATCCCATCCGTGTAGTTCATTGCTCTTCTCCTGTCTTGTTGGGGGCCGGTTTCCTGGCCTCGATTTTACCCAGCCAGTCGGCCAAGGCGTCGAACTGTGCCTGCCAATACTCGCTGTACTGATTGATCCAGACGGCGGCCGCATAAATCGGCCCGACCTCCAGCCGGCAGCGGCTGATCCGCCCCGTGCGCTCTTGCTGCACGAGGCCGGCACGGACCAGCATCTGGATGTGCCGGGAGACGGCCTGGACCGAGATATCAAAGGGTTCCGCCAGCTCGGAGACCAGAAACGCCCCACCGCCCAAACGCGCCAAAATCGCCCGACGAACCGGGTCCGATAGAGCAAAAAACACCCGGTCGAGCTTCTCATCGGTCAACTCCGGCGGGGGCTGAGGAATGCCGCCGGGCGGTGGCAAGGTATGCGTTTCAATCATACCGCGAGATTATCAACGTATCGATTGATTGTCAACTGATGTATTGATTATTGAGTTGTTACCCAAAGCCCGCGCGAAAGCTACCAATCAAGGCGATTCCTCGTATAGGCTGACATTCGGCATTTTGGTGGGAAGCGACTGGAGGTAGCACGATGATGGGTAAGTTAGGGCGCTGGCCGGCACTCATTGTGGTTCCTTTCGTGGCGGTCTTGGCCGCGAACGCCTGGGCCACTAACGAGGGGGCGCAAGGGAAAAACGACGGAAATAAGAGCGGTGGCAGTGGCCGCCTTGAGCGTCAGGTCCAGATTGAGACCAGGTTCATCACGGTCAAGGCGACGGATTCACGACAATTCGAGATCGATTGGATCGGCCTAAGCGATGGCCGGACGACGCTGTTTACCGATGTTAGCAAGGGCGTAAGCCAGGAGGATCAGGACCGCCTCAATCTCAGCTTCATCCCGTTTCTTAGCCAGGTCACGGGCAAACGGTACACAGGCGATGACGTCTCCTCACGGACGCGCGTCGGGTCGGCATGGATACTCGATCGCATCCTTTTCGTCGCGTTGGATGGCGATCTGGCGAGCCTTCTCTCCCCGCCCAAGATCATCGTGTTGAACGACAAATGGGCCTTTGTCACGGCGGCCCCGGCGCTGCCCATCGACTGGCCGGACCTGCCGGAGTTTGCCGCTATTGCCGAGAACCCGCCCTTTCGCGACTTCGCCACGCCGAACGTGAGCCTGCCGGAGGCGCAAACCGTCCTCATCGGCGGCTTGGATACTCAGAAGAAAGTCGACGCCGCCAGCCGCGTGCCGGGGCTGGGCGATATCCCCACCTTCGGCAGCCTGTTTCTCGGCAGTGCGCATCAAAGCGATAAGGAGGAGATCCTTCTCTTCATAAAGCCTTCCATCATCGTTCCGGACGAATAGGGTTCCCCACGTAGGGTCAGCCGGCGTTCCCCCGCGTAAACCGGCTAGCCGTGCAGCATCTCCGGCAGGGTCGTGGCCGGCGGTGTGTTGCGGCTGCGCTGGGTGCGTGGGATGCCGTCGATGATGGTCATGCCGACGCCCGGCAGATCGCCCAACTGAACGCTGTGCAATATATCCTTGCCGGCGGAATGTTGGGCTTTGTCCAGCAACACGAAATCGGCGCTGCGGCCCAACTCGATCAGGCCGCAATCCAGATCGCGCATGCGGGCGGTATTGCCGGTGGCAAAACAAAAGGCGATCTCCGCCGGCACGTCGCCTAGGCTGGAGAGCATGGCGACCATGCGCAAGATGCCCAGCGGCTGCACACCCGAACCGGCGGGCCCGTCGGTGCCCAGGATCACGCGCTCCAACTGCTTCAACTCGCTGGCGGTGCGCAGGGCCAGAAGCGCCGAGCGCTCGTTGCCGTTATGGACGATCTCGATGCCCCGCCCGCATTGCGCGCACAGGCAGACGATCTGATCGTCCGGCAAGGCCGTATGGCCGCCGTTGATGTGGCCGATGATATCGGCATCCGCCTCCAGCACCACATCCTTGTCGATCAGGCCGGAACCGGGAATGGACGGTCCGCCGGTGTGGATGGTGCTTTGAATGCCGTACTTGCGCGCCCAGGCGACCATCTTTTTCGCCTCGTCGCCGGCCTTCACGCTGCCCAAACCGACCTCGCCCAGAAGCGTCACCCCGGCCTCGGCAAGATCCTTGAAATCCTGCTCTTCCATGCCCTGTTCGAGGACCGGCGCGCCGGCATGCACCTTGACCCCGTTGGGACGGAAGTTGGCGAAGCAGCGTTGCGCCGCGATCGCCATGGCCTTTAGGCCGACGATATCCTTGGGCCGGCCGGGCATGTGCACCTCGCCGGCCGAGATCATGGTTGTCACACCGCCGTGCAACGAACTGTCGATCCAGTTGAGCTGGCTTTGCCGCGGCGTCCAGTCGCCGGCGACCGGGTGCACGTGGCTGTCGATCAGCCCCGGACACAAGGTAATCCCCTTGGCATCCACTATCTTGTCGGCGCTGTCCACGTCGCAGTCGGCGCGAGTGCCGATGGCGGCGATGCGTCCGTCCTTGGCGAGCAGGGTATCTGCATCGAGGATCGGCTTGCCGAGATCGCCAGAGAGCATCAGGCCCACGTTGACGATCGCTAATGTTCCGGGTTTTTCCGAACTTGCCGGTGCCGCCATGGAAACCTCCTTGTTCGCGTTCGAGTGCGCGCCATCTTGACAGAAAAACGGCCCACCGATATCGTTTTGTATACAAAAGAATAAGCCGGGTGTCGCGTGAGAAAGTCCGGCGGCAAAAAGGGCGCTCATAATGCAGCCGTACGACCGCCCCGAAACAATTGAGTCGGCACTCGCGATCCTGGCGCAGCATCCGTGCACCATCATTGCCGGCGGCACCGATGTGTATCCCGCCTTGGCCACGGCACAGGCATGGGGCAAGCCCGCATCCGCGCATATTCTCGATATCAGCGCGTTGCCCGGCCTCGACCGCATCTTCGAGACCGATGATAAATTCCGCATCGGCGGCCGCGTCACCTGGACGCAAATTCTCGATGCCCGCCTGCCCGATTGGTTCGACGCCTTGCGCTTGGCGGCGCGCGAGGTGGGTGGCG
>JGI24023J19991_10001900_pt1 | contig 15629 bp, 13 predicted proteins | sample Cruoilmetagenom1_FD_19991 | JGI IMG/M metagenome (IMG submission 19991) | reverse complement strand
CTTTAACATTATCCAGAGCAACAGCAGAAGCGGATCTTGGAGCCTCTTCCAGTATTGCCATTTCACCAAATACCTCACCAGGTTGAAGTATGTCAATTATTTTTTCAAGATCATCAATTATTTTAACAATCTGAACCCTGCCCGATTGAATAAGATAAAAATTATCTCCAGGTTCATGCTCACAAAAAATTATATCTCCTGGTTGAAAATTTACAGCAAATCGATTGAACATAGAAAGATCAAGAGCCATAATTATTATTCCTCCAACCCTTTAAGAGCCTTTTTTGCCTTTCGCATTATAGGTGCTTCAGGTTTAGCCATAGAAATTACCTTTTTAAAGAAACCTGCTGCTTTATCAATATTCCCCATCTCTTCATTACTTTTACCAACATAAAATAATGACTCAATTAAATCCGGATGTTTTGGATATTTCTGAATAAGAGATGTAAAATGCTTAATACATAATTCATATTTTTGAAGATTGAAATGACAACGCCCAATTTCATATCTGGCCTTNGCTTCATATTCACCATCAGCTCCATTTTCCACAATTTTCTGAAAACCAGAAAGAGCATCTTTAAATTTTTCCTGACTAAATAAGCTGACAGCATTATAATAAGACTTTGCCACTTCAGAAAGATCAGCTCCAGTTTGTTGTACACTCTTTTGAGAAGTTAAATTGATATGGGAACCGGAACCGCTTTCTGCTGATTCAAGTAATCTTGAAGCTTCTGCAGCATATTTACCTGAAGGATAGTACGTAAGATATCTTCTTAGGGCATAAATAGCTTGTTTCCCTTTTCTAACTTTAAGATAATACTCACCAATATTAAAAAGCCCGGTTTCCGGATCACTTACATCATTTCCTCTTTTTAAGAGATTTCTAACCTGCTTATGGATTCTTCGAAGCTGATTTGAGAAAACTTTGAGCATCTTAATCATTATTCGTGTATTTTGTAATACAATCTGCTCGAACTCTGATACAGAAAATGCAATCATTGTTGAATCTTGCAATACTACAGCTGTTTCTTCCCTTGGATACTTTCCCATAGCGGATTTAACACCAAAAAATTCACCTGTTTTTATAAGATCGTGCATTTCCTGACCGGTTTCTATATCATTATAATTCAAACTAACTCTTCCATTGTTTAGAATATATATCTTTTCATTAATATCCCCTTTAAAATAAACAATAGAGTTTGTCTTATAACTTACAGACTTAGGCATGGCATCTCCTGTTTTTCAGGTTAAATTGTACTAACCACAATTTTTTATGTCAACAACTTCCCTTTTTTTGTTTATCGACAGGGTTTACAGTACACATCATCTTTTTTTATATTAACAGCTATGATAGATTTGCACACTCACTCATATTTCTCTGATGGAACTTTTTCACCTAAACAATTAGTCGAGAAGGCTGAATCTCTTTCAATTACAGCTATGGCTCTAACAGATCATGATACAATCTCCGGGTTAAGTGAAGGGATAAAAGCCTCTAAAGGGAAAAATGTAACATTTATTCCTGGCATAGAGCTATCTGTCACCCATAAACCAGGCGAATTACATATATTAGGATTAGGTCTTAAAAAATGGGAAGATAGTCCAGTATTGGAAAAAATTAATTCCGACAGAAAAATAAGAAATTTAAATATAATTAAGATAATGAATTCGCAAGATATAAACATTACTTATGATGATCTTAAGAAACAAACAAAAGGCACTATAGGTCGCCCCCATTTTGCATCCTGGTTGGTTTCCAATGGTTATGTAAAAAATATGAATGAAGCATTCACAAATTATTTGACATGGGGAAAACCCTTTTTTCTGCCAAGAAAAACTATTCCCCTGGAAGCAGCCATAGATTTTATCCATAATTCAGGTGCTTATGCAATTGTTGCTCATCCTCTTAATATACCAATAAACTTTAAAGTTCTTTCAGAGAAACTGGATTATTGGTTATCTAAGGGCATAGATGGTATTGAAGTTGTACACTCAGGTTCAAAGAGCAATATGACTAAAAGACTTATAAATTTTGCCAAAGAAAGAGAATGTATAATGACAGGTGGTTCAGATTTTCATGGAGAAAATAAACCACATATCAAGTTAGGAAGAACAGCTAAACTTGGTAAAATTTCAAGTGATTTTCTTCCTGAAGAACTGTTAAGATAAAGAAACCGGTGTCTCGATACATTTTTGCGGAGCAAAAACACTCGACAACCGCTTATTTTCAGTAGTACCGTACCCTGAGTGATTGCGATTTTATTTGATAAATTTTCTTCGTATAATAATACTCTGCAATTGTATCGAAGGGTACTTAAGTGTTGTATGAAGCTGTATTTTCGATTACTATTTCCTAAGCTTGGTCGGGACTTCGTCACCTGGTCACAGACTTCGTCTGTTGCTCGGTTATGCTTCCTGACCTACTCGGCTATGCAACCAAAGGAGGTATAATGCTTGGCAAACTTGGACGCTGGTTAATCAATCATGTAAAAGAACTTCTTTATGGTTTAGGATTTTTCTTCCAAATCATAAAAGCTACTTTGGGATTTGTCAAAAAAGGAAAAGTAGGAAGAAAAGTGCTGACCATGCAGATTCTTTTTACAGGAGTTCAGGCACTCAGTAATATCTCATTAATTGCTATCGCTCTTGGAGCTGTTATTATAATCCAGGGAGTTGGAATATTACCTCAGTTTGGGCAGGGAGACCTGATTTATCCTATTTTAATTACTATTATAACCAGAGAATTAGGCCCAATGTTATGTGCTTTCATTATTATTGCAAGATCTGGTACAGCAATAGCCTCAGAAATAGGAAGTAACGTTGTAAATCATGAAATTGAAGCATACNTATCGGTTGGAATTGATCCAATTAGCTATATTGCAGTACCCAGATTCCTCGGGGTAACATTATCATTGCTCCTTCTAAANCTATATTTTAATTTTTTTGGTCTTATTGGATCNTATTTTATTACACAGTTTATTTATCCNATACAAGCAAGCGAATATTTCAGTAAAATACTTTACAACCTTCATCTGGATGATATTGTTTCATCTGTAATTAAAAGCCTTGTTTTTGGAGTTATTATATCTGTAGTATCTATATACTATGGATTTAAAGTTGAACAATCATCTACAGAGATTCCCCAAATGACGATAAAAGCTGTAGGAACAGCATTTGTATTATGTATTTTGGCAGATGCACTTATAGTACTAATTTATTATACTTAATATAGAGGCACTTTTATGTATGACATTTATCTTAAAGATATTACCCTTATTAAAAATGAACGGAAGATTCTTAATGAAATCAAGGTTCACTTCCCAAAAGGTAAGACTACTGTAGTAATCGGCCCCTCTGGCTGTGGGAAAAGTACACTTTTAAAAGTTGCAGCTGCATTAATTCCTATTGATTCGGGGGAAATATTAGTTGATGATAAAAATTTGATAAAAATGGCATCTCAGGACCTTCTTGAATTCAGAAAAAACAGCAGTTTTGTTTTTCAGGATGCAGCATTATGGGCAAATAAATCTGTTTATCAAAATATGAGCCTGCCATTAAAACAACATTTTCCGGGAATGGATGATAAGACTCATGATGATAAAATATTAAAAATGTTAAAATTAGTTGGATATACAGACAGTATCCACTTAAGACCGGCAGCAATGTCCAATGGAGAAAGGAAAATGGTCAGCCTTGCCAGAGCACTCATAACTTCTCCAGGGCTTATCTATATGGATAACCCCCTTGTCCTTGTTGATCCTGCTGTTGCAAAAAAAATGAAAAAACTCATACTGGATCTGCATAATACAAGCGCTACAATTATTGGAAATTTTTCATCACCTGATCTTATTAGTACTATCGCTGATTATCTGGTTGTCATGAAAGAAGGGAGGATTGTGGAATCAGGAACTGTAGAATCTATTAATAAAAGCAAAAATCCGGATACTTCATCGATTATAAACTCACTCCTGAATCACTCCTGAAACATCGGTAATTATGTTTGACACTACCCATCTAATTGAAATAGAATTAAAGAACAATGAAATTTCAAATTAGGTTTGCAGATCAGATAGTTGGACTCTTTATAGTTTTAGCAATGATGAGTATAGTTTTCATTCTGGTTATGATGGGAATAAACCAGAGATGGTTTGCAAAAGACTATAATTACACGAGTAATTTCCAAACAGGGAATGGTCTTAGTGTTGGTATGCCCATTAAACTTAAAGGTTTTCAGATTGGTTCTGTAGATAAGATAGATCTTCTTAAAGATAACACTGTAGAAATTAACTTTCATATTTTCGATACCTATATAGAAAAAGTAAGAAAAAATTCCGTTTTGGAACTCTCACTTAGTCCCATAGGCATTGGAGGAGGAGGAATGCTCTTTCATCCGGGTAAAGCCCCTGAATTAATACCTGAGTTCAGCGTTATACCTTCGACAGATTTTAAAGAGGGGAATGCCCTAATTGCAAAAGGGCTTGTTAACAGACCTCCTCAGGATGATACAATTATCAATATAATAAATGATATAAGTCCCCTCCTTAGATCAACTAACAGTACAATGAAATCCCTGGATACACTGCTGTATACAACAAACGCAACTTTTAATGGGGAATCTGAGGGACCTTTAGCTGATATCCTAAACGAAGTGGCTTTAATGGTTACAATGCTTAATAAAACAATTAGTAATGCTATGTTAGTTGCAAATGATATACTTTCCAATACTTATGGAATAAGTTCAAATCTTGAGATTACAACAGCTGGATTAACAGAAACAAAGGGGCTGATAACTCATCTGCTTGATCCTAAAGGATCTATTGCTACACTCCTTGATGACGACGATAAGTTATATAAAGAACTGTTTAGTATTGTTGAGGAAGCATCAAAAACAACTGAAGAATTAACCTCATTTATTAACTATATAAATTCTACACAACCGCAAATATCTGAACTTCTTGAGGGAAGTCGTGAAGCTATTATAAAAGGAAAAGATGTACTTGAGGGTCTGTCGAATAATCCTCTTCTAAGAGGGGGCATTACATCAGTTACCGATCAGCCTACTACCTTTAAGAGTTATGAAGAAGAGGAATTTTAATGAAATTTTTTTTCCCGTTTATTTTACTGATTAGTATAATATTTTCTTCTTGTTCATCTGTTAAAGGAGCTGATACAGAACTTACAAATGAAAAGAAAAACAGAGCAGCTGAACAAGCAATTCTTGGAACAAAGTTTTTTTCAGACTCAGATTATGAAAAAGCTCTTGATTTCTTCTATTTAGCACTAAAAATAAATGTTTCTATTGATTATGAAGAAGGCATTATAAATTCATATAACTCAATAGGAAAAACTTATTTTGCTTCAGGAGATATAGATTCAGCCAGGATTTACTTTAAAAAGAGCAAAGATATTGCTGAGTTTTTACAAAATTCAATATTAACATCCCAAAGTTTAAATAATTTGGGAGAGCTTTTATTGGCAGAACAGAATTACCAGGAAGCCATGAATATTTTTAAAGAAGCCCAGGTGCTGATAGATAACGAAGGGAAGATCCCCTTAAGTGCTTTAATTTTCCATAATATAGGAATTATTTATAAAAGAAATGAAGATTTTGAAAATGCTGAACTTTATGTAAAAAAAGCTCTCGGCATTAATATAAAACATAATTTATACAAAGAAACAGCTTCAAATAATTATACACTTTCTTCTATTTATTCCAGGCAGAAAGACTATATTACTGCCCTTGAGTATATAGAAGAGGCATTAATTATCGACAAAAAAGTAGAAAACAGTACAGGAATTGCCAAAGATCTTTACGCCCATGGTTTAATTTATGAGTATATGAAATCCTATAATGATGCATATATCTATTTTAAAAAGAGTGTTCTTATTTATGAAACACTTAGTTTGCCTGAAGAAGTTATTAAAACACTTAAAAAGCTTGAAGAAACTGCTATAATCCTTAATATGCTTACAGAAGCAGAAATATGGAAAACAACCAGAGAAGGTTTAGAAAATTAAGAATGAATATAAAATATTTAGTTACAAATTTTAGAATTATTATGCTCAATTATCAAAAAATATTAAAAAATATATTATATTTTTTAGCTTACCTGGTTATAATTTTTTCTTCCAGTTTAATTATCACCTTACCAATTTGGTATATTGCAACTCATTTTAGTACGAGTTATACAATAATAGTACTATTAACAGTAATTTCAATAATAATCCTGACTATCTTTAAAAAATCAAAAAAATGGTTCACAAAAAAACAAAAATCAGGTATTAATTCTATAAAAATTATTATGATCCCTTTAAAAAAAATAAGTATTTTTATTTTGTTTTTTATAGGTTTTTATGGAATTATTTTCGCTTTTTCTTTGGATTTATTTATAGTTTCTTTTTTATTATCTTTAGCTTATCTTTTGGTGCTGGGACACTTTATATTTATATCCAGGGGGAAAAAAGATTGTTACTAATTTTTTTTTATTTACGGAATAGATAAAAAATGAAAATAATTACCTTTTTTTTGCTTATTATTCTATTTTTAATGAATGGATACCTTTTTAGTAATGAAATATATCCACTTATTGAAAGTATGGATCAGTCAAATATCCTTTTCAAACAAATATCAGATGATATTAGCAGTTTCTATAGTAATTCCGAACAAGAGATAACGTTAAGACCTCTTCAAATCTATAGAGTTTTTTTAAAAAAAGAATCAACAATTTTTGAATTAGCAGCCAGATTTAATTTGCCATATGAAGCAATTACAACTTTGAACCGCATTGATAAGCCAAAAACAATTTTACCGGGAACTGTTTTGTTAATACCTAATACCCCGGGTATTTTTATTCCATCCGAACCTATATCAGATATTGAATTTATGGCTTTATCCTGGAGATCAATTGAAACTGCTATTAAACTTCAGGTTAGTGATAAAAATAATATAATTTTCTATTTTTTCCCGGGTGAAAGATTTCATAAAGTAGAAAGATCCTTCTTTTTGGGTTTGATGTTCAGATTTCCTCTCCCCACAGGTATTGTTTCTTCTTATTATGGAGAAAGAGTAAATCCTATTACCGGTTCCGCACATTTCCATAATGGGATTGATATTGCAGCTCCTGAGGGAACTGAAATTATGGCTGCCAGATCTGGTATTGTAAAAACTATTGGATATAATGATATTTGTGGAAATTATATTCATATAATGCATGAAAATAACTACGAAACAATATACTGTCATATAAAAAAAATATTAGTTCTGTTGAATCAGCCGGTACAATCAGGTATGATAATAGCAACAGTAGGAACAACGGGTATGTCTACTGGTCCTCATCTGCATTTTGAGATAAGGAATTCAGGAGAATCAAGGGATCCAAGCCTTATGATATCGGGAAAGATACAGTGAAAAAGAATTTATATATCCTCTTATTTCTATTTAGTTTCCTAATACCAGTTTTCTCAGATAATATAAGAGGAGAAATTAACGAGGTTCTAAATGTAAGCACAGATAAAATAGAATCAAATTTTAAAATTTTTGATTTAACAGGAGTGACAATATCTCAGAACCCTTTTATAGAGGGTTTGGAATTAACATTAACTATTCCGGACGATCTGTTAAAATTTCGTGATAGTTTTATGTTGAATATATATTATAAACTGAATTCAAAACCTGACACAAATGTAAAATCCTATACAGGGAATTTACTTTTATCCGAAGTTCTTCCTGTTTCTAAAAAAATGTTCATTTCAATACCAATAACAAATAAATCAAACAATGATATAATTCCCGGATCAATTATAACAAAATTATTAAATTATTCTGATTTACCTCTACTTTTATCAATTAACCCGGTTATGAAAGGAATACCTTCTACTGTTCTCTCCAGTATGTTTAAAATTGAGGTTATTCCTGTTCTTAGTAACAAAGGAATATTGGAACTAAATATAAATGGTGCTGATTCAAATACTTCATATAAAATTTTAATAGATGGAAAAGAAATACTTTTAAATACAAAATTCACTCTTGAAGAAGGAATCCATCAAATAAATATTGAATCAGATAAATTTAAAGAAATATCCAGTTCTTTTGTTATTTCCAGAGGGACTGTTACAAAACTTAATCTTACTCTCGAACAAATAATTTCTACAGTTGAATTTGAGGCCCCTGAAGGATCAGTAATAATTTTAGATGGGAAAAAAATAGTTACTTTTCAAGGTACATCTTTAAAATTGGACCCAGGGGAACATGTAGTTCGAATGGAACTGGATGATTATGATCTTAGTAAAAAGTTTAATGTTGATTTAGGTAAAAAATACAAAATATCACTTTTTCTTGATATTTTAATACAGGAGAATTAACTTATTCTTAAGATGGGTCGATAATAGAATTGTCAGATAGTTAATATAGTTCCCCTCCCAGTTTACTATATTGCTATCAGACAGTTTTGAATAAGGCCGATTCCTTAAAAAGGATCGGCCTTCTTATTGACATAATGTCCATGAATAAATAATGTATGCCTATGTTTCGAACCGGTAAAAGAAAAATCCTCACAGTTATTATAGCAGCTTTAATTCTGATATCCTCAATAGTTTTCGGTTTAGGAATTGGATTTTTCCTTTCAGCCAGCCATAATATAGATGTAAGAGGAGATTTAAGCTCGTATATTCCTGCCCTTCCTACTCAAATTCTTGATAGAAATGGGGAACTGATTACAGAAATCTTCTCTGATGAAAAAAGAGATATTGTACCTATAGATGAGCTTCCAAGAACCTTTCTTTATGCACTTATAAGCAGAGAAGATGGGCGTTTTTATTCTCATAAAGGCGTGGATTTAGGTCAGTTTTTCAGAGCAGCATTTAATATTGTAACAGGACGATACTTTTCCGGATTCAGTACCCTAACTATGCAGGTTGCAGGAAGACATTATGCTGACCGTTCTGAGATATCAATTAAGCGTAAAATTAAAGAAGTCTGGTATGCTTTTCAATTTGAACGGGATCTTTCAAAAAATGAAATCCTTGAAATATATATGAATCAAATGTACTTTGGACACAACGCATACGGTGTAGAGGCTGCTTCCCAGTTTTACTTTGGGCATAGTGCAAGAGATATTACTCTTGCTGAATCTGCAATTTTGGTTATACAGCTTGCAAGTCCTGCGTTATACTCTCCAATAAATCATCCTGAGAGGGCAAGATCAAGACAAATTGATGTTCTTAATGAAATGGTTGATCTTGGCTATGCTACCCAGGATGAAGCTGACATTTCATTTAAACAGTACTGGGACAGTTATAACTACACAAGATCAAATATCTCCAGTGCATATTTTGATAATGACAGTAAGGCTCCCTATTTTAGTGAATATGTAAGAATTCAGCTTAATGACATGCTCTATGGTGCAGTTGATATTAATAAAGACGGATATATTGTTCAGACAACACTTGATCTCGGATATCAGGCAATAGCAGATGAGATTATGGATAAAGCTTATCATAGTATAAATGAGAGATATAAAACTAAATCTGACAAAAGACTGGGAATAGTAGATGAAACATATGTTCCTATAGTAGATATGCTGAGTCTTATCTTTAATCTGGAAGATATACAGGTAGCTGGTTCAAAACAGAAAAAAGCTGCCAGAAATGAGTTCTATAGGAATATAAGCCCCACATTAGAACTTATGTCTTTAATGTTCGGAATGAATGATGTTAAGGAATTAACAAAATATGCTGCTGTTAAAGATCAATTATCAGCAAAAAAAACAACTGTCGAAGGTGCTTTGATATCAATAGATAATCATAGTGGTCATATTTTGAGTATGGTCGGCGGAAGTGATTTTGAAACAAAAAAATATAATAGAGCAGTGGATGCCCAGGTTCAACCAGGTTCCAGCTTCAAGCCTCTTTATTATTCTGCAGCAATAGGTTCTGGTAAATTTACAACAGCCTCAAGGCTTTATGATGGACCAATTGTATTTTTTGATGATATGGGTAATAAATACACTCCTACAAATTATCTTGGCAGCTGGGAAGGTTCTGTCTTACTACGGCACGCTCTTGCTACTTCTATGAATGTTCCATCCCTCCAGGTTTTAGATGGGCTGGGTTTTGAAGTAGCAATTGAAAGAGCATCCAGATTACTGGGTAAAGAAGATCAATCTGAAGATAGAACATTATTCCCAAGAAGCTTTCCTCTGGGTTTAGGAATAACTTCAGTAGCTCCAATTGATATGGCAAGAGCATTTGCAACATTTCCAAATCAGGGTAAAGCAGTTATACCAATTTCCATTACTTCAGTATTGGATAGAAATGGTAATATTGTACTTGAACCTGAGAAAGAAAGGCAAAGGGAGCAACAAAGAAATCGAGGAAAAGAGAATGAAATAATGAGTCCACAAAATGCCTACATTATGGTTTCAATGCTTCAGAGTACAGTTGAGTATGGAACACTACGATGGCGCAGGATTAATATTGGTGGATTTGATGGTATGCCAATGGCTGGGAAAACAGGAACTACACAAAATTGGGGTGATGCATGGACAGTAGGATTTTCCCCCTACTATACAACTGCTATTTGGTTTGGATTTGATACCCCGGGGAATTCCCTTGGAAGAGAGCTTACTGGTGCTACTGCTGCCGGACCATATTGGGCAGAATATATGAAAACAGTTCATACCGGGCTTGAACGTATTGAATTTCAAAAACCGGAAACCGGTCTGGTCGAAATGAAAGTGTGTTCTGTATCAGGTAAAATCCCGACCAAAGAATGTAATGATGGTCTCCTGGATGAAATATTTATTACCGGTACAGAACCAAAAACTTTTTGTGATATACATACATTTAAAAATCAAAGAGATAATGAGCTTATAGACGGCTTAAGAGATATACTACTTATAGAAGACTTTGGGGTAGATACTTTTGATCTAAATGATCTTTCTACAGATATGTTTAATTTTGATTCAAATGATATTGATTTTCTACAGGATGATATTAGTACTGATGATATTACTAATCCTCTTCTTGATTAAGGGATTTTATGATTGTTAGAATAAGTGAAATTCAAATAAAAAAACGTATTAGAAAAGAATTGGGTAATATTAATGAATTATCAGAAAGTATGAAAATTCATGGACTTATGAATCCTATAGTACTAACCAGGGAATATCATCTAATAGCAGGATTTAGAAGGCTCGAATCGGCGAAAAAATTAGGCTGGGAAAATATTGAAGCTAATATTATAGATGCTCCCACAAAGATTAAAAAACTTGAAATGGAAATTGAAGAAAATATTCATAGAAAAGACTTTACCCCTGATGAAATCGTTGATGCATATACAAAACTGGAAAAATTAAAAAACCCCGGACTGTTAAGAAAGATATTACTTTGTATTGGAAATCTCTTTAAAAAATTATTTCATTCCAGGACATGATAGATCAATATTACGCATAATTAATCATTGTAAGACGCGATAAATCGCGCCTCTACAACGATGATTCCCATTTTTGATTATTAATTTATCATTATTCATTAATTTTCAATGTACCTGGATCTAAGGGAACAACTCTGCCGTCATTTAACTGAACATACAGGATTCCGTTATTTAACTGTAATGGTGTATATGACAATACTTCCAATTCAGATCTTACTTGTAAAACTAATTCACTGTTAAAACGACCAACATACCATTTGTTATTTTCTCTTACAATTGCATATATATTATTACCATCCAGAAACAAATCCGTATCACTGAAAACATCATAATTACCTTGATTAATTACTTCCAAAGTATTTGAGTCAAGAAACATCAATCTAACAGCCTGTGGAGCTTTATCAATCCCGGAAACTATAAGCATCTGATTTCCCGATAAATAATATCTGCGCCCCCTAACAGTGTTTATTGAAGATCTTTTATAAATTTCACCTGTTTTAACATTTATAAGAGTCAAACGGCCCATTAAATCCTTATTATCACCATCAATAATCAAAAAAGGAATTGTTTCTACTATATTTTCATCTACAGCCTCAGGTTCTCCCTTTTCTTCTTCAATGAGTTTTTTCTCATCTGCAGCAATTAATTCACGTTCTTTTTTTACATCTTCCTGTCTTTCCTGCTGCTTATCTTCTCGTTCACTTAAATCTTTCTCTTTTTCCTCAATAATAATCTCTTTTTCAGTAATATCTATTTCACGATCATTAAGCTCACTATCTGAGAGGGTTGTAGACTCATTTTTAAGCTTTTCTTTTTCTGATTCGAGTTCAAGAGAATCTTCTCTAAGGTCTTCTTTCTGCTCCTCTATTTTATCCTGTTCCTCTTCGATCTCCCTTTCTTTTAACTCAACTATTTCCTTTCTTGGTTCTATCCCTTTGTCATCCTGTGTTCGTAAATCCTCTATAACGTCTTCATTACTAATAATATCTGTATCAATTTTAGTTTCTCCACTTGCAGATAGGGGAATTATAATTTGAGTATTTCCAGGCCATTCAAGATATCTGGTAGAAATACCTGCACTATCAGGATTAAGATAATCTGTTACTATTTTATTATATGCACTTTTAAAATACTGGAAATCTCCCCTATATACCGCATTATAATAAGTTGCAAATTCTGCTATTATATCAGAATCTTCTCTGGTATAAGAATAAGCCTGTTCCAGATAACCTGAAAGTATTCTTCTAACATTATCAATATGATCAACCACGGCATCTTTTTCAATAATCAATACATCTGCATTAAGAAGTCCCTGTCCACCCGTTTCAACTAAATGAACAATACTGTAGCGTTCATTATAAGTTCTGGTAACACCAACTGAGGCATTTGTATTACCAAGATAAACACCAATTCCTCTTATTTCATCTGCTGTTTCAATTTTTTGATGAGGACCTTCATAATTAAAAAATTCTACAGAATCACGTTTTACTTTAAAAAGTTCCTCTTTAACTACTGTTTGTCCGTACAGTCCAAGAGAAATAATTATAAAAACCAACAATATAGATAACTTTTTCATACTTCCTTCCTTTGGTTGCTAANATCGTTCCTCATCGCTTCGCTCTTCCGGTACGACTCACTGCCGNGCAGCAACGAAGTTGCGACCAGGCTTTTGGGATCAGGCATATTAGAAATTATAGAACTCTTTTAGAAATAAAACACTTACTTTTTTATAGAATTTATAGTATCTAATGCCAGTTCCTTAATGATTCTTGAACTGGATGTTAAAAAAAGATCTGTAATAACACTTAATAACCCTTTGCTGGTGGTGCCATTATATTTATCAATTTTTTTGATGCTTAGAATAATCTGACTAACAACCCTATTGTTAGTGTTCTTATCATTATTAAAATAATAATTTGAAATACCTTTTGTAATATTTCCCTCTTTATCACTTTGGAGACTGCCAAGAGATCTTATAATTGAATTAATAGCATATGAGTCCCATTCATGGCTTAACATTTCTATTAAAAAATCTACTGTATTATAATTACCAGTAATACCGAGAATATCTACAGCTCTGCTTCTTATGATAGGGAAATCATTAATCAAAAGACCTTCTTCATACAATGGCCTTGTTATGCATTCTGAGGCAATAATTTCAAGAATATCTATAAAATAAGACTTCCCAATATCATAATCACGATTAAATAGTCTATGTTCCATATCATCCAAAAGTTCATTAAGATTTTTTTCATCTAAACTTTTAGAGAGTTCTTTTAAATATACATAATCAGAGGATCGAAATTGTTTTTCTTTATTTTTATCAGTTTTATTTATGGTCAGGAAACTCCTGTGTTCTACCCCTCCACCATAAACCGGCCATAAATACTTAGCATAATTATCATTTAATGTACTGGTTAAACCATATTTATAAAATAACCAATCTTTACTGCCAATATAAATGCTTCCATCTACAGCACCTAACAATCTACTAACAGGAGCTCCTCCCTGTATTGTGCTTACAGCGATTCCTTCCAAATTAAACCAGGAAACGTATCCCTCAGAATCCAGGGTTACCAGCATATTTGAATAGGCTGCCAGATCTAATAAAGCTCTTCTTTCTTTGCTGATCCATATTATATTACCTTCAGAATCCATCATGGTAAGATAGTTTCCTGAAGTACATACAATACTATTTTCCGTAAGTGTAATGATGGATCTGACTGCTCCGTTAAGAGATTTATTCCATAATCTTATTCCTGAAAAGTTTATAGAAACAATAGTGTTATTATCTGTCCCGGCATATATGTTATTCTTTGATAATACTAAAGAATCAGCATTTCCGGATAGTAAAAACACCCATTCTCTTGTTCCGTCAATACTGTAAGAATAAATTCGATTATTATTAAGTGCAATATAAAGATTTGCCCCCAGGACAGGGCCAAGAACAGGAAGAGCCGGAAGTTTAAGCTCCCAGCGAATAAAGCCAGTATGACTGATAGAATAAAACCAACCCTCATTGGTAACAATAAAAAGAGAACCATCAGGAGCTATTGCAGGATTACCAAAAGGAGATCCTTTCAGCTTTACTTTCCATATAACTTCACCAATGGGATTAACAGCAAGAAAAAAACCTCTTTTACTACCTGTATATATAGTTCCGTCATATCCTAAGGAAAGGGTTTCTGTAATTCTATCTTCAAGATTGTTCCTCCACAGTAGAGTTCCTTCACTGCCCAGGGCATATAAATTACGGTCTTCAGAACAGAAATAGATAGTTCCATTTTCACCCTCTACTGGCGGAGTGATTATTCTTCCACCAGTTGTATATCTCCATAGAATTTCAGATGTTTCAAGGGAATATATTCCAGCCGCAAAAAGAAGATATATAATAAATACAGATATTGTTTTTTTTAGGCACATATATATAAAAGAGGTTATCATATCAATAGAAACAATAGTAGGGGCAGTCCAGAGGATTTACTTTGTAAACCCTCTGGGCTGCCCATACATATCAAATATCATTGAATATCAAGTAAACAATTATATTGTCAGTCTGTTATGATTATGGTTTTTGTACATATTATCTCTCGTAGATTTTACATCCTCACTGTTAAGATAATCATCAAATCGCATATACTTATCTATTACGCCCTGTGGTGTAAATTCTATTATTCTATTTGCAATAGTATCAATAAACTGATGATCATGACTGGTCATCAATAATGATTCAGGAAAATCAATAAGTCCATCATTAAGAGCTGTAATAGCCTCAAGATCAAGATGGTTAGTAGGTTCATCAAACATAAGAACATTTGAACCTTCCTGCATTATTTTCGCCATCATGCAGCGGACTTTTTCCCCACCTGAAAGAACTCTGGCACTTTTGAGTCCGTCTTCTCCGGAAAACAACATTCGTCCTAAAAAGCTTCTAATATATGTTTCATCAGTATCTGCTGAATACTGACTAAGCCATTCTGTAAGATTATAATCAGTATTAAAATAGCTTGTATTTTCTTTGGGATAATAGGAATTTTTTATAGTTACACCCCATTCAAAACTTCCCTTATCCGGCTCAATCTCACCAGCAAGGATTTGAAAAAGAGTGGTTTTTGCAAGATGATCCGGTCCTACAAATGCTATTTTATCACCCTTATTTATATGAAGAGAAAAATCTCTTAATACCATTTCTTTATCA
>JGI24023J19991_10001899_pt1 | contig 15631 bp, 12 predicted proteins | sample Cruoilmetagenom1_FD_19991 | JGI IMG/M metagenome (IMG submission 19991) | reverse complement strand
TTAGCTAAAAAGCTTGGTTAAACGCAAATGGGGACAGAGGCGAGCGTTTCACAGCGATGCCGGGGCAGGGATAAAATTAGAACTAGTATCTGCATACCTAAAACTGCACCATAACTAATCACACCCCTGTCTTTTATGGTACAATCTAATTGTCGGACTAAAATCACATAGCGAGGCGCTAAGATGGTTGAAAAAAGACAGCAGAGAAAAACCGGGGCACGGGGCGGTGGCACAAAACGCACCACACGGGGAGCGGGCACAAGATCCAAAAGCTCTGTAAAAGATGTCGACCTAGCTGACCTAGAGAAAGCGGGTGAGCATTTACTATTGAGCGCTGCGGAGCTGTTTGTGGGCGCCGGGTTTGCCATCAAGGGAGTTAAGGGGCTTCTTCAGGAAGAGGAAGGCCGAAAATTTTTACGCGAGCTTCCGTTTAATGTCATAACGAAGGGTTTTGATATGGTCAAAGAGGCCGAAGAAGAATATAGAGCCAGAAAAGGGGCGCAAGGGAAAACAAATAAGTCCAAAACATATAAGTCAAAGAGAAGCAGGAAAATAAACGTTGAATAGAGTTTTACCCGATCCTGACAATGCCAGGACCACCGTACTTCGCTATATAGAGCAGCATAAGAAGATCTCCAAATCTAAAAAAGATATACTCGAGCTTCTTTCAGCAAACAGCTGCTTTCTTTCAAGAAGTCTTCTTAAGTACCCGGAAATACTTGATTATCTGTCACAATCTGCTGAGATAAAGAAAAAGAAACCTCCTTCTGTTTATAACCGAGAAGCGTACAATATTGCAGGTGCTTCAGCTTCGGCAGAGGAGCTTCAGTCAACACTCAGGGCATATAAATACAAAGAGCTCAGCCGCATTTTATACCGTGATCTAATGAGCTTTGAGAGCTTCCCCGGGGTAATGGAAGAACTCTCTGACCTCGCTTGTGCTGTTTTAGGAGCCGCGGTCACGTATTTCAGAAAAGAGCTGGGTATAGAGAACCGCGGGGAGTTCGTAGTGCTAGGCATGGGTAAGCTGGGGGGTAGGGAGCTTAACCTGAGCTCGGACATAGACCTAATTTATCTCTACCGAGACATCAAAGACCCAGAGCCCTTTTTCAAGCTTGCTGAGAGCGTGACCAAATCGCTAAGCGCTGTTACCGAGGACGGGTTCCTCTACAGAGTCGACCTTGGGCTTAGACCGGGGGGCGGTAAGAGCACTGTTGCCGTCACAATTGAAGGCGCTCTCGAGCATTACTTTTACTGGGGAGATACATGGGAGAGAGCCGCGATGATAAAAGCCCGGCCTGTTGCAGGGGACTTTGCACTTGGCGATGAGTTTATTCAGGAGATTGAGCCGTTTGTGTATAAAAAATTCCTTGACTACGCTTCGATTGAAAATTTAAAGGACATGAAGACCAAGCTAGACCGTCTGCAAAAAAAGAGGGACGTAAAGCTCGGTAAGGGAGGGATCAGGGAGATCGAGTTTTTCGTTCAAGCGCTTCAACTGGTAAACGGAGGGGAGATAAAGGAGATAAGAGGAAGGAATACGCTAGATACGCTGGATAAGCTCAGGAGCACTAATATTATTGATGATGAAGTCCACGAAAAGCTTGGCTCGTCATATATTTTTCTAAGGAAAGTCGAGCACTATATTCAGCTTGTTGAAGAAAGACAGACTCACAAGATTCCGACAAACCCTGAAGATATCGGAAAGCTTGCGCTACGCTCGGGTTTTAAGGACTTAGAGGACTTTGAGAAAAACTATAAAGAACATACGGACTCAGTCTCAGGGATTTATGAGATGCTCTTTCATGAGCCGTCCCGAAAAACACAGCAGGCAGGGAAGGAGTTTTGGGAGGTTGCGGACTTTCTGACCGCGGGGAATATCTCCGAGGAAGAGGCACTTAAGAATCTCAGCAATCTCGGTTTCACCCACCCTGAGACGGCCATAGAGCTATTTGCGACGCTACTCGATCCCAGAAGGGGAGGGTTGACGGAAGAGGGCCGGGTGGCAATGAAAAAAGTTGTGCCCGCTTTTCTGGGCGGGATTTTAAAATCCCCAGACCCCGACGCGGCGCTATTAAACGTAGAGCGGTTTATATCCGCAGTTGGGCTACGCACCTCTATCTACGCGGTGCTGTCCGAGAACCCTGATATCATCGAGCTTTTGGCAAAGCTTTTTTCCACTAGCGGTTATCTTTCGGGGTTTCTGATCCGCCACCCCGAGTACCTGGACGCGCTCACATTGAGGGACGTGCGTACGGAGTACGGATCAAAGGAAGATATGCTCGAGCAGCTTTGGGAAATGCTCTCAAGTGAAAATGACTATGAATCTAAGCTAGATGCACTCAGAAATTTCAAACACGCCGAGACCCTTAAGATATGTCTCAGGGACTTAAATGGCGAAGTCGATCCTTTTTACGTAGGGAGCTATCTGTCTATGACTGCCGAGGCTGTGCTCGAAGCCGGAATGTGCCTTGCCTGGGAAGAGCTTCCGGCCTCTGTACGGAAAAAGAAGTCTCGTCCGAAAATGCTTGTGCTCGGGCTAGGTAAGCTCGGGGGCGGCGAGATGAGCTATAACTCGGATCTGGATATTATGTTTATTTACGAAGGGAATGACCACGAGCTTTATTCAAAGTTCGGGCAGAAGGTAATCTCGGTGCTTTCCGTTCCGACAGGAGCGGGTTATGCGTATAAGATCGATATGGGGCTCAGGCCCTCTGGCCGCTCCGGCGCCCTGGTAACCTCGTTTGACTCGTTTAGGACCTATCATGAGAATAGCGCCCTTGTGTGGGAGAGACAGGCCCTGATAAGGGCCAAGGCGTCGGCAGGGGATAAGGAGCTCGGTAAAAAGGTGATGGGACAAGTGGAGTGCTTTGTATATACGGAGCCTCTGGACCCGGGGTATTATAAAGAGATCTACAGACTCAGGGGGCGGATGGAGCACGAGCTCGCAAAAGAGAATCAAAATAAAGTCAATATAAAGACAGGCAGGGGAGGTATCGTAGACATCGAGTTTTTGGTGCAGATGCTTCAGCTGCGGTACGGAAGAGAGCATAAGGAGCTTCGGGCAAAGAACACCGCACAGGCGCTTAATGCACTGAGAGAGGCTAAAATAATCCTGAAAAAAGAGTATCTTATACTTAACGAGGGGCTATTCTTTTTAAAGAAAATGGAGAATCTGCTGAGACTCCTCCACGACCGCTCTATTAACGAATTATATGAGAGCGATTTTCAAAAGCTTGCGGTTGAGCTGGATATGGGCACTTCGGGGGATGAGCTAAAGATGAAATACGAATCAAAAACCGCAAAGATTAGAGAGATATACGAAAAGTATTTCAAGGGTCCGAAGAATACAAAATAAGCAAGCTGTCGTAGATAATAAAGCAAGGGTGAAGATACTACATGTCTCAATATAAAAGCTGTATTTTCTTAATGGCCGACGGAGCCAGGGCAGATGTATTCTCTATGCTCCTGGAGCGCGGTGATCTGCCAAATATCTCTAAATACATAGTGGAAAAAGGCTCATACCGTGAAGCAGTAACCGTATTCCCCTCGACCACAGGGCCCGCCTATACGCCCTACATACTTGGCAGATACCCGGGCAGGTGCAACCTTCCGGGAATAAGGTGGTTCGACAGGGGTAAATATGAGGACCGCTCCAAGCTCCTGTCCTTCGAGAGGTTCAGGAGCTATATAGGGCTTGAGACATATTTTATGAACAGCGATGTCACAAGGGACAATAAGAGTGTATTTGAGATTTTCCCCAGGAGCGTGAATATCTTAAATGAGCTCTCACGCGGTGTTAAATTCAGAAACGACAGGACACGTTTTTCAAAGCTCTACTATAAAGTTAAAAGTCATTTTACAGAAAAGACAAATGAGGTAGATCAAGTAGCAAGAAAGATACTCCTTCACTCTTTGAAGGAATTTCCGGAGTACGTATACGCGGTGTTTCTTGGCATAGATACCTATTCTCATATAAGACACCCGTTTCATAAAATGACACTTGGGTCTTATAGACTGATCGATGAGACCGTAGGCGCCGCGGCCAAGTTCCTCGAGAACGAGGGTAGGCTCGACGAAACACTATTCGTCCTGGCCAGCGATCACGGTCTAAGCCAGTCGCATTCGCACTTCGATACCTTAGGGTTTATGAGAAAAAACGGGTATAAGACGCTTGGGTATACAAATGTCCTAAAACACTTTACCGACGCAGATTCGGCCTGCATGGTCTCGGGGAACGCAATGAGTAACCTCTATGTGAAGAGCCCCGAGGGTTGGAGCAGGAGGTCGGCCTTTGAGGAGATGGACACACTTATATCTAANCTGCTGGAAAGACCTGAGATCGATATTCTTGCCGGTGTGGATGCCGAGGGTCGCACCAGGATCAAAAGCAGGAGGGGAGAGGCCCTAGCCTGGCTAGATGAAAAAGGACTCATGAATTACAAAAAGTTAAAGGGCGATCCGTTTGGGTACAACGGCGTGCCCGCTATAATGAGTTCGGAAGAGGCCCTGGACAAGACTTACAGCACGGATTACCCGGATGCAATTGAGCAGCTTGTACAGATAATGGAGTCTCCGAGAACGGGGGATCTGGTACTTAGCGCAACTTCTGGGTATGACCTTAGAGCTACGGACGAGAACCCCGAGCACTGCTCTTCACACGGCTCGCTTCACAGTGACCATATGATTATGCCCCTAGTTATAAACCATATGTTAAAGAAAGAGAACGTCAGATCAGTGGACCTATATCCAACTATTTTAGAGCTTATGGGATACCCTCTCCCGGATAACTACGACGGGGTAAGCCTAGTGTGACTTGCTTAGTGTTTTGAGCTATTTATGAGAAAAGCGCTCTGGCAACAGACTCGGAAATAAATAGCGCAATTACCCCCCAGAGGAAGTAGCGCCAAAGCTCCTTGAAAACCTTGACCAGCCCAAGCTCGCTCCCAGGCTCGGACTCTATGCTTAAAACGTCTAACTTCTCAAGATTTGACTCAAGCGGGTCTAGGTTAACCGAAAACTCATAAGCCCTATCTCCGTCAATAAGAACTTTGTATATGCCTGTTAGCTCTGTATCTTCGAAAACGGCCTGTTCCGGCTCGATCTTTAAATTTTCCCCGGAAGGGTCTTTAACCGCTATTGAAGAAGCAGACGGTAAGCGGTCAATACGAACCTTATCTCCAACTACATAATTTCTGCGCTTGGTGTTTGAGAGGCTCTCAAAATCGAGAAACTCCTTTATAACAGGTGCAAAGACAGGTGTGATGGCAAAATTGCCCCAGGACGTGTCGGCTGTCGAAGTGAAGAGGAATACGTTTCCTTCTCCGTATCCAAAATAGCTCAGAAACGGCGTTTCGTCAGAGAGCTTGAGCACTGTTTCGGCTCCTTGTGCCGGTATTAAGGTAAATGACCGGTTCACTGTAGTCTGGCCAATTTTTTCAAATAACTCTTCTGAAAACATATCGGTCTTTACTGAAATGAGCGTTGAATCCTTCTGTGTCGGAGCGCCTAGCTCTCCGGGCAGTATATTCTTTAGTAGCGCGTTGTAGCTCGCCGCCCTGACTCTGTCACCGGAGAAAATTACAGTAGTGCCGCCTCTTTCTATATACTCTTCGAGCTCCGCAGCTTTTCCCGGAGTAATCTCGCCCACATTCGTAAGAAATATAAGGTCGTATGCGGAGAGGTCTTCATCTAAAAAGCTCTCGTTATCTTTAATCCTGATTCTTGAGCGAAGCAGCTCTGAGGCGGTTTCGGCGGCGCTTGCCAGATAATAGGATTCACTTAGTCTCGAGTCCTCTCTAGGGTCGCCGTCCACGATAAGGACATTAAGCGCGCCCGAGCGGGATAATACAAAACGGCGTGTGTCGTCTATCCTGAGCTCGTCCTCGGGTATCGACGCGCTGCCCGAAGCCTCGGGTTCTTCGTTCTTTTGAGCGCGGGGGAATATGAATTCCTCTGTCGTAAAGTCTCCGGGGGCTATATCTATATATGCTTTAATTTCCTCTCCGGATAGTTTTGCTTCCGTAAGGAGCTCGCTTGCTTCCGAGGCCGAGAAATTAGACGCCTTGACCTTAACTTTGATTGACTCCTTTGTGTAGCGGCTTTCTACATCTGTAACCGCTCTGTTCCAGGGAGACTCAGCATCGGATATATCGATCAACCTGAGCCATGTTCTTGTAAATTCCTCACTTTTCCAGCCGTTTTTCTGAAAGTCCGTAACGAGCACTACTTCCTTATCCTGATTTGGGGCCTTTTCTAAAGCGGAATAGACCTGCTCAAGTCTCCTCTCATTGTCTGTGAAAGTTTGCGACAGGGGTATTTGCTTCAGGTCCTTTTTCGCCGAAGCCCTATTCTGTATGACTGAGATAGCTTCGCCTCGCTCGGGTACTAGCGGCAGGGCTGTGAAAAAGCTTCCGTCAGGCGCAGAGTCGATCAGGCGTACCGCCTCTTCCTTTGCATTATTAAAATTATCCCCATAACCCATACTGAATGAGTTATCTATTACCACAGCAAGTGTGCGGGGCTCTGAGCTGTCCGCTCTTGAGAAAGAAAATATAGCTGGCTTTGCGAATAGTAATGCTATTATCACTATTATGAGCGCGCGCAGCAAAAGCAGTATCAGGTCTTTTAACCTTGAGCGTGTGGCCATTTCCCCCTGTGAGGCCAGTAAGAACCTGACGGCGGGGAAGCGTTTTTGAAAACCGCTCTTGCGGGATATAAGGTGTGCGATTACGGGCAGCGAGACCGCAATTAGACCTATAAGAAAAATCGGGCTTAAAAAAGAAAAATTCAATAGTTTGCTCTATTTGTCGGCTATTTCGATAAGGGGCTCTTCAACTGAAGCGTCAGAGCGAGTAAAGACGTAGCGGCATTCGAATTCATGGCACATATTCTTAAGCTCGTCTATAAACTCTCTTACCCTTTTAATATAAGTATGTCTTATGCTCGCCGTATCGACAATAACTTTAGCGTCCGATTCCATATCAAGAAACTCCACCGAGCCCTCAAATCCGAATTCGGTCTCGTCCGGGTGGAGCACGTGAAATAGAGTAACGTCCTTTTTTGAAGCCCTCAAAAGTTGAAGGGATTCCCTTAACTCCTGAGGTTCCATCAGAAAGTCGGATACCAATACGAAGGTGGCGCTCGATTTATAGATTTCTAGTGCTTCCAGGAGCGGTTTTCTGAGTGCTGTTTCGCCCTCTGGCGTAATATTCTCGAGCTTGTCTACGATTGGCATTATGGAGGAGTTGCCCGATCTCGGTGGAATGATTTCCGAGTCGAGTCCGGAGTAGCAGCTGAGGCCGACCGAATCTCCCTGTCTCAAGAGTAAATATGCCAGAGTAGCCGAGAGTTTCTTTGAGAAAGAGAGTTTGTTTGAGCCCTCGTCCCCGTAGTCCATCGAGGCGCTTTTGTCGAGCAGTATACACCAGCTGAGATTGACTTCATCCTCATACTTCTTTACATAGAGCCTGTCATGGCGGCCGTATAGGCGCCAGTCCACCTGCTTGAGCTCATCCCCTTTGTTATATTCCTTATACTCCATGAAATCAGGGCTTATGCCCCTGTATAGGCTCTTGTGAATGCCCGATTTCTGGCCTCTGACACTCGAGCGGGTGCGGAAATAAAATCCCTTAAGTCTCGATGCCGTATCTATGTCCAGAATACCGTTTGACATAATATTAGGGGTGGGAATATTTTATGGAATTCAGTAAGTCTAAGGGCTCAATTAAGAAGTTTATCTATCTCTTTTGTAATTGAGTCCTCACCTAAATTCTTAGCTATGGAAATTTCTTTTGTCAGCAGCGTCCGCGCCGAGTCCATAATCCTCTTTTCGCCGAAGGAGAGGTCTTTGCTCTGCTGCAGCATGTTTATGTCTTTCAGCACGTTTGCGACTTCGAAGATATCGCCGCTCTTCAGCTTGTCCGAATATTCACGGTAGCGCTTATTCCAGCTCTGACGTCCGTTCTGATGGTCTGCGTTCTTATCTTTGTTCTTGAGGATAGTATAGATTCTGTTGATATCTTTTTTGGTAATTACGGCTCTTAGCCCTACTGCCTCTGCGTTATCCGTAGGAACCATCACCGTTACGTCGCTGTCAATAACCTGAAGTATGTAGAAATCTTTTGTAGTGCCGCAGATTTCTTTTGATTCGATTGCTTGAACTTTTACAACTCCGTGGGCTGGGTACACAGCCTGTTTACCTACTTTGAACATTGTCATTTCCAACCCCCCTTAGCAGCTTTGAAAAAACTGTAGTCTAGATTTGTCCCTACCCCGGCATCGCTGTGAAGCGCTCGCCTCTGGCCCCATAAAGAATTCACTTTAAGCATGTTGTTAGTTTGACCCAAATTAACTCCCCGATATCGCTGTGAAACGCTCGTCTCTGGCCCCAAATTAACTCCCTGACATCGCTGTGAAACGCTTGTCTCTGGCCCCATTGCCGACCCAAAATTAAATATCGCTCGTATATTTATTCAAGCAATAACCTGTGACCCAGTATCAATTTTTGTTGCGTGATCTCTTGATATATTAGGTGGCTTTGATGCTTAATACCCTATCATAAAATAATGCCCGGGTCAAATGAAGATCGGTGTCCGTAATACTGCAAGTGAATTGCTCATGTATGAAAATTTCTCGAAATTTCAGTATTTTAGGCGTATCGTGCATTATTTCAATGAGCTATAGGTAGATGTAGTATATATAGTATAGCTATAATAAACGTAATATCGTTTTGCTCTGAAAATATGTTGCTGATTCATACTTTATTTATATAATTGCGGTTCCGGGTCTTGAAATTGCCCGGATTGTTATATAGGCTTCTATGCTTTTCAAAACACAAGCCATAAGCAATTGAACACGGAGGTAGTACTTAAGTTGCCAAAGTTAACACAAAGTGAGCTGGCTCAACAGCACGGAATTGAAGACCCAAAGAACATTTATTACAACCTTTCCATACCTGAGCTTTATGAGGAGATGATAAGACGTGGCGAAGGTCAGATAGGAGAGGGCGGCACCCTCGTAGCCTACACTGGCGTTCATACCGGACGCTCACCGGCGGACCGTTTTATTGTAGAGGAGCCCGGTACCCAAAGTGACATTCACTGGGGAGCTATAAATAAGCCGATCAGCGCTGAGAGCTTCGACAGACTTCACAAGAAAATACTTGAATACTACAAAGGTAAAGACCTCTTCGTAAGAGACCTCTATGTGTGCGCGCACCCTGACTACCAAAAAAAAGTGAGGGTGATTAACGAGTACGCGTGGCATAATGTTTTCGTAAATAACCTATTCATACGACCTGACGAGAAAGACCTTCCGCACGACTCTGTAGGGTTTACAGTTCTGAGTGCGCCCGGTGTTAAGGCCGACCCTGAGACGGACGGAACACGCTCAGAAACATTTATAATCCTGAACTTCGAAAAACGTATGGCCATCATTGGCGGCACAGAGTACGCGGGTGAGATGAAAAAATCTGTTTTCTCGGCGCTAAACTTCCTGCTTCCGAAATCGAATGTATTCCCGATGCACTGCTCGGCAAACGTGGGCAATGAGAAAGACGTGGCGCTCTTTTTCGGTCTGTCCGGGACAGGGAAGACCACTCTATCCGCAGACCCCCAGAGGCCGCTCATCGGTGACGACGAGCACGGCTGGTTTGACGGTGGAGTGTTTAATTTCGAGGGCGGCTGCTACGCAAAAGCGATCAAGCTCAACCCGGAAACAGAGCCCGAAATATATGACGCATCGCTTCAGTTCGGCACGGTACTCGAGAACGTAGCGATGGACCCCGAGACCAGAAGGATAGATTTTGATAGTGTCGAGCATACTGAAAACACAAGAGTCGCATACCAGATAGACGCCCTTAAATGCATAGTTCCTGACGGGGTGGGCGGTACTCCGAAGACCATATTTATGCTCACTTATGACGCATTCGGTGTGCTTCCTCCGATATCCAGGCTTACGCCTGAGCAGGCTATGTATTTCTTTACCCTGGGCTACACGGCTAAAGTCGCGGGCACGGAACGTGGAGTTGATGAGCCGCAGGCCACATTCAGCTCATGTTTCGGATCGCCTTTCATGCCGAGACCGCCTCTATTTTATGCGGAGATGCTTAAAGACAAGCTCGAATCCTCGGGCGCCACAGTGTGGCTCCTCAATACGGGAATCACAGGCGGCCCTTACGGGATCGGTAAACGTATGCCGCTTCCTCAGACAAGAGCGCTTGTAACAGCGGCTGTTGACGGCTCGCTTTTGAGCGGATCATTTGAGGATGTTCCTATATTCGGACTTAGTGTTCCGAGCTCATGCCCCGGAGTCGATGACAAGCTCCTTCAACCCAAGAAAAGCTGGTCAGACCCTGCGGAATATGACGCTAAAGCAAACGAGCTTCAAGCACGCTTCGAAGAGGAATTTGCCAAGCACCAGGGCTGAGAGTAGGAACCCCACTCATAAAACAGGTTGTCCTTTCTGAACATGTCCCGTACTTGACACGGGATCTTATCAGGAATCCAAATCTTTAGCCTCATAATCTCCTCAATTCTTGGGAAATAGAAGGGGTGTACTCTCAACATGAATAGTTTCCCCTTATTTTTATACTATAGAATAGATTAAAAAGGAGCTTCGGCTCCCTTTTTACTTTGACTTATTACCTCTCCATTTTGTAAAGAGAGATTGGGATTATAAACTCAGTTCGTTAGCTATGATGATTCTGGAATTTTTGATACAGGTATGCTAATAACATAGATATAACTAAGAAAGGAGAGTGGATATGGAATTTATAAAAAAGGAAGATACGTCGTTTGTCGTAGTCGATGTTCAGGAGAGGCTGATGGGCGCTATGCCGGAGGACATTAGCGAGACGAATGTAAAAAATATGAAGATACTGCTAGAGGCCGCGAATATAATGGGAATCCCGGTTACTGTAACCGAACAATATCCCAAGGGGCTTGGGCCAACGATTGAAGAGATTAAGGAATCAGTTGGAGAGGGCTTCGAGCCTATAGAGAAAGTGGTGTTCAGCTGCGCTCGCGAGCCCGAGTTCGAGTCGGCTCTTAAGGGCATAGACCGTGGCTCTGTGCTCCTATGCGGTGTTGAGACCCACGTATGCGTGCTTCAGACGGCAATTGATCTCATTAACCGGGGCTATAATGTTTACGTTCCTGCTGACGCGGTGATATCGCGCCGCGAGCTTGATTGGGAAAAGGGTATGGAGCTCATAGAGAAAGCAGGGGCCACTGTGGGCACTACGGAGGCGTTTTTGTTCCAGCTACTGGAGCGCGCCGGAACAGATGAGTTTAAGCAGATTTCAAAGCTCGTCAGGTAACTTCGTATAACCAAGCTTTGTAAATATCGGTGAATATATTAATAGACTCTAACTTAATAGGTGTACCTATTTTCGGGGGCTTGACAGTCACTTGCAGTTATATTGCTTATTTATATCTTATTGCTCGATTATAAAATTGGACTATATTTAAAAACCAACATAGCAAGAAAAAAAAGAAATTGCATTTTTGGTTAAGAGTAAATAGTAATTCGATGAGGCATGGATCTCAATCAATGCAGGCAATGGTGTCCAAAGGAGCAAGCCAAAGCTAAAAATAATTAATGCCAGAGAGGGGATTGATAATGATTAAGAAAGCAGTTTTTGCATTGACTATTATACTAGCCGTATTAAGCATCCATGCGTGTGACGACGAAGGCAGCGGCGGGGCTGAGAGAGTTGACCTCAGGTGCGGAGATGTCGTCACGGCCTCCTGGGTAAGAAGCGACGCATCAAATTCACGAAAAATTGTTGCTACGGATGACGTTGTGAACTGCAGCGGCACGGCCGTTACGCTTGAGGGGCCTGAAACCCTGGACCTGAACGGGCACACGATCTCATGTGACGGGTCAGCGGGCACGGTTGGAATTCACGTCACAGGAATAGGAGCCACGGTTAAGAACGGTACTGTGCAGAACTGCGAGGCGGGCGTGCTTGCGGAAGGTGATGGAATGCACACGATCAAAAACTTGGAGGCAATTGAGAACTTTGGGGAGAAGGACATTGTATTATCGGGAGGATTCGTAGTGCTAAGCGATAACAATACCCTTCGCAATGTGAAAGCGAACGGCAACCACCCCGTTGGTATACAATTGGTTGGGGACGGCAATGTGGTCACAAACAGCGAGGTTTCGGAGAACGACCACATGGGTATCGTCCTTTTCGGTAATTCCAATGAGGTTTCTGAAACGCAGGCAAACAATAACAACTACGTGAATATCGCGATTGTCAACGTGATAAATAACGAACTGGTGGATGCGGGCAAGAACAATATAATTTCGAATGTTACGGCCAACCACAACAATCTGAGTCACGGTATATACATTGGGGCCAATTTCAATAGTGTTTCAGGAAGTGAGGCCAGCAACAATGAAATTTCGGGAATCCGTGTCGATAGTACTGATAACAACATTATAAGCAATACGGCGCTTGGTAATAATAAATCTGTTGAATCTGGTTTTAATCGTGGCGGTACAGATCTCGCAGACATCGCAGACACGGGAGTCAACAATCTTGAGGACTGTGCAAACACGTGGCAGGGAAATGACTTTAATACCAGCGACTCGTTGTGCATACAATAGAACAAGGAAGGCATAACTTATGAGATATTTATTAATCGCAATGGTGATAGTGAGCGGTTCTTTCTTAAGACCTGCACCCGCACCGGCCACCATTTGTGAGGTCATGCTTACAAACTGCCTATCGGGGCACATCGAGTGGTGTACATACGACGGCGACAGTACGTGGGATAAATTAGTTTCTGCCTCAATCGGGGGAACGTCGTCAGGCGATACATCAGAGGCCGATTGCAATGGGGATAGTGGCTGTTATGTCATCGTGAAGGAAACTAGCGATGTCCTGTGGCTTTGCACGTCATCCGATGTAACCGGATCAAGTGATGGTTGTAACTATGCTTGCGTAGACGACAGTGACGGTATTACATGGCATACAGGTACCAGTGAGTATTGTTGTAGCGATAATACGTGCACGACGGATTGTTCCTGAGGTTTCGTGTATTACGTTTGCGACCGGTAGAGCAGAGGGCTGAAGCTCCCCTTTTTACTTATCAATCAAACAACCCTTATGGTGGGCTATAACTGTTCCGGATAAAGTGGCGTCCCCAAGGGGATTTGAACCCCTGTTTTCGGCGTGAAAGGCCGATGTCCTGGGCCAGGCTAGACGATGGGGACGTATAACGGATTGAGCCGTGCAGGATTCGAACCTGCGGCCCACTGCTTAAAAGGCAGTTGCTCTACCTACTGAGCTAACGGCTCAATGTTTAAGGAAAAACAATATATCACGACAATATACATTGTCAAAGATTATGGGTATTATTTTTTACCTCTTATTCCGGGCTTATAATTCTTAAATCTAAGGCCGGATTATCACTAATTAAGACCGGGCTATGGCTTCCCCTATAAAATCAGACGTTTTAAGAAACTTCACACTGGCAACGGCTGCGAATTTCTTCTTTTTCTGTAATTTCTCGGCGTTCTTCCTGCTGCCTATTCATATTACAGAGCTTGGGGGCACAGAGGCCGACGTCGGCTTTATAATGGGCTCTTTCGGAATCACTTCGCTGGGAGCAATACCCTTTGTAGCCTACTTGGTAGACCGCTACGGAAGAAGAAAGTTTATGCTCCTTGGTTACAGTGTAATGTTCGTAGCCTCTCTTCTATATCTCACAATAACCGAGCTATCTGCGTACATTTATCTAATACGCTTCATACAGGGCGTGTCGTTCGCGTTCTCATTCACAGCGGCGGGCACTTTTGTGGCCGACTACCTGCCGTCCGAGAAAAGGGCTCAGTGGCTCGGGATATTCAGCGCTTTCACTATCGCGTCCTACGCCATAGGACCCTCGCTCGGAGAGTTTGTGATCGGGCTATATGGGTTCGGCACTTTCTTTATTTACGCTTCGGTATTCAGCTTAATAGCATTTATACTGGCCATTTTTATGCGCGACGGGCATTACATCACATCCAGGGACCCTTACGGGTTGGGCTTCTTCCGCCTTATAGCCTCAAAAAGGTTCTCTCTGATCCTGCTCTCAAACCTGATACTCGCGGGAGGGCTCGGGGCTATACTGAATTTCGTGGCCGTTTATCTGCGCTCAAAAGGTCTCGCGGCGTTTTACTTCTTTCTCACATATACACTTACTGTTACAGCTGTGCGCATATTCGGCGGCAAATTCTCAGACACCTGGGGCAGAAAGGCGGTAGCTTCTCCAGGGCTGCTCGTGGTCTCAATCTCGCTTGCGGCTATGTACCTGATCGACTCTCCCATGAGCACCATACTAGTGGCGTTCGTTTTCAGCTTTGGGTACGGCTTCCTATACCCAACACTGAGCGCGCTCGTAATAGATAAGGCCGGGGAGGACGAGAGGGGCAAAGCAATGGGTGCGTTTAACGCCTCCTACAGTATGGGTATTAACTTCCTCGCCTTCCCGTTCGGGATAATCGCAAGGGACTGGGGATATGAAACGATGTATGTCGTCACGGGCGTAACGGTGTTCATCGGGTTTTTAATCTTCACCATATTCGAGAAGGGCCAAGATTCTTGAATAAACTCAAGATTCTTAAATAAGTCCAAGATTCTTGAATGTTTTTCAGTTATTAATTAGTCTAGCGGAATAACAAACCAGAGGATAAAAAATATATGAAAGTTAAAGAAGGGGACCACGTGCTTATCGTGTCTCCGGACGAAAAAACCTATCTTGTAAAGGTGTTCAGCGGAAAGGGCATGGGCACTCATCTGGGCGAGGTAAGTCTGGGTGACGCTATAGGGCTTGAGTATGGAGATAGGATTTACTCTAACCTAAANCACCCGTTCCTTGTGCTCGAGCCAACGCTTGAGGACAGGATGATGAAGNTNAAAAGGCGNACNCAGATCATATACCCAAAAGACGCGGGGCTGATACTCCTTAAGTGCGGTATCACCACCGGTATGAGGGTNGTCGAGTGCGGCTCGGGCTCGGGGGCGCTCACCATGGCTCTTGCAAACGCGGTTGCGCCAACCGGGAAGGTCTATACATATGACCGGAGGGAGGAGTTTTCAGAGAACGCCCGCCAGAATGTCGAGAACGCAGGCTATGCGGACTATGTGGAATTTAAGCACGGAGAAGCCCAGGCGGGCTTTGACGAGGAAGAAGTAGACGTTGCAATCATAGACTTGCCATCACCGTGGGACGGAATACCCGCGGCTACGAAGGCTCTTAGAGGAGGGGGAAGGTTAGCTAGCCTTTCGCCCACATATAACCAGGTAGAGAGGTGCGTCGAGAGGCTAGAGGAAGAGGGATTTGTGCTCATCGAGACGATCGAGGTTCTGCTCAGAACTATCAGAGTTGCCAGGGGTAAAACAAGACCTGTAGACCGTATGGTAGGTCATACGGGGTTCCTAACGTTCGGTACTAAAGCCCTGCCCGAGAATCTCGCCGATTGAGGTTTGTATGTACCAGATTTAATTATGCTAAACTTTTTTACTATACCAATACCCAATAGGAATCGTGCAATATGAAGGGCAGGAAAGACCCTCTATTAGTACTTGTTTTCATCTTAATCATAGCCGCTCTGTATTACTTCTATTCAGAAGATA
>JGI24023J19991_10001897_pt1 | contig 15631 bp, 11 predicted proteins | sample Cruoilmetagenom1_FD_19991 | JGI IMG/M metagenome (IMG submission 19991) | reverse complement strand
GCTTTGAAGCGTTTGAAAGATGTCGATAGCATAGAAAACATCTTTTATGAGGGCTATAAAAAAGAAGAAGATGTATTGGAAGGCTTGTGGCATTTCATAGCTACTTTAAAGTCAGTAAAGACCCATAAAAGTCGTGGCTATGATTTTTTAGTAGGTTCTGTTCCTAAAAAAGTGCAAAGTGCAGGGACTTATAAACGCTATATGATGTACTTGCGTTGGATGGTACGTGATGATGCTTTAGACTTAGGATTGTGGAAAAAGATAGACAAAAAAGATTTATTGATGCCATTGGATACCCATACCTTTAAAGTTTCACAACGCTTGGGTTTACTCAAACGAAAAACATATGATATGAAAGCAGCCATAGAAGTCACTAAAAGACTGAAGAAATTTGACAAAGATGACCCTATCAAATATGATTTTGCACTTTATCGTCTAGGGCAAGAGAAATTAGCATAAATCTTAGTCGGTATTAAGTACTAAATAGATATAATCTCCGCAATATTTTATACAAGAGGATGTTTTATGGAAGGTATATTTACTTATCTAGGTGTTATATTTGGACACGGACAAATGATGTTTGTGGCACACTTAGTGCTTGTTGCTATTATCATCATTGTGATTGCTAAGATGGCTACTAAAAGTCTTAGAGCTGTACCAAATGGTACACAAAATGTGATGGAAGCGTTCCTTGGTGGTGCGATTGCTATGGGTAGAGATGTTATTGGCGAGGAAAATGCACGTAAATATCTTCCTTTAGTTGCGACCATTGGTCTATTTGTACTTGTGAACAACCTTATTGGTATTATCCCAGGGTTTGAATCTCCTACATCTAACATCAATGTTACTTTGGTGCTTGCATTGATCGTTTTTCTTCATTACAACTATGAAGGTATCAAGAAGCAAGGTGCTTTTAACTACTTTAAAAACTTTGTACACCTTGGAGAGATGCATCCAGTAGCGAAATTTTTAATGTCATTGTTGATGTACCCTATTGAATTTGTATCTCATATTTCAAGAATTGTTTCACTTGCATTTAGACTTATGGGTAACATTAAGGGTGATGACTTATTTTTATGGGTTCTTTTGATGTTAACACCATGGATCATCCCTATAACACCACTTATACTTCTTACATTTATGGCATTTTTACAAACATTTGTTTTCATGATTCTTACATACGTGTATCTTGCAGGTGCCGTAGCTATAGAGGATGACCACTAAGACCCCATAGGTTTTACTGGTTGAGACTATGAGACTAAAAGATAAATCTTTAGGTTTTGTAGTCAACTTTCTTTTAGGCGTCGCGTGGGCTACAGTCCTACTCGGGGCTATCACTTCTTTTCTCTCTTTTTACAATGACTCTTTACTTTATGCCTTAGTCTCTGCTTTTGTAGGAGCCATACCAGGTTTAGTGGCGGTACTTTTACTCGAAGTTGTCATCACAACCAAAGAAAAACATTTAGAACTTAAAAAACAGACTGAACTCCTTAATGCCCTTCTAAAAGAAAAGAACAATAACCTACCTTAAATAAGCAAAACGCTATAATAAATCCAATTATATCTTGAGGATTTACCCTATGTTTGAAACCGTTATCGGTCTTGAAGTACACGTTCAACTGAATACAAAAACAAAACTCTTTTGTGCTTGTCCTACCTCGTTTGCAGAGCACCAAAACACTAACACTTGTCCTACCTGTTTAGCACTTCCTGGTGCTTTGCCTGTGGTAAATAAAGAAGCAGCGATTAAAGCGATGAGACTTGGGTATGCGATTAATGGCAATGTCAATCATACTTCTACTTTTGATAGAAAGTCATATTTCTACCCAGACAGCCCTTCGGCGTATCAGATTACACAGCTGACTAAAGCTATCGTACAAAAAGGTGAAGTGTTTATAGATCTTCCAGATGGAACGCAAAAACGCATCGGTATGACACAAGCACACCTTGAAGCAGATGCGGGTAAAAACATACATGAAGGTGACCATTCTAAAGTGGACTTAAACCGTGCAGGAACACCACTACTAGAGATAGTCTCTGATCCAGACATGAGAAGCTCAGATGAAGCAGTAGCTTACTTGAAGAAGCTACACTCAACAGTACGTTACCTGGACATAAGTGACGCCAACATGCAAGAGGGATCTTTTAGATGTGACGTGAATGTCTCCATTCGTCCTAAAGGGCAAGAAGCATTTGGTACGAGAGTAGAGATAAAAAACATCAACTCGTTTAGATTTGTAGCTGCTGCCATTGGGTATGAAGTGCAAAGACAAACAGAAGCGTATGAAGACGGTGTATATGAGCGGGAAGTAAGCCAAGAAACACGTCTTTGGAATGTAGATGAGGGTGTCACCAAGTCTATGAGAGGGAAAGAGGAAGCAGCAGATTATCGTTACTTCCCAGACCCAGATCTACGTCCACTGGTTGTGACACAAGAAATGATAGATGAAGCAAAGGTCATGCCTGAGCTTCCAGATGCTAAAGTAAAACGTTATGTGGAAGAACTTGGTATTAAGTCTGCTGATGCACACGTAATTACTTCAGATAAAGAGATGGCATATTACTTTGAAGAGATGTTAGAAAATGGTGCTGTTGCTAAAACGGCGGTAACATGGCTCACTTCTGAACTTCTTGGACGTTTGAACAAAGCAGGGATTTCTATGGATGAAACGCCAGTAAATGCCAAAACATTGGGTACATTGGTTTCTAAAATTTCTGACAGTACCATCTCTGGATCTGGAGCCAAAGAGATACTGGATTACATGATGGAAAATGAGAGTCGTGATATTGATGCACTCATTGAAGAACTGGGACTTGCACAAGTGAGTGATGATGGCGCGATACTTGTAATCATAGATGAAATACTTGCAGCTAACCCAGATAAAGTTGAGCAGTACCGTGGTGGAAAAGATAAACTCTTTGGTTTCTTTGTGGGGCAGACGATGAAAGCAAGTAAAGGTTCTGCCAACCCTGCAAAGGTAAATGAGCTTCTTAAATTACGTCTTTCTTAATATCATAAAAGGTTGAATCATGATATCAGGTTTTATCGTCAAGTTCGCATACTGGATCAATGGTTCTCAAAAATACAAACATACCAAAACATTTTTTGATACGCTGCTAAATAATCCTGACTATCCTTATAAAAAATACGTAGACTCTTTAATGATATTTTTGATCCTCACCTCTGTGGGGATACTTGTATATGAAGTACAAAATTCAGTACCAGAGTGGATGGACTTTTATGATATATACTTGGTTTCTATTATTTTTCTTATAGAGTATTTACTTCGCTTTTGGGTCTATAGTGATGTGCATAAGAGTATCGTAAGGGAGCATGAGAAGTCTCGTTTTTTAAAAAAAGATTTTTCTCTTTGGGTACCATTTAAAGAAGTATTCAAGAGTAAGATCAAATATGTGAGCTCGCCTACTGCGATTATAGATCTATTGGCTATATTACCAGCTTACAGGCCACTGAGGATTTTGCGTATTTTTGTTCTATTTCGTGTCTTTAAACTGCTGCGTTATACGAAAAGTATCAACCAGTTTGTAGATGTTTTGGCAACCAAAAAATTTGAGCTGTTCACATTACTTTTTCTTTTGGTCTTCATGATGATCTCTGCCGGGATTGCGATCTATGTATTTGAAGAGCATGAAAATCCCCATATAAACTCTTTGTTTGATGCACTCTATTGGGCACTGGTCACCATCTCTACCGTAGGATTTGGAGATATAGCTCCGGTAACTACAGAGGGTAGAACCATCTCTATGCTTATTATCGTGAGTGGTTTGGCGATGATCTCATTTATGACATCAGTGATCGTGTCGGCATTTTCTGAAAAGTTGGGAGAACTTAAAGAGAGTCGAATGATAGAAGAGGTCAATAAGAAAGAAGCATTTTTAATAATTTGCGGGTATGGACAAATGACAAAATCCTTTTTGAGGGAAAATGTGAAAGCACGACATGCTTACATAGTGCTAGAAAAGGACAAGAGTATCGTTGAACAGGCGATTAAGGATGGGTATAATGTTATTCATGAAGATGCCAGCAGACATGAAGTAATAGGAAAATTTAATGTTGAGTATACAAACATTACAGTGCTGTGTTTGACCAACAGTGATGTTGAAAATATCTATATCGCACTGAATGCAAAGAGCCTTTCAAGAAATATCAAGGTCATAGCACGTGCAATAGATAGCAATATGAAGAAAAAGTTTGAATTAGCAGGGGTAGATCATGTGCTCATGCCTAACGAAGTAGCCAATACGATGCTTATCACAGCTATCATGCAACCTGTGATGTACAATGGAATTCATGCTATCTTGACAGGTAAAGATGTTGCCAATATGGATGAGATAACACTGCATGAGGGGAGTGGACTGATAGGAAAAAAAAGAGAGGAGATTGACTTCAGGGAGGACAAGCTCCTGCTTATAGGTATCCAGCGTGGTGTGAGAGGGAGTTTTATATTTAATCCTAAGCCTGAGATATTGTTTCAGGGAAATGACATTTTATTACTGATGGGACTTGAGATGAGCATAGAGTATTTTAAAGAGAGATATCAAAGGAAAAGCGTATGAAAAAGAAAGCTTTTTTATTTGGCTATGGTGGAGACGGCAGAACCTTGGCACAGAGTCTTAAGGCCGAGAAAATGCACTCTCAGGTGATAGAATCTTCTGAAGAAAATTATAATAGAGCCATAGAGGATGGATACACGAACACACTACTTGTAGATGTCACCAAAGATGAAGATTTTGAGCATTTGGATATTTCAGAAGATGACTACATTATCTGTGTGATGGATGATGAACATCTTAATGTATTTTTAACACTGACTTTACATGCCTTTTTCCCTAAGGTTACTATTATTGCGATATCAGATTCTATCCATGCCTCTCAAAAACTCAAAATGGCAGGTGCTTCAAGAGTGATCGATCTTTATCAAGTAAGTGCAAATCGTATACACAATATATTAAAAAAGCCTGTGGCTACAAAGTTATTAGATGATTTTCTCAGCAGAGATGATGGAATTACGTTACGTGAGATGATAATTCCCGATAAGTCCTTCCTTGATGCTAAGATGGTGGATGATGTAGATTTTCAAGGTTTTGGTGTACTCTTGGTGGGTATGATAGATGTAGAATTGGGTCAAAAATTTATTTTTGTGACTTACGGAACCAGCCATAAACTTGATAGCGGCGATACCCTTGTGTGTATTGGCGAAAAGAAAGACTTAGAAAAGTTTGAAGCACATATGTACAGGAGTGAAGCATGAAGATAGCAATTATTGGAGCAGGTAAGTGGGGGCAGGCATTGTATCATGCCTATAGACAAGACAATGAGGTTGTGATCTCTTCCCGTAATACAAAAGATATCGAGAATTTTGTCTCCATAGAAGAAGCTTTGACGTATGAGTATCTTGTCATTGCTATACCTGCACAATTTGTCCGTGGCTGGATGGAAGAGAATTTTATAGACTATGGACAAAACATACTTGTCGCATCTAAAGGGATAGAAACAAGTACGGGTGCGTTTCTCAACGAAGTGTATGGAACATTCGTAAGTGAAGACAGATTGGCATTTATCTCAGGCCCTTCATTTGCAGCTGAAGTACAGCAGTCACTTCCCACGGCACTTAAAATATCATCTAGCAATGAAACCTTAGCCCAAACGTATGCAGATGCATTACCCAAGTTCATCAAAGGCTATGTAAGTGATGATGTAGTGGGTGCTGAAGTCTCAGGTGCATATAAGAACGTTATAGCCATTGCTGGTGGTGTCTGTGATGGTTTGGGACTGGGTAACAATGCAAGAGCAGCACTCATCTCACGTGGGCTTGTCGAGATGACACGTTTTGGAGAAGCCTTTGGTGCTAAAACAGAAACATTTCTTTCTTTAGGGGGAGCGGGAGATCTGTTTCTCACCGCATCTTCGACACTTTCTCGAAATTATAGAGTAGGGTTGGGATTGGCTAAGGGCAAAAATATGAGTGAAATCCTTGAAGAGTTGGGTGAAGTAGCAGAAGGTGTGCCTACATCAAAAGCATTACATAAAATAGCTACAGATAAAGATATATATTTACCCATCGCAGCAGAAGTTTATGCGATGATAGAAGAGGGAAAAGACCCTCTACAAAGTGTCAAAGATTTATTATCATAGATAATTAATCGGCTAAGATATCCATTTCTTTCTCATATACCTCTGTTTGTACATTAAAGATACCAAGCAGGGTTGAAAAGAGATTGTCATGACTGTATGGATCATTTGCTTTACGTTTTAGGGCGTCTGTATCTACAGGAAAGTCTTTTCCAAACCACATAAATGCTCCTACATGTTTTTGATGATCTGGTGCCATGAAGTATGGTAGTCCATGAAGGTAAAGTCCATTTTCTCCTAATGACTCTCCATGATCCGCCATATATATCATAGCCGTTTGCGCATCATCTTCATGCTGTTTTAAAAATGCTATGACTTTAGAGAGAAAATAGTCAGTGTAGAGAAGGGCGTTGTCGTAGGCATTGCTGATCTCCTCATCGGTACACTCTTCAAGTTGATTGGTTTTACATTCTGGAGTAAATTCTTGAAATGCACTTGGGTAACGTTTATAATAGGCAGGACCATGATTTCCCATTTGATGTAAAACAATGATAATGTCTTTTTTGTTTTTCTTTATGGCATTGTCTAGACCAACAATCATACCTTCATCACGACACTCCCCTTCACACATGGTATTTAAGTTGTTTTTTTTGTAGTTTTCATAAGGTAGTCTCACAGCGACACCTTTTGAGTCTGAATTGTTCTCTCTCCACAATACATCTACCCCTGCTTGAGAGAGGACATCTAGTACATTATGTGTGTGAAGCCCTTTTCTTGAGTTGTAGTCGCTTCTATCATAGACCGAAAACATACAAGGTACAGATACTGCTGTTGTTGTACCGCATGAGTATAATTGGGAGAAGTTAATGATATCTTCTTTTTTTAGTAGAGGATTTGTCTCTTTTTTATAACCATTAAGTGAAAAATGATCAGCACGAGCTGCTTCACCTACAACCATGACTACTATTTTTCTTTTTGTCTCTATTTGTGATGGTGATACCGTAATCTTGGCATCAAGTCCTATGACTTCCATAGGTATGTTGGTCTCTTTTACCTGGTCATAGGCGTATGATACCAAGTTGTAAATGCTAGTAGTGGGGTTGGTATAGAGACGAAGCACTTTATGCTCTCTGAAAAATGAGGTGTAGTAGTTAGAGAATGAAAATAGCAGTATCACTATAAGTATAAAATGCAGTAGGATGATTTTGAAGCTACTCCAAAGTTCTGATTTAAATCCTCTATAGTGTAATGGCATTTTATTGATGATAAATGAAGGAATGAAAGCCAGGAACAGTAGTGTAAGAAAAAGTTTAATACTAAGTAGTTCAAAGCTTTCCTTCATATCTGTTTGCAGGGTGTTTTCTATCATGGTCTTATCCATGACGATGTTGTAACTTTGCATAAAATAGTGCACGGATGCAGAGAGGATGAGTACAAATATCAGTACGGGTTTGACTGTATGCTTAAAGGAAACTAAAGAGAATAGTATGACTAACAAAGCATAGAGTAAAAAGCCTAAAGAGAGTAAGAAACCAGAATTACCTGCATTAAAGGGGTAGACTTCTAATACATGTTTAAAAAAAGACAGGTTATCAAAAAGTACAATAAATAATGCAGTTGTAATAATAAAAAAAGGTGTAGATATTGCTCTCAAAAAATTTCCTTAAAATATAATGATGTAATCATATCGAAAAAAGTAAATGAAAGTATTAATCTATGAGATGAAACCGTATAGGATTAATCTATTTTTGATATTATATATATTCAGGAGAAAAGATACATGCCGTATAAATTGATACTATTTATCACATTATTTATTATCAACTCCACACATGCTGAAGACCTTGAGCTTCCTACCCACATCATACATATCAGTGGACAAAAGCATTTTGATACACCGACTATACAAGAAGTACTTAGTGTAGATACAAAAAGTTTTTATCAATTCTGGAAAGAGGATAGTCCTCGCATAAAAGACAAACTACTTCCTACTTTAGATGCAACGTTAAAAAGCTTTTATGACTCAGAAGGTTTTTATGATGCCACCTTCAAAATATCTGAGTCAAATACCACAGTAGATGTAAAAATAGAAGAGAAAAAGCCAGTTGCCGTGACTAAAATTGATATAGAGAGTGATTTTAATATCTCTTCACTAATTCTACCTAAAGTGGGGTATGTTTTTAGGGCAAAAGACTTCATTGCTACGAAAAGTGCGATTATAAAAGCGTTACTCTCAGATGGGTATTGTTCTTATCAACTTGATACAAAGGCATATGTAGATTTAGATAAGCATGAAGCGGTGTTAAAGTATAGTTTGAAAAAAGGAGGCATCTGTACCTTTGGTGAGCCGAATATAAAAGGGTTGAAAAGCATAGATAAGGATGTCATTCTCTCACGTATTAGAGCTAAAAAAGGAGAACGTTTTGATCCTGAAAAAGTGAAAGAAACGTATAGCAGTATTTATGCATTAAATAGCTTTGACTCTGTACAAGTGGCTGTAGACAGAAAGATTTACAATGTCGTACCTATAGACATCACTTTAAATGAAGTAGTTGATGCTTACCATGCAGAAGTAGGTGTGGGCTATGATACGTTCATAGGTCCAAGAGTACATGCGTCTATTATTAAGAAGAATTTTTTCGGTAATGCACAACAAACAGGACTTAAGCTCTCTTGGTCAGAGAAAGAACAATTGGCTGTTGGTGACTTCTACAAGCCAGCGTTATTTTTTCTTTATGAGTATGGTATTGATTTTGGTGCACAACTTGGGTATTCCAATTTAGAATTTATAGGTTTTCAAGAAGAAAAAGAGTTTGCAAAAGTTTATGTGGAACATAATGAGGGAAGACTCAAACTTAGAGTAGGGCTAGCTGTTGAAAATATAGATATTGGAGCTTTAGATAATTTGAAAAAAGATCAAGAACTTTTACAAGCAATCAATGAAGGAACTTTTTTACTTTTTTACCCTTATCTTGATGCAGTATATGATGCTAGAGATGATAAGCTAAATCCTAAGTATGGTTATTATCTGGCAACTTCATTGGAGTATGGTGTCCCTTATAATCCAGATGCAAGTTCATACCTAAAAACATACCTAGAGGGTCGACTCATACATACCTTCGATAAACTTACTTTAGCTTCTGTTGCTAAAGTAGGTGTGATAGATCAAACTTCTCATGAGTTACCCGAATCAAAATTCTTTTTTGGTGGGGGATCCTTTTCTAACCGTGCATATGGGTTTAATACCATTGGGGTCATAGAATCTCCAACTTCTGACAGCATCGCAGGTGCTTCAAGTTTATTAAATCTTTCGCTTGAAGCAGATTATCCTATATGGGGGAACCTTTATGGGGCTGTGTTTAACGATAACACCATGCTCAATGAAGAGAGTTATGATTTCTCAGGTGAGATAATAAGTTCAGCAGGACTTGGCATAAGATACTTAACGCCTATAGGACCATTTAAACTAGATGTCGGTTTTAATGTCAATGACCCTGCACAGTATGGAATATCATTTCAGATAGGACAGTCATTTTAATGAAGAATCTATTACTTTTTGGTCCTTTTTTATGGTTACGCAGGATTGTCCTTTTTGTACTTGTGCTTGCTATTATTTTGGGCTTAGCACTTTTCTTTGTGGCAAACTCCCCGTTGGTCATCAAAAAAGTGGCTGATACTTTTGCCCCTGATTATAACATCTCATATGATAGCATCAAGGGGAATGCACTAACGGGTGTTGAGATAGAAAATCCACAGTTTAAAGACAAACCCTTAGCCAAGAATATAGTACTCAAATGGAATCCCAATACACTTGTAGCTAAAAAAATAACTGTCGATAAACTATATATAGATGATGCGGATGTTGATGTGATAAAGAGCCTCATAGCCTCTTTTGAGACAGACGACAACGCAAGTGAGTCAAACGGTTCTGACTTCACTGTACAGGCAAATAATATAAACCTTTCTACAAAACCTTTTAATGAAAAAGGCATACATATCTCTAAAGCAAGGGTAAAAAGTGAAATGCTTGAATTCACCTCAGATGGCTTAACTCTGCAGGGCTTTGAACTTGAGTTAGATACCAATGTAACAAAAATTTTTCTAAAAGGGCATTTAGAAAAACAAGTGATAACACTTGAAGATACAAAGATCAAAGATGTAAATATAACAGCATTGGAAAAGCTCTTTGTGGATGATGGCAATGAAACAGCAGTAACTGGAAATGATGAAGTGGGACAGCCAAGTCCTTTTATACCTAAAATGCTACTAGTCAAAAAATTAGAGACCAATTTACTCCCCGTTACATATGATCCTGTGAAAATACAGCAGATACAGCTCCAAGCAAAAGAGCTTAGGTTTGATGTAGAGAATTTGGTATTAGAAAACGTAGTGATGGATGTCAATGGTAGCACCAATCTTTCCAATGCCATCTATTGCGGGACTATAGTAAACAATCATTTGTCAGGGAACATACGCCTCACACCAAACAATAGACTGTATGAGCTATATAAAATTCCTCTACGTAAAGAGGCCATAGGGGAGATAGTAGTTGACTTTAATGCGAGTAAAGAGCGTGTACGTGCTGATGTAAGATCCAAAGCAAGACATATACTTCAAAACAAAAAGGGTGAGTTTAACATAGATATAGATGATTTACTCTCACATGTGGACTATGATATCAATAGTTCTAAGCTCATCGTGGAGAGTAAGGCCATGGTCACCACACCTTATGCCAAAGACATACGTCTTACAAATCATTTTACTATGGATGAAGATATACGTTACGAAGGTGAGATAAAAGCAAAAGAGCTTAGAGGTATAGAAGCAAAGTTCACCAAACCTCTTCAAAACCTGCTTGTAGCCTATAGTGGTACTGAAAAAAGTATTCAAACTATTCTTACATCTCAAAATATCAAAGGAAAGTTTGACTCAAAAGACTTTAAGAGCGGAGAACTACATCTAGAGACCATCGAAGCATTAATGGTAGATGCATTTGTCGAACTCCCCAAAGAACTAGAAGAGACAAAAGTAAATGTCACTGTAGATGCCCCTATAGATTTTAACCATCTTAGTGTGATAGATGCACAAGTAAAAGTCTTGTCTAATGTGGCCAACATAGATGCAGATGTTAAGTATGGGAAAGCAGTCGAAGTACAAGCGAAGCTAGACATACCANAAGACTCTTTGTTAAAAGCTTTTAACAAAGATGTAAAGTGGGAGGGCTTAAGCCCTATGGATGCCCATGTGACTATGGTACAAAATGATGTTACACTTAAACTAAAAACCAACGCATTAAATGTAGATATGAAGTATGCGTTAGACAAAGAAACCTTAAAGGGTAAACTCAACCTAGCAGGGTTTGTCTCAGATGTAAGTGGGAACATCAAAAAGAAACTAAAGATACAAACTAAAATCAAATCACTCTCAGCCTTGAGTGAAAGTATCAGTACACTGTACCCACTTGAAGCACTTCCTCCCATAGAAGGTGTGATTGATACGACCTTGAGCATTAACGAGATGAAAACAGCGGAGTTAGTACTTAGTTCTCCTAAGGTTACATACAAGGCAGACAGAAAAACAAAACATATCATCAAAGATGTAAAACTTGTTGCGAGTGTAGATGCTTCTAAAGTGATGTTGAAGTCTTATAAAGCAACGTTTAATGAACAAAAGTATTTTTCATCTAAGCCAGCAGTTATAGATTTAGGTGACAACATAGAAGTCTCAAACCTTTGGGTAAATGATACATTAAAGGTAAGTGGAAACTACCATACTATAAACAAAAAAGGTTCTTTTGTCGCAGATGCCAAAAACTTTCATATTAAAGATAAGATGGCGGATATACAAACAGAGATACATCTCAATGTAGGATTGGATGGAAACGATACTACGGTCACAGGCAAGATAATACTTTTGAAAGGAAGCATATCACCGACAGTGCAAGGACGTACCTTTGCTTCTGACAGTGACATTATCATAATGCAAGAGATGAGTAAGAAAAAGTCTAGTCCATTTATGGATAACCTAGCCCTTACACTCAAGATAGAAACCAAAGAAGCACTACGTTTAAAACAAAGGCCAATGAACATAAGACTAAAACCAGACTTTAGCATAAACAAAGATAAGGGAAGTCCAATGCTGTACTTAGGTTCAGTGGAGTTAGTGAAAGGTGGTACCTATATTTTCCAAGAAAAAAAGTTTACTCTTGGGAAAAGTTTTGTCTACTTTACTGGGGATGTGAACAAGCCACTCTTAGACATCAAGGCAAACTATAAATCCATAAACCATCTTATTACCATTTTGGTCACAGGTACACCTGCTGAGCCAAATATAAACTTTTCTTCAAGCCCATCTCTCAGTCGTGAACAGATACTCTCAGTCATACTCTTTGATTCTGAAGCAGGTGGTGACACACATAGTGGTGAAGATATGATGAAAATGATGGGTGGTGCTATGGCAAAATCAGCACTTGCAGATGCAGGTGTCAAAGTTGACCATTTGGCTTTTGGGGAGGGTAACAGTATAGAAGTAGGTAAAAAACTTACCAACAAGATTACAGTCATTTATGTCAACGCAGAAGTCCCCAAAGTGAGACTCAAATATGAGCACAACAAACGTACAGAAAGTGTGATAGAAGTAAACGAAGAGTCACAGTCGTATGATATCATTTATAAGAGGGATTTTTAGAATATATNAAGAGAAATCACACCTAAGTGCAAGGTGAATATTAATAATTGTCAGTATAGATATGTGAGTATAATATTTAAATAATTTATGCTACACTGGAACACATACATAAAAGGAAATTATGATGAAATATAAATTTATTCTAGCAACAATTCTGCTCTCAACATCGTTGATACAAGCTCTTGAGTTTAGAGTATCAAAAGCAACATTTGACTGGCAGATGGGAATGAGTTTTATGGATACTGATTTTGATATGGATATCAATGTATATTCTTTCAATGAACAGCATAATAATTTTAGTGATTCAAAATATTATTATTTTTATAATATTGATATTTATCAATCTGATTTTTCAGATCAATTGACAACACTGATCACCACACCGATAACCCATCAAAACCCTTTTGTCGGTTCTGTCAATGATGCCATAAGTAATCATACACCTATCCCTGTACCTGCAGACTATGAAGTTCGAGGTTTTGAACTTAATCTTGGAGTGGGGTATGACCTTGTTAATGATGATAAAGGGCTATTGGGTATCGGAATTAATACGGGTCTTTCTATGCCTGTTATGAAAATGAAGAACCTTCAGAAAAGCATCGAAGTAACGTACGATCTTCTTGATGCGACAGATACATCTACCGTTACGTATAAATTTGGACCTATTGTTCATGGACGGTATAACTTTACTCCTGCATTATCAGTTTATGGAAGCTTTACGATGGGTCTACAGACCGGTAATATGGAGAATGATTGGGTCATATCATCTTTAGATATTGATGGCAAGTACTCTGATTTGGATTTTGGACTTCGATATACCCCATGGAGTAGTAGCAAAGATTTTGGAGGGATACAGCTTGATCCTAAACTTTATTTTACACTAGGATACAGATATAAGAAATGGACAATGGATGATGCGGTCATTGATACATTCAATATTTCTACATTCAGCTCTGGTGGTATTTTTAGCAATGAATTTAGCACTAAGTATGTGTATTTTGGTATAGGGTATGATTTCTAATACTCATCAATAAGCGGGAGGTTTAAACTGCTTTTTTTGTGTATATTGATACGGTATTACGTCCTGCTTTTTTGGCAAGGTACATGGCATTGTCCGCATTGGTTATGGCATTTTCCAGTGTGATGTCTTGGGTTACTTCTTCTAGACCGATGCTAAATGTGACAGTAAGGTGTTTTCCTTGATAGTCTAATATTAGTGACTCTGTAGACTTTCGTATCTTTTCTGCTACCAAGTAGCCATCGTCCATGTCTGTTTGAGGAAGGAAGATAAAAAATTCTTCTCCACCCCATCTTACTGCGATGTCATCGTCTCTTAGAATGCTTTTTACATTTGTTGCTACTTGTTGAAGTATAAAGTCCCCTGCATGATGTCCATATGTGTCATTGATGTGTTTAAAATAATCAATGTCACACATGAGTACAATACCTTGCGTATTTTTCAATTTTTCAATTTTTTTATCATAGCCTCGTCTGTTGTAGAGTGATGTAAGATAGTCTCTTGTAGAAGAGTACTCTAGTTCTTCTTTGAGTTTTTGCATGTTGTTAAATGATTTTGCATTGGTATATTCATACATAGCGGCTAAAAATGTAATGAGTAAAAATGAAAGTATTATTCGTAGTTTATACGCATAAGTATAATCTGCTTTTAAAGCAGATTCAAATGGGAAAAATAAAATGATAGAGACCAATACTAAAAATGACAATATGTAGATAAATCCTTTGCGTAAACCAAGTAAAAAGAAAACAATGATAGGAAAGGAAGATATCCAAAGAGATCCTGTATTATTCACACCACCTGTATAGGCTAAATAAAGCATTAAAGTAAAAAATAGCATAGCTATAACGTGTGAAGCAGTGTTAATATCTTTTGACTTTTTCAAATAATAATGATTAAGTAAAATAACGATAGCTATAGCAAGAAGAGGAAGCCCTATATTGAATTGATGGGAGAAGATGGAGTTTAGACTCAAGGGTATTGTAAAGAGAAGAGCAATAAGGTTAAACAAGTGTATTAAATTGATTTTCCATAATTCATTAGTTTCCAAGGAAATGTCCATGTGCGAATTAAGTGGTTGTAAGATAATATTTTTAAATAAAGATTGGCTACTCATCTATCATTGAACGTTGCGTACATGACGGTATCTCCTATATATACTAATTGTAATACAATTTGGAGACATTATATACATTTTTTATGAAAGTTTTCCTTTAAAATCTTCATACCCAAAGGTACGTACTATTTCAATACGGCCATCAAGTTTTTGTATAGCAATACTAGGAAGTTTAACCCCATTAAAAGTGCTAGCTTTAACCATAGTGTAGTGCATCTGGTCTTGAAAAATAATTTTATCTCCTATCTGCAGTGGCACATCAAAGCTGTAGTCCCCCATAATATCTCCAGCTAAACATGTATTGCCACCCAATCTATAGGTATATGCTTTTTCTCCTGCTGCACCAGCACCTTGTACATCTGCCCGGTAAGGCATGATGATCGTGTCAGGCATGTGAGCCTCTGCTGAAGTGTCAAGTATAGCGATGTCGATGCCATTATGTACGATGTCCAGTACAGTGCTTATCAGTGTTCCTGTCTCCCAACCTATAGCTTCTCCTGGCTCGAGGTACACTTCTACATCATACTTTAGTTTAAAATTTTTGATGAGTTTGATGAGTTTTTCTACATCATAGCCTTCACGTGTGATGTGATGACCTCCACCAAAGTTTATCCACTTCATTTTTGGAATATATGCGCTAAATTTTTCTTCAAAATGCATCAGTACATTCTCTAATGCATCAGCACTTTGTTCACAGAGTGCATGAAAGTGCAAGCCA
>JGI24023J19991_10001895_pt1 | contig 15634 bp, 9 predicted proteins | sample Cruoilmetagenom1_FD_19991 | JGI IMG/M metagenome (IMG submission 19991) | reverse complement strand
AATACAATATTCAGCTGAAGAAAAAGTTTATTTAAAAAAGAAAGGAAATATGACTATTGAATTTGTAAGCGACTTGGGAGGCTACAAACTCTGGTTTGAAAATGGCAAGGTAACGGTCCTCGAACTACCAACAAATCTTTTCTCAGAAGCGACAGTTCCTGTAACTATAGATCAGGCTTTAACTAAGTTAAAAGAACAATATAATTTTACGCCTGCGTTAAGTGATTTTCTTTTTATTAACACTTTTCGCGCTCTAACTGAAAAAGTAATTTCTGGAAGCTACTTTGGGACGAGCAGAGTTTTTGGTGTTAGGTGTGATCACCTAGCTTTTGTTCAGCAAGATATAGATTGGCAGCTTTGGGTTGAGACTGGTAAACGTCAAATCCCCAGAAAGGTGGTTATTACATATAAAGAACTTCCTGGACAACCACAGTTTATTGCAATTATGAGGGACTGGGTCTTGGATAAACCCATCACCAACTTTGCATTCAAAGCGGATATACCAAAATTAAGTCAAAGAACAGATATGTCTGAAATTTTGACCAAACCAAGAATTAACATGGGCAGTGTAAGATCTTCAACTAATAATTTTTAATAGATTGTTATAGTTTAAAATCTGTTTTTACTTTGATTTTCAGTATTTCAATAATTTTCTGAGAACTAATTCGGGTTGAATAAAAAGAGAAGTGCGCTGTAAAGGATACAGCGCACTTTTTATAGTCTACTTTAAGCTAAAACAACGTTTTGAGCTTGAGGGCCTTTCTCGCCGTCAACTACAGTGAACTCTACGCGCTGTCCCTCTTCTAGGGAACGGTAGCCCGTAGCATCAATCTCACTATAGTGAACAAATACATCTTTCTCATTTTCACGTTCAATGAAACCAAAGCCTTTTGTAGAATTGAACCACTTTACTGTGCCAATCTCACGTTCTGCCATGTTCGATTAACCTCCTTGATATATTGGGTTGTGCTAGTGGTTCAAATCTCTTTCAGATGGTTATCTTCGGTGAAACAAGAACTACTGCAAACTCTGATTGAAGATAGCATATGAGTCCGTTAGTGTCAACATGTAAAGATATTAAGGGTTTAATAGAAAACCAGAAAGATTCTGAGTTCTGTGCAGGTATTTAAATTTGGACACTACATATTCACTACTTAAAAAGGTAACCAAACTTACATTTGAGTTTTATGAAAAATTATTTAAAAAGTTTTATTTTGGAAGCTATTAAGGGAGTCTTAAATTATAGAAGTGCGCTGTAAAGGATACAGCGCACTATTATTGTCTACATTAAGCTAAAACAACTTGCTGCGCTTGAGGGCCTTTTTGGCCGTCAACAACAGTGAACTCTACGCGCTGTCCCTCTTCTAGGGAACGATAGCCCGTATCATCAATTTCACTATAGTGAACAAATACATCTTTCTCATTTTCACGCTCAATGAAACCAAAGCCTTTGGTAGAATTGAACCACTTTACAGTGCCAATCTCACGTTCTGCCATGTTCGATTAACCTCCTTATATATATTAGGTTGTGCTAGTGGTCCGGAATTACTTTCAGATGGTTATCTTCGGTGAAACAAGAACTACTGCAAACTCTGGATAAACTATAGCATATGATGTTAGATTTTACAACACATTAATTAATTTACACCTCGCGTTGGTTATTAACAACCTGAATAATGCCCAATATATTTAGAGGTTTGGGTATTTCTTTTTGCGCACGATAATAGGTTTTTCCTTTATTTACATGTCTACAAAGAACTCTAATGCGGCTTATTTGATTTGACAGCATTAGAAAGTGTTTCTTAGATCTAAAACAATGTATTATCAAATAATTGCATATACTTACAAAAGTATAGCTCGCCTTTTTCAATATATTTCAAGAATCTAGAATCCTTTCTCGTTGCAAATGCAACTAAATTAGCGGAAACAAAATACAGCGACCTAAGGTCACTCAAAACTGGAGGCAGTAAAATGAAGAAATTACTTTTAGCAGGAGCATTAGTAGTAGGACTTAGTATTCCAGGAGTATCGCAAGCTGAGGTAAACGCATTTGGAGTAAGTCTTCCAATACAAAAGTCTAAAGTTAGTAACAATATTAGTGGCGGCTATGTTGCATCAAGCGCAGCTGATTCGCTTACTGTTCAACAGCTCAACACTGAGAATGAAACCAAAGGCGGACATGTAGCTACTAGCGCAGGTGATTCTTTTGTAGTGCAAAAGCTGAGCCCTTCCTCTCCAAATTCATAGAGGTTTGAAGTTGCAGCGAATAGAAAAAGTATAGTAAAATTGTAGAACAAATTTAGATTACACAGTTTATGAGATCCTTTCGTATTAGAAAAAAAATGATTCTAATATGAAAGGATCTCATTATTGTTCCTTATAAATTTAACTATAAGGAAAACAAATCTATAGATGCCATCTATGGAGTCACACGGAAAAATGATTGTATGTTTAAGTTTAATCTAAATACTTTTTAATACCCCATATATCCTTTGCATATTCTGAAATGGTACGGTCACTTGAGAACTTTCCTATACGAGCAACATTCAGTATCGATTTCTTTGTCCACTCATCCTTATCAGTAAATTCAAGTTCAATTTTTTTCTGGGTTTCAGTATATGATTGGAAATCTGCAAGATGAAAATAAACATCCCCGTTAAGTACTAATGATTCATAAATCCAGTTAAATAATCCTGGCTCTTTGAGACAAAATACATCTGATTTGAAAGAATCCATCACCCTTCTTACATTGTTGCTATTCTCATATATTTTATAAGGATCATAGCTATTGGTTGTTATTAGCTGCTTTATTTCTTCTGATTTTAATCCGCAAATAAATATGTTTTCTGGTCCAACTTCTTCCATAATTTCTATGTTTGCTCCGTCTAGAGTTCCTATTGTAAGCGCGCCATTTAGAGCAAACTTCATATTGCTGGTTCCTGAGGCCTCCTTGCCGGCTGTAGAGATATGCTCGCTAACATCAGCTGCCGGGATTATCTTAGCAGCAAGTGATACTTTATAATCAGGCAAGAAAATAACTTTTATCTGATCATCGACCCTCTTATCATTATTTACAATTTGGGCAAGATTGTTAATAAGTTTAATAATATTCTTAGCAGCCCAGTAACCGGGTGCGGCTTTTCCCGCAAATACATATGTTTTGGGCGATTTTAGCGTCATTCCATCCTCAACTATGCTGTAGTATTGATGAATTATATGCATAATATTCAGAAGCTGCCGTTTATATTCGTGGATCCGTTTTATGTGAATATCAAAGAGAGAGTCCGGGTTAACATTTATATGGGTTACATCAAAAATATATTCAGAGAGACTTTGTTTATTCTTATTTCTTATTTGCTGAAAATTATGAACGAATTCATCATTCTCATAATGTTCTTCGAGAGAGCGGAGCTTGTAAAGATCCGTAATCCAGGCGTCGCCAATACTGCTGGAAATTAGTTCGGCTAATTCGGGATTAACATTTAATAACCATCTTCTCTGAGTAATTCCATTTGTTTTATTATTAAATTTTTCAGGCATCATCTCAAAGAAATCCGGCACCAGATCGGTTGTTATGAGTTTAGAATGAAGCGCTGCTACACCGTTTACGGAATGACTTCCAACTATGGATAAATAAGCCATTCTGACTTGTTTCGCATTACCCTCTTCAATTATAGACATTCTACTCATGCGGTCCATATCATTTGGCCATTTTGAGTTAACTTTCTTTAGAAAGCGCTCATTTATATCGTAAATAATTTGAAGATGCCGCGGCAGGATACGCTCGAATAGTGAAAGGGGCCATTTTTCCATGGCTTCTGGAAGCAAAGTGTGATTTGTATATCCGAACGTCGATTGAGTTATATTCCATGCTCGGTGCCAGGATAATCCGTTTTCATCAACCAATATCCTCATTAGCTCTACTATAGCCAGCGCGGGATGGGTGTCGTTAAGTTGTATAGCCACTTTTGAACCAAACTTGCTAAAGCTTTTATTCTTTTTATATATCGTCTTACAATGTCCCGCACAGAGCAGGAGACCAAGAAATATTCCTGTATTACGCGAAGCTCCTTCCCTTGATCGACGGTATCAGATGGGTACAAGACCTTAGATACAACTTCAGAGGTTGTTTTTTGTTCTACAGCTTTTACATAATCTCCACTGTTGAAAATGTTCATGTCGAATTCATTAGATGCTCTGGCTGAGTATAATCTCAAATAATTAACCGTCTTTCCCCCATACCCAACTATCGGCATATCATAAGGAACACCGTATAAGAATTTCCAATCTTTCCAAAACGGCCGGTAGTTTCCATTGATGTCTTTTTCTATCTCTACTCTTCCATAAATAGGTACAATACAAACTTCATTACCCTTCTCAATAAGCCAGGGAGATTCTTCCCTTAGCCAATAATCAGGCTGCTCGACCTGATAGCCATCGACTATTTTTTGTTTGAATATGCCAAATTCATAATTTATACCGTAACCAAAACCAGGCATACCCAAAGTAGCAATAGAATCCAGAAAGCACGCTGCCAGCCTTCCAAGTCCTCCATTCCCAAGAGCGGCATCTGATTCAGTCTCAATAACATCAGAAAGGGGTATACCAATTTTTGCTAGCGCGTCTTGGCAAAGATCGTAAATACCCAAGTTGATTAAGTTATTGGATAGAGATTTACCTATAAGATATTCCAACGATAAGTAGTACATACTTTTAACATCATGACTCTGGTAGCGTTCCTCAGTCTTAAAAAAACTATCAATCATGATTTCTCTTACTGCTAGTCCAAGAGAATAAAAAATATCGGCCGGGGATGCACTGGAGACTTTTTTCCCCATAGAGTATTTCAAATGTTGAACAATTTTCTCGCTTAAAGATGTAGCATCATGAGCGAAATTAACATTAGTCTTAATCATCAAAATGTACTCCCATTAAGAATATAGATTATCCACAAAATACATTTGTTGGGAAATGTTGATTGATTGAATAAAGCATATAAATTAATTTTTTTTAATTTATAGTCCTGGGTCGCTTAGACTTTTAATATTACTGTGTATAATAGGAAGCACAATATCATATAATTAAAAGATTATAGCACTTATATGAAAACTCTAGCAAACGTAATTAATCATACAACTTTTCTAACCGATTTCGATATATATTTATTCAAACAAGGCAGCAATAACAATCTGTACAATAAGCTTGGCTCCCATCTATTAGAATTAAATGGAGTAAAAGGAACGCATTTTGCCGTATGGGCTCCTAATGCTCAATATGTTTCAGTTATAGGTGATTTTAACTCTTGGAATAAGGAGTCACACCCGCTTAATGTAAGATGGGATGAATCAGGAATCTGGGAGGGATTTATACCTAACCTAGAAGAAAACACCTTATACAAATACAATATCGTTTCTAAAGTCAATAACTACAAAGTGGAAAAAGGAGATCCATTTGCTTTTAAATGGGAAACTCCTCCAAAAACAGCATCAATAGTTAAGGATTTAGACTATGAGTGGAATGACGCTAAATGGGTCAAGAGTAGAGAAGAATATAATTCCTTAAACTCTCCAATGTCTATATATGAGTTGCATATAGGTTCTTGGAGGAGAATCCCTGAGCAGGGAAATAGATCTTTAAATTACAGAGAACTAGCTGTAGAGCTTGCTGAATATTTAAAGGAGACGGGGTTTACGCACGTGGAATTTATGCCGGTAATGGAGCACCCATTCTATGGGTCCTGGGGATATCAAACCACCGGGTATTTTGCGCCAACTAGCAGGTATGGCTCACCTCAAGATTTTATGTATCTAGTTGACCACTTACACCAAAATGAAATTGGAGTAATTCTTGACTGGGTTCCTTCCCATTTTCCTGGAGATGAATTTGGGCTTCATTTCTTTGATGGAACTCATCTCTACGAACACGAAGATAAACGAAAAGGGTATCACCCCGATTGGGATAGCTACATATTCAATTACGGTAGAAACGAAGTTAAATCTTTTTTGATTAGCAGCGCGCAATTTTGGCTTGATAAATATCATATTGATTCTTTAAGGGTAGATGCAGTCGCTTCTATGCTGTATCTGGATTATAGCAGAAAGGATGGGGAGTGGATTCCAAATGAACATGGCGGCAATGAGAATACCGAAGCAATAAACTTATTAAGAGAATTGAACAAATCCGCTTACATCAATTACCCTGGTATCCAGACTATAGCTGAGGAATCTACAGCATGGCCAATGGTGTCTAAACCTACAGATATCGGCGGGTTAGGATTTGGAATGAAATGGAATATGGGATGGATGAACGATACGCTCGAATACTTCAGCAATGATCCCATTCACAGGAAGTATCACCATAACATGCTTACATTCAGCATGATTTATGCTTTTAATGAAAATTTCGTATTATCTCTGTCTCATGACGAAGTTGTATATGGAAAAGGTTCATTGTTCAACAAGATGCCGGGAGATGGATGGCAAAAAGCGTCTAATCTTAGAGCGCTATATGGCTATATGTTTGGGCACCCTGGGAAAAAATTGCTCTTTATGGGTGGAGAATTTGGGCAATGGAGTGAATGGGATCACGAGAAAAGCTTAGATTGGCATGTTTTAGAAAACCCGCTAAATGACGGCATAAAAAAATGGGTCAGTGACCTTAATAAATTCTATAAAAATCAGCCTGCATTATACGAAATCGATTTTTCTGCTGAAGGATTTGAATGGAGAAATGTAGACGACAATGAAAGCAGCATGATAAGTTTTATTAGAAGATCTAAGCAAGATTCTGATATAATATTAGTCGCTTGCAACTTTACACCTGTTGTTAGAGACAATTACAGAATCTATGTGCCCAAGACAGGATATTGGAAAGAATGCTTAAACAGCGATGCTCTAATCTACGGAGGGAGTGGTGTTGGCAATGCCGGTGGAATAGAGACAACATGCGACACTAACAATAAAGGTCAAGATTATATTGACATATGTCTTCCACCTTTAGGTGTCCTCTTTTTAAAATATGAATCTTATGCGGCATAATTTTTGCAAATCTATTCAGTTAGGTATAAATACAAAGTTCCTAAAAAAAATATTGTGAAGGATAAGTTAAAACCCTTAAAAATAATGCAGGGGAAAAATGAACCTCTTGGCGTAAAATGGGACGGTAAAGGGGTAAATTTTGCTATCTACTCCAAATACGCCCAAATGGTAGAATTGTGCTTATTTTCCAGTGGTTACGAACAGAGAGAATATGCCAAGATTAAAATTAATGCTAAAACTGATGACATATGGCACTGCTACGTTCCCGGTATAGGACCGGGACAATTATATGGTTATAGGGTTTATGGGCCCTACGATCCTAAGTCAGGAATGAGATTTAATCCCAACAAACTCCTGCTGGATCCTTACGCAAGAGCTATATCAGGTAAGATAAACCTAAACGATTTCCATTATGATTATATTATAGATAAAGCTGAATCTGAATTCTTGCTTGATCCTAGAGACAGCGCCCCATTCATGCCGAAAAGTGTTGTTGTAGATACCCGCTTTGATTGGGACAATGACACCAATCCTCAAATCCCATGGTCCGATACAATAATTTATGAGCTGCACGTTAAGGGATTTACTATAGAAAACCACAAGATACCTGAGTCAACAAGGGGAACCTATTCAGGTCTATGCTCACCTCAGTCTTTGGAATATATAAAATCATTAGGTATTACCGCAGTTGAACTATTGCCCGTTCATCACAGTGTTTCCGAAAGAAGACTTTTAGAACATGGTTTGACTAATTATTGGGGTTACAACACAATCGGTTTTTTCGCTCCGGATACAACTTATTCAAGTACCGGAATGTACGGTGAACAGTTAAACGAATTTAAAAATATGGTCAAGACATTTCACAGTGAAAACATTGAAGTGATACTCGATGTTGTATACAACCATACGGCGGAAAGTGGAATACGCGGCCCATCTCTTTCATTTCGAGGAATAGACAATCTTTCCTACTACAGGCTTGAGAATAACGATTTAAGCCTTTATGAAAACTATACAGGTACGGGCAACACAATTAAGTCGACCGAACCTTGTGTAATCAAATTTATCATAGATAGTCTAAGATACTGGGTTGAGGAAATGCATATTGATGGGTTCAGATTTGATCTTGCTACAGTTCTTGGGAGGGGGGAACTTGATTTTCATAGATATCACCCGTTACTTGAATCTATATGCAGTGACCCTGTTCTGTCCGGAGTAAAATTGATAGCTGAGCCCTGGGATCTCGGATGGGGGGGCTATCAGGCAGGTAATTTCCCTGATCCGTTTTCAGAATGGAATGATAAATACCGCAATACCGTAAGGCGCTTCTGGAGAGGTGACTTTGGACAGGCCGCTGATATGGCATATAGTTTAAGCGGATCGAGCAATTTATACGAGCTTCGTTCAAAAGGCTCTCATAGCAGCATTAATTATGTAACGTCTCACGACGGATTTACTCTCGAAGATCTTGCGTCATTTGGGAATAAACACAACATGGCCAATCTGGAGAATAATAAGGACGGTACCGATGGAAATTTCAGCTACAATTTTGGGCACGAGGGACCAACAAACGACAAAGAAATATTGGAACATCGAAAAAGACAAAAACGCAACTTTCTGGCCACATTATTTCTCTCGCAAGGGATTCCGATGCTGCTTGCGGGAGACGAATCGGGCAGAACCCAAAAAGGGAACAACAATGCGTACTGCCAAGATAACAATATTTCATGGATAAATTGGGATTGGAGCAAATCAAACAAAGAATTGTTCGAATTTACCAAGCACCTTATTCAAATCAGATCAAGATATTCAATTTTAACAGAAGGGAAATTTTTTCACGGTCACTTTATAAACGGCTTTAATTATAGAGACCTTACCTGGTATATGTCTAACGGGAATGAATTTGATCATGAGAACTGGCAAATCCATGAGCTGCACGCATTTGCTTTAGTCCTAGCTCACGAGAAAACTACCAACACTCATGAGGATAAGATGGCGATCTTGGAAAACACATTAATGATATTACTAAACGCCTCTACAGTAACAATAGAATTTACAATTCCTGAAAGCAATATTTCCACAGTATGGGAGGTTCTAATAGATACTTCATCAAATACAGTGAATAATGAGCGGGTATTGTTCTCATCGGGCGCTAAATATAAAATGATTGATAAATCTTTAGTATTATTGAAACCTGTAAAACCAGATTCTCACAAATACTAAATGGCAATTAAAATGAATGAAAGAGCAAGCGGTATACTACTGCATATCACTTCCCTGCCTTCACAGTTCGGTATTGGAGATTTTGGACCTACTTCGTATAAATTTGTCGATTTCCTCAGAGAATCCAAACAAAAATACTGGCAAATACTGCCTCTAAATCCAACAGAACTCATTTATGGGAATTCTCCTTATAGCTGCCCTTCGGCTTTTGCTGGAAACCCGCTACTCATCAGCCCTGAAATAATGATAGAAAGCGGTTACTTATCTAAAGATGATTGCCTTGATTTACCCCAATTCCCTAAAGACAGGGTTGATTATGAATTAGCCTCATTATATAAAATGGACTTACTTAAAACTGCATTTGAATCTAATAAGAAGGATATTATTCAAGATAAGGATTTTAATAAATTTTGTATAGATAATGAATACTGGCTTGAGGACTATTGTTTATATTCCACTATTAATGATAAATCAACTTTTGATACATGGAGGGACTTTCCAGATGATTTAAGAGATAGGAAACCTGAATCTCTTATAGAATGGCGCAATAAAGAGGGATATTTTATAATGTACAATAAATTTCTCCAATATATTTTCTTTGAGCAATGGGCTTCTTTAAAAAAATATGCAAACAACAGTGGTATTACAATAATAGGAGACCTCCCCTATTACATTAATTATGACAGCTCCGATGCATGGGCAAATCAGGGGATATTTAAACTGGATGACAATAAAAACATGGAATTCATTGCAGGAGTGCCGCCCGATTATTTCAGTGAGACCGGGCAGCTATGGGGTAATCCAGTATACAATTGGGATAGGCTGAAAGAAACAGAATATTTATGGTGGATACAAAGAATCGGGCATAACTTATCAATGTTTGACAAACTCAGACTTGATCACTTCAGAGGCTTTGTTTCTTATTGGGAAGTAGAAGCAAGAGAAACCACAGCGCTGAACGGTCAATGGATAGATTTAGATGCAGAAAGCTTTCTTGATACTTTATTCTCCAACTTTGAAAAATCCAAATTCATTGCTGAGGATCTGGGTATAATAACTGAAGACGTAAAAAACATTATTAAACACTACAAACTCCCCGGGATGAAGATATTGTTATTTGCTTTTGGGGATGATTTCCCACATGGCGATTATTTACCCTCAAACATTGACAACAACTGTGTAGTCTATACCGGCACGCATGATAACAACACTGTTTTAGGATGGTGGAATGAAGAAGCTGGAGATATAGAAAAGAATAGAGTTAGCGAATATTTAGGGAAAGAAATGAACGAAGATAATATAAACTGGGAATTTATAGAACTTGCTATCGCATCAAGTGCTGATACCGTGATTATTCCTATGCAGGATATCCTAGGCTTAGGAGCTTCAGCAAGAATGAATACACCTTCGACTACCATTGGAAACTGGGCATGGAAATTGGAATCTATAGACTATTTATCGAAATTTATTGAAAAGCTTAAAGTACTCAGTAAATATTATGAGAGGGGTTGATTTGGATTAACAGCATCTCTTAAACCTACTCACAGAAAAGCTGCTTCTTTTCATGAGTATTTGAGATCATTCATAGGGGAAATCGAATGAACGTGCTTTTTGTAGCTTCAGAAATGGAGCCCTTTGCAAAAACTGGCGGCCTGGCGGACGTTATCGGAGTTTTACCAAAGCGATTAAGCGACTTAGGACTCGATGTCAGAGTGGTAATACCGCTTTACAAAGAAGCTGAAAGAAATCTTAGACGCCTGGGTTTTAAAGTCCAAACTATTAGGAACAAAGAAGTCATAGTGCCTATTGATTGGATTGCCCGCAAAGCAAAAATTAAACAGACTATTATCGATGGCGTCACGGTATATTTCTTGAGTAACGATGAGCTCTATAACCGTGATTATATCTACGGCACGCCTGTAGGAGATTATTCAGATAATGATATCAGGTTTGGTTTTTTATCACTTGGAGCCCTTGAAATCGCCAAAGCTGTAAACTTTCAACCTGACATTATTCATTGTAATGACTGGCAAACTGCCCTTGTTCCTATATCCTTAAAGTGGAAAAAACACTATCATGATGACCCGTTTTTCATAAATTCAAAAGTCGTATATACAATTCACAATATAGCTTATCAAGGATTATACCAACAAGGGCTAATAGAGAAATTTGGTCTGCCTTCCTTTATTTACAATATGAACGCTCTAGAATTTTATGGAAAAGTAAACCTGATGAAGGGCGGAATCATTTCGTCTGATTTAGTGACGACTGTAAGCCCTAGGTATACGGAAGAAATTAAAACACCTGAATATGGTTACTGGCTAGATGGCGTATTAAGATCTATCTCAAACCAAAACAAATTGGTAGGGATAATGAACGGGCTTGATTATGACGTTTGGGATCCCGAGAAAGATGACTCTATATGCATGAAATATGGTCCTGAGAATTTAGACGGAAAAATAATGAACAAGATGAAGTTAAGAAAACGTCTTGGATTTAAATCTAAAGAGAACAAACCACTAATAGGTATTATTTCCAGACTTGCTGACCAAAAAGGTATTGATTTAGTTGTTGATTTTCTAGATCAAATATTAGATCTGGATGTTGAGCTGGTTGTTCTTGGTACTGGGGATAAAAACTATGAGAATATTTTAACAGAGAATATGAATCAGTATGGCGATAAATTTTCTGCAATAATTGGATACAACGACAAGAAAGCAAGAGCTATATATGCAGGAAGCGATATGTTTTTGATGCCCTCGCGATTCGAACCTTGTGGGCTTGGTCAATTAATGGCACTCAAATACGGCACTGTTCCCATAGTAAGAGGTACAGGTGGGCTTTTAGATTCAATAATTGATTACAAACGTAATGCTGATTTGGGAAATGGATTTGTATTCCATGAATTTGATGGGGAAGAAATGATAAAAGCAATTGAGAATGCCATCTCTGTTTACAACAAACCGGCTGAATGGACTCAACTTGTAAGAAAAGCGATGGCTGAGAACTTTTCCTGGAGAAAGGCAAGCGAAATTTATAACAATCATTACCAGAGATTACATGGCAACCAGCTTGTCTGAATTATTTTTCTGAATATAATTATAAATTCTAATACTAATCCTATTCAAATAGATAAAAACAAATTTGAAGTTCCTAACACTAACGCAAACATTACGTTCTTAAGCAATAATTAATATTTCTATGTATTTTTCCGTGATTTCGCAATTTGAAAATATAATTTTAAGAATTGAGGATGAAGTGACAAAAGAAGAGAAAAGACTAAAGGAAGACCGGGAGAAAAAAACTTACTGGAGGAGATGGGGACCTTATCTAAGCGAGAGACAATGGGGAACAGTTCGAGAGGACTATAGTTCTTACGGGACGGCGTGGGAATATTTAAGCCATGAAGACTCCCGCTCGAGAGCTTATAGATGGGGGGAAGACGGAATCGCTGGCATATCCGACAACCATCAGAGATTATGCTTCGCCGTATCTCTTTGGAACGGACGAGATCCCATTATTAAAGAAAGACTTTTCGGTTTGACCGGGAATGAAGGCAATCACGGTGAAGACGTAAAAGAATATTACTACTATCTGGACAACACCCCCTCTCATTCCTACATGAAATACCTTTATAAATACTTGCAGGGAGAGTTCCCCTATGCAAAACTTGAAGAGGAAAACAGGCAAAGAGGACGTCTCGAGCCTGAATATGAATTAATAGATACAGGGGTATTTGAAGACGATCGGTATTATGATGTCTTTGTAGAATACGCGAAGAAGTCTCCGGAAGACTTGCTAATACGAATAAATATCGCCAACAGAGGGCCTGATGAATGTCAGTTGTATATTCTTCCCGTGCTGTGGTTCAAAAATGATTGGTCATGGTTTGCAAATAAGACCAAACCCACGATCAAACTCGCCAAAGAAAAAGATAACATTTTCGTAATTCAGACAAGACACCCTGAACTTGAAGATATGCGGTTTTACGGTGAGTCCCCGAGAGAGCTGCTGTTTACGGAAAATGAAACAAACATGAAAAAGCTCTTCGGTACGGAAAACGCTTCTCCCTATGTAAAAGACGGTATTAACGATTACATTGTAAAAGGACTTAAAGACAGAGTTAATCCCGAGCGGACGGGCACTAAATTCTCCCCATGCTATCTGATGCATTTTAATCCCGGAGAATCCCGCGAACTTAAATTCAGACTGAGCAAATCAAAAAATCTAAAGACGCCCTTCAGCAAGCAGTTTGATGAAACATTCCTAAGCAGAAAAGACGACGCTGATGAGTTCTATGAGAAGATATGCCCTTTCCCTATTGAAGAAGATGTTAGAAATATCCAGAGACAATCCTTTTCAGGAATGTTATGGGCGAAGCAGTTCTATAATTACGTGGTTGAAGACTGGCTTGAAGGAGACCCCGCATTTCCCCCTCCACCCGAAGAAAGAAAAAACGGTCGAAACCACAATTGGACACACCTTTACGCTGACGACGTACTTTCTATGCCGGATAAATGGGAATATCCATGGTTTGCAGCATGGGATACCGCTTTTCACACAATTCCTCTCTCGATGGTCGACCCTGATTTCGCAAAGAGGCAATTAACACGGCTTACCAGAGAATGGTACATGCACCCAAATGGACAAATACCGGCATATGAGTGGGCGTTCGGAGACGTCAATCCTCCGGTTCATGCCTGGGGCGCTTGGCGTGTATATAAGATAGAAAATAAGATTTATGGTAAAAAAGACAAACTGTTTTTAGAAAGCGTATTTCAAAAACTTCTTCTTAATTTCACTTGGTGGGTAAACAGAAAAGATACCAAGGGCAATAATATCTTTCAGGGAGGCTTTCTTGGTCTTGATAATATCGGAGTCTTTGACAGAAGCGCCGTACTGCCTTTGGGAGGATATATGGAGCAGGCAGACGGTACAAGCTGGATGGGAATGTATGCCCTTAATATGCTCACAATAGCCCTTGAGCTTGCGAAAGATAATAAAAGTTATGAAGATATTGCTAGCAAGTTCTTCGAGCATTTTTTGTATATATCAGATGCCATTAACAGCTTTGGAAAAAGCGGCACCGGACTTTGGGACGAGACCGACGGCTTTTACTACGACATGCTTAATCTCCCCGACGGAAAGCAGGTACCGCTTAAAATCCGTTCCATGGTAGGTTTGATACCTCTGTTCGCCGTCATGACAATTGACCAGGAAGTAATCGATTCACTCCCTGGTTTTAAAAGAAGAATGGAATGGTTTACAAATAACCGTCATGATCTTGTTACCCAATGCGCCATAGGAAAGGGGGATATAGACGAAAGAAATTTCCTCTCTATTACAAACCAGTTAAAATTAAGGCGGATACTGGAGAAAATGCTCGACGAGGAGGAATTTCTGAGCCCCTACGGCATACGTTCTCTGTCTAAATATCATAAAGACACCCCATATTCATTAAAACTTAAGGGAACCGAACATAGAGTTGATTACGAACCGGCAGAATCTACAACCGGGCTGTTCGGGGGCAACTCAAACTGGAGGGGGCCGATTTGGTTTCCTGTTAATTTCCTGATAATTGAGTCCTTACAAAAATTCCACCATTTCCTTGGAGACAGCTTTAAAGTAGAATGTCCGACAGGGTCCGGCAATCTGATGAACCTATGGCAAGTATCTCTTGAACTCTCGCATAGGCTTATGAAGATATTCACCAAAGATGATTCCGGAAGACGCCCTGTCTATGGAGGAGTAGAGAAACTCCAAACTGATCCCCACTGGAAAGACCTGATTACATTTAACGAATACTTCCACGGAGACAACGGAGTCGGGATAGGCGCCAGCCACCAGACCGGATGGACAGGATTAATTGCTAAACTCATAGAGCAGTGCGCTGAATATGATGGCCATTGAAGGGCGGTGACTGGAGCTTGATATTCTAATGGGCTTATTGGAAAGATGCCGAACTTCACATTGGAGAAACTATGTCGGGTATAAAATTTGGACGAGATATTTGCTGTGATCTAGATCAAGCTCAGAGACGCGAATGGCTCATTACTAACAGCTTGGGAAGTTACGCTTCAGGAACCATTTCAGGCATTCTGACCCGCAGGTATCATGGACTGCTTGTCGCGGCGCTTAATCTTCCCGTAGAAAGATTTCTCCTGGTTTCAAAACTTGACGATACGGCTACCTATAATGAGCAGAAATATGAGCTTTTCTCCAATCACTGGTCAGACCAAACGGTCGATCCCCTAGGCTTTATAAATATTGAAAGCTTTCGGCTTGAGGGGAATATACCTCTTTGGCGTTTCGCAATAGCAGATGCAATATTGGAAAAGCGCATATGGATGAAGCGGGAGGAAAATACCACATATATT
>JGI24023J19991_10001894_pt1 | contig 15644 bp, 8 predicted proteins | sample Cruoilmetagenom1_FD_19991 | JGI IMG/M metagenome (IMG submission 19991) | reverse complement strand
CTTACTTTTGTACCTTTTCTTAAAGATGATGGTAGTACTTCTTCATCAACAATTAAATTTCCTTTTTCAAATTCTGCTGCCTTGGTTTTTTCGTCTCTTATTGATTGTACCCTAAAATGTGATGAAAGGGCGTTTACAGCCTTGGTACCCACACCATTTAAGCCTACAGATTTTTTAAATGCCTTAGAGTCATATTTACCACCGGTATTCATTTTTGAAACAACATCTACTACTTTTCCTAAAGGGATGCCACGACCGTAATCTCTTATAGTTACAGTTTTATCTTTGACTGAAATTTCTATGGTTTTACCGGCACCCATAACATATTCATCAATAGAATTATCTAAGACTTCTTTAATGAGAATATAAATGCCATCATCAGGTGATGATCCATCACCTAATTTACCAATATACATACCCGGACGCATTCTAATATGCTCTTTCCAGTCTAATGATCGAATGTTATCTTCAGTGTAAGTTGTTTGTTTAGACATTAAAAATCTTCAAATTTTGTATGAATGCTAAAATAATACTTCATAATAAAATACAAAAAAGTATCTGAATATTTTATTAACATAATTATGTAACACATTTTAGGCATTTAAAAACTCTATTTTATAATGGAAAATCCTAGTAAAAGATACCTTTAAGTTATAATAAAATGATGTTAAATCATAACTATGACAAAGCTACTAAAAAGGTATAGTTTATCTAACTAATTGCAAGGTAATTTTTAGGTAACATTCTCTTACCTAAACGCAAGTGAATTAATTAGGCTTAACTTTGGTGAATAATTTAGAAATTAATAAATAGTTTGTTTAATTTCTTTAAATTTACCAAAATTAAAATCAATCCAAATCAAAAGATATATACCACATATAATTACACTTCTAAATTTACTATGTGGTGTAATAGCCACTATGTTTGCCGTTTATGGTAATTTTGAGCTTGCAGCTGGCTTCGTTCTTTTAGGCATATTTTTTGATTTTTTTGACGGATTGGTAGCTAGATTGCTCAAAGTGCAGAGTGATTTAGGAAGGGAGCTAGATTCCTTGGCAGATGTTGTTACTTCGGGGGTTGTACCTGGTATTATCATGTATCAATTATTTGAAAAAGCTTTATTTAAAAAATGGGAAGACGGACTTTCTTGTGAAATAGGTAATTGGACGGCGTATGAAAATACAGAATCTATGTTGTGGATAGGGGTTCGTTTTGAACCCATTCAACTTTTACCATTTGTAGGATTGTTATTAACGCTGGCTGCAGCTTATAGGTTAGCAAAATTTAATTTAGACGATCGTCAAACGGATTCTTTTATAGGTTTGCCCACACCCGCCATGGCTTTGTTTATACTTTCATTGCCAATAATATTATTACACGGTAGTAATGAATTTGTAAATAATTTGATCCTAAATAAATACGTGTTATTTGGAATAACTATTGTATTTAGTTTTTTAATGAATGCTAAAATTCCATTGTTTTCATTAAAATTTAAAAACTTTTCTTTTAAAAATAACTGGATTGAAATTTTATTTATTTTAATAGCAATTATTTTAGTTATTACATTTAAAATCATTGCAATACCTATGATTATCTTAAGTTATATTTTGATTTCTATATTTAAAACTAGCATCTCCAAAACTTAATTTTACTGTATTTACAATTCTTTTTTTTACTGATATAGGGATTTAAATTTTAAGAATATATTTTATTTAAAATAAATTCAAATATTATTTCAATCTTCTCGTTATTATCGAACAACTAAATTGCTATTACTGATATAAATTTTACTTCAAATAGATTTATAATAAATTACACCATAATTCCTGTGGGATATTTTCTGGTTTAATTGTTATATATCTAGTATATATTATATCAATAACCTTAAAATCAAGCCTTGTGAATTTTATTTATCAAAAACTTACAAATTTATTTAGCCATAAATTAAGATGGTTATTTACTTCTATCGTATTATTATCAACCTTTAGCCATGCCCAAATAAATAACAGCGATTTTCGTGTACGTCTAAATCCTGAAATATTAGAAGCATGTGGTGGTGATTCAGATGAAATTGTTTTAATTAAAGCAAAAAAAGAAACTCTTCATGGTTTTGATATAGTTTTTACACTTCCAAATGGTATAACTTACGTACCTGGCAGTATTAATATTACTAATAATCCTAATGATAATTACCAGGTATCTTATAACACATCGTCTTCGGTTTCGCAACCTGAATTTATAATAAGAAGCACAATTGGTGGTAATACCGATGGGTTTTGGGGTATTGGTGATGAATTGGTTTTTTCTTTTAAAAGAACGGCTTCATGTGACGCTGTCGCTTTTAAAGAAGATGGAGGTGTTTTTAAAGATAAACATAGCATAAAGTATTTTGACGGTAATACGCCAAAATCGGCTCAAGATTTTAATGAAACTGTTTCAACCTATAATTTGTTATCGGCCTCCTTAAGTATTACTGACATTGCATCCGTTAATGGAACAATTAGTAATATAACACAGCCTATTTACTACAATAGAGACATTCAAGATGTTCAGGGTGGTAATGGAGAAATTCAAGTATTTCACCATAAAGTTTTGGTTGGTGCTGATATACATAATTATCAATTTTCATTTGATGGTAATGTAATAACCCCTACCAGTAATAATGTTGATGGTGCTACCGGAGAAACAACCTTAATTTATGATATAGATTTAACTCAATCTCCATATAACGTTGCCACAGCTAATGAAGATGGAAATCAACAATTTGAAAATGGAGAAAATTTTACATTTCAAGAAAAATTCGCCGTATTAGGTTGTCAAAATGCTGAAATTATACATACTTCTTATTGGGATTGTGGTACAATTTGCCAGATAAGTGGAGCCAAGTCAGGTTCAATTGTTTTAGGAAATCAAGTACCAAGTTTAAAATTAACACAACTAGAAGGTTCTAACGACATTTGTAACACCAATCACTTTAGAGTACAAATTGATAACACAACTACTGTTGAAGGTGGTGTAGCGAAAGATGTATATATTAATATAGGCTTAGGACATAATGATTCTGATATTACAACTTATGAAATAAACCCATTCTGGGCCTATGACTTTCAAAATACAAAATCATTAAGTAATGTACACTTTAGCAATGGGCCTAGTACAATACCTACTTTTGACAACCCTGCTACTATTTATCCTACCAGAGGATCAGGTACTTCGGTTGCGATACCGCCTAACTTTCTTACGAGCGATCCTGATGGAGCCGGTGTAGGACTTGAAGATTTAGATAATGATGGGTTTTATGATGATATGGCACCAGGAGAATCAACTATAATTGAATTAGATATTGATTACAATCCAAGTGATAATGCTTGTGGAATTAACAGAACAGATTATATTAAATGGGAACATTTATATTTTGATGTTAATATAAAAGATCAATGTTATATTCCAAGAGATGCAAAACGATTAGATTTTGGATATAGAAACTTAACACGTGATTATTACCACGTTACTAAAATGCAGGGAGATAAAGATGCTACTGGAGGTCAAGCTTTTGAACTCACCTTAAATCCTGCTATGTACAGCAATATTGAGCTTAATGGGCATAATGCAATTTCTCCGAATGCAGATAGTGAATTTACCGTATCTATTAATGTGCCAACTGGGGTTACTATTGATGCGGCTAATGCCAATGCAGCATTATTTACTCAAACGGGCAACACCATTGTGTATAAAACTACCAATTTAAATAATTATCCATACATTTTAAGAAATATCTTTGCAGAAGGTCTTTTAAAATTTCCTTTAAAATTAGATTGTAATGCATATAATACAGCGAATGCATCAACAGCTTTTACAGTAGATTATACTACGAATTTAACTTTAAAAGATGCTAGTGGTACAACATGTTTTAATAAGGATATTCACTGTGGAACTTCAGAACCTATCCAAACACATGGATGTGCAACCGATTGTGATGGTCCAGCAATTACACAATTTGATACTTCTAGAACATCAGCCGGTTATACAGATAATACTATGACGACTCCGGTTGATTTATCGCAATCAAGTACTAATGGATATAAATTAGATAATTATTTAGTAGGTGATATGATGAAAATTGTAACCCAAGCTAAAATACAAAATTATAGTACGGATAAAATGTATATTGATATCAAGTATACTACAGATGGTACTACTTTAGGAGCAGATGATATACTATTTGTAGATGGTACAATACATGTCTATGACGCTACTTCTCTTAGTACTACGGTAGATCAGGTATTAACCGTTACCCCAACCATAACTAGTACGGGAAATGATCATATTGCAACATTTGATATTAGTGCTTATAAAAGTTTATTTGATAGTAATTTATTTGAAGAGGAAGATTTGATATTTGTAACGTTAAATTTTCAATTTAATACCAATCAGAATATAAATCGTAAATTACATACCTTGACAAATTTCAAAGGTGAATACTATTCGGTTGATGCATCTGACGATAAAGTATCTTGTGATACCTATGGTTCTACAGCATCTTATTTAAAAGTTACGCATAGCATAGGTAAGTACGTTGAAGAATTCGCTAATTGCGATGAAGCCGTTATAACAGCATGGGCAACTGAAGGTGCAGATGTAGAAGATTTGTTTCCGAATGAATATAGACCTCCTTTTGGTTTTACAACTATGAAAGTTACCTTACCAGATGGTTTTGAATTTACTGGTAAAGCTAGAATGACAAATAATCAAGGTACATTCACCATTGCAAATAACGGTTTAACAGCTTCACAATCAGGTAATATTATTACTTTAACACCAACTGCTAACTTTAGAAATGGAGACCAGCAAAGCACCTATTTTCCACGTGTACAAGTTTGGGTAAAGGGAACTTGTGGTGCGGTTGTAGATGGAGATGTTACTTATGAGGGACAATATGACGAATTTCATTATGGACCAAGGACTCCCGAAACGCCAATAACTACTACGAAAGCATTAAGTTATACAAAACCTTCATTTACATTGCAATCAGGAAGTTCATCGATAGTAAACGGAGATGCCAGTGAAGCCATTTTTGATATTAATGTTACCAATACATCTGCCGGAAGTGGCTCAATTGATTTTAACTGGGTAAAAGTTTCTCCAAATGTAACAGTTACAACCGCATTTGACTTAACTAGTGGAACTCCGGTAGCTTTAAACTTAGTTGAATCAGGTGGTACAACTTGGGTTGAAATTGATGCCATTACCAATGGTACATTTAAAAACATACAAATCAAAGCAACATATGATTCATGTTCAGAGCAAATAGTAAATTTTGCACATGGTTGGGATTGTGATGCATATCCTACCACCCAAGAATATGTAACTCAATCTAATCTATGTTATGATAATGATGTTGACTTGACTTTATTACCAAGAAATTCTGAAGTTCAGTTGGAAATTATTGAACAACCAATAGGTCGTATCAATATGTGTGACGCTTTTCATATCAAGTTAAAGGTGAATAGTGCTCAATTTGCAGCACTAATGAACCCAAGAGTTGATTTCTCAATTGCTAACGGGTTAGCGATATCTGCTTTAGATGTCAATTCAATTAAAGTGAGATATCCTTTTGATGCTGCAACTACCGAAGATGCCAGTTATAGCATAAATTCTAATGTATTAAGTATAGATTTATTAGCCCATTCAGCTATTCAAGCGATGAATGGCCTTCCGGGTACAAATACTGCTGTATCTGATAATGATAGATTGGTAGAGATTGATTTAGAGTTAACAACAACTTGTGATTTTGTATCCGGTACACCATTGCTTTTTAAAGTACATGCAGATAAACCTTGTGGAGATCAGGCAGAAGGAAATGGTTCATTGGTGTATTCAGAAAGAATCAGTATTAATGGAGCTGAACAACCTTATGATGCATTTTCATCTATAGATTTACCAAATAACAGTGCAACGGACGGAGCTCATATTGATTATTGTAGTACAACCGAAGCTGTAACAATATCTACAACTTTTTCAGATATTATAGGCCAAGCACCTACCAGAACTGATACAAATGATTTCGGAAAAGTTGTAATTCCCGTTGGAGTTAGTTATGTAGATGGGTCATATTCCTCAACAGATAATATAACTTTGGTTTCTTCAATTGCAAATGAATTGGTAATTCAATATCCAGAAGGATTAGTAAATCTTGATAAAGTTAGTTTTACTTTTAATATTATTAGTGATGCTACGGGTTGTGCAGTAGATGCCGATTTTACTATGACGAATTATATTGTCGCAGATGAAATTTTATGTGGAGGGCAAACTTGTGTAAACACTTTGGTCAATACTGGTATTTCAACTGAATTATTAGATATTTTAAAACCGGATTTAACTAATGACGGAAATTCAACCGCCACTGTTGTAGTAGACGCCGGAGTTTATGCTTATCGTGTAAATCTTAGTTTATTCAATAATGGGCTGGATGCTGAGAGCGGATATTCATTTGATATATTTTGTGCTGACAATGCTGGCAATCCACAAGGATCTCCAATTAATTCAGGTACTTTTTCTCAAACCATTCCAGCAGGTGCAACAGTGACTAAAACCGTTAGTTTTGATATGTCTTCCGTATGTAGTGACGGCATAGTCTTTGTAATTAATTCTAATGATAATTGTCTTTGTGAAACGCTGCAATTACCATTGCCTTTAGATACTAGCAGTACTTTAGAGGCAACCACAAATATTCTAGATAGTAAAGTGGATTGTGATGGAATAGTAACAGGTATGTTTGAAGTTATGGCAACTGCCGGTACACCGGATTATCAGTATAGTATTGACGGTGGTACCACTTATCAAGATAGTAATGTTTTTGAAGTGCCGGCAAGTGGTGATTATACTATTACCGTTAAAGATGCCAAAGGATTTACTATTGATACTACTGTAACCATGGAATTAGTTTCAAATTATCAGCCTATAACTTTTGAAGTTATAGAATCTGGATTAAATGAGTACACTATAACGGCTTCAGGTGGTATACCACAGTACGAATACGCTATGAACAATCCGGATGATTTTAGTGTTGATAAAGTATTTAAAATTGAACAACCGGGATTATACATTTTTTATGTAAAAGATGAAAAAGGCTGTATAGTAGAGCAGGAAATGGAAATTTTAGCCTTTGATATTGAAATTCCGAATTTCTTTACTCCTGATGGTGATGGTACCAATGATACTTGGTATCCTAGAAATATTGATAATTATCCAAATATATCAGTGTCTATTTTTGATAGGTATCAACGTTTAATTGTTAGATATAATGGAAATCAGCATAAATGGAGTGGGTACTATAATAATAAATTATTGCCATCTGGAGATTATTGGTACATCGTTAAGCTGAATGATCCTAAGAATGACAGGGAATTTAAAGGCAATTTTACACTATATAGGTAGTTGGTAAATGAGTATTAAATTATGACTAAAAAGCGAAATTTCTTTACTGGGAAATTTCGCTTTTTTTAAGTAATATTTCCCCTTTTTTTCTTTAAAAAGTTTACTTTAAATATTTTTATGTAAAATTATCATGAATTTAAACAAATGATAATCAGCAACTTAATAATAATTTTAAAAAAACGGGTAGGAATAGGGTAGGTTCAATTGTTATAACAGTATATAATAATATTGAAATCGAATCGTTTAATTCAAGCAATCGCTAAACAATTATAGAAATGAAATCAACTCAAACAACACAGAAGTGTAATTTTATATACGGAACACTTTTATTATTATTAGCATTATTATTTCTTCCCTTAGTTATAACCGCACAAACTACAACACCATTTGTACAGAGATATGAAAAACAAGGTATTAATGGTGATTTAACCATTATTGGTAATTCAAATATTGGTGAAAGTAGTGATACACCTTATAATGGAGATACGCAAAACAACTATATTGATATGGTTTTTATCGATATTGATGGCGATGCATCAACTTTTAATTCTAGTAGTGCCAATTTTACCACGGATAATTGTAATAAGATAGTGTATGCGGGTTTATATTGGGGAGCAATAGCTGCTCCATCAACTCCTGCACCTAACGAAGTTAAATTTAAAATTCCAGGTGGCGCTTATGCAGATTTGACAGCAGATGAACAATTAGATTTAATCTATTATAAAGATGTTACAGATATAGTATCGGCTAATACAAACCCGTCAGGGGATTATTTTGTAGCTAATATTAGTACAAATGAAGGAAAAAACAATTCAGCGGGTTGGTCTTTAGTTATAGTATATGAAGATCCATCAGAATCTCGAAAATACATTTCTACATTCGATGGTTTTTCAGCTGTAAGAGACTCACCATATAGGCAAGTAGATTTTAGTTATTCAGGTTTTACAACACCACCATCAGGGCCTGTAGAAGGAAGGGTTGGGGTAGCAGCACTTGAAGGTGATTTAGGTTGGTTTGGTGATCAAATGCTTTTTAAAGCAGATGGTAAATCAAATTTTACAGCTCTTTATGATGCTGAAAATAATGTTGATAATTTTTTTAACAGTAAAATTACGGAAAATGGTGCCCATGTTGCCAATCGTAATTTAAATAGTACCAATACCTTAGGATGGGATCAAAAATTACTTGATTTAACAGCTTTAAATTCAGGTAATAGCTTGATTGGAAACAATGAAACAGGAGCTACTGTAAGAATTAAGAATAGTGGTGACGGAGATTGGATATATTCCTTTTTAAACACTTTTGCCATTAATATTATCGAACCTGTATTGCAGGTATTGACAAGTGTTGAAGACACTTCTAACAATCCAATTACATTAAATTCACCTGTACCCTTAGGAGCAACCGTTTGGTACAATATTAATTTCAGAAATATAGGTACTGACAATGCCCAAAATACGTATATTTTAAACACTTTACCTATAAACGTAACATTAGACGAAACTTCTATAGTACTTCCAGCGGGCGTGACTTATACCTACAATAATACAACAAGAGAATTACGTTTTGATATAGATAATTCATTGGTTGTAAGAGAATCAGATCCAAACAATGCTGCTTATGATATCCGATATCAGGTAACAGCTTCCGATAATTGTTTCGATTATACAGATGCCTGTACCAATTTGTTAGAGAATAGTATTAGTTCTTATTATGATGGAGAAACTTCTGGTGCAAATATTTCAGGTCAACCTGGATTAAATGGCATAAATGGTTGCGGTTTAGGTAATGAAGGTTCAATGGATTTATATGTAGATACGAGTTCATGTCAATTTGATAGTACTGAACAATATTGTAATAATAACTTGACAGTTTCAGGTCATGATGGTTATAATATATACAAATGGGTAGATGCAAGTGGTACGGTTTTAGCAGAGAACTCAAAAGAGATTGTAGTTACTGGCCCAGGAGTTTATACATGTACTCAAACCAAAGTAGGATGTACTATAACGACTAGAACAGTTACCGTATTAGGTTTAGATGTAACTTTTACACCATCCGATGCCTTATGTAAAGATAGTGCTGATGGTAAAGTCAATATTAGTATTGTGGATGATGCGGCCACTTTTACTTATGAATTATCTCAAGGAGCAACTGTTATCGCAAGTGAAGGACCAATTGCCTCTAAAACACATAATTTTACCGGTTTAGATATTGGTACCTATACTGTTAAAGTAACCAATACTGATGGTTGTTTTGATACACATCAATTTACGATTGGAGAACCTACTTTATTACAGGCTACTAATAGCATTTTAGATAATATTATGCCTTGTAATGGCAATGCATTAATTGGTAGAATAGAAGCTACGGCCACAGGAGGTACAACACCTTATCAATATAGTCTTGATGGAGGAACTTATCAAGATTCAAATATCTTTGAAGTAAGCACAGAAGGAAATCACACTATAACGGTTAAAGATGCTAATGGGTGTACAATTCCAACAACTGGAACTGTTGATTTTGATGAAGAAATTGAATACAATATAAGCAAAGAAGATATTGTTTGTATTGGAGGTTCTGATGGTAAAATTACGGTAAGTGTTACAAATAATAGTGCCGGAAATACCCTTACTTATAGTAAAGATGGAACCAACTTCCAGTCTTCTCCTGTATTTTCAGGATTAAGTAAAGGAGATTATAATATTACCATACGTAAAGTAAAAAGTGTAAATACTTGTGATATAGTGCAAACTATCAATTTGGTTGAGCTGACCGATTTACAATTTGAAGTGAGTGCAGGTTTTTCTTGTGAAGGTTCAAGTAATCAAATTACAGCAACTGTAGCCGAAGAATATACTAATGAAGTTAGATATACTTTAGATGGTGGTACATCGCAAACGTCAGGAATTTTTGAAAATGTATCTGATGGAGATCATACAGTTACTGTAGTCAACACTACTAATGGTTGTGCTGCTGACCCTATTACTGTAACCGTAGATGCGTATACCCCAGTTAGCTTTACTGTACCTATGTCAGGTTTAAATGAATATACCATTGTAGCTACAGGTGGAGAGCCACAGTATGAATATGCCATGAATGACGAAAATGATTTTGGCAGTGAAAATGTTTTTACTATTACCAGTTCAGGACTTTATACTTTTTATGTAAGAGACACTAAAGGATGTGTTGTTGAACTACAGATAGAATTAGAAGTTTTAGACATTGAAATTCCAAATTTCTTCACACCAGATGGTGATGGAACTAATGATACTTGGTATCCAAGAAATATTCAGAATTATCCAGAAATAACGGTAAAAATATTTGATAGATATCAAAGATTAATAAAAAGTTATGAAGGCAATCAACATTCCTGGAATGGTGGTTATAAAGGAAAATTATTACCCTCAGGCGATTATTGGTACGTTATTAAGCTAAATGCTACTGATGACAATAGAGAATTTAAAGGCAACTTTACTTTATATAGATAAACAAAAAAAATCAATCAACCTAATGAAAAAATTCATTTATTTTATCGCATTTGCCTTTACAATTATGGCAAATTCACAAGAATTCAAATTGTCACCTTATTCTCAATATTTGGTAGAAAATACATTTGTAATTTCTCCCGCCTATGCAGGTATCGACGATGTGCATAAATTACGCTTAAGTGGTGTGTTTCAATGGATCGGATTAAAAGATGCACCTAAAACACAAGTAATATCTTATGATACTAGATTGAATGAACAAACAGGCTTAGGGATTATTTTATATAATGATACCAATGGAGCGACCAAGCAAATGGGTGGGCAATTATCTTATGCTTACCATTTAACCTTGTCTGAATCAGATGAGCAGTATTTATCTTTTGGTCTCTCATATAAATTCAATCATTTTAAAATAGATGCAGGTGGTTTTGACGATGGAGATGGTAATGGAAATTCAGACCCACATGTAGGTGCTGGTCAATCTACCTCAAATCATAACTTTGAAATAGGCGGACTGTATAGAGCTAACCGCTATTTTATTGGTATAAATGCTTCAAATATTTTAAATAAAAATGTAAAGATCTTTGATGATGTAGAACCTATAAAATTGAGGAATTATTATGTTTATACGGGTTATACTTTTTTAAGTGATAATGAAGAATATGAATATGAACCATCTTTATATTTTAAATATTTTGAAAGTGATGGTCGATCGGTTACAGATGTTAATTTCAAGGCACGTAAATTAACCGATGATGGTTATATGTGGGCCGGTATAAATTCAAGATTTTTAAATGATCAAGGATTTAAACCTTTATCGGTGTCTCCACTTTTAGGATTGAAAAAAGATAAAATGTATATAGGTTTAGGTTATCAATTTAATATAAATGAAGCCGTACAATTAAACGCTACCGGTACACCTTTATTAGTATTAGGGTACGATTTTGATAATGGTAGATATAACACAAGTTGGAGTTCTAGAAAATAATAATTCTAAGAAATCCTTTTAAAATATAAATAAATTTTAACTCATGAAAAGTATAAAAATAATTGTAGTATTAATAGGTTTTGTTTATTTCGGATTGCAAAATAGCAATGCACAATCTGTACAAAAACAAGAAGAAAGAACATTTAAAATTGAATATTCAAAGGTTCCAGAAAGTGTGAAAGAAACTTTGAAAAATTATTCAGGATATAAAATTTCTGAACAAGTTACTTATCGACTAGAAAAAAGTAATAATTCAGAGAAAATATATAGTTTTAAAATAGAAAGAAAAAATTACCCTTATTTCTTATTAATCAATGATAAAGGAAAAGTGGTAGGTGTATTATCTAAAGAAGGATAATAAAAAAAAATAAATTTAGAGTTGAAAGAAGGTTGTTGATGATATTAACAACCTTTTTTTATTGTCTCTTTTACGATTTTATATTATTAATTCAAGTATTGAAAATCATCATAAATTGAGAGATTAATATCAATTTATTTTAATGGTCTTGCTTTTTTTAACTCAAAACTTTCACCTAAATAAACTTTTCTTACCATTTCATCTTCCGCTAATTCTTGAGGAGTACCTTCCTTTAAAATACCACCTTCAAACATCAAATAGGTTTTATCAGTTATCGCCAATGTTTCTTGAACATTATGATCGGTAATAAGAATTCCAATATTCCTGTCTTTTAAATGAGAAACAATACTTTGAATATCTTCAACCGCTATTGGGTCTACACCCGCAAAAGGTTCATCTAACAATATGAAATTAGGGTCAGATGCTAATGCCCTGGCAATTTCTGTACGTCTCCTCTCACCACCGGATAATAAATCTCCTCTATTTTTACGTACATGACCTAAACTAAACTCTTCTATTAACGATTCTAATTTTTCTTTTTGTTGTTTTTTCGACAATTGGGTAAATTGTAATACAGACAGAATATTATCTTCAACAGATAATTTTCTAAATACGGATGCTTCCTGAGCCAGATAACCAACACCTTTTTGAGCACGTTTATACATAGAGTCATCAGTAATATCTACATCATCTAAAAATATTTTACCTTCATTGGGTTTAACCATTCCTACAATCATATAGAAAGAAGTGGTTTTTCCTGCTCCATTCGGACCCAATAAGCCAATTATTTCACCTTGCTCCACCTGTAAAGAAATACCATCTACAACGGTTCTATTCCCATATATTTTTTTAATATTTTCAGCTCTTAAAATCATAATTTAATGTTGTTAATCAGTCTAGACCTAGTATTAAGGATGTCAATTCCCCTTTTTTTATTTAGAAATCAAAGAATGTAATGTGAATTTTAAAATGTAGTTAAACTAAGAAATTAACAATTTTTATATTTATCATGTAAACCTATATTGTTAATAATCATGGGAACTATTTTTTCTATTCTCTTAACTTTAGTAGCTTCTCGCTTGGCTTCAGAAATATAATCTGCAAACTCTCTTTTTTTACTTAAAGTCAAAGCATCAAATATATTGGATAAATTGCTATTCTCTCTAAAAACTTGTTTCAGTTCCTGTGGAATTACTAAAGGTTTTTTAGTGGGCTTAATTTTCAAGCTTTTTTTTTCATTTATTATGGCTTCCTCAATATATGACAACAGTAATTCATTTTCTATTTTGGAATCATTGTCAAATCTCCATTGACGCATGGCCTTTGTTTTTTCCTGAGCATTTTGTAAGACATGATGTTCATCTTTCAACAAAGCCCCTTGAAAAAACCAGATACCAATGTGGTTTTTAAAAGCACCAATACTCAAAATATTTTTATTATTCAATGTATAAACAGGAAAATTCCATTTAATAGTTTCTTCAAGTTTAGTAGATAGAATTATCTTTCTAAGTTCAGATAGCTTTTTTGAAAAAAGAACGTGCTTATTTATATATTCATCTACTTTCAAGTTCATAATGGTAAAAATAATAAAATTTATGGACTTGCAGCGGCAGCCTTTTTTTCCCTTTTAACAATTACTTTTGAAATTATAATACTAATCTCATATAAAATTGCCATGGGTATAGCCACAATAAACTGGCTAATTATATCTGGTGGTGTAATAATCGCTGCCAAAACCAATACTAAAACTAAAGCATATTTTCTATATTTTTTTAAGAACTCAGGGGTTACCAATCCCATTTTTGTTAAAAAATAGATGATTATGGGTATCTCAAAGATCAAACCTGCAGCCAATACAGAAGCTCTGAGTAAACCTATATATGAGCTTAAATCAATATTATTATTTACCTCATTTGCTACTCTATATGATCCCAAAAAATTAATAGATAGCGGTGTTATTAAATAATATCCAAATAGCACACCCAAAAAGAATAAGAAAGACGAAATAAAAATAAAACTCCTGGCATGTTTTCTTTCCTTAGGATATAATCCAGGTTTTATAAATTTCCATATTTCCCATAATATAAATGGAAAAGCAACTATAAAACCAACAGTAACCGAGGTCCATAGATGAGCAGAAAATTGACCTGCCATTGTTCTACTTTGAACAATAAAAGGAATTTCATCTATGCAAAGTCCATTGGTGCCTAATTTTTGCGATATTTTACACAAAAATCTATAAGTAAAAAAAGAAGGATCTTTAGGCAATAAAATAATTTTATTGAAAATGAAAAATTTCATCATAAAAGCAACTGTACTCATGATGAGTACTGCTATTGCAGAGCGAACCAATGTCCATCTTAGTATTTCAAGATGGCCAAGAAAAGACATTTCATTTTGTTCTTTAGACATACTAAATAATACCTTCTTTTAATAAATCATGTAAATGAATCACCCCTTTATAATTACCATTTTCACTAACTAGTAATTGAGTAATATTATTATTCTCCATAATATTTAACGCTTCAACGGCCATAGCATCTGTATCTATAATTTTAGGATTTCCTCCCATAATATCTTTTGCAGTTAAGTTCATAAAATTCTGATTGTCTTTTAGCATTCTTCTAATATCACCATCTGTTATGATACCTATAATGGTATCATTATCAATAACTGCAGTTGCACCTAAACGTTTTTCAGAAATTTCAATAATGACATTTGAAACAGAATCCTCTGGCTTTACAGAAGGAATTGTATTTTTTTGGATCAAATCATTTACCCTTAAATACAATCGTTTTCCTAAAGTGCCACCGGGATGATATTTTGCAAAATCTTTACTGCTAAAATCTTTCATTTCTAACAAACAGATAGCCAATGCATCACCTAAAACTAATTGAGCTGTTGTACTGGTAGTAGGAGCTAGGCCATTTGGGCAGGCTTCATGCTCAACATATGTATTTAAAACAAAATCTGCTTGTTGTGCTAAATACGATTCAATATTACCTGTAATAGCTACGATCTTATTTTTAGAATCTTTAATTAGAGGGATCAAGACCTTAATTTCCGGTGTATTTCCACTTTTAGAAATACAAATAACAACATCATCCTTTTGTACAATACCTAAATCACCATGAATGGCATCTGCTGCATGCATAAAAATAGATGGAGTACCTGTAGAGTTTAAGGTGGCCACAATTTTTGAAGCAATATTGGCACTTTTGCCGATTCCGGTTACTATAACTCTCCCTTTTGATTTTAAAATAATTTTAACAGCATTTTCAAAATCTTTATTCAAAAAATTTATTAAATTCGCTATCGCTTTACTTTCAGTAGAGATAGTTTGCTTTGCAATTTCTAAAATATCTTTTTTTGT
>JGI24023J19991_10001893_pt1 | contig 15645 bp, 13 predicted proteins | sample Cruoilmetagenom1_FD_19991 | JGI IMG/M metagenome (IMG submission 19991) | reverse complement strand
ATCCTGGCCAAGCTTCGAATTTCCCTGCTCAAAGCCCACAACAGCAATACCGGCTCGACACCCTCACTACGCAAGCCATTGATAATTTTGGATGTTTTGTCAGCGTGCCCGGTCAAGGCTGTATCAACAAGGCTATAGATACTGTATCTGGCACTATCTGAAACAGCCTCGGCCACGGCTTCAGCATCGATCCTCCCTGGGCCGTGTAACAAGTGTAACTTGTCTATCTCCTGCACAGCAGCCAGCAAATTGCCTTCAACCCGCTCCACCAGCAGTGATACCGCATCCCTGGAAGCCTGCATACCCCGTGTCTTCATGCGTGCCTGTACCCAGTCATGCAGCTGCCCCGCCTCTATCGGCCAGACCTGCACCAGGACACCGGATTGCTCCAGTTCCTGAGCCCACTTGGTCCGCAGACTGGCGCTGTCCAGCTTTCCACAAATCACCATCAATAAGGTATCCTCGGGCGGCTGTGCCGCATATTGCCGCAGGACTTTGGCACCCTCGTCTCCCGGCTTGCCTGTCGGCATGCGCAGTTCAATAATTTTCTTGTCACCAAACAGGGACATGCTGCCCGCCACCTGTAACACTTCCTGCCAGGCGAAACCGCGTTCAACTGTTCTGACTTCGCGCTCAGTAAAGCCCTGTTGTCTGGCACGTTGACGAATGGCGTCACAGGCCTCCAGGACTTGCAATGGCTCATCACCACCCACCAGATAGATGGGAGCCAGCGTTTGCTGTAAATGCTTGTCCAGTTGTTCTGGTTTGATCTTCATGGCATTAAAGCGTGGATAAATAACAACATATCAGGCCAGTTTACTGTGTCACTGCTGATTTTGGCCTGTTTCTGATCTGGCGCATAATCGCCTGTACGGCTTCGGCCTGCATATCGCCAACCAGACTGATGCGCTCCCTTTCTTTTGCCAAGACTTCATTTTCATTGAAACTGTAGTCACGCCTCAGTTCGATGACCCGCGCAGACAAGATCTCAGCTCCCGCGACAGTAGCAACAGAATAGGTTACCGAGTAGCGGCTTTCATATTCCCTGACCCTGGCCTGGTCGTTGACTGACAAGACACTTCGCTCCTGCTCTTCATTTCCGATCACCAGCACTGCGGTGGCCGAATTGATATCCGTGACCACCTGCGCACCCGCCTGGGACAGCGACTGACGTAGATAGCGCAATAACAGGGCAGAGGCATCCGACTGTACATAAATCTTTTCCATACCCGCCGGTAATTCTGCATGACCACGCAACTGAAAACCGCAGGCAGTCATCAGCATTAAGCACGATGCATAAAATACAGCAGCCATATAGCTTACTTTTATTTGCATAGACAGGCCTTCCTATTTAGCAACAATACTGACCAGCTTACCTGGAACGACAATCACTTTTTTAACTTCCTTGTCTGCGATGTTTCGCTGTACATTACTATCCGCGAGGGCCGCCGTCCTGATCGCATCCTGATCACTGTTCGCAGCCACACTGATAGTAGCACGTACCTTGCCATTCACCTGAACAGCAAGATCAATGCTATCCCTTACCAGGGCACTTTCATCCACCGCCGGCCACTGCGCATCGAGAATATCATGGCCGTATTCAAGTTCACGCCAGAGGCCCAGGCAGACATGGGGGGCTATCGGGGAAAGCAGGCGTATTAATATTCCCATTGCTTCATGATTGACCGGAACGTCGCCATCCCCACCCGTGCGTTTACTGATAATATTTAATATTTTCATACAAGCAGATACCACGGTATTAAACTGATAACGGCCAAAATCATTCAAGGCCTGTTGCAGCAACTCATGTATCTCGCGACGTGTATTTTTCTGCTCATCGCCAAGCGCATCCGTTTTGATCTCACGCGATTGCCGATTACACTCAATCAATACCGCCGCATGTTCACTGGCATACGCCCACAAGCGCTTGATAAAACGATAGGCACCCTCGACCCCACTGTCTGACCATTCCAGGGACTGCTCAGGAGGCGCTGCAAATATAGTGAACAAGCGCACCGTATCGGCACCATATCGCTCGATCAACGCTTGAGGATCGACGGTATTACCTTTGGACTTGGACATCTTGACGCCGTCTTTCAACACCATACCCTGGGTCAATAATTGACTAAAGGGCTCATCATTAGTAATAAAACCCTCATCGCGCATGACCTTGTTAAAGAAACGTGCATACAACAAATGCAGGATGGCATGTTCGATGCCGCCAACATACTGGTCCACGGGCAACCAGTAATCAGCACGCTCATCCAGCATCGCCTCATCATTATCACGGCAGGCAAAACGGGCAAAATACCAGGAAGACTCCATAAAGGTATCGAAGGTATCTGTTTCCCTTTCGGCATCCTTGCCACAGGCCGGGCATTGTGTCTGATAAAATTCTGGCATGCGTTTTATCGGTGAACCGATTTCGTCGAAACTGACCTCTTCCGGCAATAACACCGGCAGGTCCGCATCAGCAACAGGTACCGCACCACAATCAGGACAATTGATAATCGGAATCGGCGCGCCCCAGTAACGCTGACGTGAAACACCCCAGTCACGCAAGCGATAATGGGTTTGCACCTTGCCTTTTTCTCTCTCTTGCAGATAGCGGCCAATAGCATCGAATGATTTTTTGAAATTCAGCCCATCGAACTCCCCTGAATTAATCAGCCTGCCTTTTTCAGTAAAGGCGGCGTGATCGAGATCCACCTTGCTGCCGTCCATCGGCTCTATCACCTGCTTGACCGGCAGTCCATATTTTTGCGCGAATTCCCAGTCACGCTGATCATGCGCAGGGACTGCCATGACAGCCCCTTCACCATAACCCATCAAGACAAAATTGGCCGCGTAAACAGGCACCTGCTCTCCGCTGATGGGGTGCGTGGCCGCCCATCCCGTATCCATGCCTTTCTTTTCCATCGTCTCCATTGCTGCCTCAGAGGTCTCCAGGTGACGACATTCCTCGATAAAGGACGCCAGTTCAGCAGATTGACTGGCCGCCTCTAACGCCAATGGGTGTTCAGGGGCTACCGCAACATAACTGACACCCATCAAGGTATCTGGGCGTGTCGTAAAGACCTTTAGGGCCCCGCCTTTGCCAGGTATATCAAAATGGATTTCAAGCCCGCGTGATTTACCAATCCAGTTTTTTTGCATGGTTCGCACTTGCTCGGGCCAGCCGGGCAATTTTTCGAGGTCATCTAACAACTCGTCAGCATAATCTGTGATTCGCATAAACCACTGCGGTATTTCCTTGCGCTCAACGAGCGTGTCGCAGCGCCAGCATTTACCTTCAATCACCTGCTCGTTGGCTAATACCGTTAAATCATTTGGGCACCAGTTAACGGGTGAGGTTTTTTTATATACCAGGCCTTTTTTGAACAGGCGGGTAAACAACCACTGTTCCCAACGGTAATAACGCGGATGACAGGTAGCCAGTTCCCTGTCCCAGTCATAGGCAAAACCCAGGCGTTGTAACTGGCCCTTCATGTAGTCGATATTTTCATAAGTCCATTTGGCAGGCGCGACATTATTCTTCATTGCCGCATTTTCAGCAGGCAGGCCAAAGGCATCCCAACCCATCGGTTGCAGGACATTCTTGCCCAGCATACGCTGGTAACGGGCAATCACATCGCCCAGGGTGTAGTTGCGCACATGCCCCATGTGCAGGCGGCCGCTGGGATAAGGGAACATGGCCAGGCAGTAATATTTTTCACGACCTTTGTCTTCAATCGCTTTAAATGATTGATTTTCATGCCAGTAAAGCTGCGCCTTGATCTCTAAATCGCTGTGTTTGTATGCTTCTTCCATCGTGTCCTGACTTATCGGATTATCATTTATTTAAAGATACGAAGGATACAATAAAATCAGGGGAAAAGGGGAAAGATGAAGGCTTAAAGAACCCGATCTGACCGTAATGTTATATACTTAAACTATATGATTGAATTAACAAAACAGGATTAACCAATGACCGAACAGAATCACAGCATTAAAGACAGACTGATTCACGCCTACGATCAAATGATGGAACATTTACATACCCTTATCGGGAGTGCCGAAAAAGGCAGTGAAAATCTGCAACATCTGCTCGAAAAGGCCCGTGACGAGGTCGCTGAGAAGGATGATATTACCCGTGAAGAAGCTCAGAAAGTCAGCGAATACCTGAAACGCGACTTGCACAATGCACGTGAGTACCTGAACGACAATAGTCACGATATGGCCGACTGGCTGCACATGGATATCGAACTGATCGAATGGAACCTGATCGATTTGTTTCTGCAGGCCGCCGACAAAACCAAGCTGGATCTGTTACTACTGGAAGAAAATGCAAAACATATCAATGAGTACCACACAGGCGAAATCACCGGACCCGGAACTCTGGTCTGTACCCAGTGCGGTAAAGCCCTGCATTTTCTCAATACAGGACATGTGCCACCCTGTTCTCAGTGCAAATCCACCCAGTTTCGTCGCCAATCACGCTGAGGCGCGTTTGTGCCTGATCAGCACGATCAGGATTACCGCTAACAGGGTGACAATAACTGGATAATTACCGTACATTACATAGGGAGTGGCACCGCTGCGTGCCTGCACATGAGCACTCAGCACGTGTGCCTGAAACTGCGGCGATCGCCCGACTACCCTGCCCTGATTATCAACAACAGCACTCACACCATTATTGGTGGCACTGAGGACATAGCGCTCGGTTTCCAGCGCCCGTAATTGCGACATTTGCAACTGCTGGTAAGGCATACTGGAATCACCAAACCAGGTATTATTACTGACATTGACCAGGTAATGGGCCTGCGGCAATGACTGGATAACTTCACTATTAAAAATAATTTCGTAACAGATGGTCAATCCAGCCAGATACCCACCTGCTTCCAGCGGCGGCTGTGTTGATACCCCCCGACTGAAACCCGACATGGGCAAGCCCATAAAATCCAGAAAACCACTGAGCACATCCTGCAACGGAATAAACTCACCGAAGGGCACCAGATGACGCTTCTGATAAAAACCGCGTTCTCCTCCCAGCTTGAGGATACTGTTGTAATACTTGCCGGTCTCAAGATCCCGTTGTGGAATCCCGACCAACATATCGGTGTTGGTATCCTTTGCCAGTGCATCGATGGTATCAACCACCTCAGGCACATGATGGTAAAAAGCAGATATCGCCGTCTCCGGCCATATAATAACGTCACTGTCCCAGTGAGGACGTGTTAATTCGAGATACGATGAAATAATCTCGACACGAAAGTCCGGATCCCATTTATGATTTTGATCGACGTTCCCCTGCACCAGAGCCACCTTGAAAGGCTTGCCCTCAGTCTGGGTCCACTCCACTTGCTGTAGAAAGTAACCACCTGTCCATAATGACAGGATCAGGGATATAGCGAGTATCCTCTGACTGGTTTTCGCCTGCAACCAATACACACAGGCCCCGGATGTGATGGCAACCAGCCAACTCATAGCATATTCACCTAACAAGGGCGCATAGCCAGACAAGGGCCAACCAACCTGACTCACTCCCAGATTAAGCCAGGGAAACCCGGTAAAAAACCAACTGCGCACCCATTCCATTAACACCCAGACTGCTGGTAACAAGAGCAAGAGTCTTGTTGCAGGCAATGCAAAAAAGTAGCGGATAGACAACCAGCCAGCCAGGGCAGGAAACAAACCCAGAAAAAGTGCAAACAAAAAACTGAGCAAGGCCGAAAATACGACAGGCACATAACCGTATTCATGCATACTGATAAAAACCCAGTACACACCCGACAAAAACATGCCCGTACCAAAGACCCAACCTGACCACCAGGCTTGCCGGGCAGTGGCGTTCTGCCACCGATAGAACAGGTAGGCCATTAATATAATGGCTAATGGCGACCACTCAACAGGCGCAAATGCCAGAGGTAACAGCAGTCCGGCAATAAAGACCGGCAACATTGACAGCCACCTTGAGGGATTCAGATTCATAAGAGAAGGCAATTAAAAATTATGGCGATTCGGTCGTATCCACTTCATCCGACACCTCATCGCGAATCACTTCGAACAAATATATCCTGCGATTATCGGACCGGAGTATGCGAAAAGAGAGTCCATCGATGCTCACCATTTCATCGCGTTTTGGCATATGCCCCAAGCGACTCAGGACCAGGCCACCAATGGTATCAAACTCATCGGTACTGAAACGGGTTTTGAAAAAATCGTTGAACTCCTCGATATCGGTTAATGCCTTAACGATATAATGATTGTCATCGTGCTCAAGTATGTACTTGCCTTCATCGATATCATGCTCATCTTCGATTTCACCAACGATCTGTTCGAGCACATCCTCGATAGTCACCATACCTGCCACACCACCGTATTCATCGACGACGATGGCAAGATGATTCTGGCTTGAACGAAAATCCTTTAACAAAACATTCAGGCGTTTACTTTCCGGGACAAAAACAGGTGAACGCAGTATTTCACGAATAGAAAAATTGTCAGTCGAGTCACCCAGCGAAAAGCGCAACATATCTTTTGCCAACAGTATCCCCTGCACCTCGTCACGACTGTCACCAATAACCGGGAAGCGTGAATGACCACTTTCAACTATGATCGACAACATTTCGTCGCGGGTCTGTCCACGAGACAACACAGACATCTGTGATCGCGGTATCATAATGTCACGCACCTGCATTTCAGATACCTGCAAGACGCCTTCGATCATACCCAGCGAATCGGCATCCAGTAATGCGCGTTTTTCAGAATCCCGCAGGATTTCCAATAATTCCTCGCGATCCCTTGGGTCTACCTGTAAAATCTGGGTCAATCTTTCCAGCCAGGTACGACTCTCGGAATCGCTGGTACTCGACGTGTCCTCACTCATTACTTTTCTCTTACTCCATAGACAAAACAATCAATCATTATCTTCATAGGGATTCCCGTAACCCATGCGGGTTAGAACATCCTTCTCCAGCAACTCCATTTCAGCAGCCTGGGCATCGCTTAGGTGATCAAACCCCAGTAAATGCAAGGTGCCATGTACGGCCATGTGCGCCCAGTGTGACTCCAATGTCTTGCCTTGTTCAAGGGCCTCACGTTCGATCACGGGCGCGCAAATCACCAGGTCGCCCAACAGATCCGTGTCAACCTGGGCAGGTGCCTCAAACGGAAAAGACAGGACGTTCGTCGGCCCTGGCTTACCCCGGTATGTCTGGTTCAAATCAGCACTCTCTTCCTCGTCCACAATACGAACAACAACTTCGACCTGTGTGTTATATCCCTCCAGGGAAGAGCTTATCCAACGTCTGAAGTCGGATTCATGGGGTAGCGCCCTGGAATGGCTATTGACCTGCAATTCAATTTCGATCCCCACAGCAAACCTCGCTAATCCTTTTTCGCGTACTTGTCATAGGCAATGACAATGCGTTGAACCAATGGGTGCCTGACGACATCTCGGGAGGTGAAAAAATTGAAACTGATCCCTTCAACGTCTTTTAATACTTCCGTTACATGACGTAAACCCGACTGGTTCTGACTGGGCAGGTCAGTCTGCGTGACATCACCCGTCACCACGGCGGTAGAGCCAAAACCGATACGCGTCAAAAACATTTTCATTTGTTCAATGGTCGTGTTTTGCGCCTCATCCAGGATGATAAACGATTCATTCAAGGTCCGACCGCGCATGAACGCCAGGGGGGCGACTTCGATAATATGTGTATCGATCAATTTGCTCACTCGATCAAACCCTAACATCTCATACAGGGCATCATAGAGAGGACGAAGATAGGGATCGATCTTCTGCGACAAATCACCAGGAAGAAACCCTAAACGTTCTCCCGCCTCGACTGCTGGCCTGACCAGGATAATACGCCGTACCTTTTCCTGCTCCAGGGCTTCAACGGCACAAGCAACGGCAAGATAAGTCTTGCCTGTACCGGCTGGCCCGATACCGAAATTAACATCATGACTTAATATATTGGTGAGATAACGATGCTGGTTAGGACCCCGCCCCCTAATCAGGCTTTTGCGTGTACTGATAACGATTTCCGCTTCACCATCATCACCGCTACTATCGTTAAGGGCATCAGCAATTGATGCATCTTGCAAATAAAGATGGACAGTCTCCGGGGACAACGCCTCTTGTTCGGTAGCCGCATACATTTTTTTCAATAGACGGTAGGCGGCTTTAGCTGCATGGTCTTCACCTATTACCTGAAATAAGTTACCGCGATTACTGATCTCCACACCCAGTCGTCTTTCAACGTGTCGAAGATGTTCATCGAACTGACCACACAGATTGGCCAACCGCAGATTATCAGCGGGTTCCAGGGCAATATCCAGACTTGCAGGGTGCTCTTTCAAGGTATCTTAATGACTCGAAGGGAAAGGTGTCATTGGCAGAGAAGCCAGAAACTATGCTTTTTCATGAATGGATACATTATAGTTAAATTATGGTGTATACCGATGAAACTGGCAAGCCATGCTGGCGATAAAATTTCCGCCTGGCCTGATAGGGTGCGAAAATACGGCCTGACAGGGAAATATCCACACTATTTAGCAAAAAATACACTGTTTTCATGCGGCGCCAACATTGTCCTGGGCAGCAGCAAGCAGTTCACCACGCAAGGAATTCGGCAGAGCCCGGGTAATTTTCACCTCTACAAACTGCCCCAATAACTCGGGACCACCACTAAAATTAACCACACGATTATTTTCTGTCCTGCCTGACATCTCGCCAGGATCCTTGCGCGAGGGACGATCAACCAGTATGCGTTGTACACTTCCTACCATCGACTCACTGATGGCAGCCGTCATCTGGTTGATTCTTTTTTGCAATATGGCCAGGCGCTGCTTTTTCACCTGCATAGGGACATCATCCGTTAATGATGCCGCCGGGGTTCCGGGCCTGGCACTGAAGATAAAACTGAATGAGGCGTCAAATCCGATATCTTCAATCAACTTCATGGTCGCCATAAAATCGGCATCTGATTCACCGGGAAAACCGATAATAAAATCCGACGACAAACTGAGATCAGGGCGTGCCTCACGCAAGCGCCTGACTTTATCACGATAATCTTCAGCCGTATGGCCACGTTTCATCATGGCCAGGATCAGATCAGAGCCACTCTGTACGGGCAAGTGTAAATGGCTAACCAGTTCCGGTACTTCACGATAAGCCTCGATCAAACTGTCAGACAACTCAACCGGGTGCGACGTCGTATAACGAATTCGGTCTATTCCATCGATCGCAGCCACATAGCTAATCAACAGGGCCAGATCAGCTACCTCACCATCATCCATCAAACCGCGGTAGGCATTAACATTCTGACCCAGCAAATTGACTTCACGCACGCCTTGCTCGGCCAATGCCGCCACTTCGGCAATGATGTCGTCCATTGGGCGACTGACTTCTTCACCACGCGTATAGGGAACCACACAAAATGTACAATACTTACTACAGCCTTCCATAATGGACACAAAGGCCGTTGGCCCATCCGCTTTAGGTGCAGGCAAACAATCAAATTTTTCTATTTCGGGAAAACTGATATCAACAACCGCTCTATGCTTACCTTTGACATCATCCAGCATGCCAGGCAATCGATGCAGGGTTTGCGGGCCAAAGACCATATCGACGTAGGGGGCCCGTAAACGGATGGCATCCCCCTCCTGACTGGCGACGCAGCCACCCACACCGATCACAACGTTGGGGCGTCTTTCTTTTAACTCGCGCCACATGCCCAGCTGTGAAAACACCTTCTCCTGGGCTTTTTCGCGAATGGAACAGGTATTCAACAATAATACATCGGCTTCTTCTGGCAGGGCGGTTCTTTCCAGGCCATGGGATGCCATCAGTACATCCGCCATTTTATCGGAGTCGTACTCATTCATCTGACAACCAAATGTCTTGATATGTACCTTACCTGCCATACGTTTTCTTAAGCCTCATCAAAGAGCGCGAAAGATACTACTTTTTATGCAAAATTGCCATTACATACCGGTTAAACATCACGGTGAACGATCACATAAATATATAAATAATTTAATAATATGGATTTTTTTCAATGGCTTAACGACAGTTACGCTAATTCAAACACCCTATAAGATACATCGACCGTCAGGACCATGTTCTGGACTTGACTCATGGCCTGCTTTCCCTCACTACTCGCACGGAAAAGATGAGGCGTCATCAATAACAGATCGGCCAGCTGATCTGAGGATAGCGGTGCCGTTTGATAAGTCAGGGTTTGCCTGTCGATCTGACAAAATCCGCTGGCATCAAACTCTTTTTGTGACACTGATTCTGTCTGCCTAACATGCGAATAAATAATCTCTCTTATCTCGATAAGATGCTGTGGACCTGCCTCAACCATGATCAGTTTGCCGTTCTGACACAACATGTTTCTGAAACCGTGAAGATGGTGAAAGCCAAACACACTCCAGATCAGATTGACGCTTGAAGACATCACCGGTGCGTGCTGGCTGTTACCGACCACCCAGGTAATGTCTGACTGTCTCTTCGCTGCAGCGATGATCGCCGCTTTCGAAATATCAAGGCCGGTCAAGTACACACCACCCCGCTTTTTCTGTTCGAGATAGTCAGCATAAAAGGACAGATAATAGCCCTCACCACAACCGGCATCCAGGCATGAGGTCATGGCGCCCTGTTGACTATGTGAAACCGATAATTCAGCAAGTCGGGTGGCAATGGGTGCATAAAAACCGGCGTCCAGGTGCCGTTTTCTGGCCGCAATCATTTCCTTACTGTCACCCGGCTCCCGGGATTTTTTTTGTTGCACAGGCAACAGATTCACATAGCCTTGACGAGCAATATCATAACTATGGCCTTGTGGACATGTTAGTGTATTGCCGAGCGTTTGAAGTTTCAAACCATCGAGTGGACAGGCCAGTTGCTGGAATTTATCGATGCTGGACATGCCGACTATTCAACCTGCACAATCGGCATGGGTGATCATCCGAAAAAAATAATGTCATCCCCAGCCACGGCAGAGGAACCCGGGCATTATTCGATGATTATAGCCGACCATACTGATCTTCATAGCGAACAATATCATCTTCTCCCAGATACTCACCGCTTTGCACTTCGATCATGACCAGATCGCAAATCCCCGGGTTACTCAAGCGATGCTGATGACCTGCGGGCACATAGGTTGACTGATTGGTATGCACCAGAAAAGTGTCGTCGCCATTCACCACCTCAGCGGTGCCGGAAACAACAACCCAGTGTTCATTGCGATGGTGATGCATTTGTAATGACAACGAAGAACCCGGTTTCACGACAATACGTTTAATCTTGAAACGATAACCTTCTTCCAACGTCGTATAAGTACCCCAGGGACGATGCACGGTCCGATGAAAGCGAAAAGTATTATCACCATTCGCCTTGAGTTTCTCGACCACTTTCTTGACATCCTGGGCATGCTCACGGTCTGATATTAACAAGGCATCGGGTGTATCAATAATAATCAGATTTTCCACCCCCAAAGTTGCTACCACCCTGTCTTCACTATGAACATAGGAATTTCTGGTATCAATCATAATGGCATCGCCCACTTTACGATTACCCTGTTTATCAGCAGCAGACAACTCACAGACAGCATCCCATGAACCCACATCACTCCAGCCAATATCACAAGCGACAACGGCAACCGAGTCGGCTTTCTCCATGACGGCATAATCAATGGAATCTGCAGGAATACGGGAAAAGCAGTCTTCATTCAGTTCAAGTGGTTGCATTCGTTTTTCCGTCGATTCCCAACACGACTTGACCGCAGCATATATCGCAGGAGAATGTTTCTCCAATGATTCAAGAAATACACTCGGCTTGAAACAGAACATACCGGAATTCCATAGATATTCACCTGACTCCAGGTAATGACCTGCAGTCACTGCATCCGGTTTTTCTACAAAACTGGAAACCGCAAATGCATGCTCCACCCTCTCGATGCCCTTACCTTTCTTGATGTACCCATATCCTGTTTCCGGATTATCTGGCTGAATGCCAAAGGTTACAAGATAATCATTGTGTGCCAGCTTTTCCGCNTTGGCTACGGCTCTTGAAAATTCACCTTGTTTTTCAATAACATGATCTGCGGGTAACACCAGCATCACTGCATCCTCATNTTTAATCAGGGAAAATGCGGCCATAGCAATAGCGGGNGCTGTATTGCGCGCACAAGGTTCNAGGATATAAGTGAANTCAATTTCACGATCAAGGGNCATCTCCAGGTATTCATCACGAGTTTGGAAATAATAATCACGGTTAGTAATGGTCAGTATTTTGTTAACATCATCTAATCTCAAGGCGCGCATAAGCGTCTTTTGTAAAAGCCCTTCACCATCAGGCAACTGCATAAAAGGCTTGGGATGGGCTTCTCTTGAAATGGGCCACAAACGTGTCCCTGCCCCACCAGAAAGAATAACGGGTATTAACATCTAGCTGTTCCTATTATATAAACCAACATACAAAACCTTCTTAATATATTGATAATAAAAAAGCTCAGTAAATAACAAAACGCCCCGTTTTGCAATGCTACCTATCTACACCATTGCACTCACTATCTCCAAGTGACTGCAATAATAGGCATTTTAGCCATTGGACATTAGGTCATCACGTTTATATATTACTATGCACTTCCTGCAATTACCGACAAAACCTCATTTGCAGTTTGCTGATAAACATAACATATATAAATAAAAAACCACTTTAAATCATTAACTTTTAATAATTTGTTGCCTCAGCGGAAATGCCTCATGTATAGCCTCTCATAAACTACAATATTGACTCCATTCCAGGTAAATTCCTACCCATCTACCCACCATAAGCCCTAAAATCTGGGCAAAGAACCCGACAATAAAGATACTTCGACGACAGCCGTACAACCCCTCAAGCTTTTAATTGGATCCTCTAACGGGTAATATGTAACGCAATATCACCTATGTTCCATGCTTCTATGTTAAGTTAGAATCTAATTAATTTTATTCAGTATTTTGCTTATGTTATCAATGAACAAGCTCATCCCTGTCTAGGTGTTATTACTCTGCTCATGGTAGGCGCCCTCTACACCCTGTTTTTGGATGGTCTATTGTTAGTAGACTCAATAATAAAGGCCAACGATTTGTAAAAATGGCCGTAGAGATTATTTCATTCCCGACACAGGCTAAATCTGTCTTCGACGATCCTGGTGTCGATTTTTTAATAAGGATTATCTCGTTCGCGTAACAGGAACCCGCGCTGATGAGGCCGCATTATCGCGGGCATCTGGCTATCCTTAGACATGTTTAACTTCCAGGAGGGTCAATCATGCAAAAACTAAACGTATATGTCTTCTTACTCACAGGGCTCGTTTCGATTCCAGCGCACGCCTACATCGAGCCAGGTGCTGAGGCCGGCACGTTAGCGATTGTATTTGGTGTTATCGCCTCGAGCTTTCTCGCGTTAATTGCGATCGCCTGGCATCCAAAACGTCTGATCAATGACCGAAAAAAACAGGCGATACCGACGCAACAATCAAGATCACATAGCAAATGAACTGGATACTGTCGACTGTTCTTTGCATTATCCTGATTGAGTTTGTACTCAGAGTTCCCCTACCTGCCATTCTTGCAGACATTAGCTCGGTTGGAAGAAAAGCGCTGCATACACTAGGTGCCAAATCTGTATCTGACCATTGGAAAGAAAAAGTCATGCTGGCTTATGCCAGCAAGCTGTTCCTGTCTACGATGAAACTTGCTGTCTATTTTACAGCTTTTGCGCTTCTTGCTATATTAATAATTTTTGCGTTTGATTATTTTGGCGCCAGTGTTGGCGACTTCATTGTAAGCTGGACAGGCATATCGTTTTCGTTTGTTATCGCTACCATCTATATAATGATAAGGAAATATTTTGTCTAATTCAGATTACAACTTTCTGGATCGATTGTTGCATCGGCTAGCGCTACAGTATAATTTTATTGCAGAGATGAGTTTCGACATAGACCAGAAAATAGTCTCGGATGATTCACAAGACATAAACCAACAACAACACGTTTTTATTTCAGGTCTGGCTCGCGCCGGTACAACTGTATTGATGCGTCGATTNCATACGACCGGGCTTTATCGATCNCTCACCTACCGGGATATGCCCTTTATACTGGCCCCTAACCTCTGGCANCGNCTTTCTTTTATTTCAAAACGGGAACTCAAGAATGCCGAGCGTGCTCACGGCGATAACCTACTGGTCAACGCCGATAGTCCGGAAAGTCTGGATGAAGTATTTTGGCGGGTATTTGCCGGCAAAGAATATATTAAAAAAACAAACTTGATACCACACGAACCATCGACTGATGTTATTCAAAAATACATTAGCTATGTCAATGCAATTTTGTCAGCACAGACACCTCGTCGTGATCGCTATCTCTCCAAAAATAACAATAATATTTTGCGCCTGAACAGCATCCACAAGGCATTTCCAAACGCGCTGATTTTAATCCCGTTCCGCGACCCGCTCCAACATGCCCTTTCGCTTTTCCGCCAGCATCGTCATTTTTCAGCCTTACAGGCGAATAGCNACTTTACTTTATCCTACATGACATGGCTAAGCCATCATGAATTTGGTCTTGACCATCGNCCTTTTCAACTGGACANNAAGCAAACATCTCCCTACTCGCCTGATAGCCTGGATTACTGGCTGCACGTATGGTGCCAGACATATGAATGGCTGGAACACACAAAACCGAAACCTGCCTTGTTTGTCTGNTATGAAGACCTCTGTGAAAATGAAGCTGTCTGGAACAAACTGGCAGAATTGGCAAACNTTTCCTCATGCCCGCAAAAAGGCGATCAATTCAAGTTGAGCAATCGACCTGTCGAGTTAACATTTGACCAGGATCTGGCTGATCGGGCATCAACCATGCTTTTATTGGGTGCTGTTATAATAATTAACCCTGTTCTATGTACAACAGTAATGACCATTTTCCAGCTAATGGTCATCCAGGCTTGATAGATCATGCGGATCAAATATTCACCCATAAAGTCATTCACACTGATGTAAACAGTAAAATTTAGACCATAAAATTCTTCATATCGCATAACCCGAACAAATACCGGGTAGCAACGAGTGGGCAACCTTATCCATAATCCCATAAGCTTTTAATTGATTCCGCTAACAGGTAATATATTAGTGCATGTCACAAATCCCATGCTCTCATGTTAAGTTAGCATCTGATTAATTTTGTTAAATATTTGGTAATGCTATCAATGAACAAACTTATCCCTTTATGGGTGTTATTGCTCTTCCTCCTGTTGGGTGTCCTGTTCTCCCTGTTTTTCGGGTGGTCCATTGTCAGAACCCTCGATGAACACAAAAGCAGCCGCTTTGGAAAAATGGCCGTAGAGATTGCTTCATTTCCGAACTTGGCTATATCTGCATTTGAAGACCTTAGCGTTGATTTATTCGATAAAGATTATCTTAATCGCGTACCGGGAAGCCGCGCTGATTTATCTGAATACACTCAAATTAAATCGAATACAGGCGTCGATGTCAGTGGTCTTATTGTTCGCGCTGATGAAGCGGCGTTATCACGGGCACCTGGCTGGCGAATACTCGTTGGAAAGTTTTCTATCAATGGTGAGTTAAAAGACGCAGCACTGGCACTATCACCA
>JGI24023J19991_10001892_pt1 | contig 15646 bp, 13 predicted proteins | sample Cruoilmetagenom1_FD_19991 | JGI IMG/M metagenome (IMG submission 19991) | reverse complement strand
AATACTTCGAGTATTCAACCTTTAATGCGCCTTGCAGATGAACCAAAATCCTTCATAATCTTTGTCCAATTTATTTAATTTTCGATCCTAATGGACGGGGACGAAATAACTTCCCCAAGTAGGCGCACAGATTTAGGTCAGCTTTGTTCAATTTCAAAGTACAAAAGTTGAAGGAATAGCGAGCTATTTCAAGATTTTTGTACTTTGAAATCGGACAAAGATGGCCTGAAGCTGTGATGCATAGTTGGGGAAGTTAATTCGTCCTCGATCCTAAGGATAAGTAACATGGGAATAACAAAAATTGGAGGTATTGGGAGAAAAAATTTTCTTGATATTACCAAAACCAAATATTATCGCGCAGTGAACCAGGCAAAACCGATGTTTGCCTGGTTCAGTCTGACCGAAGACTGCAACCTGGCCTGTCGTTTCTGTTTTGCAGATGCGCAACTATGCTCAAAAAAAAATAAATCTGCCCAAAAAAAACCAGATAAAAATCTGAGTACTGAACAGATCTTTAAAATACTTGATAATGTAAGTAAAGCAGGTACAACTGCCATCCAGTTTGCCGGCGGAGAGCCTTTATTACGCCCGGATCTGACGGATATTGTATCTTATGCAGCCAAAAAAAATATTTACGTGGCTCTTAATACTAACGGAACCATGATTGACGAGCAGTCAGCTTCTTCTTTGATCAGGGCAGGACTCTCACAGGTCAAGGTGAGCATAGACGGTCTTAAAACAAACCACGAATGGAACAGAGGAAAAAACACCTTTGACAAGGCTGTAAACGCCTTAAGGTTATTTCGTAATCACGGGCTTGGCAGCGTTTATCTAATCATGACCCTTTCAAATGTTAATTTTGATGACCTGGTTCCTCTGCTGAATTTAACCAAAAAACTGAGGGTTCAGTTTATTATGGTAGAATTTTTGCCTGTCGGTCATTCCATCGGAAAACATAAATGGAGCTTGAGTACTGAGCAAAGGCGTGAAGCCCAGCACATACTTTATGAAGAACAAAAAAAAAGAGGACTTGACAAGATACAGTTTGAAAACCGTTATATTATCAGCGAGCAGGAACTAACAAAAAAAATGCTGGCAGATCCTGAGCTGCCATCTGATTTTTTCAACTTTGGTGTAGGTTGTATAAGCGGAATATACAGCTATATGATAACATCTGAGGGGCGGGTTGCTACTGGCTGCCTTATTCATCAGGAAATAGAGAATTCAAACCTGCTTAAAAGAAGCCTGACTGAAATATGGACTGAAGGAGAACTCTTTAAAAAACTGCGGAACAGAGAAAATCTGCAAGGGAAATGCGGGAAATGTATTTATCGGTATGTTTGTGGAGGGTGCCGCCGTTCTGCATTTATTCAAACTGGAGATTTCATGCAATCAGACCCTAACTGCTGGGTCAGAACGGAGGATACAAATGAAACAACATCAAGATCTTATAATTCCTGAACTTGATCAAAATTTTTACATCCAGGAAGAAGTTATTAATGTTTTAAACAGCATGGAAAGTTTGTCAAAAGTCCATCCTGTGAACATCCTTATGACTGGCAGACAAGGTTGTGGCAAATCTTCCTTAATACGCCAATTTGCAGCATATTTTAAACGTTCTTTCGCAGTTTTTCAAATAGGCCAGCTTTCAGAGCCAGGGCAGTTGTTTGGAGAACACGGGCTAAAAGATGGGGACACATTCTATCAGGAATTTTTGTTTCCCAAGGCTATTACCACACCAGGATGCGTAATACACCTGGAAGAAATTAACCGGCCGGAACATCCCAAGGCACTGAATGAACTTTTTTCTGTCCTTTCCGAAGACAGGTCTATATGGATTGATCAGCTTGGCCTGGTAAAAGTAGCAGAGGGGGTAGTCTTTTTTGCCAGCATGAATGAAGGCGATGAATTTACCGGCACAGACGCACTTGATGTTGCGTTGCGGGACAGATTTTATATAATACCGGTTGATTACCTGCCGGAAGATATTGAACGTAAAGTTCTTGTCAGCAAAACCGGTATTTCTGAAAAAAATGCCGGCATGATCCTGAAAATTTTAAGCCATTTAAGAAGCGATCCACAAATTGATACAACCATTTCCGTTCGTCACAGCCTGATGATAGGAGAGGTTATGGCCGCAGGTGCTACGCTAAGGGAAGCTATTATTTACAGCCTGGCAATCTCAAGAGACATAATTGAGTCTCTTTTATTATCAATTCATGTGGAAACCAAAGATATCGACATCAAGTCTAATGAATATCAAAAATTTATTTAATACCGCCCCAATATTAAAAGGAATAGCAAATGACTAAGGCAAAAACAGGTGATAAAGTAATGGTTACTTATCTTGGAACACTGGATGATGGATCTGTTTTTGATTCTTCTCTGGAACCATTAGAATTTATAATCGGAGAAAGGATGCTGTTGCCTTTATTTGAAGACAGCTTGATTGGAATGGAGAAAAAAGAGACCAAAACTGTTATCATTGCATATGAAGATGCTTATGGACCATATGATGATACCCTTGTTTTTACAATTAATAAGTCAAAATTACCACCGGATTTTGTAGCAAAAAAAGGTAAGTTACTGCAGGGCAGATCTGATCACGGAGATGTGATTGATGCTCTTGTAACAAATGTTGAAGGGGACGAAATAACTATGGATGCCAATCATGAACTTGCCGGCCAAAGACTTACTTTTGAAATTACACTGCTAAGTATTTTATCTGATCCTGCTGAAGGCAAGGAACGGGGACCGGGGACAAATTAATTCATTGCAGGGCGATCTTTGTTGATCGCCCTGATGCAGATTGTTTGTTACCACTTGATTTTGGCGGATTTACCGATTTCTTCCTGCAGTTCCTCAAGATTAAGTTGATATTTATGACCAACTTTATGTGTAACATTCTGAATTATTACCTTCATGTCATAGTCTCTTTTTTTAGCTTTTTTATGCTCTGCGACCCTTCTTTGTTTTAATTTACTATTATCGTCAAGCAGTTTTTCAACAAAGCCCTGGCCTTTAGAATTATTATCACCAGCTATTTTTACATTTTGTTCACTAAAATTTCTTTGCAGCCTTTGAACATGCTTGGCATCCTGAGAGCAATCATTTATCAATATATCTATTTTTTTATCTATAACATATTTCATTATCTCATAGGTAGTTTCCCTGGATATTGTCGGAGATATATAAAACTGTGATAAATTTCTGCCCAAAACCGATTTCTCTATAAATGAATCATAAACATAGAGTTGTTGACTTTTTTGAAAATATTCAATTGCTCTTTTATGTCCCAGAAGAAATTTTTTCATTTCATTTACGCCCACTGTGCTAAGTTCCCCAAAATTCATCTGATAAACGCCCATATCCTCAAGGCGGAAGATCCACCCTTTGTCAATAAGGAATTCTTTTAGCTTGGGGCCTGCAGGGGTTTCAATATTTACATAATCCATGACACCTGTCGCCATTTTAAGGTTATCCAGAACTTTTTTATTAAAATTGCTTGCTCCGATGTGAAACCTTATTTCTCTTATACCGACATCATAAAGCATTTTCAGTTTATCCTCAGTGACAAGCAGGCCATTTGTATATATCCACTGATAAATATGTTGATAATGAGCAGAAACAAAGTTAGCCAGATTAAAAACCTTGTCCAGATATATAAATGGTTCTCCCCCTGAATAACCTATACCTCCAACATTTTGACCGGCCCAGATCGCTTTCGGATCATTTAACATGTTTTTAGTATCTTCAATATGGTATGTATCATTTATAAGATCAGGCTGTTCCGGATCGATCATCTTTTCATGCTTTGTACCTTGAGCGCAATAGACACAATCTATGTTACATTTTTTGCCCACATACAGGCAAAGCCATTTTCCTGCCTTACAGGCTTGACATCCTCGTGAGAGAGTTTTGGCGCTCGGAGTTTTAGTCCATACGGATAATCCGTCATTATGAATTTCAAGAGAGTCTTTCAGCTTTCTCTGTTTCTTGTAAATTTTTTCAATAAACTCCATGCGGCTTAATATTGGAGATGAACTATTTATAGTTATATCTTTTAATGAAATCATTTTTTAAGCTTTCTCTAAATAGCTAATAATTAATTTTGCCAGATCTTCCAGTTTAAGATGCCAACCGTTTTTGTCTTTTCTGGTGACTCGCTGAATTAACGGTTTCATCCAGTCCTTTGCCTGAGGTCCGTTGTATTGGTCAAGCATTTCAATTCTTTGATTTTCGATCTTTGCTTGAAGCTCCTGCATCTGTGCAGGATCTTTAATATCCTCATTTCTCGCAGTATCTATCTTACGCTCCAAAGTATTTTTTTGAATCCTTTGAAAATGCCTGCCATCCTGGGAACAATCATTCACAATAAGATTCATTTTATTATCTCCAGCGTATTTCATAATATCATACGTGATATTTCTGGAGAGTATTGGAGAAACATAAACCTCTGTTAAATCTTTACCTGTAAGAGCTTTTCCAACCACCGACTCAAAAACATAAAGTTGGCCAAGTGTTTGAAAATATTCAAGGGATCTTTTGTCTCCAATTTCATTTATATTATTTAAATGCAAAATAGAAGTAGAGCCAAGCTCACTAATGCCTAACTGATGTAAACCAGCCTCCTCTAACTGATGAATTCCTTTTTTCTCAATCAAAAACTTCTTCAGCTCAGGGTTACCAGGCGTTATAACGCTTACATAATCCATTATTTTTGTGGCCATTTCGAGCTTATCCAAAACATTTTTACTAAAATGGGTTGCTCCTATGTGAATTTTAATTTCATTCATCCCACAAGCATGTAAAGCTTTAAGTTTATCCTCTGTAATAAGCAAACCATTTGTAACTACCATTTGATAAATGTGGCTATGATATCTGGAAACAAAAGAGGATAAAGTGAGGACTTTATCAAGATATATAAAGGGTTCCCCACCCGAATATTCAATACAGCGGACATTTGAACCAGACCATATTGCTTCCGGCTTATTAAGCGATTCCATAATATCATTAACATGATACTGGTCATTAATTAAATCAACACCTTCCTGCTGCGCCCACTTCTCCTTTTTCGTGCCCTGGGCGCAATATATACAATCCAGATTACATTTTTTTCCGGCATAAAAGCAGAGATATCCGCCAGATTTACAGGCCTGACAGCCATTAGATAAAAATTTGCCGGCATTCGATTTTGTCCATGCGGATAAGCCACAATCGTAGAGTTCAATCATGCCTTTAAGCTCCGCCTGCCTTTTACGAATCCCCGCACTGAATTCCAATCGACTTAATATTGGATAGCTTGAATTTATTTCAATATTTGTTTCCATAAATATTTTTTACTCCCTGAGTGAACGTATCTAAAAGTTACCAATACTGCCGTCCCCATAATTAAAAGACCTCCACTCAATGTTCTCAACGATGGAACTTCACCAAACAAAACCAGTGCAAATATAATTCCATATACCGGTTCAAGCCCGGCTACGATGCTTGCAAATTGCGTTTTGACATGCTTCAAACCTCTAATAAATAAAGCATGTGCTATGGCAGTACAGAATATACCCAGAAACATCAGAAAAAAAATATCTCCACTGTGCAGCTCCCATTTCTTAAAAAATAAAAATGGAAAAAGAACAAGTGCAGCAAACGAATTCTGGAAAAATGTTATTAGTAGCGGTGAATAGGTTTGAACGTATTTTCTGTTCAAAAGTGATAAAACAGCAAATGTAAATCCTGAGAAAATTCCCCAAAAAACACCCTGGGTAAGATTATTATCAAAACTAAAAGAAGGAATAATCAATGCTACCCCGGCAAAAATTAATATTGCCGAAAGAAGAGCAAAAAAAGTCAATTTTTCCTTAAAAAAACAAGGCTCCAGAATTGCAACAAAAAACGGATAAGTTGAAAAAGTCAGCAATCCTGTTGCCACGGTTGACAACTGAATAGAATAAAAAAACGTCACCCAGTGAATTGATAAAATAATGCCCAGAGCTGCCATAATTATAAAATCCCGTTTGGATTCAAGAGCCAGACTTTTTTTTAAACAAGCTATGATAAAAATCAAACTGATAGACGCAAAAACTGTACGACCAAAAACAATCACCAACGGAGGCAGAGCAAGGAATTTTCCGAACAAACCGGCCAAACCGAATAAAAAAACCGCACTGTGTATTTCAAGCATACCGGATTATTCCCCAATATTTTTTATAGATGTTCAGAGATCCTTCATTTTGCAGTTACACTTCTTCAACATTGACGGATGCCGGACAACTATCTGAAAATGTATAGTCGAGTTCCTCTTCAGAACGACCTCGCCAGCATAAAATATCTTCTGCAAAAACATCCTTCTGGATTTTATACGCATTCCTCCGACACCCTCCGCAAATATAGCGATAAGTACATTCCCCACACCTGCCGGTCAGATTTTCTCTGTCTCTGAGCTCTTTTAGCAATTCTGAATTTTTCCAGATTTCAGCAAGAGACGTCTCCTTTAAATTACCAAGCTGCCCATCGCCGTAACGTCCGCATAACCTGACTTCACCAAGGGGAGATACAAAGAGGGAATATATACCTGCAAAACAACCCACGCAAAAATCATAAAAACTGGAGCCTAAATATGGATCCGTGCAGATTTTTTTTCCTCTTTTATCCTCTGACATAATATACCGGTTTTCAAACCCGATGGACCCTATTCCTCTTTTAGCCTGCGTCTTATAAAGAAGCCTTTGCATATCTCTCCGTTCCCTTCTGGTGAGAATTAAAGACTCTTTACCTGATGCCCGTCCGTTTGCAAAAAATTCCTGTACATTCAGATTTACGCCATATTTATCAGAAATCTCGATCATTTCAGGAAGCTGGTCATAATTGCCCCTGGAGATAGTAAAGGAAATTCGTGCAATTACACGGGCATCCTGTAAATTTTTAATAGCCTCCATCACCCTGGCGTAACTCCCATCGCCACGATTGATGTCATGAGTCACAGCATCCTTACCGTCAAGGCTGACCATAACCTGTTTAACACCGCTTTTTGCAATCTGTAAAGCAAGTTTGTTATCAAGAAGAAGCCCGTTAGAAACTATTCCAACACTCTTTATCCTGGAAGCAGCATAATCGGCCAACTCAACAATATCCTCNCTGACCAGTGGCTCCCCACCTCCAAAGGATAAATGCTTAACACCTGACTTTGCAAGATTGCTGATGACTTTTTTAGCTTCTTCCGTTGTCAATTCTCCCTCTAAAGGTTCAGCAGCGCCCACTCCACACAGTTTACAGTTGAGGTTGCAGGCCTGTGTTATACTAAAACCAACTATCATAGGAATCGGATTCCTGACCGCATCGTAATACTTTTTCTTTGTTATCTCCAAAAAATTCATTTTAATAAGCGCGCCTTAAGCACTTCCTCCAGTCTGACAGGGAAAAGATCAAGAGAATCTACCAGTATCACTCTATCCTGATACTGATGTTCCAGGGCAATTTTAGTCTTATCATCATAATAAGTACCTATGGTGACCACATCAACACCTTCTTTATCACAAAATTCAAGTGCTTTTTTTACACCAATTCCGCAGTTGGGTTCACCGTCGGTAAGATGTATTATCAGCCTGCGTTTATCTTTAGGCATCTTCATGGCGGTTGCTACAATAGCCTGACCGGTGGGTGTTCTACCATTGGGACGAACAGTAAAAAGCTTGTTATTATATGCCAGCATATTAACCTCGCATACGCCGCCCTGTTCATAATATGAAAAAATATCAAGCCTGTTGCCCGTACCTTTAACAGCCTCAAACAAGGATACAAAAAGCCGTTCTGTTTTTGTCCATTCCTTGCCGCCGCCAGGTAAGCCGCCTGTCATAGATGCCGATCCATCTACCAGGATAGCCATATTCATAGTATTATCATTATAAAAATATTCCTTTTGCTTGAACAATCTTCCATCAATGGAGTGCCTGAAAAGTCTTCGACCATCAATTTTTCCTAAAACCAGTCCACGATTGTAACTGTAGCGTCTGCTTCTAAAAGAGCGCTGTATTCTGAATATACGTCTTAACCTGGAAACAAGCACGGGGTCAGATTTTATTCGACATGGTAAAGTCGCTTTTCCATAGCGTGTATCTACTATCTTGTTTTGCTCATCTTCTGCAATCTCTTCGATTTGATTACTTATGCTTTTTTCATTATTAAGTTCAAGGGATTCTTTGATCGTCTGCATCAATCTTTCTTCGGCTTCATTAGCCTGCCGTTCTCTTGTATCAGGACTTTCAGGATCTGCATCGTCATTAGGCGTAAAACTATCCTCCTCCTCAGCAGAAGGGTTTTGTCCAATAATGCCAAGCTCTTCAGGTGAAGATTCCGGCTCCCATTCTTGTGTAGCCTCTTCAAGGTTTGCCCATAAATTCCGATATATTTCAGCTCTGAGATTACATCTTTTAGAAACCGAAGCTTCCTTTGCTGATTCTATAATACTGTCCCTCATCTCCAGGAGTTTTTGAAAGATATCATGGTATCCGGGATTCATATTAACTGCCAGTTGATCCAGGAACAGATAATCTGCAAATATATACAGCAACGTAGCTATTGAAGGTGAGTGATTGGCATCAAAACTAAGCGGGGGTCTGACATAAGACCAGCAAAATGGAAAATAGTAACTCCAGACTGTATCCTGGGCTATCTCCCTTGTAAAAATATCCTCGCCTATACCAACCAGTAAAGCAAGAAGATATTCTTTTTCCGGAGAAATGTCTGCAATTTTTTTTAAAAGTTTTAACCAAACAATATCTGTCAGAATTTTACAGTGGAATGCCTCCCTTGCAGTTATACCGACAAGCAGATCCATTTTACCAGGAGGAATCGGATAGGTTCCTTTAACCAGGTTAAGATCAATTCCAATGCTTCCGGGACTTGTCCCAGGATTTAACGTCCATTCTATGGGCTTAAGATTAGTGGCAATATGTCTGGCAGCTTTCTGGAGCGCAAGGATAACCCTTACAAGCTCCTGTGATTCTACAGAAGATCTGTTTTTTCTCCAATAAGAAGAGTATCCCAGTGCTATATTTCGTCTAAGAGCCATAAAAACCTCCTACTGCGGCCATCCTGCAAAAGGCCTGTCCGGATAATCCAGAATCCTGGAAAATTTATTCCTGGAATCATCACGAACCTTTTCAGCCTTAATATCATTCAATTTTTCAGATTTTATCCAGTTTTCCAGCAGCCTTCCACCAGGAAGCCACATATTAACGGTTTCCCTGTCGTGAATCCAGGCCTTAAGCCTTTCTCCCTGTTTTGCCAATATTTCCCAGACACTCCCCCTGTTCCTGTCATCGCAAAAAATACACATGAAACATTCCTGCAGTCCTAAATTAGTAAGTGGCCGTCGGTCATATTTAAAGCACGCAATAAGACCTGATTCTACATGTTGATCCAGTTCTTTTGCCAATGCATCAAGTTTATTTTTATCTCCCGGCACAAGCCATTTTCCCCAATGTTCAAGATATTCCTGGTTTGTCAATCCTTTTCCTTGATAAGCAATATATTGATATCCATCATAAATCTTATGATGATAGCCAAAAATAAAATGGGACTGGGGTTGATCTATAATCATTGATTATCTCCTAAGCACCAATCTACCATGGATGCGACTCATACCTTTTTAAATGCCTTTTTAATATTTTAACAGATGGCCTGTCCAAAGCAAGGTCATCATCAAGATAATACATATAGATATGCAAGGGAGTATTCTCCCTGTGCTTTATCATTTTATTAAGTATAATATTCTCAGTAAACCGTTTATACTTTCTGATAACCTGTTTTGCTTTTTTAGAATTATTGACCAGATCTTTGATGGTTTCAGCTATGTACAGATAAAAAATCTGCTCTATGTCAGCCGTCAGGACATTTATTGGTGCATTATATGCAGCCTGGGTAAAAAAATCGGAAAGCCTGCCCAACCGCTCCCTTTTTTTATCCACAGAAAGAGCTGAAAAATCCTTTAGTAATTGTCCCAGACCTCCTATGTCATGAAGCATTGTTTTGAGGCTGGCTCTGGTCTCTTCTGCAACGCCCCTGATAATTCTGTTAATTTTGTTAAGCTGTTTCCTGTAAGACTTAATCCCCATGGAAAGTTTCCCGAATCTCTTTTCTTCATCTTCAGAACGGTTTTCATTATTCCGTAATGCAGCGAGCTCTTCTTCCAGGAGAAGCAGGTTTACAAAAGGATCGGCACTTGTTCCGAACCGGTTCACGGGGGTAAGAAATGGAATCAATACATCTTCATTTATTTTTTGACAAAAAAAGTTTTCAATATCCTCTACAAGTTGAATATCTATTAAGCCTCCACCCGGCTCTGCAAGGTCTTTAACCTGAAAATCTTTTTTTAAGGCACGGCTATACAGCCCTGCTCCTCTAACCAGGGATATTTTTATAGGATTTACAAAAACGGCGCTGATTTCAATATATTTTTTGTATGAGTCCATTACCAGCAATCTTTTGAAGGCCGACTCTAAAGCCTCTTCAGGATATGCATCAGGACTGGGGGCTATAACAAAATGTACTAGTCTAATGCCCTTTTTTCCCAATACTCTGGTCAAGCGTATTGCGTCAATACTGGAATAACGCGCTTCCGGTTTAAGCCTCACAATCTCCGTATCATTAAAAGATTCCGTACCAAACGATATCTTTTCCACTCCCGCATTTTTTAATAGATCAGCAAGGTCAATGTTGATTCTGTAAGGAGCATACTTTTTATCATTTGATATAAAGTTATCAATTCTTCCATTAATCAGGAAGCTGAAGCGTTTATTCAGACCCTCTTCAATAATTCTGCCGAAAAGTTTATTCGCCCTTCTCAATGTATAAATCATATTATCATTGGCAAACATAACTTTGGTTATACTGCTATCTTCAGCAATTTCTTTCAAAATAGCAATTATACGGTCAACAGAAAGAAATCTCAATCTCTTGCCGAATACCCGCGAACAGTAAGTACACCCATAAGGACATCCACGTTCTGTAAATACAGAGACCATACCATTTCCATAATTACAATAATGTGAGAAATCAAGCGCTTCAAACTGATCCCTGCTTAGAGTAGGATATTCTTCGTTCATAAACAGGTATCCGTCTTTAATAAACATAATACCTGGTATATTTTTTAATAGTTTTGGATCAATATTTTCTTTTGTAATTTCATTTACCAGTAATTGAAATGTGAAATCAGCTTCACCTCTAAGAGCATAATCAGCCTTTAAATTTTTAAAAAAAGCAATTGGTCTACTTCGGAAAGCAGCGCCTCCAAGAATAATTTTTGCAGAGGGAAGGCTTTTTTTGATATTAACTGCCAATTCCCTCGCAATAGTATATTCCTGTAACTGGTCATAAACTGTTAATAATACAAAATCCGGTTGAAGCTGTATTAGCGTTGCAAAATCAGAGACTATTTCAAATTTGTGAATATCTTCCTCATGTATCAGTTTGGCGAAATATTCAGCAGCAATACTGTTATCCCGTGTAAAAAAAGCAAATGAACACATACTACACCAATTCAAAAAATGTTATATCAGGCAGCATAAACAGATTTCATACTGCCAGCTCGTTTATTTTTAATTTTTTTAAACAAAACTCTCAATTCTTCATCCAGCCCTGGCATAGCCATCTGTAAATTTTTCCTGGATATACTATTAGCCAAACTTTTAGCTTCTTTCAATTCACCGGCCATAAAAAGCTCCGTTGCGTTTTTCATCTGCGCCGGAAGTTCATTTTCCAGTTCTTCGAATCTATGGCATCTCAACTGAGTGCCGCAGCGAGGGCATTCCCTCACATCAATTGGACCACATCAGGAATTCGGGCATAGATATTTGAATTCCGAAACTAATCCTTCAAATTCACAGTTGTCACAAATCATCATAAACCTCCTTTTAAAAATGGTTTCATAATTGATAACCTGGTTTCAAATTATTTCCATTGTATATCCCGTAGGGGCAGACCTGTGTGTCTACCCATTGAGTTAACCACCGACAGTTACATCCAGCCCTCTCTCGGTAAATTGTTCGATAAAGCTCATAACATCTTCATCCGTAAACTCTTCTGCATCCGGGAAAGGATAATCATAACCAAATACTCTGTATTTTGCTCCTGCATATGGATGGTAAGGCAACAAATCCACACCAATTATCTTTCCTGTTTCATCCAGTTTTTTAACAAACTCCGCTGTTTCCTTCAAAGCTTTAACAGTATCGGTTCGACCGGGAATAACAGGAACCCTGATTCTCATAGGTATTCCTTTTTCAGCTATTTTTTTTGCATTTTCAAGGCACAAAGCATTATCCCTGCCTGTAAAATCCTTATGCGCTTCAGGATTCATATGTTTAATATCGTACAAAACAATATCTGTCCATTCAAGCAAAGCATCCAGTTTCTGCCATGAAACATATCCACAAGTATCAAGTGCGGTGTCCATTCCACGTTCTTTAGCACCTTTTAATAATGCCAGTGTAAAAGCAAATCTTTTTGTAGGTTCCCCGCCTGAGACAGTGAGTCCTCCACCGGATCTTGCATAGAACATTTCGTCCTTTTCAACAGAATCCAGGACATCACCAGCCCTGGCAAAAGCCCCCCAAAGAGTCATTGCATTAAACTCGCATGCATCAACGCAGGATTCACACATGATGCACAGGTTTTTATCAATATGCGGCCTCCGTTCTTCAATAAAACTGATAGCTCCTGCCGGACATGCATCCGCACATTTACCACAGCCTGTGCAATTACTAACATTAGGCAATATCTCCGGATATTGAGATATCCCCTCAGGGTTATGACACCATTTACAGTTCATGATACAACCTTTAAGGAAAACTGTTGTTCTTATTCCAGGGCCGTCACTTGTTGAAAATAACTGAATATTTGTAATAACACCAAGAGTATCATCGGATACGTTCAGATCTAACTTTTCCAATTCCTCATTTTTTAATTCATTTTCTTTTATCAAAAAAAATTCTCCTTTTTCAAATTTTTTCGACTTATCCAGCCGCCAGCTTGCCGATCACACCTTTTGCATTGATAAGGTTATGGACAAGTCTGACAGTTTCAACCATGTTCCTGAATTCTTCAGTGCCATCAATATACCTGGGATCATCCCTTCTTACATTAGAATAAACCATCTGTTCTTCTTTACCCCTGGGATGTATCCAGGCCAGTTCAGTACCTTCATCAAATCCATATTCATAAGGCTTGTCATTAATATGATATGTCCCTTCACCATTATGCCAAACATTCCACATGTCATCAGACCATCCATTCATATTATCATCAGTTTCCATTTAAAACTCCTTAATTATAACGTTTATATATAATTATATTATACCCGGAAAGGTTATAAATTACATTTTTCCGGTTGATGTTCATGGCCTCAATCTACGGCCTTTCAAAGTATAGCGATTCTTTTTTACTGTCCATCACCATATCCAAAATAGTATCGCAACAATAATGCCAACAAAATAAATATAATATTTAGTTGACGATGATCCGCCTAAAACATATATTATCACATAGTTAGGTTAAATAGTTCACAGAAAAAAAATTAAAAAAATACAAAACAAGACAAAAAAATCGGCCATTTTGGCCATATTGTTCAATGCCATAAATTTTCAGCTAATTAATTTCACTGCGTTATCGGTCGTCGGAGTATAGAATACGCCTTCCTCCCTCTGGCCTTGTGCCAAATTTTAAAATCAGGTAATCTATATATTCAGTCCTTATTATAACATATAACATTACTACAATTTGTCAAAACAGACAAAAACTAAAAGGAGATTCTTATGAGGTTTGATAAATTTACAATAAAATCACAGGAATTAATTCAGAATGCACAGGCTTCGGCTTCGGAATTGAAAAATCAGCTTATTGAACCGGAGCATCTTCTTGCGGCAATGCTTAAGGAAAAAGACGGAATAACGAATTCCATACTCCTCAAACTTGGTGTTCCAATTGAAGGAATTACAAGCAAATTAAAAGATATCATTAACAACTTTCCAAAAATTAGCGGAGTAAGCGATACTTATCTTTCAGATAAAACAAAAAAAATTCTGGATGCGGCTTTTGTGGAAGCCACACAAATGAAAGACCAGTATGTGAGTATTGAGCATATCCTGCTTTCTGTTTCGGACCCAAAAAACGGCAAAGCTGCCAATCTGCTTGCCGATTATGGGGTTACCAGGGAATCAATCCTGACCGTGCTGATGGATATTAGAGGCTCACAACGGATAACCGATCAGAATCCGGAAGACAAATATCAGGCTCTGGATAAGTTCAGCAGAGATTTAACCGATTTTGCTGCTCTTGGAAAACTTGATCCTGTTATAGGACGTGATGAAGAGATCAGGCGTATTGTTCAGGTTCTTTCCAGAAGGACAAAAAACAACCCTGTCCTCATCGGAGAGCCTGGAGTTGGAAAAACGGCAATTGTTGAGGGTCTCGCCCAGCGTATTGTTGACGGTGATGTTTCAGGCACCCTGAAAAACAGAAGGCTGGTTTCCCTGGATATGGGAGCCTTGATAGCCGGAGCCAAATACAGAGGCGAATTTGAAGATCGTTTAAAAGCTGTTTTAAAAGAAGTAGAAAATGCCGAAGGGGAAGTGGTTCTTTTTATTGATGAACTGCATACACTTGTTGGAGCAGGCGCCAGCGAAGGTTCCATGGATGCATCGAACATGCTCAAACCGGCGCTTGCACGGGGAACGCTCAGATGTATTGGTGCCACAACATTAAACGAATATAAAAAATATATTGAAAAAGATGCCGCCCTTGAAAGAAGATTCCAGCCTGTGATGGTTAAAGAACCTACAGTTGAAGATACTATTTCTATTTTAAGGGGTTTAAAAGAAAAATATGAGGTTCATCACGGTGTCAGAATTAAAGATTCTTCAATTGTTTCAGCCGCCACGCTGTCAAACAGGTATATTGCAGATCGTTTTTTGCCGGACAAGGCTATTGATCTTATAGATGAGTGCGCCTCCAAGCTGAGGATAGAAATAGACAGTATGCCGGTTGAGATAGATGAAATGCAAAGAAAGATTACCCGGGCTGAAATTGAAAAGGAGGCCATGAAAAAAGAGACGGACGAGGCATCACGAGAACGACTCTTAAATCTGGAAAAAAAATTGGGGGTCATGCAGGAAGAGATAACCGGGATGAAGGCTCATTGGAATAATGAAAAGGATTTGATTCAGGAAATAAGAACAATAAAAGAAGAGCTTGAACGATTAAGCATTGAAGAGCAGCAGGCCGAAAGAGAGGGAAATCTCTCCAGAGTGGCTGAAATCAGGTATGGAAAAACTGCGGAGCTGCAAAACAAACTTAATGAAACCAACCACAAGCTGTCCAAGTTACAAAAAAATCGTAAAATGTTAAAGGAGGAGGTTGATGAAGAGGATATTGCCGAAGTCATTTCAAGGTGGACAGGTATCCCTGTAAACAAAATGCTTGAAGGTGAAAGGGAAAAGCTGGTTAATATGGAAGAACTGCTGGGCCGGCGGGTGATTGGTCAAAATGAGGCCGTTACAGCAGTCTCAAATTCCATTCGCCGTTCACGTTCAGGACTTCAAGATCCCAACCGCCCCATCGGATCATTTATTTTTCTGGGCCCCACCGGCGTTGG
>JGI24023J19991_10001886_pt1 | contig 15690 bp, 13 predicted proteins | sample Cruoilmetagenom1_FD_19991 | JGI IMG/M metagenome (IMG submission 19991) | reverse complement strand
CTGGAAAAAACCGGACTATCGCACCAAGCGTAATTTGATCCTGCTGACCGATGGTGTAGTGGATATTTCGAAAGACCCCCGCAAGAATGCCGCTTCCCGAGCGCGCATCTTGAAGACCATCCTGCCAAAGTTGAAACAGGCCGGGGTAAAAATCCATACCATTGCCTTGTCGAAGGATACCGATGAGGAATTATTGCGTACCCTGTCCATGGCCACCGATGGTGGTTTCGTACAGGTTGACAGCGCCGAGGAACTGGAACGCATGTTTCTGAAGCTGTTTGAAAAGACCGCCGATGTGGATACGGTGCCCTTGCAGGAAAACAAGTTCAAGGTCGACAAGAGCATTCGGGATTTCACGGTGTTGATCTTCCGTCCACCCGGTAAGAAAGATTCGACGGCCGTCGTTTCGCCGTCAAAGAAACGTTTTACCGCTAAAAAACACCCCCGCAGTATCGAATGGCATCCGGAAAAGAATTATGACCTGGTAACGGTTTCCAATCCTGAGCCAGGGGAATGGTCACTGGATGCTGCCGTCGATCCCGATAACCGGGTGATGATTGTCACAAACCTGAACCTGAAAGTGGATAGTCTGCCAAACAACCTGATGATGGGGGATGAGCTGGTGATCCGCAGCCGCCTGTTACAGGATCACAAGACCATCACCGATAAAAAACTTCTGTCACTGATGCGCTTTACTGTCCATCGGCATCTGGGCGGGGATTACCTGCCGGTGGTGGATCTGCTGGACAACGGTCAGGGCAAGGACTCCTTTGCCGGTGACGGTGTTTTCAGTGGTACGGCCGGGCATTTCACCAAGCCCGGTATTTATGAAGTGAACCTCAAGGTTATTAGCGATACTTTCAATCGTGAAGCCAAACACCGTCTGGAAGTTCGTGGTAGTCCGGCGCGTATCGAAGTGAAAAAGAAAGCCGGTGGATTTGAAACAACCATCCGGGTCGATCCGTCCATGCTGCGCACCGAAACCGTTTCCATTCAGCTGAAACTGCCCGATGGCAAATCGCAAATTATTCCCCAGGCCAGCGAACTGGAATGGCAAACGGTGATACCAGCCGAATATGAACAGCAGGAGATCACTGCCACCTTGGTGGGGTCGCGTTTCAGCGGCAAGGAAATGCGCATGAACCTGAGCCACAAGCTGGGTGAAGCGGGGAAGCAGGCCCTCACGGTCAAGTTGCCTGAAGAAGTTGTGAAAAATTCAGCCACTGCCTCAATAGATGGTGAGGCAGATAAAAACGATCACCCTGATGAGCACGGCAATGATGACGACAAAGCCGAGGGTGATCTTGACTGGTTTAATGTGGGTGGGGTGTTTATCGGTGTGAATGTGCTGGTTATCGGTTTAATCGTGATGATAGTCATTACGCTCAAAAAACGGCGCGCCAGGAAGAGAACTGGTAAGGGTGATGATGAAGTGGATACCGAATTATGAATGATATACTGGATAAAATACTCGGCTTTATTCAACCTGTGCAGGAACAGGCGAAGCACCAGTTTGATGGTGTGATACAGCAACTTGTTGGTGTGGTCGGGCAGTTCGGCGTAAGCAAGGGAGACCTGCTCACGGGCTTGTTGATGTTCTCGCTTGAAATCACTGCGGTATTGATAATTATCATCGGCATCATGCGTTTTTCAAATGCGCGCAGACATCGCAAGGATGTAAACCTGGCCAAGGAATTAAAGGCGAAAATAACGGAATATCTGCCGGGACGCGAACAAAAACTCAAGGCCATTATCGCCGATATGGTGCCGCAGGATGAAGCCTGGGCGGCCAAAAGCGCCGAAGAGGCCGCCAGTTATGAAAAGGGCCTGTATAGCCGCATCCTGAAGATCATTTTGCACAAGGACATGGATGGCGCCATGGGGGTGAATAGCGATGTGGAACGCCTGGGTGATAGTTATCAGCGCATCGTAACCCATCTGTCTGAAGGGGGAATGGTGAGTGAAGCCGTAGAGAGTAGTGGCGGCGGAGGTTCAAACAGCGCCGATGCCGAAAAGATCTCAGAACTGAAATCCATTGTCGCCAAGCTGCGCAAGGAAAAACAGCAGTTACAGGATGAACTGGAGGCCAGCATCAAATCAATGGATAATATTGTGAAGGAATATTCACGAATCTATTCCGAGGCGCCCAACAAGGAGGGTACCGAGCACCTGGAACAGGAAATCGCTTCCCTGCGTGAAAAAGTGGGCTTCCACCTGGGGGATGATGAGGAGCCAGGGGGCCCGGCAGCGGCAGAACCCACTCCCGCTGTAGAAACCCCCGATATTGGCGCCGAAGTGCCTGATGTCGATATAGACGAAAATAAAGAGCTGAAGGAGTTGCGTGAAAGGACCGGCCTTGAAAAGGAATAATTATGATGCTGGTATTTATAAAATTTCAATCAGGAAAATTATGATTTAATCCGGATTTATACAACAATAATATTGAATTTATCATAATCATAGCCAATCGCCGGATTGGCGAGTAAAATGGTGTTTTGTTAGAAAGGGGACGGCAGTGTTAAAGAAACTTTTACTCATCAATGTTTTGTTTGTGTCAGCCTGTTCAGTCCAGCTGGTTAAAGAAGAAAAATATATTTCAACCGAGCAGTTCAAGGATGAAGCATACAAAATTTGCATGAGCAGCAAAAAATATAAAAAAGAACCACAACAAAATAGAAAATTGATATGCCAAAAGGGTGCGCAGGCCTATATTACGGCTGCCGAAAAGAAATTCCGCGAATACAAGGCCGATGAACACAATTATCGCATGTGTCGTTCAAAGTTTGCTGACATCCGGGTATCAGACAAGTGTTTCAATGAGCAGCAGAAAAAATATTATAAAAGAGAGTTAGCAAGCTATAAATCAAAACTAAATTAAGATTATTGTAAGTTTACATTTTGTGCATGTTGGAAACTATGTGTTGAGTTTAAGTGTTGTAGCAAGCGTCATTATATAGAAACCTGTCATTTTTATGCTTATTATTTTTGGGGGGGATCGCTGAATATTGGGTTGAAATGTGCTCTCCATGAGGTCACGCAAAATTGATGTTGAAAATACTAAATTTTGTCACCTGTTTAGTTGTAAGGCAGTATAAATAAATAAATTCCAGATGTACCAGAAAAAACCGTCGCCTAGTGTGGCGGTTTTTATATGTGCAGTTGATGGACAGGATGTCTGATGACATAGATACCGTATCGGCATAGTTAGTTGAGACCTGGGGACGTATACGCCAAATTACGGTGAAAATAGTATATACTGTCCGTGCAGAATTTCGGATGGTATCAATGTATTAGTGTTGTCAATATAGCAGCTTTTCAAACAATGAAAGTGGAATAAGACATGAAGATATCGGTCTATGGATCAACAGGTTTTATCGGCGGGGTCTTTTGTAGAAAATATCCTGATGAAGTTATAAATATAGACAGGGAAGCAAGGATCCCGGAATCAAAGGATATCCTGTATTTTATCAGCACAACAAGCAACTATAATATCCTGGAGAGTCTTAAAGTTGATGTCGATGTTAATTTGTCTGTGTTATTAGAAGTGTTGGAAAACTGTAAAGATAAGGATATTGTTTTTAATTACATCAGTACTGGATTTGTTTACGGTAATGATATCATTGATGCAAAAGAAACAAATTATTGTGAGCCAAGTGGGTTTTACTCAATCACAAAAAGGACAGCTGAAATGCTGCTGATTTCATTTTGTGATACGTTTAACGTTAAATATAGAATTTTGAGACTGGCTAATGTTTACGGAACTGAAGATCGTGAGGGTTCTGGAAAAAAGAATGCGCTTGGGCATTTGGTAGGCATGTTGAAAGAAAATAAAGAAATAAGCCTTTATTATGGCGGCGATGTCTTGCGTGATTATTTGCATGTTGAAGATATTTGCAGCGCAATAAAGCTTGTTATGGAAAATGGTGAGTTAAACAGTATCTATAATGTAGCAAGTGGTAAACCAAGAAAATTTTACGATATTATTTTGATGGCGAAACAGTATCTGGGTAGCCAAAGTGAAATTAATTCCATTGATGCCCCGGATTTTTACAAATTGGTACAAGCAAAAAACTTTTCATTAAATGCTGAAAAATTGAAGAGCTTGGGCTTTGATGAAAAGACATCTTTGGAAGAAGGGGTAAGGTTATTATGTCATTAAATAAGTTGATTTCTGAATTTATTGCAAAGGCAAGGCAAGAGGATGATAAATTATTCCCCTTTATTGCAAATAAAAAGATATTTGATGAGGAAAAAGACGCCGTTTATTACTCAGGTCCATATTGGGATGATCAGGAAATTGAAGCAATTTTTTATAGTGTGCTTAAAGGGAAATGGCTTTCCGCTGGCGAAGATGTAAACCGATTTGAAAAACGGTTCTCTAAAAAATTCAATTTTGAACATTCTATAATGGTTAATTCAGGTAGTTCAGCTAATCTGGTGCTAATTGCAGCTTTAAAGAAATATTTTGATTGGAAAGATGGTGATGAAATTATTGTTTCATGTGTGGGTTTCCCGACTACCATTAATCCAATTTTACAAAATAATTTAAAACCGGTTTTTGTTGATATTAACTGGGATGATCTTAACTGGAACTTGGACGAAGTTGAGAAAAAAATAGGTCCAAATACACGGGCGGTGTTTTCATCACCTGTGCTAGGTAATATCTATGATTATCAAAGGTTGATTGATATTTGTGAGAACAAAAATATTGAAGTTATTGCGGATAATTGTGACAGTCTTGGTAGTAAATGGGATGGCAAATACCTGACTGACTATGCTGTTGCTGCTTCTTGTTCTTTTTATCCCGCACACCATATCACAACGATTGAAGGTGGTATGGTTTCGTCTAATATTCAGGAAATTATTGACCTTGCCAGAAGCTTTGCCTGGTGGGGACGTGCTTGTCATTGTGTCGGTAAACAGAATTTGTTGGCTAATGGCGTTTGTGGAAAAAGGTTTGATAAATGGATCGAAGGTTATGATGAAACTGTAGATCATAAATATTTATTCACCAATATTGGGTATAACCTGAAGCCAACTAATCTTCAGGGGGCGGTGGGTGTAGTGCAGTTAGAAAAGTTTGATAAAGTTCACGAGATGCGCCGGAGTAATAAAGAGCGATTGGATACCATCTTTCAGCGTATTAAAGGCGTAAGATTGCTTGATGAGTTACCTCAAGCGGAAACCAGCTGGTTTGGCGTGCCATTAGTATGTGAGGATAAATCACACAAAAGAAACCTGGTTAAATATTTAGAAGAAAATAAAATACAGACCAGGAATTATTTTGCAGGTAATATTCTTATGCATCCAGCATATCGAGAAATAGACGATTACAAAAAATTTCCAGTCGCAAATGAAGTGATGGATAGGGTGTTTTTTGTTGGTTGTTCACCGACAATAACAAACGAAATGATTAACTATATAGAGATTGTGGTGGATAAGTTTATTAGTATTAGTAGAAAAAAAACCTGACCGATGGATAAAAATCTTGCAATTTATTGTGTTTGTTTTCCCGGCAATGAGCCGCTAAAACATCAGCAGTACCAGCATAATATTATGTGCAATGCTGCAAGTATTTCCAGCGAATATAGGTCTGAGTTAGATAAAAAAGGTTTTGTATTTGATGATACGGGCGATAATATTTCACATTTGAACTGGACGCTGGGAGACCTTACTGCGACTTACTGGATCTGGAAAAATTCACCATATGATTTTGTTGGAACGAGTCAATATCGGCGATTTTGGGATGATACCGTTGGTGAGATAGATTTTTGCGAAAATACTTTATATGTTCAAAAACCGGTTATTTTAGGAAAGACTCTAAAAGAACAGTATGTTGAATGCCATGGAGGGCTAGGGATATCTGTTGTGGAGGACTTGTCTGCTGATAAGAAAATACCTCTGACAAAAGATATGCTCGATAAAACGTTTGCGCTGGATTACCTGCATTCATGCAATATGTTTATTGCACATAAGGATGTCTATAACCGTTTTTGTGAAGTTTTGTTCGATATTATCTTCGCAATATATGGAACATACGAAAATGAGATAAAAAAACTTGATTCATACAATAGAAGAATGCCTGCCTTTATGGGGGAGCGGATTGTGACATCACTTATTGCAAATAAAGCACATTTTTTCCCTGATTTAAAAATCGTACCTGTCGAATGGAGTTTAAGAAAAAAAACATTAATACAAAAATTATTTGGTTAAGTACATTTTTAATGCAATAAGTCTGTCTGCATCTATTTGAGTAGTAAAATTACTATTCGGCCTATTTCAATGCCTACCCAGGATATCATCAACTTACAGTTTGGCTTTTTCTAACACGCTTGAATGGTTAGCTCTCAGAGCTATTTGACTGTGCTATTCACCTGGATTGTAAATCGGGAAATAAAAAATGCCTCCAACGGAGGCATTTTTTAATCACTGATGAATGATTTTTACATCAAGCTCGATTTCAACTTTTTAATTGCATTATTTTCCAACTGCCTAATCCGCTCAGCTGAAACACTGTATACATCTGCCAGTTCCTGCAGGGTAGTTTTATCTTCCGCCAGCCAGCGGCGTTGGACGATGTCGCGGCTGCGGTCATCCAGTGTTTCGATGGCATTTTGCAGGCGTTGATGGCTGTGTTCTTCCCAGTCACTGGCTTCGAGCAACTGCGCCGGTTCCTGCGAGTCGTCCTGCAGGTAGGTGGCGGGTGAATAGCTGTGCTCATCATCGTCGTCATCGCGCAGGTCGAAGGCGATGTCCTGACCGCTGAGGCGTGATTCCATTTCGCGGACATCTTTCGTTGAAACACCCAAGTCTTCGGCTACGGCCTCGACTTCATCGTGGGTGAACCAGCCGAGTTGTTTTTTGGCGCTGCGCAGGTTGAAGAACAGTTTGCGCTGGGCCTTGGTGGTGGCGACTTTGACGACGCGCCAGTTGCGCAGCACATATTCATGGATTTCGGCGCGGATCCAGTAGACGGCGAAGGACACCAGTCGCACACCGCGGCTCGGGTCAAAGCGTTTGACGGCCTTCATCAGACCGATGTTACCTTCCTGAACCAGGTCGGCAACAGGCAGGCCGTAGCCGCTATAGCTACGGGCCACATGGGCGACAAAGCGCAGGTGGGACATGACCAACTCACGGGCCGCCTCCAGATCGTCATTATCGCGCAGGCGCATGGCCAGTTCGGTTTCACGTTCGGCGCTGAGGATGGGCACCTGGCTGACAGCCTGCATGTAGGCATCGAGGCTGCCTGTCGGGACTGCAAGTTGTAGGTCTAATGCTTTGCTCATGATTTGGCTCCCATAAATTTTTTCTAATATTAGCACTCTGCCCTTTTGAGTGCCAAGCCGGGCAAAGGTTCAATCTGTGAATAATTAATAAATAGATTTAAAACAATGGGTTACGAGATCGGTATGGTGCTGTCTTGCCAGGGAGAATCGACAATGCCGTCATCGGTGTGGATACAGACTCGGTTGCGGCCCCGTTCCTTGGCGGCATACAGGGCCTTATCGGCGGTGGCGAGGAACTGGGTGAGGTGCATATCCGGGAAATCCTGACTGGAGACTATACCGATGCTGATGGTGATATCCATGCCAACCGGGCGTAGGCTGGCGATATCCTGGCGCAGTTTTTCAGCCCGTTGCATGGCCTGCTCGGCTTGGGTGTTGGGCAGCAGGATGCTGAATTCTTCGCCGCCAAAGCGCACCACCATGGCATCGGAAAAGCTGGCGTTGAGTTGATCGCCCACCTCGGCCAGCACATGGTCGCCGGTGATGTGGCCCTTGCTGTCATTCAGCAGCTTGAAGTTGTCGATGTCCAGCAACATGGCCCACACCGGTTGCTGACTGGCATCGCGCAGGTAGTCTTCGCCATTTTCGACCAGGTAGCGTTTGCTGCGCACTCCGGTGAGGCTGTCGGTGGCGGCAATCCAGCGCATGGTCTCGGCTTGTTGTTTAATCGCGTCGTACTGGTGCTTGATGAGCAACAAGGCGCGCACCCGGGCGATGAGGATCTCCTCGATGATCGGTTTGGGGACAAAGTCATTTGCCCCGGCATGGAAGACCTCGACCTGGGTTTTTTGATCATCATTACCGGTCAGCACCAGCACGGGTAGTTCCTGTTGCGACAGGTGCATGGTTACCCGCATGGCATATAACAGGTCACCACCGGTCATTTCGCCTTCGAGGAAAAAATCGGTGATCACCAGATCGATGGGAATTCGTGAGTTTTCCTCACTGGTCCCGGCGATATAGGACATGGCCTCTTCGGCGGTGTTGACATGTAATACCTTCAGGCCATGCTGTTCGAGGATCTTGCAGGTCACGGCCGCGGCGGTGGCGCTGTCCTCGACAAACAGCACCTGACCGACCATGCCGGAATGGCGTTGAATAAAGGACTTCACAAAACTGCCAAAGGCCTTGTAACCCTTGGACTTGTCAAAATAGTCCGTCACCCCGGCGGCAAAGCCCTCGCGCAGCAGGCGGGTGTCGGCATCACCGGACACGACGATCACCGGCAGGTAACTGAATTTATCCGTCTTGCGAATCTTGCGGCACAGGGCCAGGCCGTCCATATCCGGTAACACCAGGGCGGTGGACAGCAGGTCAAAGTGGGTCTGGGATAGTTTTTGCAGGGCCTCTTTACTGGTCTCGCAGGCCGTGACCTCTACATGAGGTAGCTCTGCCAGCAGGGTCCTGGTCAGCAAGGCGCGGGTCACGGAGGAACCGTCAACGAGCAGGATACGAATAGTTTGATTGGCCATATACAAGGTCTACGCCAGATTAGCTCAGGGTTTAAAATCAGTAGAGAAAATATCAGTAACTAACGTGGCTCAATATCGCGTAAATGCCGCCCAACTGCAAGCCAGGAACCAGCCAGGCCGAGCAAGATGCCCCCGACAAATAGCAGCAGGCTGGATTGGGCGTCGAGGGAAGAGAGCAGGACATCGCTATGATAAAGCCGGGCCAGCCGTTCGATGGGCTCGTTGAGCAGAAACAGGGTGACGGTGATCAGCACAAAGGCGATCAGCGCACCGAACAGGCCATACCAGAAGCCGGTATAGAGGAAAGGCCGCCGGATAAAGGCATCAGTGCCGCCGATGAGTTTGATGACAACGATCTCATCGCGGCGGTTCTGGATCGCGAGGCGAATGGTATTACCGACCACCAGCAACACGGCCAGGGCCAGCATGCTGGCCAGGATCCAGACACCGCGTTTGATGAAGTCCATAATGGTATACAGGCGTTTGATCCATTCCTCGTCGAGCTGGGCGACATCGACATGCAACATGCCCTGCAGGCGGGCCAGCAGCTTTTGCATGGTCTGTTCACTGGTGTGTCGGGTGGAGGGATGAATCACGATGACATGGGGCAGGGGGTTTTCATCCAGCGCCTGCATAGCTTCGGTGAAACCGGCGTTCTGTTTGAATTCCTTGAGAGCGTCCTGTTTTGAGATAAAACGCACCTTGCCGATCTCGGGCATTTTACGTAGACGTGCAGCCAGTTGCTGAGCCTGACTTTCACTCGCACCGCGTTTTAAAAATAGCGAAATCTGCGTCGCACCATCGATCTCGCCTGAGAGCAGTTCGGCATTTTTCAACAGCACATGCAGGCCGGTGGGCAGGGCCAGGGCGATGCCGATCACGGCGGCGGTCATGAGCATGGCAAAGGGCGCACGCAATAACTGGCCGAGACTATATATAAGTGTCTGGGCGTGACGCACAAAGTAACTGCCGGTGCGGGTGAGCAGACCGGGCTGGCGCTGACGCTTGTGGTCCTGTTTGCGTTTGGCTTGTTTGCTAGCTGGTTTCATTATTGCGCCGGGTTACCTTCTACCAGTTGACCGTTTTTGAGAATCAATTGTCGACGCTGCATGCGCGAGATCAATTCCAGATCATGACTGGCCACCAGTACGGTCACACCGACCTGGGCGAAGTCATTGAAGATTTGCATAATATCCCACGACAGTTCCGGATCGAGATTACCGGTCGGCTCATCGGCCAGTAATAAAGGCGGCTTGTGGACGACGGCGCGGGCGATACCGACCCGTTGTTGTTCACCACCAGAGAGGGTGATCGGAGTGTGTTTTTCCTTTTTCAACAAACCGACCTTGTCCAGCGCGGCACGCACGCGGCGGCTGATCTCCGCATGGGGATGGCCGGCAATGACCAGGGGCAGGGCGACGTTATCAAATACGGTGCGATCAAATAACAACTGGTGGTCCTGAAAAATAATACCGATGTCACGTCGAAAATAAGGGATCTGCCGACGCTTTACCCTGGCCAGGTTCTGCCCGTTGACGACCACCTGACCCCGCGAAGGCCGTTCCAGCAAGGCGATGAGTTTTAGCAATGTGCTCTTACCGGCGCCCGAGTGACCTGTAATAAAGGCCATATCGCCTTGTTCGACCTTAAAGGAGACATTGAGCAGGGCATCCTGCCCACTGGCGTAGCGTTTACTGGCGTTACTGAAATGGATCATTGGGGCAGTAAATTAACAAAATCTAAAAAAAATTTACCGCCAAGACGCCAAGACGCCAAGGAAAATAAATCTTTTTGATTGGGTGATGTAGAGTTTTTAGCGCTCATCTATATCTTTTACCTATATTCACTTTTCTCCACCCTTAGCCCCAAAGGGGTGATGGTCAGCTTAACAAAATGTTTTCTTGGTGCCTTGGCGTCTTGGTGGTGAGTTTTTTTATTTACCATCACCAAACAGGGCCTCAACAAATTCTTCGGCATGGAAGGGCCGTAGGTCTTCCACCGCTTCGCCGACACCGATGAAGCGCACCGGGATACCCAGTTTGTCGGCGATGGCGAAGATGATGCCGCCTTTGGCGGTGCCATCGAGTTTGGTGAGCGTGATGCCGCTGACCCCCACGGCCTGATGGAACTCTTTGGCCTGGGCCAGGGCATTCTGGCCGGTACCGGCATCGAGCACCAGCATGACTTCATGCGGGGCACTGTCATCGAGTTTGCCCATCACCCGTTTGACCTTTTTCAACTCTTCCATCAGGTTGCTCTGGGTGTGCAGGCGCCCGGCGGTATCGGCGATCAGCACATCGATCTTTTTGGCCCTGGCCGCTTGCAGGGCATCGAAGATCACACTGGCGCTGTCGGCGCCGTTGCCCTGGGCGATGACCGGGATGTCGTTGCGCTCCCCCCAGGTCTGTAGTTGTTCTACGGCGGCGGCGCGGAAGGTATCCCCGGCGGCGAGCATGACCGACAGGCCCTGTTCTTTGAATTGCCGGGCCAGTTTACCGATGGTGGTGGTCTTGCCCACCCCGTTGACGCCGACCATGAGGATCACAAAGGGGGATTGGCTGCGATCAATTTCCAATGGCTGGTCACTGGCGGTGAGGATCTCCGTCATATCACTGCGCAGAGCGGCAATGAGTGCGCCGGTGTCCCTGAGTTCTTTTTTCGAGACCCGACCCGTCAGGTCATCGATGATGCGCATGGTGGTTTCCACCCCGACATCGGCGCTAAGCAACAGGGTTTCCAGTTCTTCGAGGATGTCGTCATCGATTTGCCGGTTGCCTTGCACGAGGGAGGCGAGGGAATCGGTGATCGAATGCCGCGTTTTGGACAGACCCTGTTTGAGTCGGCCAAGCAGCGAACTGGAGTCGGGTGTATCAGAGGTCTTTTTTTTGAAACCAAACATCGTAATTATTGTCGTATGTCGTCTATATTAAAGGAACCCCGGATTAAGTCCCTGAAGCGGCGCTAACTGCGTTGGAAAGGAACTCAAAATGTGCATTTACATATATGTGATTCGCTCTCGCCCATCCCTGGGCTTCGCGAAATAAGCACATCCATGTGCAAAACTGCGCTTTTTCGTTCCTTTCCGCCTTGTTATCATCCGCTTGATGAACTTAATCCGGGGTTCCGAACCAAAGCTGGACCCGTGGCGGGTCGACCAGTAGGATATCCTACCACTGCCACCGGCACGGGGTAAGCATTCACTCAGAGGATTCTCAGGATTTGCGATATATGTATATAAAAAGGTATCACGCCACGTTATTGGTTTTGTTGGGTTTGTTATTAAGCGGGCCGCTCTTTGCCCAGGTGCATGAATTCAAATTACGCAATGGACTCAAGGTGTTAGTCAAGGAAGACCACCGCGCCCCCGTGGTGGTGGCGCAGATCTGGTACAAGGTCGGCTCCAGTTATGAGCACAACGGTGTCACCGGTGTCTCCCATGTGCTGGAACACATGATGTTCAAGGGTACCGAAAAATACGACCCGGGCGAGTTTTCCAAAACCATCGCCGCCAACGGTGGCCGCGATAATGCCTTTACCTCCAAGGACTATACCGCCTATTTCCAGCAACTGGAGGCCAGCCGCCTGCCCATCAGCTTTGAGATGGAGGCCGATCGCATGCGCAACCTGACCCTGCCGGTGACGGAGTTCAAAAAAGAAGTGGAGGTCGTCATGGAAGAACGGCGTATGCGTACCGACGATAATCCCCGTTCCAAGACCTACGAACAATTTTATGCCACGGCCTTTAACAGCAATCCCTATGGTCAACCGATTATCGGCTGGATGAACGATCTGAAAAACCTCGAGGTTGATGATCTGCAAGTATGGTATGAAAAATGGTATGCGCCGAATAATGCCACGCTGGTGGTGGTCGGCGACGTGAACCCAAAAGAGGTCTTGAAACTGGCCGAGCGGCATTACGGCAGCCTGTCGCGTTCACTCAATATTAAACCCCTCAAGCCCCGTGTCGAACCGGAACAGGACGGCCCACGTTATATAAAGGTCAAGGCCCCGGCCCGTTTGCCGTATCTGTTAATGGGCTACAAGGTGCCGGTCATCAAAACGGCCAAAGAGGAATGGGAACCCTATGCCCTGGAAGTGTTGGCCAGTGTCTTGAGTAGCGGCGCCAGTGCTCGCTTTGACAAAAAACTGGTGCGGGAAAAACAGATCGCCGCCCAGGTCAGCGCGGGTTATAACCTGTATGCCCGTCAGGCAGAACTGTTTATCATCGATGCCACGCCCGTCGCAGGGAAAAGTGTTAAACAGGTACAACAGGCCATCAAAGATGAAATCGAGTTATTAAAGACCCAGCCTGTCACCCGGCAGGAACTGGATCGCATCAAGGCGCAGGTCGTGGCGAGCAAGGTTTATGAAAAGGATTCCGTATTTTATCAGGCCATGCAAATGGGTACCCTCGAAACCGTTGGCCTCGGTTGGCAACGGCTGGATGAATATCCTGACAAAGTGCGCACGGTCACCGCCGAGCAGATTATGCAGGTGGCAAACAAGTATCTGATCGAAAACAGTTTGACCGTGGCCGAGCTGGTGCCGGTCTCCATGAAAAAACAGGAAAAGAAAAATTAGCTTATGTTTGCAGCGAATGTGAAATCCCCGTTAACGTTATTGCTGGCGATTATTTTCGCGGGCGGAATTTTTGTCTGGTTGACCGAAGAACGGATCGTGCCTGAACCGACTTCCGAGCACAGTTTTAACATCAAGTCCTGGCAGACGAGTAATGGCGCCAGGGTGGTGTTCGTTCAGGCCAGGGAGTTGCCCATGCTCGATGTGCGCGTGGTGTTCGATGCCGGTAGTGCCCGGGATGGCAAACTGCCCGGACTGGCCAGCTTTACCCATACCATGCTCGACAAGGGTGCCGGTGACTGGTCGACGGATCAAATCGCCGAACGAACCGATAGTATCGGCGCGAGTATCGGCGGTAGTGCGGAGAGAGACATGGCGGTGGTGTCCCTGCGCTGTTTGACCGATGAGGCCATCCAGAAAAAGGCCCTGGCCACCTTGCAGGCCGTTATTCAGCAGCCCCGCTTTCCTGAAAAGGAACTGCAACGTGAGCGTAAGCAACTCATGATCGGATTGCAAAACGAGCAGCAATCACCGGGCGATATCGTCAATAAACTTTTTTACAAAAAACTTTACGCACAGCATCCCTATGCCACACCGGTTCGCGGTGACATGGACAGCGCAAAAAATCTCACGCGTGATGCCCTGGTCGGTTTTTACAAGCAATACTATGTGGCCAGTAATGCCGTTATTGCCATAGTCGGTGCCGTTGATGAAACGCGCGCCAAAGAGATTGCCGAACAACTGACATCGGGTTTGCCTAAAGGTAAAAAGGCCGAAAGGCTTGCGGCTGTGCCCGAGCTGGCAAAGGCCGTTGCGGTTAATCACCAACACCCTTCGACCCAGACCCATGTGATGGTCGGTCAGCCGGGTATGAAGCGCGGCGATAAAGACTATTTTGCCTTGTATGTCGGTAATCATATTCTCGGTGGCAGTGGTTTCAGTTCCCGCATCGTCGATGAGGTACGCGAGAAACGCGGTCTGGCCTATAGCAGTTACAGTTATTTTGTACCGATGCGCGACAAGGGACCGTTCTTGCTGGGCCTGCAAACCAAGAACGCTCAGGCAGAGGAGGCGCTACAGGTTTTGCGTGAGACGCTGGGTACGTTTATTAAAGACGGCCCAACCGACGATGAACTGGAGCATGCGATCAAGAACATTACCGGCGGTTTTCCCTTACGCATCGACAGTAACAAGGACATTGTCGGCTATTTGGCCATGCTCGGCTTTTATGAGCTGCCACTGGATTACCTGCAAACCTTTAATCGGAACGTCAAGAACGTCACGCGTGAACAAATCATGCAGGCCTTCCAGTCACGCATTCACCCGGAGCGCATGATTACCGTGATGGTGGGTGATATGGGTAAGGCGAAAAACGCCAGGTAGTCATGCCACGCGCCAGCCGTAACCAGTTACGCATCATTGCCGGTGAGTGGCGCGGTCGCAAACTCCCCTTTGCCGATGTGGAAGGCCTGCGCCCGACACCGGACCGGGTGCGGGAAACCCTGTTTAACTGGCTGGCGCCGATGATCGAGGGTGCACATTGTCTGGATCTGTTTGCGGGCAGTGGTGCGCTGGGGCTGGAGGCCTTGTCGCGGGGGGCGGCCGAGGTGGTGATGCTGGATCAACATCCCAAAGTGATTCAACAACTGAAAACCAACCTGGCATCATTAGACTGTGAGCGGGCGGCGGTGCAACAGGCCGATGCCCTGAGCTATTTGCAACAGACACCCGGCAAACCCTTCGATGTGGTCTTTCTCGATCCCCCTTATCGCAAAGATTTGCTGGCGCCCTGCTGTGAGCTATTAAATGAACAGGCCTGGCTGGCCAAGGGCGCGCGGGTCTATCTTGAGAATGAAAGAGGGTACACATTGCCTGCCTTGCCGGAAAACTGGCAGCTGGCGCGCAGCAAAAAGGCCGGGCAAGTGGCCTATCACCTTGCGATTGTAGGCGGATAGCCGCTTGACCTTTTGCTGCACAACATCAATGATTAGCACCCTATGACAGTCAAAGCCATTTACCCCGGGACCTTCGACCCTATTACCAACGGTCACCGTGATCTGGTGCAACGGGCCGCGCGTCTGTGTGATCAGGTGGTGGTGGCGATCGCCAGAGGCGGTGGTGGCAGCAAGTCCCCGGTCTTTAGCCTGGATGAACGGGTCGAACTGGCCCAGGCGGTGGTCGGTGACCTGCCCAATGTCGAGGTGTGTGGTTTTGATACCCTGCTGATCGATTTTGTCCGCGAGCGGCAGGCCCAGGCTATCCTGCGTGGTCTCCGGGCGGTGTCCGACTTTGAATATGAATTCCAGCTCGCCAGCATGAATCGGAATCTGGACGAAACCATCGAGACCATT
>JGI24023J19991_10001883_pt1 | contig 15704 bp, 12 predicted proteins | sample Cruoilmetagenom1_FD_19991 | JGI IMG/M metagenome (IMG submission 19991) | reverse complement strand
CCGAAGCAAGCTCGGGGTAATGAGAGTGAGATTGCTTCCCCTTCGCTTCGCTCAGGGTCGCAATGACACATGGGGAATCTATTTTCGGAGTAAATAGATGGAAAAGTGTGAGCAGGCAATGCGACTTGCCAGTGCCGTAGCCGCCGGCAAAGATGAAGGTGCCTTGAACCCGTTTGCCACTCAACCTTTCATCTACGGCTTTTAATGCCTGTGAAAGAGGATGTGAAGGATAAGTGATAGAAAGGATGCGTTCAGCCCAAGCTTCCGGTTTGGCCGGGTTGGTTATGTTATAGAGCCTTACAATTCCAAATATATCACCTTTGCGGGCCTCTTCGGTCAGCAAAGCAATATCACTGATTGGCATGATGACCTGCCCTCCCCAGTTCTTCGGCCAAGCCAGACTCGAATGAGGCTTGGCACCAAGTTTGAGTATACTTCATTTTGGAGCTATCGAGAAGACGGCGCACTGTATATGAATCTCCTAGAGGAGGCAGTTCGTCAGAATGTGTCCTTTACCACGAACGTTGAGCCGCCTGGATACCGAATAGGCGATCACTATCCGTTGATAATTTCCTATTTAATGTGTTTCAACCCATCATTGATCTCACCAATATCAAACCTTTCAGGGTTAAACTCTCCCCCGACCCACTCCATCATTTCTTCGTGTTCTTCGTGGGCCAGATTTCGAATGACTTCAGATTTGTGGGGGCCCCCGAATCTAAAAATCAGATTTAAGGGGGCCCAGAGGTCCAAAGACTTTCGGGGATTTGGTTAAGTTAGATAGGTAAATGGCTCTTCCAAGTTCCTTTTAAGTTGGGTGAGAAATTCAATTGGTGTATTTGCCATCATAGCCCGATGATCCCAGGCAAGCGATACGTTCATTATCTTGCGGATCATAATCTGCCCTTCCCTTACTGCTGGCTTTTCTAGTATGGCACCAACCCCAAGGATACTGGTGGAAAACCAGGCTACTGGTCCAGAACCCTGTTCAATAGGGCCGATGGTGCCTACATTACTTATACAGAAGGAAGGATTTAGCACACTTTCTTGTGGCCACTCTGCTCTTCTACCTGACTTCATGTCATTTGCCTGGCTCTCCATCTCCTTTGAAATCTCCACTAGTGTCTTCTGATTTGCTTTTTCGATAAAGAAAAAGCTTATAGTATCTCCTACTTGGACCGGGCCGATCATATCTATCTCCTCAGGATTGGGGCATCTAATTCTATCCATGCTCTCCCAGCTACCACATAGGATAGGGAAGTCCACTAACACATTGGCTGCCGCTTTAATAATTAGGGAAGTAACACTAAGGCGAACTTCCCTCTCTTTTTCCAGGGTCTTGCGAAAGGACTCCGCTTCCGTCATATCTATGGAGATGGTGGTAGTACAGGATATGGGGCCAGGAAGATAAGCCATGGAATTGCGTTTCAGATTCTCATCTAACTGATAGTATCTTCTACCCTTTTCATCTTGTTGTACAGCTCGGCGCATTTCTTGCCCTCCTTTTTCCTTAACCGATTTCTAGCAGTCGCCCCACTATGTGCAGTGAAAGGAGCCCATCATCCTTCATGGGCGTTAGGAAGCTTGAATTTTGGGCATGTTGAGGGGGGTCAGTCGAGTTTTCCTTCTATTGTGTCAACCAAATTCCCTAATTTTGCTAACCCTTTGTGTGGTGAGGTATTTTGGCTTACAACCAATTCTCTTAATTGATGAAAGGCTCTCCCTTCGGCAACACTTTGCTTGGCTAGCTCAACTCCCACTTTTAAATCGGGCACCTTGCCAGTGATATAAAGTACGGTCGCCGCATTTACGCAGAAGAGGTCCAATAAAGGCCCATCATCTTTACCCTTTAGGACATTTAATACCGCCAGCGCATTCTCCCTCAAAGTACCTCTGGTTGCAATGTCACTGTATTTGGATAGCTTTACTCCAAAGTCTTCGGGATAAAGAGTGTAACCCTCGATTCGTTTATTCTTCAACTCTAGAACTTTGGTTGGGCCGCAGGTAGATACTTCATCGATACCCAGGGTCTCGTCATGATCATTGCTCATCCCGTAAATAGAAATGGCAGACTGCATTCCGATCTCATTAAGAATCTCCACCATTTTCTGACACAATTCAGGAGCAAAGACTCCAATGACGATACTTTTAGTGGTGGTACATGGCATAGTGATCGGGCCGATAATGTTAAGCACAGTGGTAAATCTCATTACCTTGATAAGTCGGCTCCAGCCCGACTGCAGGAATTTCTCTCCGGGAAGATACCCTATGCTATTTTTCTCTATGCTTTTTTGGGCCAATTCGAGCGGGACATCCAAGTCCACACCAAATTCCTCTAAAATATCGGAGGCACCCGAGACACCGGTAACCAGTCTTGCCCCCTTTTTGGCCATATAGACACCGCAGGCACTGGCGATGAGTGCTGCTGGGGTCGAAACATTAACGGTCTTGAGAGCGTCCGAACCTGTCCCTACTATATCACAGCTAGGCTGGGATATAGTAGGCGATATTCTCTCCACATCATATTCCATCATAGCATCCCATGCCCCAGCCATTTCGGTGATAGTCGGCCCTTTTATCAGATGTGAAATTAGGAAAGCACCTTGTTGAAGCTCGGGCTGTTCATTGAGTATAATCTGGCGATAATATCCCTTGGTTTCACTGCGTGACAAATTCTGTCCCTTCCCCAGGTTAAGGATAACCTTCCCGAAATCTCTCATCTTATCTTCATCAAACATGTATATAAACGCTCTTTTGTTAACCTGATTTAAAACACTGTCACCACAACTTCCATCGCATTATGGCTGTCAATCAATTCGAAACCCTCGATTAGCCTGTCAAGAGAGATGCGATGTGTAATCAAATAGCCTACATTTATTCTCTTGGTAGCCAGCATCCTGATTGCCTGGCGATTTTGTTCCGAAGTGCATCCATATGCTCCAAAAATTTGAATTTCTTTATAGTGTATTAGATTATGATCGATGGAGATATTTTCATATCCGTGCGGCAGACCAGAGAAGAATACAATTCGCCCGCGTTTCTTGAGCATTTCGATACCCTGAATGGGAACCTGGGGGGCAGAACAGGCGGGGATAACAACATCAGCACCCAACCCATCTGTCCTCTCCTTTACTGCCTGGACGGGATCAACCTCCGTTGGGTTGATAAGGTAATCCACTTCGATGTTTTTGGAGAATGCGATCCTTTGTGGTGCATTCTCGATGAGAATGATCTCTGAGGCTCCAAGAAGACGAGATAATTGAACATGCAAATGCCCAATGGGGCCTGCTCCGAAGATTGCCACAACATCGCCAAGTCTTATGTGGCAAAGTTCTTGGGCGTTGATACAGCAGGCAAGGGGTTCGGCAAGGGCCGCTTCTTCGAAAGATAGAGGCTCGGGGATTTCATTAATGCAACCATTTTGGACTCCATTTGCAGGGATGCTCATGTATTGGCTAAATCCACCATCACAGTGAAACCCTATTATTGACATGTTGTCGCACATGTTGGAGATGCCTTTTAAGCAGAAGGGGCAACTCCCGCAAGGCAGCCCTGGCGCTATCTGCACCCGATCCCCTTTTTTGAATTTGGTAACGCCTTTTCCGACCTCAACGATTGTCCCGGCAATTTCGTGACCAAGCACTCGCGGCAGTCGAAGATCTCTGTGCCCAGAGTGGAACATCTTGGTATCTGTTTTGCAAATAGCACATGCCGCCGATTTTATCAACACCTCTCCAGGCTTACATTGTGGCATGTCTACTTCTCTGACCTCCAAGCTTTCTATTTCTGTTAGAACAGCTGTCCTCATGCTTCAAATCCTTGACAAGGCATACCTTGCTGCCTCGATGGTGGCTTCTATTTCAGCGTCACTGTGAGCTAGAGAAAGAAAAGTGGCTTCAAATTGAGAGGGAGGTAAGTATATGCCTCCCTCGAGCATCTGCCAGAAATAAGCAGCGTAAAGATTGGTATCAGAGGAACAGGCAGTCTCATAATCCACCACCTGTTGAGAGGTGAAGAAGGTGGTAAACATAGAGCCTAGCCTGTTTATAAATACAGGTATATCTTGTTCCTTAGCTGCTGTGGCGATGCCCTGAGCTAAATGTGCTGCTTTGTTCTCCAGATTACGATACACCGAAGGTGAGCCCAGGAGCTTGAGGGTCTCGATTCCTGCCCTCATAGTCAGGGGGTTTCCCGAGAGGGTACCTGCCTGATAGACTGGTCCCAGCGGGGCTACCATCTCCATAATCTCCCTTTTCCCACCATAAGCCCCGACAGGTAATCCTCCACCAATGATCTTCCCTAAGCAACAAAGATCAGGGGTGATGCCGTAAATCGCCTGAGCTCCGCCATAACTGAGGCGAAACCCGGTAACAACCTCATCGAAGATAAGCAAGGCACCAAATTCTCGAGTTAATTGATGTAGCCCGTGGAGGAATCCTTCTTTAGGTAGAACCACCCCCATGTTGGCACAAACCGGCTCTACGATCACACCAGCGATCTCCTCGGGATAAGTCTCAAAGATTTGCCGCACTGCGGTAAGAGCATTGTATGGTGCCACCAAAGTATTCTGGGTGTAAGAAGAAGGAATGCCGCTACTATCAGGTATCCCCAAGGTAGCCAGCCCCGAGCCTCCCCGTATCAGAAGCCCGTCGGCGTGGCCGTGGTAGCATCCGGAGAATTTCACTATCCTGTCCCGATGAGTAAAAGCACGGCACAACCTGATGGCAGACATCACTGCCTCGGTGCCTGAATTTACCAGGCGAATCATCTCCATCGCTGGCATGGCCTTGACGATCAGCTTGGCAAGTTCGCTCTCAAGCTCGGTAGGGGCACCAAAGCTAGTACCCTTTTCCAAGGTATTTTTTAAGCCGGCGACCACTTGAGGGGGGACATGGCCCAAGATCAGTGGCCCCCAGGAAAGGACATAGTCGATAAACTCATTTCCATCTGCGTCATAGATTCTCGACCCCCGGCCAGCAGAAATGAAAATCGGCTCCCCACCCACTGCCGTAAAAGCTCGCACTGGGCTTGACACCCCGCCGGGCAGATACCTTTTCGCCTCCTCAAAAAGACCTCTTGAGCGTTTCATTTGGATAGCCATTCGGCTACCTCTTTGGCATGGTAAGTGATTATTATATCCGCTCCGGCTCGCTTGATAGCGGTGAGAATTTCCAGAGTAACTTCCCGCTCATCGAGCCAACCATTTCGGGCAGCTGCTTTGACCATACTGTACTCGCCACTAACATTGTAGGCAGCAAGGGGATGATTGAAGGTGGCTCTAACCCTAGAGATGACATCAAGGTATGCCAGGGCCGGTTTTACCATAACAATATCTGCCCCCTCGGCAATATCTTGCTCCACCTCACGCAGGGCCTCGCGAATATTGGCGGGGTTCATTTGGTAGCCACGGCGATCACCAAGCTGGGGGGAGCAGTTTGCCGCCTCCCTAAACGGACCATAAAAAGAAGAGGCATATTTGGCGCTATAAGACATGATGGCCACATTGTGGTATCCGCTATCATCCAGCCTCTCTCGAATGGCTTTCACTCGCCCATCCATCATATCGGAGGGAGCAACGACATCTGCCCCAGCTTCAGCATGGGAAATAGCTACCTTAGCTAGAATTTCCACAGTCTTATCATTATCTACTTCCCCATTCAGCACTACCCCGCAATGGCCCGAGGTGGTATATTCGCAAAGGCAGACATCAGTTATTACCACCAGCTCAGGGATAGTGCTTTTAATCCCCCTTACTGCTTGTTGAACGATCCCCTGGGGATCAAATGCTGAAGAGCCAATTTCGTCTTTGGTTGGCGGCAGGCCAAAAAGCAAGATAGCGCCAATTCCCAGCTCGGCTATTTCGCTTACCTCGCCGGATAGCTTATCTACGGAGAAGCGGAAGATTCCCGGCATGGCGTCGATTTCTTGTTTTACCCCCTCACCATAGGTAACGAATAGGGGATAGATGATATTCCTTATATCTAGTTTGGTTTCACTGATCATGCGGCGCAAAGCCACGTTTTGGCGCAGGCGGCGCAGCCGTACCTGAGGAAAACCAGCCATCTTAATTCTCCCCAAACTTGTCCACTAAGGCTTCAACTAGCCCCTCGGCAGAGTGCTCCCTGGCTACTACATCTACCCTCAGTCCTTTATCTTCAGCTTCTGCTTTGGTCACCGGTCCGATGCAGGCAATAGTTGCTTGGTTCAATATGGCTACATCACCTTCCACGAGGGCGACGAGCCCGCGCACGGTAGACGGACTGGTAAAAGTGATCACATCCACCTTCCCGGCGGTGATTTGCTTTTTCGCCCCGGCTGAGTCTTCCGGGATAGTAGTGCGATATATGGCTACTCTTTCCACCTTCGCCCCCATTTCGGCCAGGCCATGGCATAAGCTTAAACTGGCTTCCTCAGCTTGGGGCAAAAGAATGTGAGTTCCCTCAATCCTTAGCTTGGTAAACGAATTAAGGATGCCTGAAGAGCTCCAGTCTTGGGGTATTAAATCGGCTTTAATTCCATATCCTGATAAAGCTTGTGCGGTGGCTTTCCCCAGGGCACAGACTTTTATCCCTGCTAACCTTCTAGCATCCAGCTCTTGCTGATGAAGTTCCGAGAAGAAGATGTCAACCCCATTGGTGCTAGTGAAGATTATCCAGTCAAATTCAGCCAACCTTGATAGGGAATCATTTAACGGGGCCAAATCAGTAGTCTCGATCTTTATAGTGGGGAGCTCTAAAGGCTCAGCTCCTTGGCGAGAAAGAAGTTCTCTGAGGTGGCTACTTTGCCTTTTTGCCCTGGTGACCACCACTCTCTTGCCGAAAAGGGGCTTATTGTCAAACCAACATAGCTTCTCTCGAAGCTTGACCACTTCCCCCACAATAGCCACGGTGGGCGGGGAGAACTTTTGTCCCTCGGCTTTTGAGACAATATCAGTCAAAGTTCCCACCAGAGTTTGTTGTCTTGGAGTTGTTCCCCAGTGGATCAGGGCAATCGGCGTGTCGGGGGGGAGGCCGCTATGGAGCAATTCGTGGAGCAAAGTTGCCAGATTTTCCATTCCCATTAGAAAGACCAGGGTATCAATGCCGCCTGTTTTATCCCAAGCAATTTGCTTTTCCGGAAAGGCTTTATGACCGGTAATAACTGCAAAGGAGGAGGCGAGCTGGCGGTGAGTAACTGGTATTCCGGCGTAGGCCGGCGCTGCTATGGCTGCGCTTACCCCAGGGACTATTTCAAAGGGTACGCCCTGGTGGGCTAAATTCTCCGCCTCCTCACCTCCCCGCCCCAGGACAAAAGGGTCACCACCCTTAAGGCGAGCCACTATCTTTCCTTGTTTGGCTTTAGCCACCAAGAGCGAATCGATCTCCCCCTGCCTCCAAGGATGCTCCCCTTCTCTTTTTCCCACATAAATAAGTTCCGCCCCCTCTTTGGCTCTCGATAGAAGCCTTGGCTCGATCAAACGGTCGTAGATAACTACATCTGCTTCTTCGAGGCAGCGAAGACCTTTAAGGGTGATAAGCTCGGGATCACCAGGACCAGCTCCTACTAAGTAAACCTTCCCTTTGCTTAGCATCTAGTCGCCTCAGCTAAAATTTCCCTAGCTCCTTGGGCAATTAGCTTTTGGGCTAAGAGAATTCCTACCTTTTCAGGAGTCGCCACATCGCCGTCTAGCTCAGCTCGGAGCAATTTCTCCCCGCTAAGGCTCCCTACTACCCCAGTTAGCTTTAGAGTATTATCACAAACTTGGCCCAGGGCGGCGATGGGGATGTGGCAACCACCGCCAAGAAAATGCAATAAGGCTCGCTCCGCAGTTGTTGCCTGCCTTGTCGGCCGATGATCTAAGGGGAGGACAATTTGCTTGATCTCCTCATCTTCTTGGCGCACCTCAATTGCTAGAGCGCCTTGACCTACTTGGGGAAGGCAAATATCCCCAGACAAGTACTGACTAATTCGATCCTCCCAACCCAACCGTAGAAGTCCGCAAGCGGCTAGAATAACGCCATCGAATTCCCCCCGAGATACTTTATTCAGGCGGGTCTCAATATTACCCCTAATATCGCCGATGACAAGATCGGAGCGGAAGGCCTTAATTTGGGCAATACGACGCGGGCTGCTTGTACCCAGCAAAGCACCTTCGGTGAGATCAGCTAGTGGCTTGTCACCTCGGGAGACTAGCACATCCCGAGTATCCTCTCTTTGACTGATAGCTGCCACTTCTAGGCCAGGGGATAGCTGAAGAGGGAGATCCTTAAGACTATGCACTGCGAGATCAATATCCCCACCGAGCAAGGCAATTTCCAGTTCCTTAACAAACAATCCTTTGCCTTTAAGCTGAGATAGGGTGAGATGTTCTGCCTTATCACCCCTCGTTTTTATCCGTTTAACAGCAAAGTGATACTGAGGATAAAGTAGTGCCAGTTGACCAGCAACTTGCTGCGTCTGGCGCAGGGCAAGCAGACTGCCTCGTGAGCCAATAGTGATGAGCCTTCTTGGTATCACCTTCCCTCCGGTCAAAGGTCGAAAAGTTGTCGCACTATTTGAAGGTATTCCTCATTCCTGGTTTTGAGGGAAATGATGGGGTGATGGAGTATTTTATTGGTGATAGCCTTAGTCAAGGCATTGATCCTGTCTCTTTCTACTTCTTCCAGTTGCGGCATCTTGCTCAAAGTCTTGGCCAGCTCCTTCTGCCGGATGGCCTCAGCCTTGGCTCTCAGAGCGGTGATAGTGGGCACGGATTCTAGCCCATGCCACCATTCCATGAATCTAGTTACCTCAGAGTTGATGATAGCCTCCGCTTTAGCTACCTCACTTTGTTCAGGGTCGAATGTAGAGGAAGATCGAAGGGTATCAATATTATATAAGAAGACATTATCTATGTTGGCCACTTCAGGATCGATATCTCGAGGAATGGCTATATCAATCAAAAGGAGAGGATGATGGTCCCGTTGCTGCATTACCTTTCTTATCTCCTCAGGACCAAGAACAAAGCCCTCAGCGCTGGTGGAGCTAATCACAATATCTGAGCTTACCATAGACTCGGTCAACTCTTCTATAGGCACTGCCCTGCCACCTATTCTTTGAGCTAAAGCCTGTGCCTTTTCATAGGTATGGCTAGTAACTGTAAGCCGATCGATTTGGCTGCGCTTGGCTATCTTGGCGGTCAGCTCTCCTGTTTCTCCAGCACCGATGAGGAGCATAGAGCGGGAGTCGAGTGAACCTGTGGCCCTCTTTACCACTTCTAAAGCGGTCTGGCTCACCGAAGGAGCATATCGACTGATTTGGGTTTCACTTCTCACCCTATTTCCTACTTGTAGTGCGCGGTGGAAAAGGCGAGAAAGGCGATGCCCAGCACAGCCGGTGGAGCGAGCCAATTCCCAGGCTTTACGAACCTGTCCTAAAATCTGCTCTTCACCAATGATCATCGAATCCATACCCGAGGCAACCTTGAAAAGATGGCTTACTGCCTCTTCTTGAACATAGGTGCGTAAGTAGCCTGAGAAACTAGCGGCAGAAGCATGGTGGTAGTCAGTTAGAAAATGCTTAATTCTCTGATAGCCTCGCTCTGGCTCTTCGGCTAGAGCGTAAATCTCACTGCGGTTACAGGTGGAAAGGATTGTCCCCTGCCCTACATAGCGTGACAGGAAGAGGAGTGCCTCTTCCAATTCCGGGGTAGCGAAGCTAATTGCCTCTCGTGCCTCCAAAGGGGCTATTTTGTAACTCGTGCCTACGGCGAGGATTACCTTCTCCGCTAACATCTTTTTTTCAAGTTAGAGATAAGCCTTTCCTTAGCGTTGGCTATCTCGCCTTCCTTGATTAGGGCTAGTACCTCGGAGTCAATGCTCTGTTGCCAAGCTTCGAAGGTCGGCTGCTTGCCCTGTTGCCTCAACTCTGAACGTGCCTTGGAGATAATCTCAAGCAGGGTGGCGTACTCCTGGCCAATAAAATTCTGCTCCAGTTCTTCCTTCACCATCCTAGCTAGGGCCGGGCTAAGACCGCTGGTGGAGATGGCAATCACCAGGTCTCCTCGGCGTATTACTGCTGGGAGAATAAAACTTGACTCTCCGAGCTCGGTAGCCACATTCACCAATATATTCCTGTCTCGTGCTTCCTGAGCTATTTGTTTATTGACCTGGGGATTATCGGTGGCAGCAATAGCAAGATATGCCCCCTCCAGATCACCTGGAGCAAAGTCATGGCCGCGCACCTCGATAAGCCCGGTTGCCGCTAATTTGCCGATCCCGGGGCAAAGTTCTGAACTAATCACCTCCACTATGGCGCCACAATCAACAAGCTGTTTTATCTTCCTTTCCGCTATCTGCCCGCCTCCCACTACCGTGACCTTCCTACCGCCGATATGGAGAAAGATAGGATAATATACCGTCATGCTTTATTTTCACCCAGCCTCAGTAGTGCATTGATTGTAGCACAAGCTGCGCTACTACCCCCGCGACTTCCTTTGATGGTGATATAGGGAATATCCTGGCTTACTAACTGGGCCTTCGACTCTGCCGCGCTGACCAAGCCAACAGGCATACCTACAACCAGAGCAGGGAGGGCATTGCCTTTCTCCATTAGCTTTAACAAGGCGAAAAGAGCCGTAGGGGAGTTACCAATAGCTATGATAGCACCATTTATTTGCTCACCTAAATAGAATATCCCCTCTGCTCCTCGGGTGGTATTCTCTTGTTGGGCCCGTTTTACCACTTCCCCTTCATCAATAGGGCAGTATATACTACAGCCATAACTTTGGGCGCGGTGGTGGTCAATGCCTACTGCCACCATATTTACATCAGTGAAGATTGGGCATCCTCTTCGAATAGCAGCACAACCCATGGCAACTGCCGCGGGATGGAATTTGATCAGCGGAGCTATTTGGGGGTCTCCAGTAGCATGAATGATGCGCTTTATAATTTCACTTTCCTGGGGTGAACAATAGAGTGGGGGCAGTAACCCTTCAATTATTGCCATACTACGTGCTTCAATATTCTGGGGAGGTACAACCTCACTAGCCCAACCCTGAGGTAATCTGGCGATTGCCCCCTGTATCCGATCAAGAGTGACATCCACCAAGCAGTTGTTTACTCCCAAGTTCTCGGCCAAACATAGCTCTAGGTTACCATATTGCCTTTTGATAAGCTCCAATTCTTGGGGAATATCTTGACCAACATGTCTGCCCCGAAATAGAAAATAGGGGACGACTACTATTTGGTCTATCCCCGACTTGGCCATGGCAGCTACTCGCTGGCTCAAGCCGGGAGAATTGAATTGAAACGCTGCCCATTCCACCACTATACCTCTACCAAGCCGTTCTCTTATCCGTTGGGTGATCTCCTCCATCTCGGCGGTGAAGTCTCGATCATAGCGACTACCATGGGCTAAGATTATTACCCCTATAGTTGACATCTATTCTTTTTATCTTCTGCGGGTGATGACATAATCCGCCAAGCTGACCAATGCTTGACGGACGCTATTCTGAGGCAAGGCATTTAGAGCGGAACACCCCTGGGAGCAAAACTGGGCCGCAATAGCATAGCATTGGGCAATATTAGACGGCTGACGAATTTTTCCCACCACCAAGTTTAGCTTATCTAGGTTATCATGGAGATCAGATATCCCCTTTACCGAGTCGCCTTCGGGGTGAGACTCCAAAAAAACTATTGTCGGCAAGGTAAGGACACCGCGAAGCAGGTCACTACCTACTGGTTTGCCTATCTCCTCTCCTTCAGCCTCAAAATCAAAGATATCGTCCACAATTTGAAACCCCATCCCCAGATTATAGCTATAATCTCTAAGCGCTTGCACTACCTCCTTCGGTGCCTTACTCAAGATAGCCCCCGACTGGGCTGCCAGAGAGAACAGGGAGGCAGTTTTATTGCCAATCCTCCAGTAATAGTGAGTGCGGAGCTGACTTAAATCGAAGGCACTGGAGGTCTCATCAAGCTCGCCACTGCATATACTCATAAGGGTATGAGCAAAAAGTCTCATCACCCTGAGGTTCCCCGTCTGCGAGGCTACATAAGCTGAGGTGGCGAAGAGATAATCACCCAAAAGTATAGCGGTAGAATTGTCCCACAGGCTATTCAGCGTAGGTTTGCCCCGCCGCTGGGGGGAATTATCGATAGTATCATCGTGAATTAAGGTGGCAGTATGTAGCAGTTCCACTGCCGTTGCTATGGGGAGCAATAGCTTAAGGTTGTAGTGGTAAAATTTTCCCGCCAGCAAGGTGAGTGCGGGGCGAATCCGCTTACCCCCGTTGCTTAGAACATGATGCAATGGTTTGGCTAAATAAGGAGAGTCAACCTTGGTCACTTGCCTCAGGTTTTCCTCAACCTGGAGCAACTCCTGTTGGATAGGTTCATAGATTGAAGCAAGTGATGGAGAGATCATTTTTCAATGGCAGCTTTTAGCTGGAGAGCCTCCTTGGTCACTGTGCTCTCGTCCAGCTTGTGGAATAAAGGTTCTGCCGGGGGTAGCTTTTGCCCCGGGGTGAGGGGCTGAATAGTCCACCCCATCTGTTCAACCCTTCCGCTAAACCCAAGAAGGTTATGGAGCTTTTGCGAGCTGAAGGGCAGAAAAGGGCATAACACGGTCTTAAGGCAAGAGATCACTATGAGAGAGACGTAAAGGGTAGTGGCGCAAGCCTGTCGATCCTCTTTGATCCTCTTCCACGGGGATTTCTGTTCAAGGTAGCGGTTCCCCTCTTGGGCCAGAGACATTGCCGCCTTGATCCCCTCTCTGAAACGGCAGTTATTAAGGCAGGCATCTACGCTATTAAGAGTAACTTCGGCTTTATGGAGAAGGACCTCACTTGACTCGTCAAACTCGCCAGGTATAGGCACCGAGCTTTGGAAGTTGCGCTGGATAAAGGTGAGGACCCGATGTACCAAGTTCCCGTAGGTAGCCACTAGTTCATCATTGTTGCGGCGCACGAACTCCTGCCAAGAGAAATCGGTATCCCCTACTTCGGGCATATTTGCCGAAAGGAAATACCGTAAGGGGTCAGGATCATAATGTTCCAGATAATCGGGTAACCAAACTGCCCAGTTACGGCTAGTGGAGAGTTGCTTCCCCTCCAGAGTGAGGAACTCATTGGCGGGAACATCATAAGGGAGATCGAGCTCGCCATATCCGATTAACATTGCCGGCCAAATAATGGTGTGGAAATTGATGTTATCCTTGCCAATAAAGTAATAACTCTTAGCCTCCCCTTGCCAAAAAAGACGCCACCTCTCATTATCGCCAATAAGATGAGCCCACTCCTTGCTTGCCGAGAGATAGCCAATCACCGCCTCAAACCAGACATAAAGCCGCTTATCATCAAATCCGGGTTGAGGAATAGGAACCCCCCAGTCGATATCGCGGGTAATAGCCCGGTCTTTTACCTCCTCAAGAAGTCGGGTGGTAAAATTAAGTACATTTTGCCTCCAGTGGGTCTGTTGTCTTGCCCAAGAGAGGAGCTCATCCTGAAAAGCACTCAGTCGGAGGAAGAAGTGTTCTGAGCTCTTGATCTGTGGTGTGCTGCCGCAAATGGAACAGCGAGGTTCGAGCAATTCTAAAGGGCCGAAAGGCTTGCCGCATTTATCGCATTGATCCCCCCTTGCCCCCCCGAAGTAACAATAAGGGCAAGTGCCTTCCACATAGCGATCCGGCAGGTAGCGTTGGCAAGAGGGGCAATAAAGCAGTGACATGAAGTCTCGGTAGATATAGCCCTTGTTGAGCAAAGCGAGGAAGAAATCTTGGGCCACTTGAACATGATTTGGGGTGCTAGTAGTAGTAAACAGGTCAAAGCTGATACCCAGCCGGTGCCAGCAATCAAGAAATTCCTGATGGTACTTATCTGCTATCTCTTGAGGCTTCCTACCCTCTTGCTCAGCACGCAGGGTAATCGGCGTACCATGCTGATCGCTGCCGGAGACCATTAACACCTCATTACCTTTAAGTCGATGGTAGCGGGCAAAGATATCTGCGGGAAGGTAAGCCCCAGCAATATGCCCTAAATGCAACGAACCATTGGCATACGGCCAAGCTACCCCAATAAAAATTCTCTGGCTCAAAGCCTAGTCTCCGCAAGAGATACCAATATACGCTATTTTATCACACTCCTTTGGCGGGGGGAAGGCGGCTTGCTAATTGAAAGAGCCCCGATTATACTTTAAACTGTAAAGCAGGGGGCGGTTAGCTCAGTGGTAAGAGCGCTGCGTTGACATCGCAGAGGTCACTGGTTCAAATCCAGTACTGCCCACCAAAAGGAATTATCAGTGAGCCACCCTGATGATAAAAGCCAACAGATAATGCGTCATTCAGCAGCTCATGTTATGGCTCAAGCCGTCCTCTCCCTTTTCCCTGAGGCTAAATTAGGTATCGGCCCTGCCATTGAGGATGGGTTTTACTATGATTTCGAATTACCTCGCTCGCTTACCCCCGATGACCTACTCATCATCGAACAACAGATGAGGCAGATTATAGCTGCTGATGTGCCTTTCATCCGCGAGGAGGTAGATAAACAGAAGGCGCGCCAGATTTTTATCTCCCAACATTATAAGCTGGAATTGATTGATGAGCTTCCTGACGAGAGAGTCGGTATCTATCGCCAAGGTTCCTTTGTCGATCTATGTCGTGGTCCTCATGTAGGCTCTACAGCTGAGATCAAAAACTTCAAGTTGTTGAGTATTGCTGGCGCCTATTGGCGTGGGGATGAGTCGCAGCCTATGTTACAGCGAATATATGGCACAGCATTTCAAACTTCCGAAGAGCTGGCTGCCTACCTTGGTAGAGTTGAGGAGGCAGCTAAGCGTGACCATAGAAGACTGGGCAAGGAGCTTGACCTGTTCAGCATTCACCAAGAAGCTGGAGCAGGACTGATTCACTGGCACCCTAAGGGAGCTGTGGTGCGCTGTCTCATTGAGGACTTCTGGAAGGAAGAGCACTTCAAACGGGGCTATGACCTTGTGTACACCCCTCACATTTTTAAGGCCGACCTGTGGAAGGCTAGCGGGCATTGGGAGATGTACCGCGACTACCTCTATCCCCCTATGGAGATGGAGGGACAAGAATACATTATCAAGCCGATGAATTGTCCTGGGCATATCCTGATATACAAAACTAAGCTCCGTAGTTACCGAGAGCTGCCCTTGCGCTGGGCAGAATTGGGCACTGTCTACCGTTATGAGCGCTCTGGCGTATTACATGGGTTAGCACGGGTCAGAGGATTCACCCAAGACGATGCCCATATCTTTTGCCGCCCTGGGCAGCTTGAAGATGAGGTAGTGGGAGTATTGGAGTTTGCCCGTTTCATGATGCATACCTTTGGCTTTGATGAATATGAAGTTCTTCTCTCTACCCGCCCGGGAAAATATGCCGGCACTATTGAGAATTGGGACAAGGCTACCGAGACTCTCCAGGAGGCTATGGACCGTCTCCAGTTGCCTTATGAGATAGATCCCGGAGCAGGGGTATTTTATGGACCCAAAATAGATATTAAGCTCAAGGATGCTTTAGGTCGGGCGTGGCAAGGTCCTACCATTCAAGTTGACTTCAACCTTCCACAGCGTTTTCAGGTTACCTATGTAGGAGAGGATGGCCAAGAACATTTAGTGGCTATGATCCATCGCACTGTTTTGGGCAGCATGGAGAGATTCTTTGCCTGCCTTATTGAACATTATGGTGGTGCCTTTCCAGTATGGCTTGCCCCTATTCAAGTGGCAATT
>JGI24023J19991_10001882_pt1 | contig 15705 bp, 16 predicted proteins | sample Cruoilmetagenom1_FD_19991 | JGI IMG/M metagenome (IMG submission 19991) | reverse complement strand
CAAAAAATAAATACACCATCCGGCTTGTCCTTTGGTCCGTCTACTGCGTTGCATCCACCAGCACATATCCACAAATATGCACAGGCGGATGCGTCTTGCATACGAACCAAAATACGGCGCAATCCGGCGCATTTATTTTTTTCCGAGACCCTTAAAAATATGCACCAAACATGAGGATCACCGAATCAACNCTCGTATTATCCTCGTTCAGATTAGCGTTTGACAGATGGTCCCAGCGTAAAGATGTAAACAACGTTTCCCGGCCGATGGGAAACTCAAACCCGAACCCTGCCTTGGGATTGAAATTGAGACGGGACCCCTGCCCTTCCACACGAAATCCCGTGTAAATCAGTCCGATGCCACCCTCGATATATGGCTGAACGGCTTCTGAATCAAGGAAATCCAGATAATAAAGGGCCATCATGGCAGCCGATGCCATGGGCCAATTCTCAGGGGTTGTGGTGGACCCCAGGCTGAACTCCAGTTTAAACCGCAGATTTTCCGGCGCGCTGTGGGGCCAAATTTTATCATAGTCAAACATGACCAGATAGTTGGCCAGAATAAATCCGATTTCATTGTCGGGATGAAAACTGTTTCCATAACTGAGCGCAAAACCATGACGGGTGGGAACATATTCGGTGTCCTGGTCCTCGGCCGNCGATGTTCCGTTAAACAGCATTAAAGCAAAAAAAGTCAACCCAGCCACAAGCAGAGCCTGTTTCAATTTCATATTACGATACCTGTTTTGGATGGTAAAACTTTTCAATGAGAAACCCGGCCATCAGAAATTTCTCGGTTTGCATACCACTTCTCGTATGCGCATATCAAACATGTCGGATTGGTTCGCCGGCTTCAGGATCAGGGCCGTATCCGAACCACGGCTGCTGCCCCCGATGGATACGATATCATTTCCGGTAAGCGCCCCCGAATCAGCGGCCATGATGGCCACTTCCACAGCCACTTTGGTGCCCTGTCCAAACAACTTTAATGTGTCGGCAATCAGAAGGGCCGGATAAACGCCCCCGTGTTTTTTGGCCACAGCCCGTTCCACACCAGAAAGGGCGTGGGTAGCGGATATCACATTGATTCCCTGTGCCAACAAATCATTTCTGACACCCGGATCCATAATCGATTCAAAGGGCTTTTTGAACCCGCAATGGTAACTGACCGCCGTAATGGTGAATTTTTCAAAAATCTCAGCCGCCTTAAACGCCGTGTCACCGGTAGTCGAGGCCACCACCACTTCATTCAGGCCGAGTGCCGCTGCCCTTTCAAAAGCCATTTTCAGGGTTTGTTCCGTGTTGGTCTTTCCAGGTCCTTCGAAATACATGGGGCTCCTTTCTCAAAAGTCTTTTGTGGTGAAATATTTCCGATTTATGACATTTTCAACAAAGACAAAAATTCGGTCCATGTTGAAACACGAGGTACGCTCTCGTGGGGATCATCTGTTTCGCTGGGCGCCATGCGCGCGGGAATCGGCGGTTTCTTATCCCGGACGTAAGTGAACCAAACAGGTTGGATCCCCGCCGCTAAAGCCCCATTCACATCCGCATCCACGTCATCTCCCACATATATGATTTCCTCCATGGGTGCGTCAAAACCGCCCGTCAACTCGCGAAAAACCTTTCCATGGGGTTTTCGATACCCCAATTGCCCGGATATGAGCGTTACCTCAAAAAAAGGCGCTAATCCCAGGCGATTTATGATCTCCAGCGCGGCGGGCCAATGGGTGAAATTGCTCAAAAGCCCAAGTTGAACCTCATCCTTCAATCTTTCCAACATGGATCGGGTTCCGGGCACACAATAGCAGAAATCGTAAAAGGTGGAAAAATAAACCTCGACCGCGGCAGCTATTCTGGGATCATCCGGCAGAACATGGTACCCGAATTTTTCCAGAGCAGCGCTGATCCAAAACCGGTTGTGGGTTTCTTTTCCATCCTCCCTGGTCTGTTTGATAAACATCATGGCCGTCTCGTAATAGGCTTTTTTGAAAGCATCTTCCTCGGGATAAAACCCATTATGTTCAAGGCTCTTTTGCAGGCGTGAAAAAGCCCTCTCGAGGGCATCCGCTTTTACCATCACCAGTGTATTAAAAAGATCAAAACCGATCGCCCTGATGTGATTCATCATTTTTCCCTGTTCAGCATAAAATAGAGATAACCGTCATTACCATTGCAACCATAGCGGTGTATTTTCGCACGCCGGGCGAAATTGATCAAGAAAGAAACCGATTACGGTTACGGGCGTGCCGGTTTGAGCACGAAAACCGACAGAAATTTGACAACTTTCAATTCAAAAGTATATTGTCCCCTCATGAGAAATACTGTCTATTCTAGTGTCTGAACGAAAACTAGGATTTTTCGTCAAGGTCAAGGAAGATCAAAATTTTAACCNCANGAATATATTGAATATTTCGAGGATTAAAATTTTGATCTGACGCAGAGATTGGCGAAAAAGGCAGTTTTCGTTCGGGCACTATCTAATTCTATCGGACATGAGGATAAAAGGCGCATAGGCCAATGGCTGACTGGTACACATTTGCCACTATTGCCCTGTTTTTTCTGGGTATTCAGCGGTTTCTGTACAAGGTTTCGGCAGAGCGGCGATGCAATTCGGCCTGGACCAGTTTTTCTTTCATGGGCACGGTGGCATTTTTGAGCACGGTTCTGTTTTTCGCTCTGGATGAAACGGTCCAAAATATCGGTTTTCTGTTGTTTATCGCTCTGGCCAACAGCCTGACATTTTTCATTGCCACCATGAGCAACATGGAGGCCCTCAAACATATCCCCGCAGGTGTTGCATACCCGGTCATTCGCCTCAATGCAGCCATTGTGGTCGTTTTTTCCATTTTCTATTTCGGGGACGATCTGTCTGCTTATCAGGGGGTGGGAGTTCTTCTGACCATGAGCGCCGTGGTGATTCTGTCCCGGGATACGGCCGGAAAGGATAAAAGCGTTGGAAACACCCGGCTGGGCTTTCTGTTTATCGGGATCGCTATACTGGCCGGCGCTCTGGCATCCATATCGAGTAAATTTGCAGCCCTTTATGCCAATAAAATGGCCTTCATGGCCGTCTCTTACACCTTTGCCACCCTGTTTTCATTTGCTTCCCGCAAAAAAGCGCAGTCCGCAGACGCAAACACCCACCACAGGGATGCCCTTCTCATCGGATTTTTTATGGGTTTGATCAATCTGGCGGGGTTTTACTGCTACCTCAAGGCCCTGTCAACAGGCCCCTTGTCCATTGTTACATCCATCACAGCCATGCATTTTGTCATCGCCATCATTTTGTCCACCGTGATTTACAAAGAAAAGCTCAACCGATGGCGAATCACGGGGATTTTCCTGACCATGGTGTCTGTTTTGCTGCTGCGGATGTGATGTCTCGCGGGATGCTTATCCTTGCCTTTCCGTGGTGCTTGCTGTACCCTTGCGCCCGTGCCGTTTTTGCATTTTAACGGGTTATTGAGGAAGAAGCCGTTGTACGATTTTTCAGACCATAAGCCACTGCCGTCGGTCCTGCTACGGAATTATGTGTTTGACATTGTGGAATTTTGGATAATAGCTTGAAATCATGAGAAAGAAAATGGCCATAACTTATTTAATCTCATGNTTATTGATGTATTATTTGCTTATTATGGATAAACCGAACAACTTTAGCAGGGGGAAACCATGCGATTTTTCATTTCTTTGCTGTNAACCGCAGTCATTTTTTTAAGTTTATTCGCGTCAACAGGATCTGGGGCCACCCCCCAATACCCTGAAATGGTGTTCATCCTTGATGCCTCCGGCTCCATGTGGGGCAGGACCGGAACACAAACAAAGATTGAATCCGCAAAACAAGTAATGGGCCGAATCATCCCTGCCCTTCCCGCAGAAGTACGGGTGGGTCTCACCGCCTACGGTCATAATCGCAAAGGTGACTGCAACGATATAGAGACTCTGATCCCATCCGGTTCAAATGACCGAAATGCGTTACTGCGTGAAGTCATGGGCCTCACCCCAAAGGGAATGACGCCCATGGCCGCTGCCGTCCGGAAAGTTGCTGATCAACTAAAGAACAAAGAGATGGAAACCACCATCATCCTGGTCAGTGATGGCGAAGAAACCTGTCACGACGACCCTTGCGCGGCAGTAAAGAGTTTAAAGGATTCAGGCATTAAATTTGTCCTTCATGTTGTCGGTTTTGGGGTTAACAGTAAACAAAAAGAACAACTGTCTTGCATGGCTAAGGCTGGGGAGGGACAGTATTTTGGTGCGGCTGATGCTTCTTCCCTTCTTTCCGCTTTTAAAACCGTGGAAAAAGAAATGGTTAAAAAGGTGGCATTTGAAAAGGCAAAGACCACAACTAAGAAAAAGAGCACTGGCCTTGGTAAGCTTAAAATTGTTATTCCCGAACAGGGATTACGAAGTTTAAATGCAATCAAAATCATCAGAAAAAAAGATAATAAAGTTTTAAGAACACTAAAAAATCTAAAGGAAGATGGTATTTACCCCCTCCCGGCGGGTGCTTATGAGTTAATCGCCGGTTTTGGTAATTCAAATTATCAGCCGGACTCCGAAGTGTCGTATGGAATATACGAAATAAATGGAGGCGAAACCACGGAGGTAAAGCTTGGAATATTAATAATAAACATAGCCGAACCATTGGAAAGGATACCCGCACACCGTTTAACGATCACAAAAACCGATGGTTCGGATTTTAACATTACCCAAATTGCGAAAAGTGGAAATGCCTATTATTTCTACAAGCCTAAGCCGCTTGTTGCCGGCAGTTATAATTTCACCATTTACCCTGAAAACTCTCGGGATAATACGCCAAAAGCGCCATTGTTCGTCTCGGATACCTGCATTATCCCAGAGGGGGGGGAAGTTGTTGTGACTATCGATACCGGTATCAAGATAAAAGAGGCTCAAGATTCTTCTGTAACCGGTTGGCAGCTACAAACAACCAACAGTGAAAAGACAATATTAAGCATTCAAAAGGAAGGAAACGGGTGGGCTTTATGGCGGCCTTACATTGTTAAACCCGGTTCGTATCAATTGAGTGTCATGCTGAAAGGAATGGATGAACCACTCCTGGTGTCGGATGAATTGACCATCGCCAAAGGGGAGCTTCTCGAATTTGATACGGGATTATAAACCAATTTCGAGGAAGAAGTGATTGCACGATTTTTCAGACAATAGACCACTACCACCGATCCTGCAACGGTCTTACAATTTTCGACGTCGCTGCCTGATGATGGACAAATTTCGGTACCATTTTGTCGATGAAGGAAATCCCCAAAACCCACCAATTTTGATGCTCCACGGCAATCCCACCTGGTCTTTTTATTTCAGACGCCTGATCGCGGCCCTCAGAGAAACACATCACGTTATTGCTCCGGACCATATGGGGTGTGGATTGTCGGACAAACCCCAAATCTATCCCTATTATTTGAGCAACCATATGGAAAATGTGGAAAAACTCATCGATCATCTGGGTTTGAAGCGTATCACGCTGGTCTGCCACGACTGGGGGGGAGCCATCGGGATGGGCGTGGCCGCACGCCGGCCTGATCTCTTCAACCGCTTTGTGATTCTAAACACGGCGGCATGGCGTTCCATTCGCATGCCGAAACGGATTGCCGTCTGCCGGATTCCGTTTTTCGGGGCCTTGGCGGTACGCGGTTTGAATGGCTTTGCTTTGGCCGCAACCCGGATGGCTGTGGCAAAGCCTCTTGAAAAGGTTGCCAAGACGGGTTTGCTTTACCCGTACAACAACTGGAAAAACCGTATTGCCATATTGCGTTTTGTCCAAGACATTCCCATGAATCCATCCCATCCTTCTTATGGTTACCTGAAAGAAACAGAAAGGCTACTCTATCGGCTGCGAGATAAGCCCATGAAAATCTGCTGGGGCATGAAAGACTGGTGTTTCGATGCCGTATTTCTTGAACAATGGCGGCAACGCTTTCCGGAGGCGGACATCAGCAAATACCCGGATGCCGGCCACTATATTCTGGAAGACGCCCCTGCAGGCGTCATCCCGAGCATAAAAGCCTTTCTGGCTGCTACGGAAACTTGACATCCGCAACACCATTGAAATAATCTTGTGCCCATGCGAAGGCATTGAGCCAAAAAATCGAAGCGGGCTGGGATGAAAACCATCGGAAGACTGCATGTACTGACGGATACGGCGCTGCAAAGCCGTTTTACGCACCTTGAACTCACGGAAATGGCCATTTCGGGAGGTGCTGACACAATCCAGCTTCGCCAGAAGACAGGCTCCACCAGAGAACTGATCAAAACAGCCACCGAAATGAGACGGTTGTGCGCAAAGAAAGGGGCAACATTCATTGTCAATGACCGGATTGATGTGGCCATTGCATCCGAAGCGGACGGTGTTCACCTGGGCCAAGATGATTTTCCCATTCCCCTGGCGAGAAAACTCCTGGGAAAAGACCGTATTATCGGTGGATCGGCTGCAACGCTGGAAGAAATGGAAAACTGTATCCGGGAAGGCGCCGATTATGTGGGCTTCGGGCCGATTTACCCCACGGGTTCCAAAGACGACGCGGGTCCTGTAAGTGGCATTGATTTCCTTAAGCGAATCGTTCTAACCACGTCGCTGCCGGTCGTTGCCATCGGCGGAATCGATGAAAACAACGCCTCCCATGTGATGATGGGCGCAGGGGCCCATGGGATTGCTGTTATTTCCGCCGTCTGTTGCCGTGACTACCCACAGGAAGCCGCACGGGAACTTCATGATGCGGTCCATGAGAACGTCTTACCCGGGTGATGTTTTTCCTGCCCCCCATAGCCTCTGGAAATGGTCTGTGCCCATAATGAGAATCGTCTCCTCAGTCTTCAATGGCTTGACATCCGCCATACCATTGAAATAGTCTTCTGCTCATGGAAATAGTTGACACAAATAGAGCCCCGACATGAGTCGGACCCTGGCGCAGGTTGGAGAATTCGGTCTCATTGATCGAATCCATGAGATTATTCGAGATGAAGGTGTTGAACTGCCGAAAAATACCCTCGGTATCGGCGATGACTGCGCCGCCTTTCAACCCAGCTCGGGATACGACATTCTGGTAACCTGCGACTGCATGGTGGAAAACCGGCATTATCTGCCGCAATTTATCACACCCCATGACATGGGGCGCCGGGCCATGGTCCTGAACATCAGCGACGTGGGTGCCATGGGCGGGCGCCCCCGCTATGCCCTGATTTCCCTGGGGCTTCGGTCGAGCACGCTACTCAAAGACGTCATCGCCGTCTATCGCGGATTTCTGGCGGAATTAAATCCCTTTCAGGCCTTTATCATCGGAGGAAATGTAACGAAATCCGCGGATGCCGATTTTATCGACATTACCCTGATCGGGGAGGTTGAAGCGGGCAAAATGGTGCGTCGCTCCACTGCCAAACCGGGGGACGTGATTCTGGTGACCGGGTATCCCGGTCAATCGGCTGCGGGGCTTGCCATTCTGCTCCAGACCGAAACCGGTAAAACATGGGATGGCAACAACCCGCTGGTTACAGCTTATCAGTGCCCCACCCATCGTGCCGTTGAAGGATGTGCTGTGGCCAAAACGGGCCTCGTTAATGCCATGATCGACACCAGTGACGGTCTCTTGGGTGATCTGGGCCATATCTGCGATGAAAGCGGCGTTGGCGCCGTTCTTTACGAAAAGGACCTGCCCATCAGCCGGGCACTTCGTCAATTTGCCGAAAGCTCCGGCCGGGGGCCCCTGGACTATGTTTTGAAAGAGAGTGATGATTATGAATTGATGATGACTTGCGACCCCGAACATGTGGCAGATATTCGTGATACCGTTGCCGGCGTAAGCGATACCCCGGTTACCAACATCGGTACCATCACCGCTAACAAAGGCGGAATAGAGATAATGGAATCCGCCGGTAATGCCCGCCCAGCAACCGTTTCCGGCTGGGACCATTTTTCAAAATGAGGAAAAATTATGTTTAATGACAACCTGGCGCAGAAAGCCGCCACAAACCTTGCAATTCTCAGAGACAAAAAACCATTGATCCACAATATCACCAATTTTGTGGTCATGAATTTTACGGCGAATGCCCTCCTGGCTCTTGGTGCTTCTCCCGTCATGGCCCATGCGCCGGAAGAAGTGGAAGAAATGGTGTCCTTTGCAGGGGCCCTGGTACTCAATATCGGCACCCTGACACACCCCTGGGTGGAAGCCATGTTGAAGGCCGGAAAAAAAGCCAATGAACTGGGGATCCCCATTGTTCTGGATCCGGTGGGTGCGGGGGCAACCACCTTTCGCACCGACACGGCCATGAAACTCACGGAGGCGCTTTCCATCAGTGTCATTCGTGGAAATGCCTCGGAAGTACTTTCCCTGGCGGGAGAAGATTCACAGACAAAAGGCGTGGATGCGGTACATGGGGTGGACGAGGCTGAAGGGTCTGCCATCGCCCTTTCCCGAAAACTGAACACCACCCTTGCCATCACCGGCCCGGTTGATCTGGTCACCGATGGGAAAAGCGTTCTCAGGGTGTTTAACGGACACGAACAGATGGGGAATGTCACGGGGACCGGCTGCGTAGCCAGCGCACTGATCGGCGCATTCCTGGCTGTGGACGAGGACAGTCTTGAAGCGACGGCCACATCCCTGGCCGCCTACGGCCTGGCGGGTGAAGAGGCTGCCGGCAAATCCAAAGGCCCGGGTTCCTTTCATCCCGCCCTGCTGGATGCTCTGTTCAATCTGGATACGGAAAGTTTGCAAAAGAAAGTCCGAATTGAATCGTAACATCATCTTTGAAATTAACGGTGAAGCCATGGTAGAACCCACGCGTATAGATAAGCAGCAAGGTGCGAAATTTTTTCTGATATGCCTGCTTTGCTCTCTGCTGTTGATCCTTAAACTTTTCTGGGCCTTTTGGTCGGCGATAATTCTGGCCATGCTCGTTGTCAGCATTTTTCATCCCTTGTACACGAAGATCAAAGCCCTTTTTCGAAATCGTGAGGCGCTTGCTTCCCTTTGTGTTACTATCTTTATTGTGATCACCCTGATCATCCCCATGAGTTGGTTCATCGGCACACTCTCCAACGAGGCCTATGAGTTTTACAGGAAAAGCAGCAACCAGGTATCATTGAGCAAGTTGAAGGAAATCGTAAAGGATGACCCTGTCTGGGAAAGGCGCTTTAAGAAAATAAATGACATGACCGGACTTGAAATAACACCGGATACCATTGAGGCCCTGGCATCTTCCATCGGGAAAAATATCGGCTTATTTCTATACAACCAGGTCAGTTCCATCGCCTCAAATCTGCTCAATTTCCTGATTCAATTTTTCCTGATGGCCCTCACCATGTACTACCTTTTCAAGGACGGTGCCAAGCTGAAGCACTATTTTTTCGAACTGCTGCCGTTGCCCGAAGATCATTTGGAAAATCTGACCCATAAATTTCGGGAAATGGGCCGAGCCATTGTGGTGGGAAACGGTCTTTCCGGAATCGTTCAGGGAATTTTGGGGGGACTGGGATTTTACTTCTTCGGTCTGGATTCCCCTTTCCTCTGGGGAACCGTTATCTGCTTCATGGCATTTCTGCCCATTATCGGCGCTTCAGCCGTGTTTATTCCGACCACAATCATACTGTTTCTGCAAGGGAACAGCGGGCTTGGATTGGGATATCTAATTTACAATCTTTCCTACAGTTCCATCATTGAATATCTGGTTAAACCCCGGCTCATCGGACAGGGAATGCAAATGAATGCACTCCTTGTTTTTATCGGCATTATTGGCGGAATCAAGGTTTTCGGAATCCTGGGGATTGTCTACGGCCCCCTGATTATCACGGTGTTCTTGACCCTGGCAGAAATTTACAGGCTTGAATATCGCAACAAAGCCGTATAGACTTGACACTCTAACACACTGGAAAGGAGATGGGAGGATGGGCAACAGAGAAGTCGGCATTACCATTACGCAGCATCTATTGGATCAGCAACGGAAAAATCCGGAAGCCACGGGCGCTTTCACAACTCTGCTCAACGAGCTGATCGTTGCGGCAAAGGTTATTTCCAGGGAAGTAAACAAAGCGGGGCTAGCCGATATTCTGGGTGCTACCGGAAAAGTCAATGTTCAGGATGAACAGGTGCAGAAGCTCGATATCTTTTCCAACCGGGTGGTGATCGAACGAATGCAACACATCGGCCAGCTTTGCTGCATGGGGTCCGAGGAAAACGCGGACCTTATCGATATCCCTTCCCGGTACCCCAAGGGAAACTATATTATCTTATTTGACCCCCTCGACGGATCCAGCAATATTGATGTGAATGTGAGTATCGGTACCATATTCGGCATCTACAGGAAGAAGAGTGATGAAACCGACATCGACCATCTCTTAAATGATGTGCTGCAACCCGGCATGGAACAGGTGGCGGCAGGTTATTTCATTTATGGTTCCAGTACCATGATGGTGTACACCACGGGAAACGGTACGGGCGTACACGGCTTTACCCTCTACCCCAGCGTCGGAGAGTTTCTTCTGTCCCATGAGAATATTCAAATCCCCGAGAAATCAAAAACCTATAGCGTCAATGAGGGGAATTACGCCTATTGGGATGAAAATACGAAGGCCCTGATTGACTATTTCAAATCCATCGACCGGGCAACAAATCGCCCCTATACCTCCCGGTACGTGGGCAGTCTGGTGGCGGATTTCCATCGAAATCTTCTAAAGGGCGGCATTTTCATGTATCCCGCGGACAGGAAGGACCCCAAGAAGCCAACGGGAAAGCTGAGATTGATGGTGGAGGCCAATCCCCTTGCCCTGGTGGCCAGGGAGGCGGGCGGATACGCCAGCGACGGCCATGGCCCGATCCTTGAAATCGATCCGAAAGAGCTTCATCAGAGAGTGCCGCTCTATATCGGTAACAGGGAAGATGTTGAGTTGGCTGAACGGTATATCGGGGGCGATATTTCTTGATTTGGAAATCGGGTTACGCGCCTGAAAAATAGAATTCCTCTGCCGGTAATTCCAGACAGCAAAGCCGCCTGCCGTATGCCGCGCCCGTATCAATGCCGATTTTATTTTTCATAATCCGCGGTTCTATGAAAGGAGTATGGCCGAAAACAATCTTTTTTCCGAAATCATAGGTTGATGAAATAAAGGGTTCCCGAATCCACATCATATCAAACCTTGCCTGCTGTGCCATAGGTACCCCCGGCATGAATCCTGCGTGGACCAGATAATAGTCTTCAATCTCAACATAAGGTTTAAGGGAATTGTAAAAGACCATGTGGTCACTGGGTATTTCGCGCAAGAACAAGGTGCTTAAGAGACCCTTGCCGCGTTTGTATGCTTTCAGTGTAGGGCCACCCCCATTGGCCAGATACAGCTTCTTATCAACACCGGCCAGGTAATTCAGCAGCATCCCCTCGTGATTTCCCAGCACACAGCTAATCCGGGGATAATTTCGGGTCAGCGACAGGATATAATCCACAACGCCTCTGGAATCCGGCCCCCGGTCTATATAATCCCCCAGAAAAACCAGGGCGTCTTTCTCCGGCTGCCATGGGATTTTATCCATCAGGTTTTCGAGCATCCCGAGCCGGCCATGGATGTCCCCGATTACAAATGTCTTTTCCCCTTTCATCATTGTCCAAAAACCATCCGCAGGATCCCCGGAAAAGAAAATCCCCCTGATAGATGAGCCACTCGATCAGGGGGATTCTTTGTTCAAAAAATAGATGGGACCAGGGGAAGTTAATCCCGTCCCTGACCGAAAATTCGAAGCAGCATCAGGAACAGGTTGATGAAATCCAGATAGAGGGACAAAGCCCCCAGGATAGCACCCTTCCTGACCACTGCACCGTCCGCATCCACAGGCTGAGTCAGCGCCATATTTTTGAGTTTCTGCGTATCATAGGCAGTGAGACCCACAAAAACAATCACGCCGATATAACTGATGACCATGCTCATGCCGGGGCTTCTGAAAAACATGTTCACCAAGGACGCAATAATAATCCCGATTAAGCCCATCATCAGGAATCCGCCCATGGACGTCAGGTCCCTTTTGGTGATCCAGCCGTAAATACTGCACGCCACAAAGGTGCCGGCGCATATAAAAAAGGTGCTGACAATAGACGTCTGGGTATAAGCTAAAAAGATGAATGAGAGAGTGACGCCATTAAGTGCCGAATAGAGGACAAACAAGGACGTGGCTGTCCCCGCACTCATTTTGTTGATCATACCCGATATGGCAAAGACAAGACCGAGTTCCGCCACAATCAGAAGAATGAAGATCATTGAATTTCCGAAAATGAGCCGGGTGAGCGCTTCGTTTCCGGAAACATACATCGCCACCACCGCCGTCAAACAGAGTCCGATAGCCATCCAGTTGTACACGCTCCTGATAAAATCATTTACCAGGGTTTCCGCCCTCGGCCTCGAAACAGACGTTTGTGCCATGCTTTTACCTCCCTTTATGAAATACCATATCCATGAAATTGAGTTGCTTCCATGATTCGCTTTTATTATAAATGTTCTTTTGGAAAGATCAAGGGTAAACGGCATCATTCCGGGAGTGCATAAACCATGTATAACAACAAGCTCTACATCGTCATGGTGGGTCTTCCAGCAAGGGGAAAATCCACCATTGCCTACAAGTTGAAAGAAAACCTCACCAAGTACGGCATCAAAACCGGGATTTTCAACAATGGTGATCTCAGACGGAGGCTCACCGGCGTAGAGAGTTCAAAGCCTGAGTTCTACAACCCGGATAACCAACAAGGGGTTGAACTTCGGGAAAAAATCGCTGCCACCAATATGAGGCGTGCTGCCGACTACCTGGGAAGAACGGGATATGTGGTCATCCTGGATGCCACCAACGTGAGTCTAAAGCGGAGAGAGAAAATCGCCGGATCCATTACAAACCACCCCATACTCTTTATTGAGTGCATCAATGGAGATGAAAAAATCCTCAAGGCGAGTATTCAAAGAAAGGTGGCTTTTCCGGAATTCAGTCATCTGGCAAAAGAAGAAGCCATAAAGAGCTTTCGTCAAAGGATTGAATATTACCAGAGCCTGTACGCACCCCTTAAAGCGGAACGTAATTACGTCAAGCTGGATTCCCTGAACAACAAGATCCTGGCGGAAGAGATTACGGATAAAATTCCTTATTGGGACCGCATCCGGGATTTCCTGGTGACCGATACGGTCAAAAATCTCTTCCTCCTCCGTCATGGTGAGACACTCTTCAACCTGGAAAACCGCATCGGTGGCGATTCGGGCCTCACTGAGAACGGGGTGGCACAGGCCCAAGGGCTGGCCCGTTATTTTCAAAGAAAAAAAGTACCGGTCATTTTTACCAGTGAAAAAAAGAGAACCGTACAAACGGCTGTCCCCATCAAAGCATTGCAGGAAAAATGCACCATCATTCCACTGAAAGACTTTAATGAAATCGACAGCGGCGTCTGTGAATGCATGTCTTATGAAGAGATCCGGGATCAGATGCCCCATGTTTTTCTGGCAAGGAAAAATGATAAATATAATTATGTGTATCCCGATGGCGAGGGATACGCGTCCATGAAACACCGCATGGACATGGGGATCAAAAAAGCCCTCTATTTAAGCAGAGATTCCCAGAGCATTATCATTGTCGGACACAGGGCTGTGAACCGAATGATCCTATCCCACTTTCTTTATCGAAGAGAAGAAGACGTCCCCTACATTTACGTGCCCCAAGACCGGTTTTATCACATTGTGGCAACCCAGGACAAAAAGCTCCTTCAGTTAAAACCCTACACCCTATGAATCGATCCTTGCCTATCCTCCCGGTGTGCGGCGACGGTTCAGTATCGGCAAAAGGCTATGGACAGGCGCTTTACTCCCCGCATCGGCGGCGGAATGCATAGAATGCATTTCTCTTGAAGGGTTCACAAATTCTCTCCGGGTGATAACCCCATGTGGGCTTCGCCTTCTTTTATCGTCCAAAGCAGTCTTTGGAAACAGAAACAGCGGAAAAATGGGGGTCACCCCGTTTACCCGTCGTTTCTATTGAAGATATTGTTTGACATTCAACCCGGAATTTCTTACCATATCCACATCGATTAGCAAAAAGGAGAACGCCATGCAAACGACTATCTCCAGCAAATACCAGGTGGTAATCCCCAAACCGGTCAGAGAACATCTTAACCTGAAACCAAAACAGAAACTGACAGTTATAGCAAAAGATAAAATGCTTATTCTTATACCTCAATATTTCCTTGAAGATTTAAGAGGCATTGCAGCAGGTGCCAAAACAGATGATTATAGAGAAAAGAAGGACCGTTTTTAATGGTTATTGTTGACTCTTGTGGGTGGTTGGAATGGTTTACCGATGGCAAACTGGCCAACAAATACCAGAAATATCTTGCGGACCAAAAAAACCTTCTGATGCCCGCAATCATTCTTTACGAGGTCTATAAAATTTTAAAACGAGAGGTTAACGAAGAAAAGGCACTGCTTGCTGTCGGATACATGAAGAACTCACCTGTAATCCCCCTCGACGAAACGCTTGCGCTTAGTGCGGCGGATATCGCTCTGCAAGAAAGTTTAGCCATGGCAGACGCAATCATTGTGGCGACATCACGACTCTATAACTGTACAATTATTTCATCAGACTCAGATCTAAAAAATCAACCCAATGTGAGTTTCATACCAAAAAATAAACAATAACTATTTCAAACCGGCCCTGGAAATAAAATTCGGTACATCTCCCGCGATGGTCCGATGCCAGCCTGGCCCTGCTGCTCTCCTTGACGCTGCCATTGATGCCCCTTTGTTTTTGAAATGGAACTCTCATTGTGGCTCCTCCTTGATTCTCACGATTTCAGGGATCCGATAATCTCCTTGACGGAGTTGATGTCACGGTCTTTCAAGAACTGTTCAATACCCTCCAGAATATCCAGTGACGCTCTGGGATTTGCAAAAGTGGCGGTTCCCACCTGGATGGCTTGAGCGCCCGCTATGAGAAATTCCAGAGCATCGCGTGTTTCCAGAATTCCCCCCATGCCGATAACGGGGATATTGACCGCTCCGACCACCTGGTGCACCAAGTGAAGGGCGACCGGTCGAATGGCCGGACCCGACAGCCCCCCGGACCCATTGGCCAGTTTGGGAATGCGGCGTTCAATGTCAATGGACATGCCGGTGAGGGTATTGATCAAGGAAAGGGCATGAGCTCCCGCTTGTTCCACCGCCCTGGCGATGGCGCAGATATCCGTGACATTGGGGGAGAGTTTCACGATAACGGGTTTGTCCGTCTCCCGCAGGACCCGTTCCGTCACTTGTGCGGCAACCGCAGGATCCGTACCAAAAGCCATTCCGCCCTGTTCCACGTTGGGACAGCTGATGTTGACCTCAAGGGCGGCAACGCCGGACACCCCCTTGAGGCCCGCTGCCACGGCACCGTACTCATCCAGGGAGTGTCCATAGATGTTCACAATAACGCAGGTATCCAGTTTCTGGAGCCAAGGCAGTTTTTCCGACAGGAAAACTTCCAAGCCAACATTGGCCAACCCAATGGCATTCAGCATGCCGCAGGGAGTCTCCACGATGCGGGGCGGTGGGTTGCCCGCCATGGGTTTCAGAGAGATCCCCTTGACCACAATACCCCCCAGAAGGCCGGGGTCCATAATGGGCGCGAATTCTTGTCCGTAGCCGAAGGTCCCGGACGCAGTGAGAACCGGATTCTTG